>RRZU013451795.1_pt1 | contig 13403 bp, 7 predicted proteins | sample 2165561 | NCBI WGS metagenome assembly RRZU01 (sample SAMN10456909, study PRJNA506462) | wastewater metagenome | isolation source: wastewater sludge | place: USA: Moscow, Idaho
GGCTCCGTAGTTCAGCTGTATAGAACGTCAGATTCCGGTTCTGAAGGTCTTGGGTTAGAATCCCAACGGGGTCACAAAATGAAACGACAGTTTCAGTCAACATCAGGACAGACCATTCTAAATCATTGATTTGGAATGGTTTTTTTGCTTTTATACTAAGTCAATAAAAGCCAGTTTTAAACCTCAAAACGCCAGTAAATCGTTACCAATTCATTACCTGTTTTTCTTACCCTGCATTAGGTAACGATTTAATAAATTTGTCTTAGCTATTTCCATAATTGTCAGCAGTTTGTCCGCTCTACTTTCATAGATAATATTTATTTTCAACCAATAAATTTTTATGTTATGTATGAGCGCAAAAACAAATTGTACGGATTTTCAAAAACAAATTGTACATATTTTATTTACTACATATGCGACTGTGTGTCAAATAAATAAAAGAGTTATTGGTTGGGAATTACTTCAAAATTTACATATTTTAGTGTACAATTTGTTTTAGTCAACAGTTTTGTAAGTATCAGTTATATAGCAACTTACAAAAAGAAAATTGTACAATTTGTTTTTGGGTTTATAATGGGGCTAGTATTCCTCTTCCATTTTGCGTAGTAGAGTAGATCTGAGATTATCAATAAATTTGGTAGGCGTAGAGCGGACTTTAATCTCGAGATATGTATGATAAATATCTGTGAGCCTAATACTAAAGGCTTGTTCGAAAAAAGCTGCCAATTCCCGGATTTCAGAACGTCCATTATTAATGGAACCCGTAGCATGAAGAGCATAAATGAGTTCTACTAATGCAGTTTTATTATCCGTCCACTGGAGTGGGGTATTTTCCAAACTCCCAAGTTCTGCCCGATTGGGATTATTAGCTTTAGACAAAGTATCTAACTCGGTTTTTAAAAATACTTCCAGACGATCATTTGCTATAATTTTTGCAACCATGCAATCTTGGCTCGTTGAAAATTCAGGATCAATATAGATCATGGGGTTATCAAGGTGGGAATGCAAATCTTCTCTCCCTCTGACGAAAAATTTATCATCGAGAAAAGTTGAATTCATTCTATAATAGCGATAAAATTCAAGATGACTATTAAAATACAAGGTTAGTTTTTCCAGTTCCTGAAGAAGATAGTCTCGTTGAATCTCAAAACTTCCCATTGGCCTTTTGCTCTCAATATCATTTAATTTGATATAATAAATAAGCTGACTTACTATTCCAGGTTTGATTTCTTTGAAAAACAGAATCTCTTCTTCTTCGCTACTAAAAGTGTAATTAAGTATAAAGGTTTTGAGAGAAGTCAAAGTATCTTTTATACAAACTATTGATCTTTGAGCTTTTCTAATTATGTCCACCTCTTCCAAATTAATGGTTTGCAATCTGTAATTGAGGCTCTTACAAAGCTTATTCGCAAAATATTTCATATTGTATTTGATAAATAATTATAGTAATTTTATCTAGCCTAGATTGAAACAAAGAAAGAATGCCTGAAATTAACAGACATTCTTTCTGACCTTAAAAAACTAATCGAGAGATAGTGAACGTGAAAAGTTTTAAATAATATATTATTGATTTTAAATTCCAAATAAAAATTCATCCAATTTAGAATTTAGTTTTAATGCAGATGGTTGCTTTTATAATACTTCCATTTTTGATAGTTATCTTATATCACCTTTTTCAAATTACACAATCACCAATTTAACCATCCACATTACATCTGCAGGAGAACGTTTGTTCAATAACTCTTTTTACATATAGTACATAATTAGCTTATTTGACAGGTGTATATTTTTAAGTTATTCAATTGGTTTCATTACATCGTGTACTTTTTCCGTTATGGTTTTATTTGCTATTTTCAATTGGAGGTGTTGCTTAATATCTACAGAAGATGAGCCAATTAAAATGGTATAAACTCCAGCATCTGCAACCCATTCACTTAGTTTATCATTGAACGAGGCTAAATCTTTCAATGACAATGTCATTGTTAGAGTTTGTGCTTCGCCAGGTTGTAATAATCTTGTTTTAGCAAATGCTTTCAATTCTTTATTTGGTTTCTCCAACTCTTTCGATTTTGGAGCTGAAATGTAAAGCTCGGCCACCTCTTTCCCGGCCACTTTCCCGGTATTTTTGATGGTAACTGATACAATATACTTTCCTTTGTTTTCTTTAAGAGAAGCATTGCTGAAAGCAAAATTGGTGTAAGACAAACCATAACCAAAAGGATAAGAAACCGATTTGCCGAAAGTATCAAAATAGCGGTAACCCACGTAAATACCTTCTTCGTAGTTAGTGTAATCTACATTCTTAACTGTATCGTGTTTCGGAGCATTACCCATCATACTTTCCAGAATAGTTTTCATGTCGGGATTATAATCCGATGGGAAATTAGCCGAAGAAGCCACATCAGTGTAATTAACAGGGAAAGTCATTGTCAATTTACCTGAAGGAGCTACTTTACCCGTCAAAATATCGGCTACAGAATTACCACCTTCCTGTCCAGCTTGCCATGCCAACAAAATTGCATCCGGCAATTCTTTCCAGGAGCTTGTTTCTATAACTCCACCGATATTGAGTATGACAATAACTTTTTTGCCGGCTTTGTGATAGGCCGCACATACATTTTCTATCAATTTATGTTCGGTATCCGAAAGCTTGAAATCTCCATCCAGTTTGCGGTCGAAAAATTCGCCGGAAGTACGTCCCAATGTAATGATTGCTATGTCATTTGCTTCTACTTGAGATGCCAAAGTAGCATTCTCAGGAATCATCTCAGCAATTCGCGCCCTAGGCAAGAAGTTGGCAAATGGCTTAGTTGAATCTGGTTTTATTTTCTCATTTTCGGCAGTGATATATTTCTCGTTAGATAGTTTAATGCTTTCGTCCAGCGTATAACCGGCATTAGAGAGTCCTTGTGTTAATGAAATGGTGTAAGCTCTATTCACATCACCACTTCCTGTACCACCTGCAATAAAATCATAAGATGTAATCCCATAAGCAGCTACTTTTTTTACACCACTTCTCATGGGTAATGCATTTGCATTGTTCTTTAATAAGATCATTCCTTCTGTAGCAGATTCGCGTGTTACTTTGGCATGAGCCTCTAAGTCTGGCTTATTGGAGTATTTGTAATTTTTGAATTTAGGTGAATTTTCGATGAGAGTAAGGATACGTTTCACGTTCACATTAATGTCGGCTTCACTAAGAGATCCATTCCTTACTGCTTCGATAATTGAAGTACTTTGTAGTGCTGTACCAGGCATTAATAGGTCATTTCCAGCGTGCACCTGAGGAACAACATTTTTACCTCCAAACCAATCAGTCATTACTGTTCCTTTGAATCCCCATTCGCTGCGCAGAATATCGGCTATCAAACCATAACTTTCTGATGTGTAAGTTCCGTTAATCTTATTGTAAGATGTCATTACTGTCCATGGATTTGATTCTTTTACAGCAATCTCAAATCCTTTCAGGTAAATTTCCCGGAGAGCTCGTTGTGAAATGTGTGCATCAGTTCCAGTACGGTTTGTTTCCTGATTGTTTCCTGCATAGTGTTTGATGGATGTTCCCACGCCATTAGATTGGATTCCTCTGACATAAGCTGCCGCAATTTTACCTGCAATGATCGGATCTTCAGAATAATATTCAAAATTTCGTCCACACAGCGGATTGCGATGAATGTTTAATGCCGGAGCAAGTAGTACGTCAGCACCATATTCCAATACCTCGTTCCCCATAGCGTTCCCTACCCGTTCCACTAAATCAGTATTCCAGGTTGACGCAAGAAGTGTAGCTACCGGGAATGCAGTACAGTAATAGGTATTGGTATCCCCCTTACGTTTCGGTTGAATGCGTAATCCTGCCGGTCCGTCAGCTAAAACAATAGCCGGTATGCCAAGACGTCGAATAGGATTGGTAGTGCCTGCAGCACCAGGTACGATGTTTTGTGTCTCACCTACTGCAGCATTACCTCCATTCATGCCAGCCATGCCTGAACCTATCAGCAACGAAACTTTTTCTTCGAGCGTCATTGCTTTTATCACTTCATTCATGGGGGCTTTCCCAAACTGAGGTACTTGTTGTGCTGACATATTCAATGTCAAACAAGTACAAAGACCTGTAAATAATATTTTTTTAATCATAATGTTTATTGTCTGTTTGTGTATATTCTATAAAACTGTAAATAATAGGCTTTTATTTGAAAAGTAAAGGTACAAATTCAGTCAGATAAATGCGCCAGTTTTTCCAGATATGTCCCTCTTCAGATTCGTAATAGCTGTATTTATATCCACCTTTATCGAGTATATTTCTGTATTCTTCATTGGCCTTATATAAAAAGTCGCTCTTGCCAATAGCAATCCAATAAAGTTTTGGGTTTTTACTGAACTGTGCTTTTAATTTTGAGTCGAAATTGTCATAAATAGGGGACTTCATGTCTTTATTGGGAATAATTGCTGCCGAGAACAAGCCAACATAATCAAACATATCAGGATATTCCTTAGATATGTGCAATGAATGAAAACCTCCCATGGATAGACCAGCAATAGCGCGACCTTTTTTATTTGCTACAGTACGATAATTGCTTTCGATAAATTTGACAACATCGGGAAAACTACTTTCCATTGATCCTTCCATTGTTTTTTGAAGTTGCATATTAGGTTTGTAAAAGCCCAATGACGACTCTCCTGGAGCAGCTTCTTGCGAAGCATTTCCATTGGTCATTACAATGATCATCGGTTTTGCTTTGCCTTGTGCAATTAAGTTATCCAAAATCTGAGCTGTACGACCTAAAGCAATCCACGCTTCTTCGTCTCCACCCATTCCATGAAGTAAATACAAAACAGGATAGTTAGTCTTACTAGCTTCGTATCCAGCAGGTGTATAAACGGTTAATCGTCGCGTCATGTTCAAGGTTGGACAATTGTACCAACGACGAGCCACAGTTCCGTGAGCTACATTGTTTACTTTGTACAAATCTGCACGTCCACCACCAATCAAAAATACATTTGTTACCGATGCTACATCACGAATCAAATACACATTGTTCGGGTCTGTAGTTTTAAATCCGTCAACTATAAACGAGTAACTGTAAAGTTCTGGTTTTAGTGGTTCTTTAGTTGTGTATTCCCATACACCATCTTTTCCTTCTTTTAAATCGACAGTGCCAGGTTTATCGAATTTACCATATTCGGTATCTATTTTTTCAGTGGGTAGAAAGTCGCCTGTAATTTGCACTTTCTGAGCTTTGGGGACTTGTAAACGGAACGTGACAGTATTGTTTGGGTTTATCTCTGGAGAGATAATGTTTTGTCCCCCAAAAAGCGCTTGTTGCGCAAAAGAGCTGATACATAGCAATAAAAACATTGCCAAAATTGTTTGTTTTTTCATTTTCTTTGTTTGTAAATTTGTTTAATTTTAGTTTTCATTCTTTTTGTTTAAAATGACAATAATGATTACAATCTGTGATATTTATGGTTACTATGGAAGGAGATTACTTCCTCCCATAGTAATTTGGATATTATTTCCACCCTGTGTTCTGAATCATTTTATCATTTAAAGTCATTTCTTTTTCAGGAATTGGAAGAAGCTCATTTTTCCCTTTTACAAAACCAGTAGAAGCTGTATTTGTGTACTCATTTATGATAGATATACCATCAAAACACTTATTCACTTTTCCTTGATCTTTAAGTACAGCTGCTGCATCGCCCCAGCGAACTAAGTCAAAAAAACGACAACCTTCTTCAAACAATTCTAACCGTTTTTCAGTCTTGATATCTTCCATTGTTATTGTTGATTTTGGTGCTAATTTGGCCCGAGTGCGAACTTGACTAACATAATCGGCAGCTTTAGAAGCGTTACCAGCTTTCAAATTAGCTTCTGCGGCTAATAAAAGAACCTCTGCATAACGCATGTAACGAAGGTTTACACATGAAAAAAAGTCTGTCCCAAATATTAATTCCGATTTGATCATACGATTTTTCCAGTTATAATACCCTTCGTGACCATGAAGTCTTTGTCCTGTAGCCACTGTTATGCCCATATCATTTTTTACTTGTGCGTACGTTTTTATCGTTTGATTCAATCGATAACCATCAACACCTTCTTCGGCCACAAAAGCATCATAAGCCGATTTGCGTGGGTTATAAAAACCATAACCCGATGTGCTTAAATCGGCATATTCCGGTTTTTTATTTGCCCAATTATGGTGGTTTGATCTCCATCCATGTTGAACGCAATACCAGTTTACAAACGTAAAGTTCCAGGCAAGAGCGCTGTCCCACACCATATTGCCTTCGACGATATTTTCAACTCCGAAGTCGGTGGTCATACGGATGATGTCACCATAATTTCCATCATATAGTTTGTATTTTTTTGTAGAAATAACATTCTCAAATGTACTTGCTGCTTTGCTCCAATCTTCCAGAAATACATACGTTTTTCCTAGATAAGAATATGCAGCTTCTTTAGTTATGCGAGCCATTTTTTCACTCACATTTGATTTTGAAGATAGTGCATTCATTTCAATTGCAGCGTTAAAGTCAGAAACTGCTTGTTCGTACAATTGTTTTTGGGTACTATTGGGTTGAGCATATTCATTTGTTGCCAAAAGATGGTTAACCACTGGAGCAGTACCAAAAAAAGCCCCAAGATAAAAGTGAGCCATACCACGAAAAAAGTATGCTTCTGCTTTGTCACGTTTCTTTACATCGGTATCAGCAGCTGAAAACTTGCTTATGACTAGATTTGCATTGTAAATTTGAGTATATAAACCGGAATATAGGCTTTCTACTGCTTGATTATTTGTACTAAAAGCGTATGCGCTGATATCTTCGTTATTTGCGATGTCACCTCTCGAACCACCACCACACCAAATGTCATCCGATAAGAGATTAGAGATTGACATGATGTTTGTAAAATTAGAATAAAGATTATAATAACAACATGCAACTGCTTTTTCTGCATCAGCATCTGTTTTATAAAATTGGGTTTCAGAACCCAGGTTCCCAAGTTTTGCAATGTCAAGCTCATTTTGGCAAGCTGTCAAAGTAACACAAAATGCAAGAACTGACAATATATTATATAGTTGTTTTTTCATTTTCTAATAAAATTAAAAAGTTATATTTATTCCGGTAACAAATTTTTTAGAAACAGGATAGGTTCCTTTGTCTACACCTTGTGAAGATCCGGTACCAGCTGAACATGCTTCTGGATCGAAGCCTTTATAGCTGGTGAATGTAAAGAAATCGTCTAACGATAAATACAATCGGAGGCTTGATATCTGGACTTTTTTCAGTATTGATGTAGGAATTGTGTATCCCAACTGAATTTGTTTGATTTTGAAAAACGATCCATCTTTTACCATTGCACTCGAAATTAGATATTTAGAGATGTCGGTACTTGCTCCGGGTTTTGTTCCTGTTGTGTTTGTTGAGTTCCACCGGTTATCGTAAAATTCATCGTAAAGGCGATTTCCTGTTAAACGATCAGTGCGAACCAAAGATTGGTAAATTTTATTCCCTTGAGAACCACTTCCAAATACCAAGGCATCAAAACCTTTGTAAGAAGCCGTCAATGTAACTCCATAGTTATATTTAGGTATAGCGGAACCCAGATTAGTTCTATCGGCAGACGTGATAGAGCCATCACCATTTATATCTTTAAATGTTGCTTCACCATTTGCAGAATTTATTCCGGTAAATTGATAACCGTAGAAATGCCAGATTTCAGATCCTTGTTCGAAAATCGTAATAGGGTTGTTAGACATGGTTGCACCAGTTATATATGCAATGGATTTATCAAGATATGTAACTTTGTTTTTTAATGTCGCAATATTCGTCCGAATGCTGTAACTAAAATCTTTACCAATACGATCTCTCCAATTCAATTCTAATTCAAACCCTTTATTGTTTACAGAGCCGGCATTCATTGGAGAAGCTGTACCACCCACAATTAATGACGGGGTAACACCCATTACAAGTAAGTCGTTAGTTGTTTTATTGAAATAATCAAATGTCAAACTCAACCGATCTTTAAAAAAACGGGCATCAAATCCTAAATCGAATTGTGTCGAAGTTTCCCATGATAATTTATCGTTGCCCATAGTTGATGGACGAGAACCTGTTACATAACCAAAGCTTCCATTTTCACCGAGTTCTGATGTTGTGAATGGATAACGGTTATATGAGGCCATGTCAGTTGAATAGAGATAGTTACTCAATGCACCTATTGATCCATTTTTCCCCCAAGAAGTTCGGATTTTGAAATATGTGATTTTATTGGCAATTGGCGCCCAAAAATCCTCATTTGATGCTACCCAGGCAGCTGAACCGGCAGGAAAATATCCCCAACGGTTGGTCAATGGTAGTTTTGATAAATCAAATGCATCAGCTCGCATTGAGAATTGAGCCATATACTTATTGTCATACGAATAACTTAAGCGACCGAAATAAGACTCATTGGTATTGACGGCTTTATAACCTGTATTTGTTTTTGACGCAGAACTTGCAGCGTAGCTTAAATACCCAAACAAATCAGGATCATCTTTCAATACTGCATTGGCATTATTTGGTTCAGCGGTACCTGACAAATAAGTATTGGTTGAACTTGTAAATGAGTGTCCAGCCATTAAATTAACATCATGCTTTCCGCCAATTTTTGTCATATAATTTGCAAAGTTATCCCATTGATAATAAGTTGTATTTGACCCAGCCATGCTCATACTTACATAATCTTGTTTCTTTTGTGCACCAGCATAGTAATCCTGATAGTAAGAGTTAGAATCGTAGGCAGACAAACGATAACCTAAACGTGAAGTAACTGTCAATCCTTTCAGTGGAGTAAACTCTCCAAATGCTGAGCCATTAACATTAAAACCTTTCGATTTTGCAATAATATTATCACGCATAATAAATGGGTGTACGTTTTCAGAAGTGAAAAAATCAGAAAGCGCATAATAGTTACCATTAGCATCTTGAAGTAGTTTTTTTCCATCTTTTAAATACGACTTCATTGATAACGGAAGATTGTCGGTTGTGTACGTATTTGGAGTCAATGGATCAAGCGATAATACAGAAGCTAATAAAGAACCATATTCTGACCCCTCAGATACAGAACGTGAATCATATTTTTCGATATTGTTGTTTGTCCCTACTTTCAACCATGGTTTAACTTGATAATCAGCATTAATTACACTATTCAGGCGTTTATATGTATCATTATTCCCCTTTACAATTCCATTATTGTCCAAATAAGAAAGCGACATATAGAATGAACTTTTTTCGCTTCCTCCTGTAAACGACAGATTGTGTTTCTGCATTTCAGAACTCCCAAAGGCAATATCTGCCCAGTTAGTATCTGTTTTACCATCCCAATATGTATCTATCATTTTTTGCGAGAGTAAACCGCCTTCAACCATGTAAGTTGAATATTCTTTAGCATTCATTACATGAGGAGTTCTGGCTAGACTCTGTCTGGATAATTGATAATCGTAATTAATTTTGCCATAACTATTCTTAGATTTCTTACCTTTTTTTGTGGAAATCAGAACAACTCCGTTCCCAGCCTGAGCACCATAGATGGCCGCAGAAGATGCATCTTTCAAAACCTCAATCGATTCTATGTCATTGGGCTCAACACCACTAATGTCTGGACTGATAATACCATCCACTACGTAAAGAGGAGACATATCAGAGTTAGATGAATAGCCCCGAATACGAATAGATGGTGAAGATCCCGGAGCACCAGACGAGGTTATTACCTGAACTCCGGCAACTTTACCTTGTAGCGCTTGTTGTGCATTCGTAATTGATCGGTTATTCACATCCTCTGATTTCATCTGAGAAATAGCACCTGTTACAGAACTTTTTTTCTGAATACCATAACCGACAACAACTACTTCATCGAGTAATTTATTGTCTTCTTCCATGCTAACATTAATTTTACTTTTACCAGCGACTTCTACTGATTTTACTTTGTAACCAATAAATGAATAGACTAAAGTTGCGTTGGACGAAGCGTTAATTTGATAGTTACCATTCAGGTCTGTGATGGTACCAATGTTTGTCCCTTTTACTGTGACACTTACTCCAATCATGGGTGTTCCGGATGACTCAGAGACTATTCCATAGATTTTGTTACTATTTTGTGCGGAAACTGTGGAAACCGCAATAAAAAAATAGAACAAAAAAATAGACCTGAGCCAACTCTTTTGACTAGCATTTGCATGCATGTTGATCATTTTGCTGTTTTTCATAAAAATAAAATTGAATTAAATTAAAGGTGTTATCTGTTGTTGCTGTCAATAATGTTCAACAGCTCTTTATCATGGTTGTACTTTATTTCGCATTTATTGTTGAAGATCATGGTAGCTCCTTTTTGGGTATCAAAAGGCTTCCAATCAGGTAATCCGGCAACATTAGGATTACCTGTTTTTGCAAAATTGAGCCAAGCATTACTCATTTTATCTGCCAGTTCGTAGGTATCTTTGCTTCCTCCTGTCATAGTGCGCGAATTGTATATATTGTCAAATACAAAAGGAAGTTCCATACAATGGCTCGACCGAAAAGTCCCATCAAGTATGGGCGATTCCCACGTGAAAAGATACATATAGACAGGAGCGCTACCCGAATTCGATTTAAGCGTGGCTTGTTGTACAGCCTGCGGTCTGAACAACATATCGACATCAAATAAATCAACAGGTTTGTAGTGAGGATAGGCTTTGCCAAAAGCTTTTAGGAATTCGTCGGCTTTATCGCCGTATTTTTTTGTCAGTTCAGTTTTTGCTATTTCCATCGTTGCCTTTTTCAGCGCTGGGTTGCGACTACTTCCCATAAATTCGTGCAGAGTAGTGCCAATAATCACCGGAATGTCTTTAGAACTTTCATATGCTTGCGGCGTTGTTGGTTGCGAGGTTAATACATTCCCATCAACCGTTGGACACCAGCCGAAGAGTAACGACATTGTTCCCTCTGTAGTAACCTCAGCTTTGACTTTAGCTACTGCATTTTCTCCAGCAGCTAATAATTTTTCATACGGTATATCTTTAAGTTGGTCTATCTGTGAAGCTTTCAGTCCCAGTTCTTCCATTACAGTCATCCCAATACGCTTAGAGTATTTTTGCTCCATCATTTGTGAAAGAGAACCGCTTTCTATAATGGCTTTATTAAACAGATTTTTAGCCCTTTGAGATGTTAGTAAAGCAGTTACTTTACCTCCACCGCCCGATTGTCCGAAGATGGTAACATTAGAGGGATCGCCTCCGAAATTGGCAATATTGTATTTTACCCATTGCAGGGCGGCAATTAAATCGAGTAAGCCGACATTGCCAGATTGAGCATATTTTTCTCCAAAAGCAGATAAGTCAAGAAAACCAAGGACGTTGAGGCGATGATTAAGCGAAACGATAACCACATCCCCTTTTTCGCAGAGATTTGTTCCATCGTATGCAGGCAATTCTTGTCCAGATCCAGCGGAATACCCTCCTCCATGAAGCCACACCATTACCGGACGTTTCTTTCCGTCATTGATTCCTTTTGTCCAAATATTTGCACGTAGACAGTCTTCTCCTGGATATCCGTCATCCCAACGCGACTCAAAAGCCATTTCATCAATCATCCACCCCATTCGTTTCTTTTGCGGGCAGGTTGGTCCATAAGCACGCGAACTTCTTATTCCCTCCCATGTTTTAGCTTTTGTAGGCGGCATAAAACGTTCTGCTTCTGCATAAGGTATTCCTTTATAAATGTATATGCCGTCTTCAATATAACCGGCAACTAATCCTGACTCTGTTTTTACGATTGCATCTTTAGCAGATGCAATAATTTCTCCTTTATTTCCAATTTTACCAGATTCTATGTTTCCTATTGGACTTGCGGTAAAGGTGGTGAATAGGATTGTTAGTCCTAATAAAAATACTTTTTTCATGACACTTGATTTTGAGGTTTAATTTCTGTTGCAATATTAGCAACATAAAATCTTTTAGTCTGTCTTCTGCGTTCTAAATATTATCTCAAATGGTCATTTCAACTATTCTATTTGTAAAAATATTATCCTATTCTATCAAAATATGCTCAACAGCATTTTTTTTTGAGTTTCATGATTTAAATTTGCAAATCAGTTTCCTAAACCGATGTCTTTTTTGGAAATGAAACCAACCTTACAATCTATGAAACTCGAGTATATTTGTTGTTACATGTTTTTTTTGATTTAAAAACACGCAAATCTTTATCACTATGAAACACATCTTTCTTTGCATTTTTTTGATGTCACTTCTTCTTAATACGTCATGTGGTAGTCGTCAGCAACGTCAGGCTGAGTCTGATAGTCAGTCTATCAGTACTTCTATATCCAACCAGAATGTAAACACAATTGCAGAAGATGCTTCTGGTTATATTTGGCTGGGCACTTTTAGAGGGTTAAATAGATATAATGGAAATGATTTTCATCAGTATTTTAACACGGAAGATAGTATGAGCGTGGCTGATAACCAGATTAAGGCAATTTATAAAGATTCAAAAAAGCGCTTGTGGGTTGCTACGGTGAATGGAGTTTCCCTCTATGGCGAAAATGGAAAATTTTCTACTGCGCCTATTGAGGCAATAAGTCGCAATGCAATTCAGATACTTGAGAATAAAGAAGGTCGTATTTTCACCAATATGGTTTATCAACTTTGTGCATATGATCCTGAAAAAAAGAGATTTAAAGTAGTCATTGATCATTTTTTGGATAATGAAAATTTCTTTAACACGTGTCATATCGATAAAGCAGATCGGATTTGGTCTGTTACATCTAATCATATCCGCTCTTACAACAGCTCTACACTGAAATCGCTCTCTATTGCAAAATCAGAAAAACCAATTCATTACTCCTTTCTTCGTGACAATGGAGAGCTTTGGCTCGCAGCCCAAAACATGCTGATGATATTCAATACAAATAGCGGAAAATTCATATCCATTCCAACAGCAATCAGCCAGCATCCGGTTCTTTCAAAGTCCATAATTACCCTTATTCATCCGTATGACAATGTTTCGCTACTTGTCAATACCCAGAAAGATGGTTTGTTTCTGTATAATTCAAACTCAGGTAAAGTGATCGGACAAAACGAGAGTGGCTTTCCATTTGAGGCGCCAAACTTTGAAATTACATCGATGTTTACTGATTCAAAGAAAAATTTATGGATTGGATCAACGGATCAGGGCTTTAAGGTTATCTATAACTACAAAAAGCATTTCAATAACAACAACTTTCTGCAAGCCCGTTTTCAAAATAAATCAGTCAGCTCTATCTCTCCCGACAAAAATAAAAATCTGTGGATTGCAACGACCTTGCATGGACTTTTTGTGTACAACATTGAAAGCCAGGGAATGCAGGCAGTAAACACAGCCTCGTTCTTTACCGATGATAAATCTTA
>RRZU011858533.1_pt1 | contig 13401 bp, 6 predicted proteins | sample 2165561 | NCBI WGS metagenome assembly RRZU01 (sample SAMN10456909, study PRJNA506462) | wastewater metagenome | isolation source: wastewater sludge | place: USA: Moscow, Idaho
CTTCACCCAGTCTGACAGCGACCCTGTGCCCTTGGTGTCATCCAAGGCCTGCGTGACCTCTTTTACCCACAGGCTGACGTGGTCACGCAAGGCCGGAGAAATGCCCTGCTGTAACCAAACCCGCTCAAAGTCAAATCGCTTGCCAAACTGCTGTGCCAACACGGCAACGGTGTAAATGGCGATGGGCATTTGCACCCCGTTCAGCTGTTTCCGCACCAGAGACAGGATGGCGCGGAACACGATGGTCTTGGCGATCATTTCTTTGAAATTTCCGAGATTGACCTCTGCCCCGCCGTCTTCTTGCTGACTCATAAAGGTGTGGAAGCATTTTTGTGGCCCCAAACACGCCACCTCTGGTTGACGTTTCCATGCCACCAAATACCGTGCCAAATCCATTTTTGTGACGCGGCGAGACGTGGGGCAAGCCGTCTTTAAGGCCTTGCGCTTGGCGGGGGTGTAGCCGTCTTTGACCAGCCAAGTGTTGTAGCTGCCACTTGTCCGCTCATAGAACCAACGCCCTGCGCCGTCAGGGCAATAGACCTTGGCCGACCATTCTTCCATCTGACGGTGAAAGTGGTTATTGCTTGAAAGGTCGGCTTGCTTGATTTGGTTTTGGCTATTGGCATACAGCGAAATAGCCGCCAGCAGGCTTTCTTCTTGCGAAGAGGCCTGCGCTTGGGTGGCGTGATTTTGCGGTTTGATCACAATAATCTTGGCGGGGATATTGACCTTGCCCAGATTGGTTTCAGGGTGTTTTTTCTTGGTGAAATACAGAGAGGCCGTGGTTTGCCCCCCATTCACAATTTGCATCCCCTTGAGCCCGCCAATCGCGGTGCCGCCACCTTCGGCTTGCACCACACTCAGCTCATCGACCACCATCACAATGCCGTTGTTGTAGGCCATAAAGCGGTCTGGCGTATCGCGTAGGGTTTTTTGAATCCCCGCGTTGACGCTTTTCTTGCTTTGCACCCCTAAAAACGAACGGACATTGTTTTCCAGAAGCCGCGCCCCATAGCGGTCATACATAAAGCGCAAAGCTTCGCCAGGAATAGCCGCCAGCGCGTAGTCGTATTCCTCCCCTTCGCCGCTGGGCACAAAAACACAGGGCAAAGGCCTACCAGACACTTCGGCAAAATCAACAACCAGCTCATCGCGCGGCTTCCCTGCAACCAAATGGCGATAGAGCCGCTCAATATCCATCACCTCTAAGCTCACCGTCGTCGCGCCGATGGTTTTTGGATGGAATTGCTTGGTTTTGGCTACGCGGTCAGTTAAGACAAAGATTCTGACCTGCTCAAAGGCTTGATGCTGCTGCTGAATCGCCACGGCCAAGTCGTGGGCATCGCTAGAGTGGTCAATCTGGTTGGCGATATTGCCTTCGGCACACGCAGTAAAAAAGCGGAAGCAATGGTTGGCGGCTAACTGTGTGTCGGCATCAGAAATAGACGACAGCACATCATCCCCTTTGTAGAGGCTGATAAAGAGGTCGAGTTGGTCATGGTCTTCAGAAAGGCCATAACCGCTTACCCGCAGGTGGCTATGGCCTAGTCTGCCTTGGTAATGGCAGGGAATCGCTTCATGCGTCATACCCTGCTCAAATAGGTGGTCCATTGCCATTTCGCAAAAAACCAGCTCAGGGTAAACCGCGTCCGCATCCTCATCCATTTGGGCACGCACTTGCGCTTGGTTCTCACGAAAAAAATCTTCTAATGAACTGCTCATATCACCCCCAATTGCTGTAAAGCATCGCTTAATGCCACGCTATGACCTTGCACTTTGTCTAAGTCAATTTCATAGCTGACTTTTCGGATACCCTCTGGCACGTTGCCTGAGACAAGGCGCGGAAAGCCCTCGTCCACGGCCAGAAGGCGGAAATCTTGCTGGGCAAAACCTTGTGGATAACGGTCTGCATGGCTGGGGTGGTAGCCCGCCAACAGCAGCTGGTCCATAAACTGCGCATGGGCGTATTTATCGCTGGCAAGTGCCTCGGCGACGGCCCCGACAAAGGCGGGCAAGTTTTCTCCTTCATCGCTGGGCACCAACTGAATCCCCGCAAGAAACAGGGGCTGGTATTCCGCATCACTGAGCTGCTCCAACGAACCAATTTTGACCGGAAATCCATCCGTAGACTGGGTGACTTTGACCTCCACGGCCCCGCTACCCAAGACAAAATCTTGCTCGTAGTCTCGTGGGCCGACCCAAGCTTCCACCGCCACGGTGGGGGTGATACCCGCCTCCAGTAAGCGGCGAAGAAAGGTCAGCTCCCCCACCAAGCCCAAAACATCTTTGGCCATTAAGGGCTGCTGGGTTTTGCTCATAAAGTTTTGCCAAGCCCGCACCCGACCCAGCAACGCACTGAGCTGTTTCGCTTCGCCTTGGTCGGCCTCGCTATCGAGTGCATCTGCCACATCCCTCACCATATCGGCAAACAAGGTCAAGCTGCCTTCAGGCTTTCGGGTCAGTGCCAGCCATGCTTTGCCATCGCCATAGGGGTCGGCGGGTGCCACCAGAAAGCCTCGGCCTTCTGGCAGTTTTTGCTTGGCAGACAGTGCGATGGTTTCAAAGCCCACCAACAAGGCTTCTTCGTTGCCCGGAAAATGCCGCCCCGCCAGCAGTGTGCACGCCCCTGCCGAAGGCAAAGCCAGTGTCTGCCAGCCTTGGCTCAGGGCATCCCCCGAGAGGGCTTGCCATACCAACATAAAAAAATCTTCAATCTGCCGCGCCATATTCTTGCTCCCACACTAAATGATCCACACGGTAATCCACCGTCACGTCTGAACGGCTAGCCGGAAAGCTCGCCACAAACCCCATGATGGGGGCGGAGAGGTCGGCAAGCCCCGCGTCCGCAGGGTCTAGCGGATAAAGCAGCAGCAAGCCCGCCGTTTTGTTTCTCGTTTTTCGAATCAGTGCCCCACTGGGCTGGGTCGGTGCCGTGGGTTCGGTATGGTTGTCAGCTTGACGGGCGGGGTCGGGCTGCCACAGTTTTTGGGTCAGAGAAAGCGCGTCCAGCCATTCTGGTTCGGTTAAATCAATGGCTTCGTCACGAGGGGACAGCAAACGCCCGACGCTATACCGGTCTTTGACTGTCGCCTCTGCTGCCCGCTTAGGCATTTGGCACTGTTGCCCACCGGTAAAGGTGTAGTGTGCCCCTGTACCGCCGCCCATCAACGCCACCGTCCATGTGGTCAGCTCTTTAGCTTTGGCCATTTTGGCCACAAACTCGGCAAGCGAGGGGCTGTGTGCTTTTTTGGCTTTGTCATGGGTGGTGTAGCCCCTAAAAAAGCTTTCAACCATGTGGGCGGGCACGCCAGACCACAACAGCGTGCCCCGCGATTCGTGTCGAGCCTCACCCCGAACCCGCACAGGGTTGGTCTCGGTGGGCGTGCCCATCTCAGCCATCAGTGCCTCGGTGGCCTGCATATTCCGCTGCAAAATACGCGGGTCTTTGTAGAAGGCGGAGGTTTCCACCACTTCGCCGCTAAACGACAAGCGGATGGGCTTAGCGGTGCGCATTTTGAGCGGCGAGGTAATCATCAGGGTGGGGTGGGACTGGACACGCAGCCCGTATTCCCGTGGGGTTGCCCCACTGGCCGCCATCACATCAAAAGTGGTGCGCAGTTCTTCTGACGCTTCGGCAATATGCCCAAACCACGCCATCAGCTCGTGGGTGGTGTAGAGACGGCAGAGGTCGAGATAGCCCGGACGGTAGCCAAACCAGCGTCCCATCTGCATCAGGGTGTCGTACATTTTTGAGCTGCGTAAAAAATAGCTGACGCACAGCCCTTCTAAAGTCAGCCCCCGCGCCAGCTTGTCCCCGCCAATCGCAATCACTTTTAAGCCCTGACCCGACGCGGCTTCGTTGTAATCCAGCGCGTCTTTGGCCGAGCCATTGATGGCCTTCACTTCAATGTCGGCCAAGACCTCGGGCAGCACCGCCTCAATCTCTGCCCAACTGGGCAAGGGCTCAGGCTTGTCATGCACCGCAACCTGCTGGGTCAGGGCGTGCGTCGTGGGGACAAAATCGGTTTCCCATCGCTGCTGCAGTGCCGCGAGGAGGGCCTCGTTGGCGACTCCCCGACTGAGTCGCTGCCGCATTTTTTTCACCTCTTCCGTTACTTGAGCCTGCACCCGTCCTTGAACGAGGGTGTAACGGGTGACGTGAATCAACATCGAGGTATGCCCCCGGCCCTGTTCCCGAATCTGGCGCACCGCACAGGCCAGCACAAAAGCCTGAATCGCTTCGGTCAGGGTGGCGGGGAGGGGAGAAGGGGGCGAGTGGGGTGTGCCGTGTTTGGGCGGCATCCAACCACCGGTTTCGCTGGCATCGGTGTGGTCGGTGACAGGGCGCATCAGCAACGGGCTGTCCCCCGCGCTGTCTGCCGCCCCGCCCTTGGGCAAGCTGCCCCGCAAAGCGAGTAGCTGCGTCGGCCCAATATAGTTGGAGGGCGCGGACAGGCTCAAAATAAACGACTGGGGAAAAAGGTCGGGGCCTTCATTCGGCGTTTCATTGCGCCGGTGAATAAAAATATTGGCAAAGGGTGTAGCGGTGTAGCCCACATACGCCGACTTGCTAAAGGCGTGCAGAATCTGCCGAATCCGGCTGTTAATGGCCGTGGGCTGGTGCTCTTCATCAGGCAAGCCGTCTTCATCAAAGACCTGCTCCCCCGTATCCACAGAAGCATGGTCGGCTTCGTCATCAATCATCAGCAAAGGCAAGTTAGACACCACGCGCCGCTTGGTCTCGGCATCGGTGCTATCGGTGACATGATTCCGAATCCAGCGCAGTAGCCGGTCGAGCACGGTCTTGTTCTTCTTAATCACAAACAGCCACGGTCTTTGCTCGGGGGAAATGGCCAAGTTTTTAGCCACCCCAGCGGTAAAGTCGCCAGTGTTGTTGCGGCTGGTGGCGCAGTTGGGGCGAATCTGCTGGTCGCTGTCGATGTCGCCCACCCCAGTAACGCGAACACGGTCGGCGGTTATGGGGGTTTGGTAGCCCAAAAAAGCCTCTTCTAGCCGAATTTGGGTCTGCGAACGCAAATTATTGTGCAAGCCGGCCAACACAATAATCACTTTGTAGCCTGCATCGGCGGCCTTACAAATCAAGCCGGCGTAGTGGCTGGTTTTGCCTGATTGCACATGCCCCACCACCAAGCCCCGCCGACTCCATGCCCCTTCTCGGGTCGGGTCTTCGAGCAAGCCGAGGGTGGTATCGGTCGATTCATTGAGCGCATCGACCACGGTGGGCGGCATTTTTTTCTCAAGCAAGGTTTGATAGCGCGGCCAGTAACGCGCGTCTTTTTTGCGGGCGGCATTCAGCCAGCGGCAATGGTCTTCCTCGGCTACCAGCACCGTGTCTTTGCCTATCCACTGGCTAAAACGGCGAATCAGCTCAAGGGTTGCAGCCTGTGCCTGCGCCGCGCCTTGGGGCACCACCATCGCTGCCGTAGCAACGTGCTTGGCAATGATGCCTGGCGTAATGGCCGCACGGTCAGGCTCGCCGCTGAGCAGGGTTTGGGCAATATCCACCACCCCCCTAAGTGTTTTTTCTTCTTGTTCGCTCAACATCATGACACCTCCACTTCGTTCTATTCTGGCAAAGCGGCCACAAGCGCAGGAAAGCCCTGAAAAGGCTCGGTATGGGCAAGGGTGCGTTTGGCCGCCGCCGCAGAAATACCGCGTTGCAGCAGGTTGTTGTAAAGCGTGGCCAAGACCGCTTGCACCTCGGCGGAAGGCTCACCGCTAAACCCTGTGCGCGGCGTGTCTTTGTGCTCTGCCGTATCCAGCCAAATCCGCTGCACAGGTACGGTTTCTTCAATCACGCGCAGCATGGCTTTGAGCAGCGGGCGGAGCGTGCCGCTCGCGCTTTCTAAAGCCCCTGCAATGGCGGGATGGTTTTCGTCTATCCGATAGCGCACCCCTGTTCGGGTGGTTTCTGTGCGCCATGCTTGTGCCAGTACCTCGCCTTTTTTTCTCGGCTGCGGACTGCCACGGTGGGCAAAAACATGCCGTGCGCGGGTGCGGGCATCTTCCGCCAGTTTGGTCAGCCACGGGCGTAGTGCCACTGGAATCCGTGCCGTGGCCTTGCGGATGTCGATTTTCCAGTCCATATCTGCGGTATTGGGGATGTCCAGCCGAATCCGCGCCAGCCGTTGGGATTCTTCTCGGTGCCACGCCTTGCCCTTCCCCAGCCCTAGCCAGCCGCCTGCCACCAATAAACGGCCATTGCGGTACACATAAAAGCCTTGCTGCGCCGTCCAGCCTTCGGGGCCGCCCGCTGCTTCGTATTCTGGTTCGGAGAACGCATCACGGTGCGGCAAAACATGGCACTCCACCGCCACCATCCCTGCGGGAGTCATTTTTTTGGCCGATGGGGAGTGCCACGGCTTGGCCGGATGGCCGCACAAAAAAGGATCCCAAGGCTTGACGGGGTGGTCATTTAAAAACAGCGTCAGGGCGGGTTCGCCCTCTTCTGGCGTTTCCAGTAGGCGGTGAAACACCATCGCCAAGCGTTTCTCGATGTTATCTATCAGGTCGCAGAAATGGTCGGCGGTGTATTCCGCCGTCACCACGCGGTCTAGGCACTCCCACAACACCAAAGTGCCTGAAGCCTGCGCCGCCAGCGGGGCTAAGAAATCCGCCGACCCCGCTGCCGCGCCTTCAAACAGCAGCCAGCCCCCGCTGGGGTCAGCCGCAATCGCATCCAAATCCCAGCGCAAGCAGCAGCGGGCATTCCCCTCGGTTTGAGAGGCCACCGTCAGCCGCCGACACTGCGAAAAAGAGGCCGTTTTCAGCCCCATGCCAAATCGCCCTAGGTCGTTTTCTGCACGGGCGGTCAGGGGGTTTTTGTCCCCAAGCGTCATGGCACGCTCTAGGTCGGCATCGTCCATGCCTCTGCCGTTATCCAGCACCGTCATGCGGCTGGCCTCCCCCGCCCAGACAAAATGAATCCGCACCTCGGTCGCGCCCGCAGAAATGCTGTTATCCACAATATCCGCCAAGGCTGCTGCGGTGGAATACCCCAAACCCCGCAGGGCTTCGAGCATGGCACCGGCGTGGGGCGGGGCATTTCGGGTAGAGGGCATCAAGGTCATGGTTTAATTTTCTGCAAAGATGAGGTGTGGGTGTGAGCCCGCCAGACCGCGCGGCTGGTGTGGGAAGGTGCTGGCCGTGTCGTATGCGTCTTCTTCTGCCGTCGTCACCGCCGCCAGCGAAGCGTCAAACCATTCCACCCCAGACTGGCGGGGCGTATGGGCGGCAATCTGCTGCCATGTTGCCAAGGATTGCAAAACCAAAGCTTCGTCTTGCTCAGGCAAGCACGGCTCTTCTCGCGCCTCCCAACAAAACAAGGAAGGCAGTTCTTCTTCCAAAGGTGGGGCTTCCGCCGATTCGACAGCGGCGGGCTCAGGCCAAGGCGGGAGAAGCGGGTGCGCCTCTGCAGTCTCTTCTATCTCTTCTGCTTGCTCTGCTGCATCGGCTACCGCGATGGATTCTGGCGCGGTGCTGGGCGGGCTAACAGCGGTGTCCGCTGCTTCCTGCGCCTGTACCGCCTCCAGAGACGGGGCTGGTAGCAAAGGCGGTGCATCAGCCAACGGGGCTTCCGCCGATTCGACAGCGGCGGGCTCAGGCCAAGGCAGCAGAAGGGGGCGCACATCTTCTGTCTCTTCTGCTTGGTCTGCTGCATCGGCTACCGCGATGGATGCTGGCGCGGTGCTGGGCGAGTGCACTGCGCTGTCCGCTGCTTCTTGCGCCTGTACCGCCTCCAGAGACGGGGCTGGCAGCAAAGGCGGTGCATCAGCCGATTCAATAACGGCGGGCTCGGGCGGGGTGGTATCGGTGGGATAGGCGACGTAAGGCGAGAGCAAATCTGCCAAGGCCTGCGCCCACGCCACCGGCAAACCCACTACCCATGTCGGCCTCACCCATTCAAGGTCTGCGACGGGCGGCGTTGCATTTTCTGCGACCAAGTGCGGGGGAAGTAAATCGTCCAGCACTTGTGCCCAGTCCGCTGGGGTGGGCGTGACGCAGGGAGCCGCCACGGCCTCTTGTGCCAAAACAGGGGGACTGGGGATGTTTTCTGGCGCGGCGGCGGCTGGCGGGGTAGGGATGACGGCAATCGGCGCGGCGGCAGGGGTGATGGCGGCAGCTTCCGGCACCGGCGGGGGCAACATCGGCGGGGCAACGGCAGGGGGGGCAATGGTGGCGGTCGGGGTGACGGCGACGGCAGCAGGGGCAATGGGGGCTGCGGCTTCCGGCAGCGGCTGAGTCAGCACCGGCGGGGCGGCGGTAGGGGTGATGGCAACCGGCGCGGCGGGCGGTGGGCTTAAAACAGCCCATGCCTCGTTGGCATGGGCTTCAGCGGCCAGCTCACACGCCGTCAGACCTGCTGGCGATAAAAGCGCGGCATCGGCCCCCGCTTGGTAGAGCGCGGCACAGATTTCTGCGTGATTCTTCAGTGCCGCCAGCATCAAAGGGGTGAGGCCTGAACGCCCTGTGGCATTCAGATTATCCCCCCGCTGGATGTGTCGCTGCACGGCCAGCACGCTGCCCACTGCCGCCGCCCGCCTCAGCAACATCCCCGCTGACTCACGCTGCACCGCCTGTTCCAACACCGGCATCGCCGTCAGCGAACGGGTGCGCTGGGCAATCTCCAGTGCGGTGAGAGGATGGGATGCGGAAAGACTCAGCACAGGGTTTGCCCCTGCGGCCAGCAGATGCGTGCAAATGGCGGCTTGGTCTCGCGAAGCAGCCAGCATGAGCAAAGTCATGCCGTTGCTATCCCGCGCATCGGGCTGCCCTCCCTGCCGCAGGTAGCCACGAATAGCCGCTTCTGACCCTGCAAAAATGGCTTTTTTGAGTAGGTTGACGAGGTCAGGAGGGGGCGTTGCGGAAGGGGGATTCACACAGGCTTTTCTGGTGTACGGCTTACCTATCCACCACACCTAAAGAAACGGCGTGAGGCAAGCAGGAGAAGGGAGGGCAGAAATAACCGAAAAGCGGTTGGCAAGACGGTTGGTTTGAAAGGCGCAAGTGCAGGCCTCCCAACCAAGCGATTTTACCGAGGCAAGGCGTGTGTTGTATATCTTTTATGCCATAGTCAAGCCGTCCGCCCTGCCGCGCCATTAGAACAGGCTCTTATCAGCCGCTCACACACCGGAGCCTATTGGCTTGCCGGTCAACCAACCTTCCTCATCAAGTCGTCGATATGCTGTGCGACCAGATAGGATGCGGGATTCTCGCCAATGGCTAATGCCTCGAAGTGAGCCTTCCCGCATTTGATTTTTGCAGTCTCCTTGCCGCGTAAATCTTCGTCAAACAGACTGCCTTTGGTTTCCACCACGAAATAGAGTTTTTCCATGCCATCGACTTCCATCAGCACCGCCCAGTCGGGGTTGTAGGTGCCAAGCGGGGTCGGCACGCGGAACCAACTCGGCAGTTTGGCATAGACCTTCACCGCCTCGTTCTCCTCCAATTTCTCAGCAAACTTCTTCTCCACGCTGCCCGAGTCATAGGCCACATATTCATACACAGCCTTAGTCGCGGGCAGCATGTTTTTCAGGTAGCCCGTCAGCTCTTTCTGGGCGAAAAGCTCTTGGGCGTAATAGGCATCGTCGCCGATACGCTGGTATTTGATGCCATCGACGAGAGTCATCCGCTTCGCCCGATTCACCGAATCGGCGACAAGGTCGATGAACTGCTGCGGATTTTTCTTGAAGTCATCCAGCCGTTCGCTGTCGGTCAGGATGCGGACGAGACTGCGACGGGTCAGTTGGGTTCTGTCCTGCAACTCGGTCAGGATGTCGGGCAGCGCGATGTCCTGCTCCTCAAGGGCAATGGGGGCTGACGATGCGGTTTCGGTGGTGCCGATGCCGCCCTTGCCAATCGCCAAATCCGCTTTTCGCCATTGCAGGCGGGTTTTTGTGACCACGGGCAAATCCTTGATGGCTTGGATGCAGGTGGTAATCAAGGCCTCGTTGTCGAATTGCACCCGATAGGTCGTCTTGTGCTTGATTTTGTCCCAGAGTGCCTTGAACGCGGCACTCTGCAACACCGCTTGGCGGGTTTTGATTTGCGTGCGTTCGCCGGCGTTTTTGACCACGAGGCCGCCCGCCAGTTTTTTCAGCAACGCGCTGATTTCGGCTTTTTGCGAGTCAAACGCCTCGGGCAGCGTGAAAGTCTCGTCCTTCAGTGCCGTGCGAAGGGCATCCTGCACCTTGCCCTTGGCATCCAGCATTCCCGCCTCTTTTAGATAGGCCCAAATGGCCTCGGACTTCTCCACGCCCAGCGGCTTCGCCTCGCCGTGCTCGTCGGCCACGGCAATCGCCGCGAACTGGTGCTTTTCGACAATGCCGAAGCGAATGCCCGTGTCGGCCTCAATTTCGTTTTGCAGATTGAAGGCAAAATCCTCATAGCTTTCGGTCGCAATGACGGTCAGCGTATTGACCTCGAAATCGCGTTGCCGCTCGCCGTTCTGATTGACGCACAGTCGCAGGCCGCGGCCGATGGTCTGCCGCCGCTCCCGCTCGGTGCCCATTTCCCGCAGGGCACAAATCTGGAACACATTCGGATTGTCCCAGCCCTCACGCAGGGCCGAATGCGAGAAGATGAACTTCAACTTCGTCTCGAAGCTCAGCAACTTCTCCTTGTCCTTCATGATGAGGTTGTAGGCGCGTTCGGCGTTGTCCCTGCTGGTCTGGTTGCCTTCGTTGGTGTCCTGCCATTTCCCTTTTTTGTCGATGGAAAAATAGCCGTCATGGACTTCTGCCGCTTCGTGCGTCAGGTCGATTGCGTTGAACAGGCTGCGGAACTTCGGCTTCGCCGCTGCAGCCTTGTATTCCGCCTCGAACATCTCGGCGTATTTGCCTTTGGTGGGCACGCCGTTGCTGTCGTAGTGGCGGTAATGCTCGACCACGTCGATGAAAAACAGCGACAAAACCTTGATGCCCAGCGGCTTAAAACGCAGTTCCTTGTCCAAATGCTCCTCGATGGTGCGGCGAATCATCTGCCGCTTCATCGCGTCCTCATCCACGCCGCCGACGGCCTCGCCGATGCGCAGCGGGTTTTCCTGATTGCTGAGTTGAAGGTATTCGTCGCCCTTGCGGCAACCGATGTCCTCAACCAGAAAACCCTCGTAGATGGGGCGGTGGGTGCGTTGCGCCAAATCATCGCCCGCCTGCACCGTGATGTGCTCACGCGAAACCGAGGTTGCCCGCTGAACATCGACTTCGAGCACCGCTCGAATTTTGTTGGCTTTGTTGCTGGCTGAAATCAGCTGCACATAGGCCTTGTTGTGGCCGCCATCCACCGATGCCGAGGCCACCTCGATTTGCTTGACCAGCTTTTGCTCGTAGGCATCGACCGCGTCGAGGCGGAAAACCTGATGGTGCTTGTCCGCGTGCGTGGCCGAATAGCGCAGGGTGCAGAGCGGATTCATCTTGTCGAGGGCTTCCTTGCCCTGACCTTTCAAACCGCCGTCGACGCTTTGCGGCTCATCGACAATGATGATGGGGCACGTCGCTCGAATCAGGTCGATGGGCTTCTCGCCGCCCGTCTTCTCGCTATCCTTGTAGAGGTTATTCACATCCTGCTTATTGATGGCCCCGACGGTGATAACCATGACCTGAATGTGCTGGCTGGTCGCAAAGTTTCTGACTTGCCCTAACTTCGACGAGTCATACAGAAAGAAGTCAAAGGGCACGCCTGTGTAGAGGTTGCGAAAATGCTCTTGGGTGATTTGCAGCGTTTTATACACGCCTTCCTTGATGGCAATCGACGGCACGACAATCACAAACTTGGTGAAGCCATATTGCTTGTTCAGCTCAAAGATGCTGCGGAGATAGACATAGGTCTTGCCCGTGCCGGTTTCCATTTCCACGGTGAAATCACCGGAGACGAGCGATGCCGACGGACGCAGGCCGTTACGAAGCTGGATGTCGTTCAGGTTGGCGCGTAGTTCATCATCGAGCAGGGTCAGTCGGTTGCCGATGCCTAACTCGTTTTGCACGAGACCCAACTGGCCCTGTGAAAAGCTGCCGTCCAAACCCAGCTCGCCTTGGCCGAAAACAGTTGGCCCGCTTTGGCTGGATACGGTGAAGGTGGTTTGGCAGGTTTCCTGCCCTCGGAACAGGTCACACACCGACGCGATAGCCGCCTGTTGGTAATCCAGATTCGGTTCAAAGTGCAGTTTCATTTGCCGCTGTTCCAGTCTTGTGTATCTGCGATGGCCGCGCGCTCCCGTTCGATTTCCGCCCGCAAATCGTCCTCTGAAGGCAACACCAATCGGTATTTGCTCGCAAAAATCTGTTCGCTGTCTTTTAAGACGGAATAACGCGCCACAGCCTTGTCTTTTTCGCCGCAAAGCAAAATACCCACAGTGGGATTGTCATCTGCGCCGCGCTTCAAATCGTCGTACATACGCACATACATATCCATTTGCCCGATGTCTTGATGCGTCAGTTTTCCGATTTTTAGATCAATTAATACAAAGCACTTGAGCAGGTAGTTGTAAAACACTAAGTCAATATAAAAATCCTGAAATTCAGTGCTCACCCGCTGTTGGCGATCCACAAAGGCAAAGCCCTTTCCCAGTTCAAGCAAAAAGCCCTGCAACTTATCCATCAAGGACTGTTCCAGCGTAGATTCCAGCAGTTTGCCCGTATTCGGCAATCCCAAAAACTCCAACATCATGGGGTCGCGGACAAATGCGCGGGGCGCATAAGGCAAGTCGGAGATGCGGGCAGAGGCCTCCGCCGCAATCTCGGCTTTGTCGTGGCTTAGCAACATTCGTTCGAAATACAAGGTATCAATCTGCCTATCTAGCGCACGCGAACTCCAATTTTGGCGTGCCGCCTCGGTCATATACCACTGTCGAGCTTGCGGGTCACTTACTCTCAGCAATAAGCGATAGTGCGTCCAGCTCAATTCGTGACGCAGTGCGTCACGAATTGGAAACGCCTGATAAAACAAGCGCATGTAGCGAAGGTTGGACGCATCAAACCCTTTGCCAAAGTCCTGTGTCAGCACCTGCGCCAAGCGAGGCAATAGTTTTTTGCCGTAATCCGCCCGCGCTTGGCCACCTTGCTCAAATTCAACAATGTGCCGCCCCAATTCCCAGCAAGTTTGCACTTGCACCATATCCACGGCACGCAAGGCACGCTGTCGACCTTGCTCAATCAACCCCCGCAAAATCTCCAGCAAACTGTCCAGCGTTTGGTCGGGCAAGGGCTGCGTTAATTTATTCATCTGAGACTCACACACTCCGCACGTTTTCGAGGCCGTTCTGGGCGAGGATGGCGGCCATGTTGGTTTTTGCCACGTCGCCGTCGAACGCACTGTCGCGGAACACGACGGTCGAATCGCGCGCAGGGGCAAGTGCCTTGTGCCATGCCACGATGCCAGCGGCGA
>RRZU010755643.1_pt1 | contig 13400 bp, 13 predicted proteins | sample 2165561 | NCBI WGS metagenome assembly RRZU01 (sample SAMN10456909, study PRJNA506462) | wastewater metagenome | isolation source: wastewater sludge | place: USA: Moscow, Idaho
CTTCGGCAGCCATGTTGAACATTGGAATTTACTCACGGATGAACCCTGCACCGAAGTTCCAAAATGGTTAGGACTGGCTCTAGATGCACCAATTATGCCAATGGGTTTATGCCGCCAAGAAGCAGAAATGGATCAAAGCACATGGCTGATTCAAGGCCCAAGCAAAGAGGCAATTCAATTGACACAAGTGATTGCGGTTAAAAATAACAAACCACAAGCTGTAAAAACGGCTTTCCCTTGCTTTGAAAGTCCTTACAAAGTTGAAGCTAAAATTGAACGTATCATTAGCTGCAAATCTAACACTCAAGCGGTGCTTCGACTCAATTTAGGCAACAACAGTATTGTCTATGCTTTTGACAGTTTATACAGCGTCAACCATCAACAATACCAAAAAGATCAAACCTACTGGGTGCATTTAAACGCATGGGCGTATGAACTTGAAGCTGTTGCTGAAGGCGAACAATTGGTGGTCGATGATCCTGCGTCAATTAAACACCATCGTGCGCTGAATGATATTTTAGCAGCCAATGATGGTGTTGCACCTGCCAATCTGCAAGAACAAATTGACGCATGGCAACCTAAGTCCGAAGATGACAAAGCACCTGTAACGGTGGATTTTTCTAAAATGGTCGCATATTTATATGGCGAAAATATCGGTCAGGAAGATGAAGCTTGGTTTCAGGGCAATGTTGTTGGTAAAACCAGTTTTGAATTCATGAATCAAGCCTATACTGTTTATGATGTCACTCTAATTCATGATGAAAATCAGCCTGCGATTTTAATTCGTCTTGCAACTAAAAATCCTGCGCACCAAAACTTTGAAATTGGACAATACATTCGTGGCAATATTTGGATTCAAGCCAATATTCACAATATAAAACAGTAGTTTATTAAAAATAAACCTCAAAGTAGCTGTCTAAATAATAAATTCATATTCATCATCCCCCCATCCTCGCCTTCTCCTCAGGGAGAAGGAACTTTCAATACTTATTTCACTGATGGCTTATAATCAATTTTTGATTGTTAAAAGCGTGCTATTGATAGTGTGAATATATTGATGCTTATTTAAGCATTTTAAATTCAAAAAACGAAGTTATCCACAGCTTTAAATTTATTATAAATTCAAAATCAGCCATATTTTAAATCGAATATGTGGATAAGTTATTTTAAAACCCAAACAACTGCACCAAGCCCGTAGATAATCTGAAAGCCTTGATTGACGCGGATTTTAAAAATCAGCACAGAATTAATTCATTATTGCTAGATATTATATTTAAAATAAAATTAGTACTTTATTTAATCAATTTTTTATGCTAAAAATATAGCCGTATTTAAATATTTAACGATAAATAGATCATCGGAAAATAATATCTATGAAAATCGTGCAAGAAGAAAACTTACAGCATGTAGAACATCAACTTGAGCAACGCTATCAGCTCGAGCCGATGTCTTGTCTATTTTTTGCATTAGGCATGCTGCTCTCCGCCTACGGCTTACACTATTTTGTGTTCTGAGTTTCACTCATCAACAAGCCTCTATGACTTTTCACCTATTTCTATAAAAAAAACCCAGCTAATTCAGCTGGGTTTTTGCTTTTTACTACTATCAATTAACCGTGACGTTTTGCAAAGTCATCCATAAAGTTAACCAAAGCTTGTACGCCATCTAATGGCACTGCATTATAAATACTTGCGCGCATACCACCTACAGAACGGTGACCTGCCAAGTTCAACAAACGGTTTTCTTCAGCTTCTTGCAAGAATTGTTTTTCCAGTGCGGCATCAGCCAAAGTAAACGGAACGTTCATAATTGAACGGTTTGCGCTATAAATTGGATTCGCGTAGAAATCGCTTGAATCGATATAACCGTATAATAATTTCGCTTTTTCTAGGTTAGCTTGATGAATCGCATCTACACCACCGTTTTGCAATAACCACTCAAACACTAAACCAGACAAATACCATGCATAAGTTGCAGGTGTATTCACCATGGAATCATTTTTTGCCTGTGCTGAATATTTCAAAATGCTTGGAATTTCAGGCTTGGCTTGATCAAGCAAATCTTCACGTACAATCACAATGGTTAAGCCTGCTGGGCCAATATTTTTTTGCGCACCTGCATAAATCAGACCAAATTTAGATACATCTAAAGGTGCAGATAAAATGCTTGATGAGAAATCACATACCAACGGTTTGTCTGTTTCTGGAATATTGGCAAACTGCAAACCACCAATTGTTTCGTTATCTGCATAATGCACATAGGCAGCATCGGCAGATAAGTTCCATTGGCTTTGTTCGCTAATGGCATGCTTACCTTCAATCTGAATACCCGCTTCAACGACATGAATATCGCCATAGCGCTGCGCTTCTTTTAAGGCTTTTTCAGACCAAATACCCGTGTGGATATAATCTGCCTTGTTGTTTTTACCCAACAAATTCAATGGAATCGCAGAGAATTGTAGCGATGCACCACCCTGCAAGAACAATACTTTGTAGTTCTCAGGAATATTCATGAGTTTGCGCAGGTCTGCTTCCGCTTTTTCAGCCATGGCAACATAGTCGGCACTACGGTGGCTCATTTCCATGATCGAAAGACCTTTGCCATGCCAGTCAAGCATTTCAGCTTGAGCTTTTTCAAGTACGGCAGTCGGTAATGCTGCAGGACCAGCACAGAAGTTGTACGCGCGCATGATTTTTCCTTTCAGAGTGAAACACAATAAAATGATGGCATTTAACCATATCTGGCAGGGTCTTGCACAAAATTATTTCAATCTATGAGCCAAGATAGAGTCAAAAAATCAATGTAGATTCGAGGGATAAATTTACTAAATCAAAAAAAGAGGTTGAAATGTGTGCGACAATATCTGTCGCAAATTGATCAAAAAAACCACCCACTACTCCTAATTAAATGATATTTTAAATAAATATTAAAGGAGAAATAAACAATGACAACATTCCTCAATCACTTTAAGGTAGATAAAAATTTACTTGAAATTGACTTCTTTGACCCTAATCTGGAAACAGATACTCACTTATACATTGATAGTTATTATTTAACTCGTTGTGAGAACATACATTCCAAGTCTGCTCTGACTACTCAGCAAAATTTTATGAAATGTTTAATGGAAGCTCTTAAAGAAAAAGATGAAATTAAAGCAAGAAAATTATGCTCCCATTTTCCTGAGCCCAAATATACTGGCATTGGTGCAACTAAAGAAGGAGTAAATGGCAAAGGATCACACGATATTAAAGTTGAATATATACTCACATGCTTAAAGTCTTCTCAGGCAGCTCAGACAGGCTTATTAGAAGATCTTGAAGAATTAATATTAGTTGCAGATGGTATAGGTCCGGACACTATTTCAGATATAACGACTAGGGTCTGTTGACATTTCATAAATGGCTTGCGCTGTAGGCTAAAACTGAGCAGATCAGGCATGAAACGCAAGGAATAGCGAGATTATTGCTAAGTTTCATAACACAATCTGAGAAAGTTTTAGCCACAGCCTTTCAGGGCGAGCATATTTTTTGCTGCTATTGCGTTATGTGCCAGTCATTTAAAATGACTAAATTTCCTGTCCCATGCCTTATAGCAGCTAAAAAATATGCGTTGCCGCAAACATAGACGAATTGTCAACAAACCCTAATATTTGCTTTAAACATTTTGCAGAATATACATTAGAACAATGTGAAAAATTAGGTATAGAAATGACTGAAACAAAAGAGGCTATTCATTTCTTTTGTGCAATCGATAACGAATGGAAAAAATCAAAATTTTCACTTCCTCACGCTCCTTGGGGGCCTAATAAAGTTGTTGGACCTGTAATTTTGTTACCTCAAAATATCTTGGAATCTATGATTAGCTATAAAACTAATTATTTTTTCACTAATATTAGACCTCTTGCGAAAGTAAAAAATTGTTTATACTAGTCCCATGAAATATGAAAATTTAACTAGATTTAATGATGGGGAATTTAAACGACTTGTTGGAGTTCCTCGTCCATTATTCTTAAAAATGGTATCAGTGTTACAACATGCTGAACTTGCCAAGAAAAAATCTGGAAGACCTCATTCGTTGTGTTTAGAGGATCAATTGTTGTTAACTTTAAATTACTTACGCTGTTATAGAACTCAAATTGAGTTATCCGCCGACTATAACCTAGCTGAAAGTAATGTGAATCGTACGATTCAGAAAGTTGAAAATGCTCTGATTCAATCACGGATTTTCGCATTGCCGAAAAGGAATCAAAAGTTTAATGAGGGGGATTATGTAATCGTTGATGTTACTGAGTCACAGATTGAGCATCCCAAAAAAACAAAGAAAATTCTATAGTGGTGAAAAGAAGAAACATACGCTAAAAACACAGGTCATTTTTAACCCCCAATTAAAGCAAATTATAAGTATACAGATTGAAGATGGCAGAAAACACGATCTGAACATTGCGCGTAAGCATTTGAAGGAGATGATTATTTATCCTTATATCATGGCAGATTTAGCCTATAAAGGATTTCATCAGATTAAGAGTAAGTTACTCATTCCAATCAAGAAACCTAACAATTTATCATTACCCCAAATAGCAAAACAGATCAACCAAGAAATCAGTCGGCGTAGGATCACAATTGAACATATCAACGGCAAACTTAAACATTTTCGGATATTAACAGAACGCCATAGAAATAGACGGAAACGATTTGGTCTAAGAATGAATTTAATTGCTGGAATGGTGAATTGGATGCTCTTAAATTAACTTTCGCAAGAGATCTATTGCCACCCCTTTATTTAAAGAAGAAGTTTTACGTAGAGATGCTTCAGCAAGCTTTATTTATTCTTTAAAATCTGGCGAGAAAAGAGTGAATGTAAAAAAATGCGAGAGCAACATCCTGAATTTCGAGGGGGGGAAAAAGCAATATGGATGAATTAATCGCAAAAAATCCAAGACTTTTAAAAGAATATAGAGAAAAAGTAGCTAAAAAACGCTATTTAAAAAGAAAAGGTAAAAAAAGAAGATTAGAGGACGCATAAGCGTGCTTTTTATAGACAAATGTACAAGAAACAATACTATAACTTTACACTAGTTCTATCTGCGAACCTTTGATTTATACTAGCGGGATAACATTACCGGCTTTATATCAGTTTAGCGACTTTATGAACTTAAAGAAAAATAAAAGACAGCTTGTCTGGGGTTTAAATCTGCTTGCATCTATGATGTATGGCAGCTTTGCTCATGCACAGAGCATCAGCTTTCAGGATGCTGAACGTCAGTTGTTGCAAAATTCTTATAGCAGCCAAGCCTATCAAAGTCTGGAACAGGCTTCAAAACTTGAAGCTGAAGCAGTAAAAGGCGTAGGTCTGCCACGTGTCGACCTGAATGTTCGTGCCTATGCCTTTCACAGTGAAGTCGATATTCCATTAAAGCAATTTAAAAATAATCTGGAGAATTCACTCTCTCAAGGCGTGAATGGCCGGCTTAATGAGTGGGAGGCCAGTAATGGCGTGGATCTACCTGCAGGTATTACCGATCCACTGCGTGATGGACTTAACAATACTATTCATAGCGGAGTTGGTCTGATTCCGGATACGTCTAATGTCATCCTTGAAGATCAGGTGATTCGCCCCACTGTTTCCGTGATTATGCCAATATATACTGGAGGCCTCACCCGTAGTGCCAAAGAAATTGCCAATATTCAGGTCGGTCGTAGTCAGCTCAGCAACAAACAGCAGCAAGATACGCAGCGTTTTGAACTGATTCAAAGTTATTTTAATGTGCAGCTCCAAAAGCAATTGCATGCAGCTGCGCTGTTTAATCTGAATGCCATGCAGCAGCATTATCGCAATGCCTTAAAAATGGAACAGCAAGGTTTTATCAATAAAGGCCAGCGTATGCAATTTGAAGTGGCACGTAATAATGCCGAGCGCAGCCAGCAAAATACGCAGGCCAATTTGAATGCTGCGCTGTTCCAGCTGAATAATCTGCTTCAGGAAAGTAGCATCACTGAGCTTTCGACGCCTTTATTTGTCAATAAAACCGAGCCACAGGCCTTAAATCATCTGCTAAAAACTTTTAGTCAGAACTCTGCGCTGATTCAAAAAATGCAGCTGGATACCCAATTGGCCCAAGCCAATGTGAAAGCCCAGCAAGCAGCGAAAAAACCAAATGTATTTGCTTTTGGCGAATATAGTCTGGATCAAAATGAAAACTGGATTGTCGGGGTTGCCGCACGCTATAACCTGTTTTCCGGGATCGATAAAAACAAGAATATTCAGGCTGCCGAACTCAAACGCTCTGCAACAGAACTGCTTACTGCACGCACCCAGCAGGAAATTGAAAATCTGATTTATAAATCTTATAGCGAAGCACTTAACAGCAAAGTGATGTACTTCTGGCACAAAACTTGAAAGCCGCACAGGAAAATTTACGCATCCAAGAATTGTCTTTTAAAGAAGATACGGGCACCGCCACACAGGTCATCGATGCACAAAATATGCTGAGCGGACTACGAGCTGAAACTGCCTTGAATGCTTACAAATATGTGATGTCACTGGCCACACTATTACAAAGCCATGGCTCGATTGCAGAATTTCCAACCTACATTCAACATGCCAACACCCACTATATTCGCTAATGGAGCCGAACATGAACGAAGATCAAAAACCCAATGATCCTGTGAATGAAGTGGCTTCATCCAGCGATACAGAAAAATCTCCTGCGCAACAGGTAGAAACAAAAACTGAAATAGAAAACAACGCGACGACTTCGACCGAGCAACAACAAGCTCCTGAAATCGCTAAAAAGAAAAAATATTTATTGCTCGCCCTGATTCCAGTTCTGCTGGCAGTCATCGCTTTTGGATTGTGGAAAAGCTACCAACCGGCTCCGCTTGAATTGCAGGGTCGTGTAGAAGCTGAAACAGTTCAGGTGGCGACCAAAGTGCCAAGCCGTATTGAAGAAATCTATGTAGAAGAAGGTCAGCGGGTCAAAAAAGGCGAGGTACTGGTGCGCTTAAACAGCCCGGAAATTCAGGCCAAAAAACAGCAAGCCGCAGCGGCTTTACAATCTGCGCTGGCCTTACAATCGACTGCTGAACGTGGCTCGCAAGAAGAAAATATCGCCAGTCTGTATGCCAACTGGCAAGCGCTGAAAGCACAGCAAAATTTAGCCAAAGTTTCTTATGAGCGTGGTGCAAATTTATTGAAGGAAGGTGTGATTTCACGCCAGCGCCGTGATGAATTGTATGCAGCCAGTCAATCAGCGGCGCAAATGACAGAGGCGGCGTATCAGCAATACGCACGTGCCAAACGTGGCAGCACCTCGCAGCAAAAGAGTTCTGCCGATGCACAAGTAGATATTGCCCAGGCTGCGCTGGATGAAGCCAATGCTTTAGAAGCAGAAACCCAATTAGTAGCACCTGTAAACGGAACGGTGTCTAAAACCTATGGCAAAGTCTCGGAGCTGGTAGCCACCGCAGTCCCTGTGGTCAGCCTGATTGAAGATCAAATGTGGGTGAGCCTGAATATTCGTGAAGACCAATATGCCCCATTTCAGAAAATGAGCAGTATTGAAGGTTATATTCCCGCCCTAGATAAAACCGCCACTTTTCAAATTAGACAGATCAGTGCTGAAGGTGAATTTGCCACCATTAAGACCACACGTCAAACCGGCGGTTATGATGTGCGCAGTTTTAAGCTGCATCTTGTACCCACACCAGCGATTTCTGAACTGAAAGTCGGGATGAGCGTGTTATTTAAACTGAAAGAGACCCGATAATGTGGACGGGTATATGGCGCGAACTGCGCTATCTGCTCAGCGAAAAATGGGATCTGTATCTGGTCACGCTGGCACCTGCACTGGTGATTATTTTATTCAGCAGCATGTTTGCTCAAGGGAAATCGGATCATTTACCGATTGCGATTATTGATCAAGACCAGAGTGCGCTGAGTCAAAGCATTTATCAACATGTGGCGCTGAATCATACTCTTAAAATTGCTACGGTGTCGGAACAAACAGCTGAAATTGAGCGCCTGTTAAATCAAAATAAAATTTGGGGTTATATCCATATTCCAAGCGGTGCCGAGCAACGTCTGGTTCGTGCCCAGGATGCTGACATCAGTATTGCTTTTAACCAGAGTTATTTCAGTATTGGAAATACCATTTCCTCGGCCATGCTGGTCAGTACCCTACAAGCACTCGCTGAATTTAGCGGACAGCAATATCTGGGCAACCGACTCCCCTCTCTCGAAGCACCGTCACCGCATATTAAAATATCTCCGCTGTATAATCCGCAGCTGAATTATGAATTCTATCTGGAACCCTATGTCATTCCGGCAATTCTGCATTTACTGCTGTGTTGTTGTGTGGCATTTTCCGTCGGTCAGGAACTGAAGCGGCAGACCTTAACAAGCTGGATTAGCAACTCATCCATCTGGATGGCATTGCTGTCTAAGAACCTGATCTATGTGGCTATTTTTAGTCTATGGACCTGGATCTGGATGTTCTGGCTGATTGAAATTCGCGGCTGGTTTGTTGCCGGCTCGCTCGCTCTGATTCTATCGGCACAATTTCTGCTATATAGCGCTTATGCATTTTTAAGCAGTGCAGTGGTTCTGGCAACCAAAGATTTAAGTAAATCTTTTGGCATCATTGCGGTCTATGGTGGTTCATCTTTAAGTTTTGCCGGTGTGACTTTACCTTTAAATAATGCGCCCCTATTCACCCAGCTCTGGTCCAATATTATTCCGTTTACGCCCTATGCCAAATTACAAACTGAACAATGGGTGATTGGTAGTCCATTGCATATTTCACTGCAAGCTGGATTAATGCTGCTGATCTATGCCCTAGTCTACGCTCTGCTGGCTTATCTGTTTCTTAAAAAAATAGCTAAAGGAGCAGTCCAATGAAATCCCTCTGGTTTTACTATCTGCAAAGCTTTAAGGATATTGTCAGTCACGGCACGATCTTTACCACGCTTATTCTATCCGTCTTGTTTTACAGCTTTTTTTATCCAACCGCTTATCAGGCACAGCAGGCTGAAGCCTTACCGATTATTATTGTCGATGAAGAACAAAGTAACTTAAGCACCCGTATTATTGGTCAAGTGGCACAAAGCCCCAATGTGGAGATTGAGGCGATTACCGGCAATTTTTCCGAGGCCAAACAATGGGTGGAATCACAAAAAGCCGATGGTATTTTACTTCTGCCGGACAATTTATCGCAAAGCTTAAGGCATGGTGAAACAGGTGGCATTGGCCTGTATTTAAGTACAGCCAACTTTTTAGTAACCAAACAAATTGGTCTGGGCTTAGCCACATCAGTTGAGCAAACTTTGGCAGATTATACTGAACGCTTTGGCAAGGTCTCGGATTTTTCACCTGCCCTTTCTGTGCATCAAATTCCTTTATTTAATCCGCTGTCCGGCTATGGCAGCTATGTCTTTCCTGCGGTTGCACCTTTAATTATCCACCAAACCATTCTTTTGGGTTTGAGTATGCTGATTTTGGTATATCGGGAAAGAAAAATAGAATTAAACACAAATGCATTGATTGGGATGTGTTTAGCGGTCTTCACCATTGGTTGTCTGGGATGTTTCTATTTATTCGGCTTTAGCTTCTGGCTATTTGATTATCCGCGCGGTGGCAACCTGCTCGGGATGCTGCTGGCTGTTGCGGTTTTTATCTACACGATAATTGGCATGACCTGCTTATTTGCTAGTTTTCTGGATCTGCCGGAACGTGCGGGGCATGTCATTGTATTCACTTCTATTCCACTGTTCTTTTTATCTGGTGCGGCCTGGCCGCATGCTGCCATGCCCACCTGGATGCAAGTCGTTGGCGAAATCCTGCCCTCTACCCAAATTGTGCAGATGTTTATTCAACTCAATCAGATGGGTGTGCCTACAACACTGATCTTGCCTAAATTGCTCTATCTTGGAATGATCGGTAGCTTGTGCTTTTTTTTGGCTTATCGACGTTTAATTTCTGGTCATCAAAGCAGATAGAGCATTATAGCAATGCTCCTATTCCACTTATTTACCCGATTCGCCAAAGACTTGAATATTGAAATTACGAATCTTGTTGCTACCATTCGGCTTGTCAAAACTAACATCATACTGAACCAGATTTTCCGGATAGGCAATTTCATAGCTGACCTTATATTGCCCAAGCTGATTGGTTGCTTCTTCAATCTCTTTGGTCATTAAAGTCTTAGACTTGTATTCACCTTGAGGAATTGAACGTGAAAAGCGTTTCATCAGCTTTTCATTGTCCTTAAACTGGGTTTGCAACTGCGGCTCTAACTGATCCAAAAACTCGTCATACTTCCCATCACGCAAATCCTCATAGGCTAGCTGTGCCGCCTTTTCCTGTTCAGGACTCGGATCTGGAATATTGTCCATTGAATTACAGCCACTCAATGCAACCGCTGCTGCCAACAACATTAATTTGGTTTTCATCGCTTACCCTTATGCAGTCAACGTTTATAAAAAAGGACGCCGAAGCGCCCTTTTTATCAGTAAAAAACTTATTCTTCTACTGAATTTTCACCGTCTTTTTCCACTTGCTCAGTTTCAGCAACTGCATCCGTTTCAGCCACTAAAGATTCTGCACCTTCAATCGCTTCAACAAACTCGTCTTCTTCAACAGCTTCAATCGCTTCTACACCCACCAGTGTTTCGTTTTCACCCAAGCGGATTAAACGTACACCTTGTGCATTACGACCTGTTTGCGCCACTTCAGAAGCGCGAGTACGCACTAATGTACCGCCATCAGAAATCAGCATCAGTTCTTTGCTTTCATCAATAGCAACTGCACCGACCAATTCACCATTACGTTCAGAGGTCTTAATGGCAATCACACCTTTACCACCACGTTTTTTGGTTGGGAAGTCGTCTACAGGTGTACGCTTACCATAACCATTCGCCGAAGCACACAAAACTTCGCCTGTTTCTGGTACTACGACTAGCGATACGATACGGCTGATGAGTGCTGAATCTGAACTGTCTTCATCATCGCCATCGACTTCTACATCTTCGACATCTTCAACTTGTGCTGAACCGAAGCTGACACGCATACCACGTACGCCTTTGGCCGCACGACCCATTGAACGTACATCGGTTTCAGCAAAACGAATCGCTTTACCTTCATTGGAGAACAACATAATTTGCTGTTCGCCATCGGTAATTGCAACACCAATTAAAGTGTCTTCTTCATTCAATTCAATGGCACGTAAACCATTCGAACGTACGTTACTGAATTGTTCCAATTCAACACGTTTCACTGTACCTGATGCCGTTGCCATAAAGACATAAAAGTTTTTACGCAAGGCTTCTGCTTGTGATGCAAATTCTGCAATGATCTCATCGTCTAAATCGGTTGCAGAAAGCTCTACACCCAATTGTTTCAATTGCACACGCAATGCATCAGATAAATCATCACCATCTGCTAATTCAGCAAAGGCAGCTTCTAATTCTGCATAATGTGCAGCAATGATTGCGTTGGCTTGTATATGTGTAGCATTGGCTTTTACATAGCTACGGAAGTCTGCCAAACGCTCGGTAAATTTCTTCGGTGCATCAATGACAGGTAAAATCGCGGTGATGGTTTCATTGGCATCTAATGGCAATAAGTTCACCATTGGACGACCTTTCGCACCACGCGATGCCTGTGGCACTTCAAACACTTTCAGACGGTAAACTTTACCCACATCGGTAAAGCACAGCACCGTTGCATGGTTAGATGTCACGATTAAATGCTGCACATAATCATCTTCTTTCATCGACGTTGCAGATTTACCACGACCACCACGACGCTGCGCTGCGTAATCTGACAATGGTTGAGTTTTTGCATAACCTGTTTGTGATACTGTCAGTACCACTTGTTCTTCTGGGATTAAATCTTCACGCGAGAAATCAATGCGAGATTCTACAATTTCAGTACGACGTGCATCGCCATATTGCTGTAAAACTTGCGCCAACTCTTCACGAATCACGCCCATCAACAAATTAAAGTCATTCAAAATTGCAGTTAATTCAGCAATTTGTGCCAAAATTTCAGAATATTCTGCATGTAACTTGTCTTGTTCTAGACCTGTTAAACGATGCAAACGTAATTCTAAAATTGCGGTCACTTGCGCAGGTGATAAACGATAGACCTGACCATCTAAACCAAACGGGCGGTTAGGGTCTTCGCCTTCAATTTCATCTGGACGTACAGAAACTGAACCTGCTTTTTCCAATAACGCAACTACACCACCTGCTGCCCACTCGCCTGCCTGTAAACGCTCACGCGCTTCGGCTGGGTTGGCAGAAGATTTAATCGTTTCGATGATGGCATCAATATTGGCCAACGCAACGGTTAAGCCTTCTAAGATGTGTCCACGTTCACGCGCTTTACGCAACTCGAACATGGTACGGCGGGTCACTACTTCTTGGCGGTGACGAATAAATGCCGCAATAATATCTTTCAGGTTCATCAATTTTGGCTGACCATTGTCTAGGCAGACCATGTTGATGCTGAATGAGTTTTCTAACTGCGTATTTAAGAACAGGTTATTCACAATCACTTCAGCGTTTTCACCACGCTTCAGATCAATTGCAATACGCATCCCTTCTTTATCAGACTCATCACGTAATTCTGAAATACCTTCGAGTTTCTTCTCTTTCACCAGTTCAGCAATACGCTCAATGGTTTTGGCTTTGTTGACCTGATAAGGGATTTCAGTAAAGACGATGGTGGTACGACCAGATTTTTGATCTTCTTCAAAATGGTACTTACCACGAATATGCAAACGGCCTTTACCTGTACGGTAAGCATCAACAATGCCTGATTTACCGTAAATAATACCGCCTGTAGGGAAGTCTGGACCTGTGATATGTTCCATCAACCCTTCAATTGAAATATTTGGGTTGTCTGCATAAGCCAAACATGCATGCACCACTTCAGTCATGTTGTGCGGTGCCATATTGGTCGCCATACCTACAGCAATACCTGCAGCACCATTGACCAATAGGTTTGGAATACGAGTAGGCATCACTTGAGGAATACGCTCAGAGCCGTCGTAGTTATCTTCCCAATCGACAGTGTCCTTTTCTAAATCGGCCAACAGTTCATGAGTAAGTTTGCGCATACGGACTTCGGTATAACGCATGGCTGCGGCACTATCGCCATCAATCGAACCGAAGTTACCCTGACCATCGACCAATTGATAACGCAAACTGAAATCTTGCGCCATACGAACAATTGTTTCGTAAACTGCAAAATCACCGTGAGGGTGATATTTACCGATGACGTCACCGACTACACGGGCAGACTTTTTGTAAGCTTTGTTGTAGTCATTGCCCAATTCGTGCATTGCGAATAGCACACGACGATGCACAGGTTTTAGACCATCTCGTACATCTGGCAGCGCA
>RRZU010788375.1_pt1 | contig 13400 bp, 11 predicted proteins | sample 2165561 | NCBI WGS metagenome assembly RRZU01 (sample SAMN10456909, study PRJNA506462) | wastewater metagenome | isolation source: wastewater sludge | place: USA: Moscow, Idaho
AAGGTCAAGGGCGCGATGCTGATCTCGATCATCTCCGCCACCGTGCTGGCGCTGATCGTCGAGGCCGTCGGCCACATGGGCGGCCAGGCGCCTGACGGATCCAACCCGACCGGCTGGGCGCTCAACGTGCCGACCCTCTCGAGCTTCTCGCTGCCGGACCTCGGCCTCCTCGGCCGGGTCGACATGATCGGCGCGTTCTTCCCCGACGGCTCGTTCTCGATCGCGCACGCGCTCACGCTCATCGTGCTGGTCTTCTCGCTGCTGCTCGCCGACTTCTTCGACACCATGGGCACCATGGTCGCCGTCGGCTCCGAGGGCGGGCTCAACGACGCCGACGGCATGCCGCCGCGCACCACCGAGATCCTGCTGGTCGACTCGCTGGGTGCCGTCGCCGGCGGCCTCGGCTCCGTCTCGTCGACCACCAGCTACGTCGAGTCCACCGCGGGCGTCGGCGAGGGCGCCCGCACGGGCTTCGCCTCCGTCATCACCGGAGCCGCGTTCCTGGCCGCCGTGTTCGTCGCCCCGCTGGTGAACCTCGTCCCGTTCGAGGCGGCCAGCCCCGTGCTGGTGTTCGTCGGCTTCCTGATGATCTCCCAGATCAACGAGATCGACTGGACGCGCCCCGAGATCGGCATCCCCGTCTTCCTGACGATCATCCTGATGCCGTTCACGTACTCGATCACCGTCGGCATCGGCGCGGGCTTCCTGGCCTACGTCTTCATCCGGCTGATCCGTCGCGAGGCGAAGAAGATCCACCCGCTGATGTACGTCGTCGCCGCGATGTTCGTCATCTACTTCGCCCAGGGTGTGATCCTGAACCTCATCGGCGGGTAACACAAGGTGACATTCGTCACGGGCAATTCGTGACAGCGGCCCCTCACGCGAGGGGCCGCTTTTGCGAAGACTGGACCCATGATCGAGACACCCGGCATCCGCCTCACCTCCCTCACCAAGCGCTTCGGCGCGCTCACCGCCGTCGACGACGTGTCCCTGACCGTCCCCACCGGCCAGATCCTCGCGCTGCTGGGACCCAATGGCGCGGGCAAGTCGACGACCACCGAGATGATCCTCGGCATCACCCGCCCGGACGCCGGCGAGATCCAGGTGTTCGGGCGGTCGCCGGTCGCCGCGACCCGCGCGGGCGACCTCGGCGCGATGCTGCAGAACGGCACGCTGCTGTGGGACACGAAGGTCGGCAGGCTGCTGCGCGGCATGCGCGCGCTGCACCGTCACCCGCTGCCGCTCGACCGCGTCATCGAGCTCGCCGACGTCGGATCGTTCCTCTCCACCAGCACGAGCAAGCTGTCCGGCGGGCAGGCGCAGCGGGTCCGCTTCGCGCTCGCCATCATGGCCGACCCGCGGCTGTTGATCCTCGACGAGCCCACCGTCGGCCTGGACGCCCTGTCCCGCCGCCGCTTCTGGGCCACGATGACCGACTTCACGGCCACCGGCCGCACGGTCGTGTTCGCCACGCACTATCTCGACGAGGCCGACGAGTTCGCCGACCGGATCGTCGTCCTGGACAAGGGGCGCGTCATCGCCGACGGCACGGGCCGCGAGATCCGGCGGGTCGTCGGCGGCCGCACGATCTCCTTCGCCGGACCCGAGCGCGATTGGGCGGGGTTGCCCGGCGTCCTCGCCGCGGCCACTCAGGACGGCAGGCACCTGCTCACCTGCTCCGACTCCGACGCCACCCTCCGCGCCCTGTTCCGCGACCCCGACGGCGCGGCCATCCGGGACGTCGAGGTCGCGTCGCCCAGCCTCGAGGACGCGTTCCTCACGCTCACGGAAGCAGCCTGACATGACCACGATGACCGCACCCGCCCCCAGCTCGCCCCGCGTCGGCCCCGCCGGCTTCTCCGTCGCGCGGTTCGGCCGCTACTACGCGTTCAGCCTCGGCACCATCGTCCGCGACTGGTCGTTCCTCGTGTTCATCATCGCGATGCCGGTGACGATGTACCTGTTCTTCACCTCCATCTACGGCGGCGACGCCGACGACCCCGCGGGCGCCGTCGTCGCCGCGGTGATGATGGTCACCATGGCCACCTACGGCGGGCTCGGCGCCGCGATGAACGCAGGCGCCAGCATCCAGTCCGAGCGGTCCTCGGGCTGGTTCCGGACCCTCATGCTCACGCCGCTGAACCCGGCGGAGTTCGTCGCGGCGAAGGTGTTGACCGCCGTCACCGTCGTGATGCCCGCGCTGCTCACGGTGTTCGCGGCAGGCGTCGTGCGCGGCGTCCGGCTCGACCCGCCGGTCTGGGCCGCGACCTTCGGGCTGCTGCTCGCCGCGCTCCTGCCCATGGTCCTGCTCGGCCTCTCCATCGGCCTGTTGTTCAAGCCCCAGACGGCGTCGGCGGTGACGACGCTGACCATGCTGGCGCTGTCGATGATCGGCGGGCTGTGGGTGCCGCTGGAGATGATGCCCGGCGCGATGCAGGCCGTCGGTCGGCTCACGCCGTCCTACTGGGCGGGGCAGATCGGCAGCTGGCCTCTGGTGGGCGGCGCCTTCCCCTGGCGCGGCGTCCAGGTGATCGCCGTCTGGTCGATCCTCCTGCTGATCCTCGGCGCCCTCAGCTACCGTCGAGCTGTGCGCACCTCGCGCCGATCGAACTGACGAGAGGTCGATGTGACCGACGACGACCGCGTGGCCCCGGGCTTCGTGCCCGAGGCCTGCGACCTGCCCGGCTGGCGTCGCGGCTTCGCGCAGGGCGCCGGCTACACGCTGCCGTCGCTCGCGTTCCTCTTCATCCCCATCTACTTCCTGCGCGACAGCCCGCAGGTGTGGGTGGTGACGGCGCTCATGGCGGGCGTCGGCGCGTTCATGCTGGGCACCAGCTGGGTGTTGCACCTCGGCGAGGCCCGCCGCTGGCTGTGGTTGGCCGGGCTGATCCTGCTCATCATGACGCTCGGCATCGTGACCGACGGCGAGGCGAAGTTCGCCTATTTCGCGCCGTTCCCCACCACCGCCGCCGCGCTGCTGATCCGCTGGCGGGAGGCGCGCCTCGTGATCGTCCTGATCTCGCTGGCGGCCGGCGGGTGGTCGCTCGCCCGGGGCGACATCTTCGGCGTGGTGCTCGCGATCATGGCGGCCACCATCGGCTCGACGGTCGGCTTGACGCTGCAGGCCGAGCACGCCCGACGCCGGGCCGAGGTCGCCGAGCAGCGCACCGCCGTGTTTGCGGTCGCGGCGGAGCGCGAGCGGATCGGCCGCGACCTGCACGACATCCTCGGCCATTCGCTGACCACCGTCGCCATCAAGGCCGACCTCGCCGCCCGGTTGGTGGGCCGCGACGACGAGGCGGCCAGGGCGGAGATCGCGTCGCTGGGCGCCGTCGCCCGCCAGGCCCTGGCCGACGTCCGTGCCACGGCCTCCGGGATGCGCCACGTGAGGCTCGCCTCAGAGATCGCGTCGGCCAGGTCCGTGCTGGTCGCCGCGGGCGTCGAGGCGAGGACGCCCGCGGCCGTTCCCGACCTCGACGACGACGCCTCGGAGGTGCTGGGCTACGCCGTGCGGGAGGCCGTCACCAACGTCGTGCGGCACGCGGCGGCGACCACCTGCACCATCGAGTGCGGACCGGGCTGGGTCCGGGTGCGCGACGACGGCGCCGGCATCGCGCCCGGCGCCGGGGGCGAGGGCCTCGACGGCCTCCGCCGCCGCGTCGAGGACGCGGGCGGGTCGCTGACCGTCGAGTCGTCGGGGAGCGGAACCGTCATCGAAGCCAAGTTGGGCGACCGCCGGTTGAACCACTCACCGCTGGGTGAGTCGAAGCTTGAGACACCGCTGGTTGAGCCGGTCCCCCGCGCGAAGCGCCGGGACCGTGTCGAAACCAATAGACCGGCGGCCGAGGAGCAGTCATGACCACGATCGTGATCGCGGAGGATCAGGCGCTGATCCGCGCGGCGTTGCGCGCCATGTTGGAGCTTGAGGACGACCTCACGGTCATCGGCGAGGCGGGCACGTGCGCGGAGGCCGTCGCGGTCGTCGGCGCGAACCGTCCCAACGTGCTGCTGCTCGACGTCCAGATGCCCGACGGCGGGCTCGGCGTCGAGGACGGGCTCGAGGCGATCGCGCCGGCGACCGCGGCGTCGCCCGACACGCGCGTCATCGTCGTGACGACGTTCGGGCGCCCGGGCTACCTTCGCCGCGCGCTGGAGGCCGGCGCCGTCGGCTTCCTGGTCAAGGACACGCCCGCGGACCGGCTGATCGAGGCGATCCGCCGCGCCGCGCGCGGGCTGCGCGTCGTCGACCCGGAGCTGGCCGCGGCCTCGCTGTCGATCGGCCCCTCGCCGTTGTCGGCGAAGGAGGCGCTGGTGCTCGGCGCCTCGGCAGGCGGCGCGAGCACCGAGGAGATCGCCGCCGCGGTGTCCCTCTCCGAGGGCACCGTGCGCAACTACCTGAGCTCGGCCATCGGCAAGCTCGGCGCCCGCAACCGCGCCGAGGCCCTGCTCACCGCGACCGACAACGGCTGGGTCTGATACCGCTCCTCAAGAGGTTCCGCAGCCCGCGCGACCCGATCCTCTGACGGCTATCGTGGCTGCAAACGTTCGATCCGCGTGGCCGAACCGGACACCGTGTACGCCAAAGTCACATAGTTGACTCTGGCGTTCACGCTAGTCCTGATCCTGGCCGGAACTGGACGTTTGCAGCCACGATAACGGGCACCCGCCGAGGATGCGCGGCCAGGCGCGGGCCGACTTATCCACAGGCGCTCACCGAACGCTGTCACAGCACGCCTCCGGCGGGCATGATCGGGTGCATGGACAGGAAGGCCTTCGCGACATGGAGCCGCGATCATCGCGGCGTCGTCACGCGAGCCGAACTGATCGAGGCCGGGGTCAGCCCTGGGACGATCGCCAACCGCGTCGGCAACGGCGAATGGCAGCGACCGTTCCACGGCGTGCTCGTTCTGTCGCCGGAACCGCCGACGGTTGAACAACGGCTCCTATGCGTCCAGAAGTGGGCCGCGGACCGGGCCGTGTTCTCACATCAGACCGCGGCTTACCTGCACGGCCTGCGCCGCGACCTGCCGCCGGTCCTCGACGTCTCCGTACCCGCGTCGATTGGCTTACGCTCAACCGCCAGATGCGCGGTCCACCGCACACGGGTTCCGCTGACGCGAGTCGGCAACCCTCCCCGCACCTGTCTGGAGCAGACCGTCGTCGATCTCGTCGACGACGCGGCCACCGAGTCCGGCGTGCTCGACGTCCTGATCAGAGCCATCCAGCTTGGAATGAGCGTGCCCCGCTTCCTCGGTCACCTCGCCACATACACGCGCGTCCGGCACCGCGACTTCGTGCTCCGCGTGACGGCCGAGACCGCCGACGGCGTCGAGTCCCATCTCGAACTCGAGTACCTGCGCCGAGTGGAGCGGGCCCACGGTCTCCCCCGATCCATCCGACAGAAGCGAGAGCAGATCCGCGGGCGGTGGATTCGCTCCGACTGCTGGTACCCCGAGTTCGGGGTCCGCGCCGAGCTCGACGGCGAACTCGCCCATCCGGGCAGAGCGACGGCAGACGACCTCATCCGCGACAACGACGTCCGCCTCGCACTCGACGAGATCACCCTGCGTTACCGCTGGCCCCACGTCTGGGACACGCCGTGCCTCGTCGCAGGCCAGGTCGCGGCCGCTCTGCGCAAGCGCGGCTGGCAGAAAGACCTGATGCCATGCTCCCCGGGATGCGTCGCTCCGGCAGTGCTGGCGTCGCTCACCGTCTCCGTCGCCTGATCTCGTTATCGTGGCTGCAAACGCCCACTGTGCGCCGGTGTCAGGGTTAGCGTGAATGTCAGAGTCAACTATGTGACTTTGGCGTACACGGTGCCCGCTTTGGCCACGCGAATCGGACGTTTGCAGCCACGATGAACCGCTGCGGCCGGGCCGATCCGGGCTGGATCTACGATGTTGGCATGTGCAATGCCGAGTGGACAGCCGACGACCTCCGGGCGTGGCTGCGCGCTCGACGACGGCGCTCCCGTCGGAGCTGGTCGGATTGGTACGCCCTGGTCTTCGCGGCGGCGGTCCTGCTGCCGATGGTGGCCTCGCTCGCCGGAGAACTCCGGCTGCCGCTGTTGACCTGCACGACCGGAGGGGCATGCGTCACGGCGACGCGGTTGTTGCCCTTCACGTGGTTGGTCGCGAGTTCCCTGGCGGTGGCCGCGGTCTTGTCGCTGCTCGGGCCGATAGCGACGACGGCGGCGACCGCGTCGTGGATTCTCTCGACCCCGTTGGACCGGGGAGATCTTCTATCCCCTGGTCTCGCCCGGCTCGTCGTCATCGGTGTGGTGATAGGGCTCCTCTCCGGCGTACTACTGTGGGTGCTCGCGGGCGGTTCGCCGCTGTGGATCGCAGCCTGCACGTCAACCGTGGTCTTGGCTGTCCTCTCCGCGGCGCTGGCGCAGCAGGGTGGAGGATGGCACACGCTGCGAGTGGCCGTCGCGATTGTGGCCAGCGGTTGGGCCATGCGCGGACCCGCGCCGGGATCGCGGGCGCGGCCTCCGGCGCGGATGCCGGGCTGGCCCTGGACATCGCGGCGCTGAACCTCGGCGGAACCGGATCCTCGAGCGCGCTCACCACGACCACTCACGTCGGCTGGCGAGGGGTGGCCGGGTACGAGGTGCGCAGGCTCGCGCGACGTTCGCCACGGCTGCTCTGGGGTCTGGTCGCGACGATCGTCGCCGCCGCGTTCATTCCGATTCATCCGACGTTCGGTCTCGCTACCGTCTGCGTCGTGCTCGTTCCCGCTCTCGGTCTCATGCTCTCCAGCCTTCGCGCGGTGCGGCGATCGCGCGGGCACGCCCGTGCGCTGGGGCTCGGCCAGGGAGCCCAAGTCTCGGCGTTGACGGCCGGCGCGGCTCTCGCAGCAGCGGTGTGGGTCGTCGCCTGCGCCCTGTTGCTCCTGGCCTCCGGCCTGCCCGCTGTCACCGCGTTGTTCCCTGGCGTGGGCCGTCGGCGCATCGGGACTCGCGGGAGCGCTGCGCTGGGTGTCCTCGTCCTCCCCGGACTTCACGGGCGGCATCGTCATGACGGATGCCGGCCCGGTTCCGGTGTCGGGGCTGTTGAGCGCCACGGCCGGTTTCGACGTCTCCTTCGCCATGGCTGGTGCCCTACTCGTCGGCGTGCCGCCCGTCCTCTGCGCGGCCCTGGCTTGCCTCGCGCTGGCATGGTCTTTCATCCGGGTCTCGCGGCCCACTCGCATCTGAGCGCGAGATCACCGCTCCTACCGGCGTTGGCGGTCCCCGGCACGCGTGTCCTCTGACCTTGACCAGTCCCTCGCCTCAGCCCGACCGTTGGTGAGAAGCTGACGGCTATCGTGGCTGCAAACGTTCGATCTGCGCTCCCGAAGCGGACGACGTGTACGCCACAGTCAACTATGTGACTCTGGCGTACACGATGATCTCGACCCCTGCAGAAAGTGGACGTTTGCAGCCGCGATAGCCCACCCGGTTCAGGACGCGGTCAGGGCGACGGCGGCCTCGGCGGTGTTGGCGAGGAACGTGAACGACTCCTGGAAGTACAGCTGGACGGACTCGGCGTCGTGCGACAGGTAGCCGATCGACAGGTCCTGGCCCAGGTGCAGCTCGTAGTCGCCGCCGCGCGTGGTCAGCACGACGGCGCCCTCGATGGCGGGCGCCCAGAGGATGTCGCCGTCGACGATGCGCGCCAGGTGCGCCATCAGCGGGAGGCCGTGGTTGGAGGTCTCGCTGACCAGCGTGTACAGCTCGGCGCCCAGGAGGACGGTGTAGGGGCCCTCGACGCCGGCGAGGCGCAGCTCGGACACGGCCTGCGAGACGGCCTCGGGAACGTCGTCGACGTCCGAGGGCACCGCGATCGGGAGGTTCGACGACGCGGGACGGACCCCGTCGATGGCCGCGGCGCCGTAGCCGTCGAGGATGGCGCGGTCCTCGGCGAACGCGATACGCTGCGCCGCGTCCTTCAGCGGATCCCAGTCGGCGTCCTTGCTTCCCCGCTCCACGCCGTCGATCTCGGCCCGAGACAGCGTGAACGGCACGCGCAGCTGGACCACGGGCCGCGAGCGGAAGACGTGGGACTCCACGCCGTGGTCCGGCGCCTCGACCTCGTGTAGCCGGCCGAGGCCGACGGCGGCGAAGTCGTTGCCGTGCGGGCCGGACACGTCGACGACGCGGCGCCCGGCGATGTTGCGCTGGAACGTGCGCTTGGCCTCCTCCTCGATGTCCGCCCACGCGGCGTCCGAGATGGGCGCAAGATTGCGATGCAGGTTGTTCATGAGGTGCTCCTTCCAAGGTCGCCGATGCCGAGCGAGCCGTCCGGCGTGGCGGGGGATGGGTCGATGGCGGCGGGATCGCCGGTGAGGCTGGGGCTTGCGGGCTGGTCCTCGAGGAAGTCGACGGTGGGGCAGTAGAACAGCGTGCCGGTCACGGCCGTCGAGAAGTCGAGGATGCGGTCATAGTTGCCCGGAGGGAAGCCGAGGAACATGTTCTCGAGCATGAGCTCGGTGTCCTCGACGTGGCCCGCGTAGCCGATGAAGTAGGTGCCGAACTCGCCCTTCCCCAGCTCGCCGAAGGGCATGTTGGAGCGCAGGATCTCGCGCGCCCTGCCGTCGTCGGCGTCGGGGAGGTCGTTCAGCGCGACGTGCGCGTTCGCGGGCTTGACGTCGTCGTCCAGCTCGACGTCCTCCATCTTCGTGCGGCCGATCACCCGCTCCTGCTCGCCGACGCTCAGCGCATGCCACGCCGACATGTCGTGCAGGTACTTCTGGACGATGACGTAGCTGCCGCCCGCGAACCCCGGGTCCTCGTCGCCGACGAGCGCGGCGTCGGCGGCGTCCTCGTCCTCCGGGTTCTCCGTGCCGTCGACGAAGCCGAGCAGGTCGCGCTGTTCGAAGTAGCGGAAGCCGTGCGTCTCGTCAACGACGTCGGCGGCGCCGCGCAGCTTGTCGGCGAGGATGCGGCCCAGCTCGAAGCAGGGGCCGGGCGTCGCCGCGCGGATGTGGAACAGCAGGTCGCCCGGGGTCGACGGCGCGGAGTGGCGCCCTCCGTCGAGCGGGACGAACGGGTGCAGCCCGGCGGGCCGCGGCCCGGAGAACAGCCGGCCCCACGCGTCGGAGCCGACGCCCACGACGACCTCGAGCCGGTCGTCCGGCACCCGGAAGCCGACGGCGCGCCGCAGCGCGGGCACGTCGGCCAGCACGTCGCGGGCCGTGTCCTCGCCGCCCTGCCGCACGGTGAGCACGAGGAACAGCGCCGCCGCGGGCAGCGGGTGGAGGATGGCCTGGGAACGCGTCACGCCCTCCACCCTAGCCCTGCCCCGGGGTGCCTGCTGGCCAACCGTGTGGTCCCGAGGAGCGACGCGGAGGCGCCGGCGATGTCAGCAGTCGAGCAAGGCCGCAAGCGTCGACCGGAGTTGATGCAGGGCCATCGGCCCGACGTTCCCGACCCGGGCGGTCACGCGGGCGATCGCGACGGAGCGGATGTGCTGGCACTGTGCGGCCGACGGTGCTCGTAGCCCGTTGTGCTGGTCGGGTTCGAGGGTGATCTCCGTGCCGCTCTCGCGAAGGGTTGTGGTGAGCGGGACGACTTGGATCACGTTGGGCCGTCCGGCCAAGACCTGCTCGGCCGTCACGACGACGGCGGGCCGACGCAGCCCGGCCTCCGAGCCGGCGGGGGCTCCAAGGTCGAGCTCTACGACGTCACCCTGCGTCAGCATCGAGCCAGGCCGTCTCGTCGTCGCGCAACGGCGCGGCGAGGTCTCGTCCGATCAGTTCCTGCTGGAGTAGCCGCGTCGCGCGTTCAACCGTGTCCGACACCGTTCTGCCGCGCCGGGCGGCCAGGTCGTTGAGTGTGTCGCGGGTGTCTCGGCTGACCCGGATCGTGGTCGTCTCTGCCATATGCCAACCCTACGTTCTGTAGACAAATATGTCTACCGCTGGGCGGGCTGGGGTGCACCCGACGTAAGCAGCCGCACTGCCTTGCGGGCGGCCAGGGAGAACGTCACGGGCACGCTGCCGCGCTCCGGCTCGGGCCAGGCCCGGCCGCCGTCGACCTCCTCCACGCGCGGGCTGAACCGCCACGGCAGCACGGTGCCCTCGTCGAGCCGCTCGATGCGGAGGCCCGCCCCGATGACCGCGTTGACCACCTCCGACAAGGGGTGGGGCCACTAGGTGCGGGTGTGGGCGAGGGTGACGTCCGCCGTCCTCTCGTGCGCATCGCTCATGGCGATCAGGGTACTTGTCGGAAGGATCTCGGCGGCTGCGGGCATGGGACGGAGACGGGTCCGGAAGGAGCTGGCCGCTAGTGTGATGGCCATGTTCCACAAGGTATTGGTCGCCAACCGGGGCGAGATCGCCGTCCGCGCGTTTCGGGCCGCGTTCGAGCTCGGGCTCCGCACCGTCGCCGTCTTTCCCTACGAGGACCGCAACGCCGACCACCGCGTGAAGGCGCACGAGTCGTACCTGATCGGCGAGGAGGGCCACCCCGTCCGCGCCTACCTCGACATCGACGAGATCATCCGCGCCGCGAAGGAGTCCGGGGCCGACGCGGTCTACCCCGGCTACGGCTTCCTCTCCGAGAACCCCGACCTCGCCGCCGCGTGCGAGGCCAACGGCATCACCTTCATCGGGCCCTCCGCCGAGGTGCTGACCATGGCGGGCAACAAGGTCTCCGCCATCGAGCAGGCGCGCAAGGCCGGCGTCCCGACGCTGGCCTCCTGCCCGCCGTCGACCGACCCCGAGACGCTCATCGCCGCCGCGCGCGAGATCGGCTTCCCCGTCTTCATCAAGGCCGTGGCGGGCGGCGGCGGCCGAGGCATGCGCCGCGTCGACGACCCCGCGCAGTTCGCCGACGACCTGGGCGCGGCCATGCGCGAGGCCGAGGCGGCATTCGGCGATCCGACGGTGTTCGTCGAGCAGGCCGTCGTCGGACCGCGCCACATCGAGGTGCAGATCCTCGCGGACGGCGAGGGCGAGACCGTCCACCTGTTCGAGCGCGACTGCTCCATCCAGCGGCGCCACCAGAAGGTGGTCGAGATCGCGCCCGCGCCGCACATCACCCAGGAGCTGCGCGACGCGCTCACCGCCGACGCCGTGAAGTTCGCCAAGGCCATCAACTACACCTGCGCGGGCACCGTCGAGTTCCTCGTCGAGACCGACGGGCCGCGCGCAGGCCGCCACGTGTTCATCGAGATGAACCCGCGCATCCAGGTGGAGCACACGGTCACCGAGGAGATCACCGACGTCGACCTCGTGCAGGCCCAGATGCGGATCGCCCGCGGGGAGACGCTGGAGGAGATCGGCATCCGCCAGGACGAGCTGCAGATCCGCGGCGCCGCCCTCCAGTGCCGCATCACCACGGAGGACCCGCTCAACTCGTTCCGCCCCGACACCGGCCTCATCACCGCCTACCGCTCCGCCTCCGGCGCCGGCATCCGGCTCGACGGCGGCACCACCGGCACCGGCGTCGAGATCAGCCCGCACTTCGACTCGCTACTCGTGAAGCTCACCGCCCGCGGCCGCACCCTCGACGGCGCGATCGCCCGCGCCCGGCGCGCGCTCGCGGAGTTCCGCGTCCGTGGGGTCGCGACCAACATCCCGTTCCTGCGCGCGGTGCTCGACGACCCCGACTTCGAGCGCGGCGGCGTGACGACATCGTTCATCGACGAGCGCCCCTACCTGCTGAACGCCCGCACCCCGGCCGACCGGGCGACCAAGCTGTTGCGCCACCTCGCGGAGGTGACCGTCAACAAGCCCAACGGCGACGCCGTCACCACGCTGGAGCCGAGCCTGAAGCTCCCGACGGTGGACCTCACCGCTCCCACGCCCGACGGCCCGCGCCAGCGGCTGCTCGCGGTCGGGCCCGCGGCGTTTGCGGCCGAGCTACGCGCCGCCGTCCCCGTCGGCATCACCGACACCACGTACCGAGACGCCCACCAGTCGCTGCTCGCCACCCGCGTGCGCACCCGTGACCTCGTCGCCGTCGCCCCCGTACAGGCGCGGACGCTGCCGAACCTGCTCTCGGTCGAGTGCTGGGGCGGCGCCACCTACGACGTCGCGCTGCGGTTCCTCGGGGAGGACCCGTGGGAGCGGCTCGCGAAGCTGCGCGCGGCCATGCCGAACCAGAACCTGCAGATGCTGCTGCGCGGCCGCAACACCGTCGGCTACACCCCGTATCCGAAGGAGGTCACCGACGCTTTCGTCGAGGAGGCCGCGGCCACCGGGGTCGACATCTTCCGCATCTTCGACGCCATGAACGACGTCGGCCAGATGCGGCCCGCCATCGACGCCGTGCTGGCCACCGGCTCCACGATCGCCGAGGTGGCCCTCTGCTACACCGCGGACCTGCTGAATCCCGCCGAGCCCGTCTACACGCTCGACTACTACCTGCGCCTCGCCGAGCAGATCGTCGACGCCGGCGCGCACGTGCTCGCGATCAAGGACATGGCGGGCCTTCTCCGCCCTGAGGCCGGTCGCCGCCTCGTGACCGCGCTGCGCGAGCGCTTCGACCTGCCCGTGCACCTGCACACCCACGACACCACCGGCGGCCAGCTGGCCACGCTGCTCGCGGCCATCGACGCGGGCGTGGACGCCGTCGACGTCGCCAACTCCGCGATGAGCTCGACGACGTCGCAGCCCCCGATGTCGGCGCTGGTCATGGCGCTGCAGCACACGCCGCGCCAGCCTGAGGTCGATCCGAACGCCGTCCTCGACCTGGAGCCGTACTGGGAGGCCGTGCGGAAGCTGTACGCGCCGTTCGAGTCCGGGCTCCCCGCGCCGACCGGCCGCGTCTACAGCCACGAGATCCCCGGCGGGCAGCTGTCCAACCTGCGTCAGCAGGCCATCGCGCTGGGCCTCGGCGACAAGTTCGAGGCCATCGAGGACATGTACACGGCCGCCGACAAGATCCTCGGCCGGCCCACCAAGGTGACCCCCTCGTCGAAGGTGGTCGGTGACCTCGCGCTGCACCTCGTGGCCGTCGGCGCCGACGCGAAGGAGTTCGAGGCCGACCCGCAGAAGTTCGACATCCCGGACTCGGTCGTCGGCTTCCTGAACGGCGAGCTGGGCGAGCCCGCGGGCGGCTGGCCCGAGCCGTTCCGCAGCCGCGCCACGCAGGGCCGCAGGACGCCCGTCCGCGACACCGAGGTGGCCCCGGCGGACCTCGCGCTCCTCGCGGAGCCCGGCCGCGTGCGCCAGGAGACCCTGAACCGGCTCCTCTTCCCGGGGCCGACGCGCGACTTCGAGCAGGCGCGCCTCGACTTCGGCGACGTCTCCGTCCTGCCGACGCTGCCGTACCTCTACGGCATGCAGCGCGGCGAGGAGTATTCGATCACGTTGGAGAAGGGCGTCACGCTGCTCGCCGGCATCGAGGCGATCTCCGACCCCGACAAGCGCGGAAAGCGCACCGTCATGTGCCTGCTCAACGGCCAGATGCG
>RRZU011020834.1_pt1 | contig 13399 bp, 12 predicted proteins | sample 2165561 | NCBI WGS metagenome assembly RRZU01 (sample SAMN10456909, study PRJNA506462) | wastewater metagenome | isolation source: wastewater sludge | place: USA: Moscow, Idaho
GTAGCTGACCCGCAGCTTGCCTTCCGGGGCCACGCCGGGGATGGCGACATCCTGCAGCTGGCCGCCGTAGACCGGCTCGGGGATCAGCCCCTGGCGTTCGAGCAGGGCCTCCTGGCCGGGGCGGGCGGGGATCGACAGGCGCACCAGGCTGGACACTGCGTTGTCGCCGCGACTGCCCGGCGGATGGCCGCGGCCGTCCTTGATGTGGCAGTTCTGGCAGGCGTTGGTGTTGAACAGCGGGCCGAGGCCGTCGCGGGCGTCGGTGGAGGCCGGTGCGATCACCCAGGGATTGCGGAAGAAGCTGTTGCCGACGCTGAAGTCCAGGCGGCGCAGCGGCGAGAGGTTGGCCGAGGGCAGGGAGAAGGCGTTCTGGTCGAACTTGTTGACCGTGGCGGCGCCGGCGGAGAGCTGCTCGCCGGGTTCGGCGGCGGTGAAGCGCGGCGCGTCGGTCTGCTCGCAGGCGCTCAGCGCCAGGGCCAGCGCGAGGAGCGTGAGCGGGCGCAGGGCGGACGGGCGGAACATGGCGATACTCCGGGGGTGAAGAACGCGCGGCAGTGTAACAGCGTGTTACCGGGAGAATAAGAGGGGTTTGCATTTGCAGGGGCGGCGGTCAGGGCGCAGCCCGCGCCCGCCGGGGGCTGCAGGCGGCTGCGGCGCTGCGCCGCAGCCGTGCAGGAGGAACGATCAGAAGCTGTGGTCGGCGGTGTCCGGGTTGAGGTCGGCGATGCCCAGCTTGCCGGCGGCCTGCTCGATGCCGGCGGTCTGCTTGACCAGCGCGGCGATGCCGTCGCGGATGATCTGCTGGCCGGCGGTGTTGTCGGCGGCGATCAGCTGGTCGAAGTGCACGCCGTCCTTCTCGGCGCTGTCCACCAGCTTCTGCAGGGCGGCCTGGGTGGCGTCCAGGTCGGCCTTCAGCGCGGCGTCGGTGGCGGCGTCGGCCTGGGCCACCAGGGACGACAGGCTCGGGCCGCTGAGCAGGCTGCCGTCGGCCTTCTTGTACTCGCCGAGGTAGACGTTGCGGATGCCCAGGGCGTTGAAGTAGTGCGAGTTGTGGGTGTTGTCGCTGAAGCAGTCGTGCTCGTCCTCGGTGGAGTTGGCCTCCAGGGCGACCTTCATGCGCTCGCCGGCCAGCTCGCCGAGCGACAGGCTGCCCATGCCGAACAGCATCTTGCGCAGGCCGTTCTCGGCCGGCTCGGCCTCCAGCTGAGCGCGGTAGTTGTCGGCGACGCCGGCCCGCCACTGGCCGGCCATGTATTCGAGGTCGCTGACCAGCAGGGCGGTGGCGGCCTTGAGGTACTCGCGGCGGCGCTCGTTGTGCCCGCCGGTGGCGCCTTCGCCGACCAGGTAGTCGCTGGCCGGACGGTTGCCGGCGCCGGGCTGGCTGCCGTTGAGGTCCTGGCCCCAGAGCAGGAACTCGATGGCGTGGTAGCCGGTGGCGACGTTGGCTTCCGAGCCGCCCAGCTCGTTGAGGCTGGCCAGCAGCTCGCCGGTGATGGCGCTGACGTCGAGTTTGTCCTCGCCGACCTGGATCTCGGTGTTGGCGATGATGTTGGCGGTGGCGCCGGGGTTGCCGAGGGCGTGCTGGTAGTCGCCGGCGACGTAGTCGATCAGGCCCTCGTCCAGCGGCCAGGCGTTGAGCTGGCCTTCCCAGTCGTCGACCACCGGGTTGCCGAAGCGGAACACCTCGGTCTGCATGTAGGGGATGCGCGCGGCCAGCCAGGCTTCGCGGGCGGCCTTGAGGGTGGCGTCGCTGGGCGCGGCGAGCAGTGCGTCGATGGCCTGCTGCAGGGCCTGCGCAGTGACCAGGGCGTCGTCGAACACCGCCGAGGCCAGGCTTGCGTAGTGACCGACCACCGCGCGGGCGGCGGCCTGGTCGAAGCTGGCGGCGGCCGGCGCGGTGTTCTGCACGACCGCTGCGGCGGCCTGGGCGGGGGCTTCGGCTTTCTTGTCCTCGCCGCAACCGGCGAGGGCGATGGAGAGGGCGAGCAGGCTGGCGGTCGCCAGGGGCAAACGAGGCATGCGGACGGATCCTTGTGAGGGTGGACGGACGGGCTGGCTGAGCGCCAAAGCGAGATATAATGCGAAATGTTCGCATTTTTGCAATAGCCTGTCGCCTGGAATCTGCTCCGTCTACGCCGCGTGTCCCTCAGCCCCGGGTGGGCAGGTCGCTCGGCTGCGCCTTGCGGCGCTGCTCGAAGTGGCGGATGTAATGGGCGATCTGCGCGGCCGGCAGCGGCCGGCTGTAGAGGAAGCCCTGGCCCTCGCTGCAGCCCTGTGCGATCAGGCAGGCTTCCTGGGCGCGATTCTCCACCCCCTCGGCGATCACCTCGATGTTCAGGCTGTGGGCCAGCTGGATGATCGCCTTGATGATGCTGGGGTCGGCGTCGTCGTTGCCCAGTTCGCGGACGAAGCTCTTGTCGATCTTGATCTTGTCCAGCGGCAGGGTGTTGAGGTAGTTGAGCGAGGAGTAGCCGGTGCCGAAGTCGTCGATCGCCACCAGCACCTGGGCTTCGCGCAGGTTGCTTAGCTGCCGGGCGGCGCTGCCGATATCGCCCATCAGCACGGGTCCGGTGATCTCCAGCTCCAGACTACGCGCCGGCAGGCCGTAGTGGCGGGTGAGTTCGAGCACCCGCTGCGGCAGGCCCGGGCTGCACAGCTGCGCGGTGGACAGGTTGACCGCCATGCGCAGCCAGTGCAGCCCCTCGGCGTGCCATTGGCTCAACTGGCGGCAGGCCTGTTCCAGCACCCAGTCGCCGATCTTGAGGATCAGGCCGCTCTGCTCGGCCAGCGGAATGAAGCGCTCCGGCGACACCAGCCCGTGCTGCGGGTGGCGCCAGCGCAGCAGCGCCTCGACGCCGATGACCTGTTGCGTGGTGTAGGCGATCTGCGGCTGGTAGTGGACTTCCAGCTCGCCGTTGGCCAGGGCCGAGCGCAGGTCGTGCTCCAGCTCGCGCTGCTGGCGCATCTGCTGGTCGACGCTGGCGACGTAGAACTGGTAGCCGCTGCGGGCCTGCTGCTTGGCCAGGGTCATGGTCTGCTCGGCGCGCTGCAGCAGGTACTCGGCGCTGTGGCCGTCCTCGGGGAACAGGGCGATGCCCAGGCTGGCGCGCAGGGCGATTTCCTGCTGGCCGATGAGGAACGGCCGGGCCAGGTCGTCGAGCAGGCGCTGCGCCAGTTCGGCGGCCTGGCCGGGGTGCTCGAAGGCGATCAGGATCAGCGCGAACTGGTCGCTGCCCATGCGCGCCAGGGCGGCGAAATGGCAGTCCTGCACGCGCAGGCGGTTGGCGGTGGCGCGCAGTAGCTGGTCGCCGCTCTGGTAGCCGTGGCGTTCGTTGACCGCCTTGAAGTCGTCGAGGCCCAGGCAGAAGATCGCCACCCTGTGCAGGCTGCCCTGGGCATCGACGAGGATCTGCTCCAGTTGCTCCTGCAGCTGTACGCGGTTGGGCAGGCCGGTGAGCTGGTCGACCTGGCTCAGGCGCTGCAGGGTGTTTTCCGCCTCGCGGTGCCGCGCGCTGTGGCGGGCCACGCTGGCCAGCAGGCGGTTGGCGCGGTCGACCCACTGGCCGAGTTCATCGTCCTCGTGGCCGCGCGGCGTCTGCAACTGGCGGGTGCCGGGGCGGTCGGGGTCGATGCGTTCGAGGTCGCTCAGCAGGCGCTGCAGCGGGCCGGTCAGCTGCCAGCGATAGAGCAGGTAGAGCAGCCCGCCGAGCAGCAGGGCCCGCGCCAGGCTGGTGAGCAGGCTGAGGCGCGCGCTGTCGAGAAAGGCGGCGGCCTGGTAGTGGGTGTCCAGGGTCAGGCTCAGTTCGCCGCGCTGTTCGCGCAGCGGCGGCGGGCCGTACAGCGGCACACCGAACAGGTACTGGCGGCCGAACAGGCGGTCGCTGAGGGCGCTGCGCGGCTGGTCGGTGACCGCCTGGCTGGCGGCGGCCAGGGGATTGCCGCGGTTGTCGCGCAGACTGGCCTGACTGACGCCGGGGTGCTGCAGCAGGCCTTCCACCACCCGGCGGGCCATGCCGCTGTCGCCGTCGAGCAGCGCCTGGCTGGACGGTTCGCGGAACATGGCGAGGATCTGTGTGCCGTCGCGCTGAATGTCCTGGCGGATCTGCTGCACCTGATGGGCGATCTGCACCAGGCTCGACAGCAGGCCGACCAGCAGGGCGGCCCCCAGGGCCAAGGCGAGCAGGCGGTGTGACAGGCGCTTGTTCGGCTCCGGTGGCAAGACGGCAGATCCTTGTGCGAGGGTGATGGGCGGTAAATGCGCGGCAGTATTGTGAATTGCTTCGCGGCCGTCAAAGAAAATGCGTCAATTTAGAGGCGGCTAGAAACGAAAAAACCCGGCGGGGGCCGGGTTTTTTCGTGGTCGATGCGGACTCAGGCGGCGTAGTTGGCGGCCACGAAGTCCCAGTTCACCAGGTTCCAGAACGCCTCGACGTACTTCGGACGGGCGTTGCGGTAGTCGATGTAGTAGGCGTGTTCCCAGACGTCGCAGGTCAGCAGCGGGGTGTCGCCGCTGGTCAGCGGGCAGCCGGCGCCGATGGTGCTGGCCAGGGCCAGGGAGCCGTCGGCCTTTTTCACCAGCCAGGCCCAGCCGGAACCGAAGGTGCCGATGGCAGTCTTGGTGAACTCTTCCTTGAACTTGTCGAAGGAACCGAAGGTGGCGTTGATGGCGTCAGCCAGGGCGCCGCTCGGCTGGCCGCCGGCGTTCGGTGCCAGGCAGTTCCAGTAGAAGGTGTGGTTCCAGACCTGGGCGGCGTTGTTGAAGATGCCGCCGGAGGAGGTCTTGACGATCTCTTCCAGGCTCTTGCCTTCGAACTCGGTGCCCGGCACCAGGTTGTTCAGGTTGACCACGTAGGTGTTGTGGTGCTTGCCGTGGTGGAATTCCAGGGTTTCGGCGGAAATGTGCGGCTCGAGGGCGTTGTTCGCGTAGGGCAGCGGCGGCAGTTCGAAAGCCATGGTCTCTCTCCGTATCGTCATCAGGGTGATTCGCGCGGTGCGCACGGCCGGCTCACGGTGCCGGCGGGCGGAGTCTTGTCGGCTCCACCGCAGCGCTGGGCGCGCTGTCGGCCTGGGATCATAGCACCGGCCCCCCGGCATATCCACGCAGCAACTGTGGGGACAAGGCGCCGGGCCGGCGCTTCAGAGCGGCCGCAGCAGCTGCACGGCGACCGCCAGCATCATCGCCGCCACCGCCAGATCGATCAGCCGCCAGGTCGCCGGACGGGCCAGCCAGGGCGCCAGCCAGGCCGCGCCGAGCGCCAGGCCGAGGAACCACAGCAGCGAGGCGCTGGCGGCGCCCAGGGCGTAGGCGCCGGGCACCGCCTGCTGGGCGCCGAGCGAGCCGATCAGCAGCACGGTGTCCAGGTAGACATGAGGGTTGAGCAGGGTCACCGCCAGTGCGGCGAGCAGCACCGCGCGGCGCGAGCGCGGCAGCGGCGTCGCGCTGTGCTGCAGGCTCTGGCTGCCCAGGGCGCGGCGCAGCGCCTGGGCCGCATACCAGAGCAGGAAGGCCGCGCCGCCCCAGCGGGCGATGCCCAGCAGCAGCGGGCTGTCGGCCAGCAAGCCGGCCAGACCGAACACCCCGGCGGTGACCAGCAGGGCATCGCAGGTCACGCACAGCGCCGCGGTGCTCAGGTGATGCTCGCGGCGCAGGCTCTGGGCGAGGACGAAGGCATTCTGCGCGCCGATGGCCATGATCAGCCCGAAGGCCACCAGCAGACCGTTGCTGTAGCTCTGCCACATGGAAGGGACTCCCCAATCGAGATGCGGGCATTCTGCGCTGCGCTGGTTTATAAGAAAAACCAATACTGCTAACCCCTCATAAGGAAAACAGATGTTCGACTACAAGCTGCTGGCGGCGCTGGCCACCGTGGTGGAGCAGGGCGGTTTCGAGCGGGCTGCGCAGTGCCTGGGGCTGTCGCAGTCGGCGGTGTCGCAGCGCATCAAGCTGCTGGAGATGCGCGTCGGCCAGCCGGTGCTGGTGCGTGGCACGCCGCCGCAGCCGACCGCGCTCGGCCAGCGCCTGCTCAACCATGTGCAGCAGGTGCGTCTGCTCGAAGGCGACCTGCAGCAGCAGGTGCCGGCGCTGGACGAGGAAGGTCGGCCCGAGCGGCTGCGCGTGGCGCTGAACGCCGACAGCCTGGCCACCTGGTGGCTGCCGGCGGTGGGCGACTTCTGCCGTGCGTCGGGGCTGCTGCTGGAGTTGCTGGTCGAGGACCAGGCCGTCGGCCTCAAGCGCATGCGCGCCGGCGAGGTCGCCGCCTGCCTGTGCGCCAGTCCCCGACCGGTGGCCGGGGCGCGGGCGCTGGCGCTGGGGGCGATGCGCTACCGGGCGCTGGCCAGCCCGGCGTTCATCGCCCGCCACCTGGCGAGCGGCATCGACGCGGCGCGCCTGGCCAGGGTGCCGGCCATCGTCTTCGGCCCCGACGACCGCCTGCAGCAGCGCTATCTGGCCGGACTCGGCTACGCCGGCAGCTTCCTCCACCACCTCTGTCCGTCGTCCGAGGGATTCGTGCGCATGGCCGAGGCGGGACTGGGCTGGGGGCTGATTCCCGAGGCGCAGGTGGCGGCCCAGTTGGCCGACGGCCGCCTGCGCGAGCTGTTGCCGGGGCAGGCCATCGACGTGCCGCTGTACTGGCACAGCTGGCGGCTCGGCGGCGCGCGTCTGGAACAGCTGACCGCGCACCTGCGCCGCCAGGCGCGGCACTGGCTGGTGGCGGTGCAGGAAGGGTGAACTTAGCGGGCGGCGTGGCACCGGGTCGCCCGGCCGGCCATGCGGTCGTTCAGGTTTCGCCGTGGATGGTCTGACCGCGATAGGTGCGCGTCAGGCGCTCCGCAGGCGGGCTGTCCGCGGCGGCGCTGTCGGGCAGCGGATTGCCGCGATAGACCCGCTGCGGCCGTGCTGCTTCGGCATGGTCGGGCGGCGCCGTCGATGGCGGGTCGCAGAGTTCGGCGAGCCGCTGGCCGAGGGCCTGCAGGGCCGGCGAGGCGTGCTCCCGGCTGGCGGCGAGCATCGCCGCGACGGCATCGGGTCGGTCGAGGTGGATGTCCAGTCCGCGCTCGATGCGCAGTTGGCGGCGCAGGGCGCGCATGCAGTCCAGCAGTGCCTTGTTCAGTTCCATGAGATTTCCTCCGGCGTCCAGCCCACCGAGGATCAAGCAAGTTGCGTTCCAGTCCTTTTCCGGCCGCGCGCCGCAAGATGCGGCCGGGTGCGTGCCCCATGGCGGTGCCGGCCTGTCGCAGGCTGGTGCGCCGGCGCCGTGGCAGGGCCCGGCGTTATACTGGGCGCCTTCGGATTCGCCCACAGGTGGCCCTGCCCATGCGTAACGACTCACTCGACGAACTGGACGACGCCCTGCCCAGCCTGGTGTCCGAGCAGCGCGAACCGCCCGCTGCCGTGGAGCGCGGCGCGGTCCGGCCGTCGCGCGGCGCACCGCTGGCCCTGTGGGGCCTGCTGTTGGTGCTGACTCTGGCGCTGGCGGCGCTGGGCTGGTGGAGCCAGCGCGAGCTGGAGCGCATGGCCCGGCAACTGGTCGCCACCCAGGAAATCTTCGCGCGGATCAGCGAGGACGCCGCCGGCCAGCTCAAGGACATTTCCGGCCAGGTGGTGGCTGCCGAATCCACCGTCACCAGCGAGAGCGAGGCACTCAAGCTGCGCCTCAAGCAGCTGGAGAGCCGCCTGGCCGAGCTGACCCGCCGCGAGCAGGGCGCCGCCGAGCAGCGCAGCGCCCAGGCGCGTCAGCTGGAGCAGGTACGCGGCGAGCTGCAGGGCCGCGAGGAGGCGGCGAGCCGGCTGGCCGCTGCCGTGCAGGTGCAGCAGCAGACGCTGGCGAGTCTGGAGGAACGGCTCAAGGGGCTGGCCGGCGAGCAGGCCGCGCTGAAGGCCGCACAGGCCGAGGTGACGCGCCTGGACGGCCGCCTGCAGGGTCTGACCGGGGAACTGGCGGCGCTGAAGAAACAGGGCAATCCGGCGCAGGCCATCGCCCGGCTCGAAGAGGATCTGCTGGTGCTGCGCAGCCAGCTGGACAATCGCCCAGCGGCAGCGAGCGGGGCCGGCGGCAGCGCCGAGTTCGATGCCTTCCGCGCCCAGGTCAACCGCACCATCACCACGTTGCAGGGGCAGGTGCAGAACCTGCAGCAGCAGATCGACACGCGCTGAGGGAAGGCCCGGCCGTTGCGGCCGGGCGCGGGCGTTTCAGAGCGTCGGGTAGTCGAGGTAGCCGACCGGCCCGGAGGCGTAGAAGGTGCTGCTGTCGGCCTGGTTCAGCGGTGCATCGGCGGCCAGGCGCGCCGGCAGGTCGGGGTTGGCGATGAAGGGCACGCCGAAGGCCACCGCATCGGCCTTGCCCTCGGCCAGCCAGCGGTTGGCCTGGGCCTTGTCGAAGCGCTCGTTGGCGATCACCACGCCGCCGAAGGCTTCCTTCAGCTGCGGGGTCAGGCTGTCGTCGGCCTCGTGCTCGCGGGTGCAGAGGAAGGCGATGCCGCGCTTGCCCAGCTCGCGGGCGACGTAGCCGAAGGTCGTGGCGCGGTCGCTGTCGCCCATGTCGTGGGCGTCGGCGCGCGGCGCCAGGTGCACGCCGACGCGGCCGGCGCCCCAGACGCCGACGCAGGCGTCGGTGACTTCCAGCAGCAGGCGCGCACGGTTCTCCAGCGCGCCGCCGTAGGCGTCGCTGCGCTGGTTGGTGCTGTCCTGGAGGAACTGGTCGAGCAGGTAGCCGTTGGCGGCATGGATCTCCACGCCGTCGAAGCCGGCGGCCTTGGCGTTGGCCGCGCCCTGGCGATAGGCCTCGACGATGCCGGGAATCTCGGCGGTTTCCAGCGCGCGCGGGGTGACGTAATCGCGGAGCGGCCGCACCAGGCTGACATGGCCCTTGGGCTGGATGGCGCTGGGCGCCACCGGCAGTTGGCCGTCCAGGTAGCAGGGGTCGGAAATCCGCCCGACGTGCCACAGCTGCAGGACGATGCGCCCGCCGGCGGCGTGCACCGCGTCGGTGACGTTCTTCCAGCCGCGCACCTGTTCCTCGCTCCAGATGCCGGGGGTGTCCGGATAGCCGACGCCCAGCGGCGTCACCGAGGTGGCTTCGCTGATGATCAGGCCGGCGCTGGCGCGCTGCACGTAGTACTCGGCCATCAGCGCGCCGGGCACGCGGCCGGGTTCGGCGCGGCAGCGGGTCAGCGGCGCCATGACGATGCGGTTGGGCAGGTGCAGGTCGCCTGCCTGGAGGGGGTCGAACAGAGTCGGCATGGTCGGTTTCCTTGCGGGGATGAAGTCAGAGTTCGTCGTCGAGCCGACGCAGGAAGGCCCGGATGAGGTCCTCGTTGCGCTTGAAGAAGTGCCACTGGCCGACCTTGCGGCTGGTCACCAGGCCGGCGCGCTGCAGGGTCGCCAGATGTGCCGAGACGGTGGACTGCGACAGGCCGGTGCGGCGGTCGATCATTCCGGCGCACACCCCCAGTTCCAGCGAGTGCTCCTGATCGGCGAAGTGGCGTTCGGGCTCCTTCAGCCAGTGGAGGATCTCGCGGCGCACGGGGTGGGCCAAGGCCTTGATGATTTCGTCGGTATCGAATGACATGGGGTGGCTGTAATGGTTTATCGCGATGGAGCGAACCTTATATCGGTATTTTGCGATTTACAAATATCGATGAGGACTCAGCCGCACCTTGCTTATGCCGGCCGTGCAGGTGCGCGCTTGATAGGTTCGAGGGTGTGGGGCTGCGCTCAGGCGGCGGCCTGGCTCGGCGGCGCGGCATCGACCACCGCCGCGGCGATGGCCGCATGGCTGCGGCGGGCCAGTTCGCTGCGTGCGAGCGCGGTGCTGTCCAGCGGCGGCAGGAGGATCACCTCGACCTGCGCGCGCTCGGCGCCGAGCAGGCGCAGCAGGTGGGCGGGCAGCGTGTCGTCGTCGACGAAGGGCGCCAGTGCATCGCGCTGGCCGTGGCGGCGGTAGCGCAGTGCCACCGGCTGGATCGGCGTGCCGCTGGCCACCGCGGCGGCCAGCAGGCGCGGGTGGAAGCGCAGCACGTCGCGGCCATCGGAGCTGGTGCCCTCGGGGAACAGCGCCAGCGGATGGCCGTGCTGCAGATGGACGGCGAGCTGCTCGCCCAGATCGCCGCTGGCGCCGCGGCGAATGAACAGGGTGCCGGCCTGGCGCGCCAGCCAGCCGGCCAGCGGCCACTGGGCCACCTCGGCCTTGGCCAGGAACGACAGCGGGCAGAGCGCGCCGAGCACGGCGATGTCGGTCCAGGACACGTGGTTGGCCAGCCACAGCGCCGGGCCGTCCGGCAGGCGGCCGCGTACCTGTACCTCGAAGGGCAGGGCCGCGCGCAGGTGGCGCATGAAGCGCCAGGTCAGGCGCTGGCGCAGCGCGGTCGGCGGCGCGCCGCCGAGGCGCTCGCGCAGGGCGAGGGCGGCGGCGTACAGGCTGCCTTCGGCGAGCACCAGGCTCAGGCGCAGCAGGCGCTCGCACAGACGCAGGCGGGCCATCAGCCGGCCGCCTTGAAGTGGCGGGCGTAACGCGGGCACAGCTCGTCGCGCTTGAGCAGGATGAACAGGTCGGCGACTTGGAAGTCCGGGTCCCAGCACGGCTCGCCGCAGACCTTGGCGCCCAGGCGCATGTAGGCCTTGAGCAGCGGCGGCAGCTCGGCGCTGAGGTTATCCGGCACCGCCAGCGCCGGCAGCGGCTGGCGCGGTTCGGCGCGCACAGACTCCTGGCACAGGTGATGTTCGCGCAGGCGCTGCATCACCGCGCGGGCCTGGATGCCGCCGTCCTGCATGGGGATGCTGGCGCAGCCGATCAGGTAGCGGTAGTCGCCCTCGTTGAGGATTTCCGCCAGCAGGCTCCACAGCACCGCGATGGTGGCGCCGTTGCGGTAGCCGGCGGCCACGCAGGTGCGACCGATCTCCAGCACCGGCCCCTGCAGGCGGCCGAGGCCGTGCAGGCGGAATTCGCCTTCGCTGTAGAAGCGTCCGAGGCGCCGGGCGGTGTCCTGGTCGAGCAGGCGGGTGGTGGCGACCAGCGCGCCGCTGGCCAGTTCGCGCACGCCCAGGTGGCTGCAGTGGGCGTCGAAGCCGTCGCAATCGAGCTCCAGCCCGGCGCCGTCCAGGCGGGCGCCGCATTCCTGGCCGAACACGCGGTAACGCAGGGCCTGGGCTTCGAACAGCGCCTCGCTGCCGTGCAGGCGCTCGGCCTGCAGGCGGCGCTGGGTGGGGGTGTCGCGGGAGAAGAGGGCAGGGCGTGACATGCAGTACCTCCGCGCGGCGCGGGCCGCGGCTTCCTGTAGGGTGCCGGGCCATGCTAGGAGGCGCCTGTGTCGCTGCGGTGACCTGCGGGTGATGCTTCTGTGACCGGCGCCACACATCCACTGCCGGGTCGGTCGGTGTCGGCGGGGCGCTTGATGCAGGTCAGCGTCCGTTCGTCGGCGCTCTGGTTACTCTGCGCCGGCTCCTGAACCCGAGGTAATCATGCGCCGCGAGCCCATCGTCCTGTTTGATAACGGTACCCACCAATGCCTGTGCTTCGATAACCTGGTCACCGGGGAAGGCGTGCAGACCAACCAGTTCCTGATCGTCGACAGCGGCGAGTACATGCTGCTCGATCCGGGCGGCGACCTGACCTACACGCCGCTGTCGCTGGAGCTGTCCAAGCGCATGCCGGTGCAGGACCTGACCTACATCTTCGCCTCCCACCAGGACCCGGACATCATCGCCGCGCTGGACAAGTGGCTGCTGCACACCAAGGCCAAGGTCATCTGCTCGCGGCTGTGGGCGCGCTTCCTGCCGCACCTGACCGCCAGCTACCTGGCGGTCAGCCACGGCATCTCCACCTTCGACCGGATCATCGCCCTGCCCGACCGCGGCCAGCAGCTGCCGCTCGGCGACTGCCACCTCACCGCGGTGCCGGCGCACTTCCTGCACTCGGTGGGCAACTTCCAGATCTACGACCCGGTGAGCAAGATCCTCTTCTCCGGCGACATGGGCGCTTCCCTGGTCGACGACGCCCAGCCGGTCAGCGACTTCGCCGCGCACCTGCCGAGCATGGAAGGCTTCCACCGTCGCTACATGGGCGGCAACAAGGTCTGCCGGCTGTGGGCCGACATGGTGCGCAAGATGGACGTGGCGATGATCGTGCCGCAGCATGGCCGCCCCTTCGTCGGGCCGCAGATGATCAATGCCTTCCTCGACTGGATCGCCCAGCTGCAGTGCGGCATGGACCTGGTCGGTCCCGAGGACTACGCCCTGCCGCGCTGATTTTCCAGCGCTGCGCGGCATTGGAACAGGCCGCTCCGCCGTGTGCGGGGCGGCCTGTTCGCGTCTGCGGTTGAGTGCTGCCGGCGCGCGGGCTATGGTGCAGGCAGCATGTCGAGCTGGCGCGAGGACGCGATGCCTGGAAGGCCCCGAACACCCGTACCGGCTGCGTGGCGCTGACGCCATGCAGGCGGAGATTTTCCCCTGGCGCGAGGGCAACCGGTTTCGCCTGCTGATCGACGGCGGTGAATTCTTCCCGCGGATGCTGGCGGCCATCGAGGCGGCCGGCGCACAGGTCGATCTGGAACTCTATCTGCTGCAAGAGGGCGCCTGCGCCAGCCGCCTGGTGGACAGCCTGTGCGCCGCGGCGCGGCGCGGCGTGACGGTGCGCTGCCTGTTCGACGCTCTCGGCAGTCGCGGTCTTGGCCGGCGCCTGGCACAGCGCCTGCGCGCGGCCGGGGTGCAGCTGCGCTGGTACAACCCGCTGAGCTGGCGCCGCGGCCTGCACAATCTCTACCGCGATCACCGCAAGCTGCTGCTGGTCGACGGCCGACTCGCCTGGGTCGGCGGCAGTGGCGCCACCGACGACTTCTGGCAGCCGCAGCGGACGGCGCCGAGCCGCTGGCACGAGCTGATGGTGGAAATCCACGGCGCGGTGGTCGACGACTGGCAGACCCTGTTCGAGCGCCAGTGGCAGGCCTGTGCCGGCGACTGCGCCTGGCGTCCGCATGTCCGCCCGCTCGCCCACCTGCCGTCGCGGCCCCTGCCGGGCGCCGGGCTGGCGCGGGTGGCCTATGCCGACGCGCAGCAGCACCGCGACATCCTGCACGCCCTGCTGCGCAACCTGGCCCATGCACGCGGGCGCATCTGGCTGGCGACGCCGTATTTCCTACCCGGCTGGAAGGTGCGCAAGGCGCTGCGCAAGGCGGCGCGGCGCGGCGTGGACGTGCGCCTACTGCTCACCGGCCGGCTCACCGACCATCCGCCGGTGCGTTACGCCGGCCAGCGTTACTATCCGCGCTTGCTCAGGAGCGGCGTGCGGATCTTCGAGTACCAGCCACGCTTCCTGCACTTCAAGGCGGTGCTGGTGGACGGCTGGGCGAGCATCGGCTCGTGCAACTTCGACCACTGGACCCTGCGCTACAACCTCGAAGCCAA
>RRZU013002323.1_pt1 | contig 13389 bp, 15 predicted proteins | sample 2165561 | NCBI WGS metagenome assembly RRZU01 (sample SAMN10456909, study PRJNA506462) | wastewater metagenome | isolation source: wastewater sludge | place: USA: Moscow, Idaho
CCTGGCGCGGTCAAATGTGGGATGGAACTGTCGATTGTGTGCTTGGAGCGAGGCATACCCTGGCCTTCCTGACGGAGTCGCCCATCGTACTCGTCGAGAATGGAGACTGCACCAATTCTTGTCCGGACATGCAAGCAGCAAGCAGCGGAACCGGCGCTGACAGGCACGCCACGCGCGAAACATCGGCGCCTGCGAGTGCCCCGGGGCCATCGAAAAATTCAATGCGTCACCCTGCCCCGGTGCATATTTTCGCTGGTATGATCATTTCAAAAGAGAGGCCCTTGCCAACAGGGTACTCACAGATCAAGGGTGGGAGTGAAAGATGCACAGGGAATTTCTTGAGCGCCTTGGTTTTGGGCAAACTGACTGCATTGCCGGCATCCGGCTGCACGCCACCACGGAGAAATCCCGCCAGGCGCTGGCAGCTCGCCTTGAGCAACTCGGCCTGGCAAGCTGTACCACAATCTACCGGCACCCCAGCGGCGCACTGGATGCCACCCTGACCCCAGAAGCCGCGCACTGCCTGATGCCGCGCTTTGAGAGTTTGAACCTCTCCGAACGCCTGCCAACCCTTTCAGCTCGGACACTCACCGGCGAAATCGTCACCGCCTTGCTTGGGTCGCCGTTGCGCTTCGAATACCCCAGCATGGATGAGTTCGACGCCGCCATTCGCGGCCGCACTCGCATCGTGGAAGCCGCCAACCGGACGCAACTGGCCTTCGACACCGAAGTCGCCGAGCGCCCCTGGGACTACTGGGCGTACGACCCAGAGCGCGGTTTTACCGTGCGCCCCGGGAAGTCGCTTATCGAGGCATTGCGCCAGGCCACGCAACCGGATCTGACGGGGCAGACGTACGCCTTCTCCTGCTATCGGGCCACCGAATATGTCGTGTTACTTGGCATCGCTCAGGTACTGGCAGAAAACAACCCGGCACTCTATGAGCGACTGCAGAAACAATGGGAAACCGAGGCCATCATGTCCGGCCGGTTCCACGATGTTTTTCTGCATGAGTTCGGCTCGCTCGACGCACCGCTGCCCGCCGGCTATTACATCCCCGGCGACCGCTTGTGGTTCCGCAACCCCGACGCGCGCTCAGCGGATGTCGCCGGCTACGAGGGTTCTTGGGTGGTCTATCTCGGCGGTGGGCTGTTCTCCAATTTCTGGCGTGCGGATCAGCCCTACACCCTCGCTCGCAAGTGCCTTGAAATCTACCATTGGCGGCACGGCACCCGACTTGCCGACACGCCGGGCATGTTGATGATGGATGAAAACAAGGTCGATCAATGTGTGCAGGAATCGCTGGCGCATCCGAAGGAAGCCCGGCGGATTCTAGAGCGCATGCTGCGCTTGCGAGACGGACGGGGCGTGTATGCCGACGGCGGTTGCATCGATGCCTCGCGCGAATGCGCCCGACCGCTCTGCCCTCGCACCGAAGATATCCGCTTGCCGACGCACTAAGCGGATGGCACGACATCCCACATCCGTCTCGGTTTTGCCGCAAGCGACAGTAATCGAGGCATAAGCCGTGTGGCGGAAAACTGTTCGGCCGTCAGAGGCATAACGGCTGGCTGATGGCTCGGTCGCTCATGCGTCGCCAGCGACGGCCGTAAGCCAGATGACTTGTTCATTGCGGCCTGGATCAGGATAGCTGCCCTTGCTCGGCAATGGCGGAAAACACCACCCCCTCTAGCGTAGCGCACGCTGACCAGACGCGATGGATGCTGAGGGCAAATACACGCGACAGCGAATGCACGCGAATCCACGCGCACTTGCAATCGCTTGAACATTTTCATATTATTGGAAACATGGAAACAAAAACCGCTGTCGCGGCATTTGCCGCCCTCGCCCAGGAAAACCGCTTGGCCGTCTTGCGCTTGCTGGTTCAGAACGGACCGGAAGGGCTCACTCCGGGACGGATCGGGGAAGCACTCGCTCTCCCCGCGCCCACCCTATCCTTTCATCTCAAGACACTGGCGCAGGCGGGGCTGGTTATTTCCTCGCAAGAGGGCCGTTTCGTGCATTACCGGGCCGCGGTGCCCGCCCTCCGTGCCTTGATCGACTATCTCACCGAGGACTGCTGCAAAGGCCAGTTGTCCCGCTGCGCCACGAAAGAACCGACGCCATGACCCCCTCCCTTCCCCTCAACATCCTGGTGCTCTGCACCGGCAACTCCGCCCGCTCGATCCTTGCCGAGGCGCTGTTCAATCACCTGGGCGGCGGTTGCATCCGCGCTTTCTCCGCGGGCAGCCAGCCCACCGGCAGGATCAACCCCGTCGCGCTCGAAACCCTGGCCAAGCACGCTGTCCCGGCCCCGGTCGATGCGCGCAGCAAATCCTGGGACGAGTTCTGCCGCCCCGGCGCACCCCGCATCGATGCCGTGTTCACCGTATGCGGCAGCGCGGCGGCCGAAGTCTGCCCGGTCTGGCCAGGACAATCGTTTAAGGTCCATTGGGGAATCGCCGACCCGGCGCACGTCGAGCCCCTACTGGCCCGCCAGGCCGCCTTTGAAACGGCCTACCAGGCCCTCGCCCGCCGCGTCGCGGCCTTCGTCGCCCTGGATCTCGCCAATCTCCCGCACGCGGACCTGGCCTCTGCTGCCGAAGTGATCCACGCCGTCGCGCTCAAGGACGAAGGTGGTCAGGCATGAGCAAACAGAACCCAACAACCCACGACAGCGCGCCGGCATGCGCGCCGATGAGTGTCTTCGAACGCTACCTGAGCGTGTGGGTCACCCTGTGCATCGTCATTGGCATCGTGCTCGGCCAGGCCTGGCCCGGCGCATTCCAGACGATCGGCCGACTCGAATACGCTCAAGTCAATCTGCCGGTCGGCCTGCTCATCTGGATCATGATCATCCCGATGCTGGTCAAGGTCGACTTCACCGCTCTGCACGAAGTCCGGCAGCACGTGCGCGGCATCGGCGTCACCCTGTTCGTCAACTGGCTGGTCAAGCCGTTTTCCATGGCTTTCCTCGGCTGGCTGTTTGTAAGACAAATTTTTGCCCCTTACCTCCCCGCAGACCAGATCGACAGTTACATCGCCGGGCTGATCCTGCTGGCGGCGGCACCGTGCACGGCCATGGTCTTCGTCTGGAGCCGGCTATCGAACGGCGACCCGCTGTTTACCCTCTCGCAGGTAGCGCTCAACGACACGATCATGGTCTTCGCCTTCGCCCCCCTGGTCGGCGCCCTGCTCGGCATGTCGGCGATCATCGTGCCATGGTCAACACTGCTCACCTCCGTCGTGCTCTACATCGTACTGCCGCTCGGCATCGCTCAATTCTGGCGACGCGCCCTCCTCAAGCGTGGACAAGCGGTCTTCGACACCGCCATGGTCCGCGCTGCGCCCCTGTCGATTGGCGCCCTGCTCGTTACCCTGGTCCTGCTCTTTGCCCTGCAAGGCCAGGCCATTCTCGCCCAACCCCTGGTCATCGCCCTGCTCGCCGTGCCGATCCTGATCCAGGTACTGCTCAATGCGTCGCTGGCCTACCTACTCAACCGGGCCGCCGGCGAGAAACACACGATCGCCTGCCCCTCGGCCCTGATCGGTGCGTCCAATTTTTTCGAACTGGCGGTTGCTGCAGCCATCAGCCTGTTCGGGTTCGAATCGGGCGCCGCACTGGCAACGGTGGTCGGCGTGCTGATCGAGGTTCCGGTGATGTTGCTCGTGGTCAAGGTCGTCAATAACTCCAAGGAATGGTATGAACGTGCACCTGCCTGATGCCGTATCCGAGACAAAGCCTGAACTGCGCCGAGCACAGGGCAGCGACCTGCAGGCGATCAAAGCGCTGCTTGCCGCCTGCGCCTTGCCCACCGCCGACCTCACACCGGCGCTGATGAACCGCTTCTGCCTCGCCGAACAGGCTGGGCAGATGGTCGGTGTCGTCGGCCTGGAAAACCTGGATGGGCACGGTCTCATCCGTTCGCTGGCCGTGGCACCGGCACAGCGCGGGCACGGCCTGGCGGCTCGCCTCGTCGACTGGTGCGCCCAGGAAGGCCGCCAGTCTGGTGTCGACGCCCTGTACCTGCTGACCACCACCGCGGCTGATTACTTCCGTGCCCGCGGCTATGTCGACACCCCGCGCAGCGACGTGCCGCCCGCTGTGGCCGCACACCCGCAGTTCACCGGGCTATGCCCGTGCAGCGCCACGTGCCTGAGCCTGCGCCTGCACTGACGCTCAGAACCCCGTCGCTGCCATGCCCGCCTTCGATTGCCACCAGCACGCCTGGCAAGCTCATCGGGCGGAACTGCATTCCTTCCTCACGCATCGCGCCGCCAACCCCGCCGATGCCGACGACCTGCTGCAGGACGTTTTCCTGCGCGTGGTGCGCCAGGGCAAAGACTTCTGCAGTATCGATAACCCGCGCGCCTGGCTCTTTCAGGTAGCACGCCATCTCATCCTCGACCGCTACCGTGTGGCGCGGGACACCGTGCCGCTCCCTGACGACCTGATGGCCGAAATGGGAGAGGAAACGCCTCCGGTCGACCGCCTGACCCTCTGCCTGCCCCGCGTACTCGCTGAACTTGCCCCGCAAGACCGCGACGCCATCATTGCCTGCGACCTTGAAGGCATGACCCAGCAGGTCTTTGCCCGGCGCCACGGGCTCACCCTGTCTGCCGCCAAATCGCGCGTGCAACGTGCCCGCCAGCGTCTGCGCGATCGGCTGACCGGCGCCTGCCAGATCCGCTTCGATGCGCAAGGCCAGATCTGCTGCTTCACCGCACGCCCGCCTCTGACCTGATTTCTCACTCCCAGCGCTTCTCGGCTGCGTCCTTTTCGCATTGCGTTCGTCTACCTTGATAAGACGGACCTTTTGTGAAAACGACCATGACACCCCTTTCAGTCACTCCTCCCCAGCGCATTGCCTGGGGTCTCATCCTGCCCGGCGCCGCCATCGCCTGGCTGCTCGCCTATAGCCATCTCGAAACCTTCGCCGATCAGGCCATTGGTCTGGTCGGCCTGGATCGGACAACCCTCCTGGGTGAAGCCCTGCATTTTTTCATCTACGACACCCCCAAGGTGCTGCTCCTGCTGATCGCAATCGTTTTTGTGCTGGGCGTGGTACACACCTTTTTCGCCCCGGAAAGGACGCGAGCGCTGCTCGCGGGTCGGCGAGCCGGGGTGGGCAACGTCCTGGCAGCGCTGTTCGGCATCGTCACCCCCTTTTGCTCCTGCTCGGCAGTACCGCTGTTCATCGGGTTCCTCTCGGCCGGGGTACCGCTCGGCGTAACCTTTTCCTTCCTCGTTTCAGCGCCGATGGTCAACGAAGTGGCCCTGGTCCTGCTCCTCGGCCTGTTCGGCTGGAAGGTCGCGCTGCTTTACCTGACGCTCGGCCTGCTCGTGGCCATCGCGGCCGGCATCGTCATCGGCCGCCTGAACATGGAGGATCAGCTTGAAGACTGGGTGCGCCAGATCCAGGCCTCTCGTGCCGCCCCTTCCTCCGGCCCTATTCTCTCGTGGCCGGATCGATTCGCCGCCGGATGGACCCACGTCCGTCAGATCGTCGGCAAGGTCTGGCTCTACATCGTGGTTGGCATCGCCCTCGGGGCAGGCATTCACGGTTACGTTCCCGAGGACCTGCTGGCGTCGTTCATGGGGCGCGATGCCTGGTGGGCGGTACCGCTCGCCGTGCTGCTCGGCGTCCCGATGTACACCGGCGCGGCCGGCATCATCCCGGTCGTCCAGGCCCTGATCGGCAAAGGTGCCGCACTCGGTACGGTCCTCGCCTTCATGATGGCTGTCATCGCGCTCTCGGCGCCCGAAATGATCCTCCTGCGCCAAGCGCTCAAACCCAGACTCATCGGCACTTTCGCCGGCATCGTCGCCCTCGGCATCCTGATCGTGGGCTATGTCTTCAACTGGCTTTTGTAACAATCACACAAGGAGAACGCAATGACTTCTGCATGCAGTTGCCACTCGGTCGCGCCGCTCATTTTTTCCTGCTCGGGAGCTGCCGACGTTGGCGAACTCTCCGACCGCGCCGCGCGTGCGCTTACCCGCGCCGGGCACGGCAAGATGTTCTGCCTGGCCGGCGTCGGCGGTGCCATTCCCAACATCCTGGAACAGACCGGCATGGCGAGCAGCATTCTGGCGATCGACGGCTGCCCGACGGCCTGCGCCAGCGCCACCTTGAAGAAAGCCGGTTTCAGCCGCTTCATCCGCCTGCAGCTCGCCGACCTCGGGTTCAACAAGGGCAGCACGGACCCTACGGCAGATAACATCGACCGTATCGTCGCCACCGCGAAGCAGCACCTCGGACAAGGAGCCTGACCATGAAAAGCGTCAAGATTCTCGGCACAGGTTGTGCCAATTGCCGTAACACCCTGGCCCTCGTCGAACAGGTCGCCCAGGCCAAGGGCGTAACCATCGCCCTGGAAAAAGTCGAGGATCTGCCCTCGATCATGCGCTACGGAGTCATGTCCACTCCCGCTGTGGTCATCGATGGGCAGGTGGTGCATGCCGGAGGAATTCCGGCGCGCGACACGGTGGAAGGCTGGTTCTAACCTCCTTCCCCAGGAATAACTATGCCTACCGGAGGCGACAATCGCGCCTTGTCGCGCGCTGCCAAGCAAAACAAAGCCCGCCAAGCGGCGGGCTTTGTTTTTGCAGCTTCAGTCTGAACCGAAACGCTCAGCACGTCCGCGCCAAGGGATTGAGCACCTTGGCGCGAGCTTCGGATGACGCGATCGGCTCGCGGCTTACGCCCCCGCTTCGGTCTCGCACTTCTTCATGAACGAATTCTTGGCGGCACCGGCAAGCTTCTTGCCGCTTTCGCTGACTGCCTTGGCCTCACAGGCCGCCTTGATGTCGTCCTGGCATTTTTTGATGGACGAGTTTTTCGCCGCCCCGACCAAAGGCTTGCCATCCTTGCCAACCGCCTTGGCCTCACAGCTTGCCGGCGCTTGCGCAAAAGCAGCCGCAGAGAACAGGGCGAAGACGAACGTTGCCAGAATTTTCATAATTAATACTCCTCCGTTTGATCAATAAGTGCGACTAAGCAGATTGCGAATGTACTGTGTCTTCCGGCATTTTTCCAGACAGATCGGTTGAGACCAGCCGGGTCTGGTCGGTCATTGAGGGTGGCACCAGGCACACCGCGAGGCGCCGCCTACATCCAGAGGCCCCTTTGCCCGGTTCACCCTTCCCACTCGTGCATAAACTGGCGGACGAAACCCTCCATGTAGCGATGCCGCTCCTCGGCGATCGCCCGGCCGCTTGGTGTATTCATGCGCGCTTTAAGGAGCAATAGTTTTTCGTGAAAATGGTTGAGGCTCCCGCCCTTGGCATTTTTATAGGCTTGCGCCGTGGCATGCAGGACAGGGGGGATCTGCGGGTCGTGCAACGGGCGCCCGGCATGGCCGCCGTAAGCAAAGCAGCGGGCGATTCCGATCGCGCCCAGCGCATCGATCCGGTCGGCATCCTGCACGCACTTTCCTTCAAGCGACTGCATTGGCGTGGCAACGCCCGCGCCCTTATAGGAGATCGTGGCGACGATATCGACGACAGCGGCGATCACGCGCTCGTCTGCGCCATCGGTGCGCAGCAGGCGTTCGGCCTCACGCGGGCCGCACGATTCGTCACCGCCGTGGAACTTCCAGTCGGCAATGTCGTGCAGCAAGGCGCCAAGTTCGACAATCTCCAGATCGGCACCTTCTTCAGCCCCAAGACGGCGCGCCATGCGCCAGACTCGCTCGATGTGATACCAGTCATGCCCGGAACTCTCCCCGGCAAACCTGGCCCGGACCATCCCGGCAATACGTTCGACGCGCTGCATGTCCACTCCCGTTTCAACGCATGCCCGGTGCGGCATGCCGATGCGACGCGATTGTAACGCCCCAAAGCCCGCGATCGACTATGATGTCGGCCTCGCTCGTCGCCTACTGCCGTGGGAAACCCTATGTCCGCCGCCAGCCACCCGCCCATTACTCTCGTCGATTACGAACGCCTGTTTCGTGTCATCCATGGCGTACTGAACTTCGCCACACCAGACCCGGCTAAGGAAAGCTTGTTCTTTGCGGTCGCCGGCGCGTTCACTCTCAAGCGCCACCACAAGCTCGACTCGGTCAGCCCGGTCGTCGGTGCCGCCGGCTACGGACTGCCTGCACCGGCCAAAACGCCGTTCTTGTTCGGCCAAATCACCGGGGATACGCTCTCTGCCGACGAGACGCATCACCATTGCTGGATTGAGGCCGACGGCTGGATCATCGACCTGAGCGCCCCGCTCTTTGATGCCTACCTCACGTCCGAGCAGAAAACCGGCATACTGCCTGCCTGCATGTTCCAGCGCCCAGTCACCTCGCCTGTCAGCCTTGCCGCTCTCGGCACACCGGGCGCATCCCTGCACCGGATCAATGAACGGCTGACCACCACCCGCCTCGAACAGTTTTCCGCCACGCCAGCCTTTGCCGAGCTCGTCCGGCTCTGCGCCATGTGGTACGCACGTTCCCCGAAAAAACTGGCCCCGGCGCTCGGCCTCTCCGCTCCCGATGGATCAAGTCGGACGATGACGCTTTCGCCAATCCGCCTGGCCGGTGCCTACTAGAGCCGGCAATTCGCTTTAACAGCCGCCTCAGGATGGCCGCCCCGGCAAACAAGACCGGGTTTGCTATAGTGGGAAGGCAGTTTTACGACAATCAATCGCGTGTCTTGGAGAGACTCCACGACTTTATTGCCATGACTGGCCTGCGGATACCCCACTTCATTGCCTCCTTGCTCATCTGGCTGGCCTTGCTGAACGGCACGGCGCATGCGCAGAAATCCTTACTGCTCGTTGAAAGCTACGACAGCGATTTTGCCTGGGATAACACTTACCGTCAGGCCATCATCAAGGCACTGGGCCCCGCTTACCGGCTCGCCACATTCGAAATGGATACCAAGCATTTGCCCAAGGAGCAGCATGCCGCCATGGCGGATCGAGCTTGGGCAAAATACCTTGAATCGTCACCGGATCTTGTCTTGCTCGCCGACGATACGGCGCTGGCGCTGCTCGCGCGCCGTTTTGCCGAAACCAAGACCCCGGTTGTGTATCTTGGCATCAACAACAATCCTCGCGCCTATATCCCGGCGCAGGCCAGCAACTTTACAGGCATACTCGAGCGCCCGTTGCTCAAGCGTAGCATTGCCTCAATTACAAAAATTCTTCCCGGCAGCAAGAATATCTTGTTGCTGCTCGATGATGACGCGACTTCGCACATCATCCTGCAGGAGCTGTTTTCCGGACGAAGGATCCAGACAATCGCTGGCGTCCAGGTCGAGATCGTTCTGGCCAAGGATTTCAGCGAATGGCAAAACGCCCTTCGGCGCGCCAACAAATCCCACAATGCGTGCATTATCGGCCTGTATCAGGCGCTCACCGACGACAAACAGCGCAGCGTCCCCGAGAGCACCGTCATGCACTGGAGTGTCACCCACGCATCGATTCCTCTCTTTGCTTTCTGGGATTTTGCGGTCGGCCCGGACAAAACTGCCGGCGGTCTCGTGTTCAGCGGAGAGGACATGGGGACTCAAGCCGCACTGCTCGTAAAACGCATCCTCGAAGAAGGCACACCCCCAAGCAGCATCACCCCGGTGTTCAACAACGCGGGGAAATATGTCTTCAGCAGGCAACAGTTGCAACGCTGGCGCATCGCTCTCCCGCCTGAGATCGCCTCCCTGGCAACCTTCGTGGAGTAAGCCCCCGCCATCGAAGGTCATGCAGCCTCCTCGCATTCGTACCAATCCTGCGCGACAATAGGCAGACTGTGTAACCGGCGTCTCGCCACGTCACCGTCAGACCATGCCTCTAGAAGACATCAACCACATCGCCCTGATCGGCAGCCTGATGCAGCAGATGTGCGTCTATCTCGCCATCGCCTACCTGCTCAGCAAAACGCCGCTCTTTGCTCCCCTGATGCAGGTCACGGTACGCCTGCCCGACAAACTGGTGTGCTATCTGGTGTTCTCCAGTTTCTGCATCATGGGTACCTACCTCGGGTTCCAGATCGAAGGGGCCATTGCCAACACCCGGGCCATTGGCGCCGTTCTCGGCGGCATTTTCGGCGGCCCGGTAGTCGGTCTTGGGGTTGGACTGACCGGCGGCATGCACCGCTACTTCATGGGCGGTTTTACCGCCTCGGCCTGCGCCGTATCGACGACCATGGAGGGTTTGATCGGCGGCCTGCTGCATCTTTACCTGATGCGCCAACACCGCGCCCAGGATCTGCTCAGTCCGGCCATCGCTTTCGGCGCCACGATGGTCGCCGAGATGCTGCAGATGTTTGTCCTGCTCCTGATGGCCAAGCCCTTCGACCAGGCCGCCCGGCTCGTCGCACACATCGCGTTGCCGATGATCGTCACCAACGCCTGCGGCGCGGCACTGATCATGCGCCTCATCCTCGACCGGCGGGAAATGATGGAAAAATACTCCATCGCGTTTTCGGCCAAGGCGCTGCTCATCGCCGAACGCTCGGTCGGCATCCTCTCGCGCGGCTTCAACGAGAAGAACTGTTCCAAGCTGGCCAACATCATTCGCGAGGAAACCGGTGTCGGGGCGGTCGCAATCACCGACTGCCACACGCTGCTCGGGTTTGTCGGCCTCGGCGCAGACCATCACCTGCCTGGGCAGGGAATCGCTTCGCCCCACACGCTGCGTGCCATCGAGAATAACGAGGTGGTTTACGCTGATGGCGCCGTCGTGCCCTACAGCTGCTCCATCGCCAAGGATTGCAAACTCGGCTCTTGCCTCGTCATCCCGCTGCGGGACGAGGACAACCGGGTCTTCGGCACGATCAAGCTGTATGAGCCGAAGAGCAAATTCTTTTCCTCGCTCAACCGCACCCTGGGCGAAGGACTGGCTCGCCTGCTCTCAAACCAGGTGCTCTCGGGCAAGATCGAGGAGCAGAAACGCCTGCTCGCCCAGTCGGAAATCAAGCTGCTGCAGGCCCAGATCAATCCGCATTTCCTGTTCAACGCCCTTAACACTCTGGCCGCAGTGATCCGCAAGGATCCGGAAGCTGCCCGGCAGATCGTGCAGTACCTGTCGACCTTCTTCCGCAAGAGCCTGAAACGGGTGAACACCGAAGCGACGCTGAAGGACGAGATAGAACACGTCGACGCCTATCTGCGCATCGAACTTGCCCGTTTCGCCGATCGACTCGATGTTTCTCTCGATGTCGCCGACGACCTGCTGCCCCTGCGCCTGCCGGCCTTTTCGCTCCAACCCATTGTGGAGAACGCCATCAAATATGGCATCTCGCAGATGATCGAACCGGGCAAGATCACCATCAGCGCCCGACGCCAGGGCGACACATTGAAGATCGTCGTCGAGGACAGCGCCGGTCTCTACCATCCGTCACCGGAAGGCGATGGTCTGGGCATGAACCTCGTTGATCGGCGCATCAAGCTGCGCTACGGCTCGGCCTACGGCCTGAGCGTCGATTGCCAACCCGAACACTGGACGCGCGTTTCGATTACCCTGCCCGCCGAAGAGGAGCCCGCCTGATGCTCAACGCCCTGATCATTGACGACGAGCAGCCTTCGCGTGACGAATTGAAGGCCCTGCTGCTCGACGCCCCCGGCATCGAAGTCATCGGCGAATGCAGTAACGCCGTCGAAGGGCTCACCGCCATCCACCGCCTGCGCCCCGATGTGGTTTTCCTCGACATCCAGATGCCGCGCCTAAGCGGCCTCGAAATGGTCGGCATGATCGACCCCGCCGCCCTGCCGCTCATTGTGTTCATCACCGCCTACGACGAGCACGCGCTCAAGGCGTTTGAAGCGCACGCCACCGATTACCTGCTCAAGCCGATCGATCCGCAACGCCTCGCCAAGACGCTCGACTGGCTGCGCAGCGGCGGCCGCCCGACGGCGGCCAGCCGTTTTTCCGGCGTCACCGAAACGCTACGCCACATCCCGTGCTCCGCGCGCAACAAGATTTACCTGATCCCGCTCGACGAAGTGGAATACATTCACACTGACATCACCGGCGTGCAGGTTGTGGCCGGGAGTCGGCAGGGCATCACCGAACTGACCCTCAAGATTCTCCAGGAACGCACCCCGTTCATTCGCTGCCACCGGCAGTATCTGGTGAACCTCAACCAGATCGCTGAAATCGAACTGCTGGATAACGGTGCCGCCGAAATCAAGACACTCAGCGGCAACCGCATCCCGGTCAGCCGACGGCATTTACGCGAAGTAAAAGACAAACTGCACATCGCCTGAAGACGAATAACCCTGCCGCTCACCCCCCTATTAAAACCGCTCAATTCGCTTATCGACCGCTCGCCAGATTCCCCAGGAATTGCATCTTTCTTTGGCTATAGTGCAGTCCGTGTTGGCGCGGAACGGTCTGATCAAGGCCTAGAATCCGGCCGGTATGATCGAACTTCCATCCGAAGAGCGCGCATACCAAAAGGCATTCACAGCCCGCCAACGCCGCTTTAGCTCTGCGCAGCGCAGATTCGCCCCGGACACACCGGAGCGGCTGCCAGCCAGGGAAAGAGGTTTTCATCCACACTGGGGGACTCTGATGAATGCATTAACCTTGATCTTCGCGGCGGCGTGTATCTTCGCCATCGCGTACCGGGTCTACGGCTTGTACTTGGCCAATAAGGTCATGAACCTGCGCGAAGACCGTGCAACACCCGCCGTAACCATCAACGACGGTCACGACTACGTCAAGACCAACAAATACGTCCTGTTCGGACACCACTTCGCGGCCATCGCCGCCGCCGGCCCGCTGCTTGGCCCGGTCATCGCCGCGCAGTTCGGCTACATGCCGGGCGCACTCTGGATCCTCGTCGGCTGCGTCATGGCCGGTGCGGTTCACGACATGGTCGTGCTGTTCGCCTCGGTTCGCCACAAAGGCAAGAGCCTGTCGATGATCGCTGAAACCGAAATCGGCAAGGTCACCGGCAAGGTGGCCTCCGTTTCGATCCTGTTCATCCTGATCCTGACCCTTGCTGGCCTGTCGATCGCCGTGGTGAACGCCATGTTCGACAGCCCGTGGGGTACTTTCACGGTCTTCTCGACGATCCCCATCGCCATGGTCATGGGCATCTACATGCAGAAGATCCGTCCGGGCGACATCAAGGGCGGCAGCATCATCGGCGTCGTCCTCCTGGTCCTCTCGATCCTCGCGGGCCCGTACGTACAAGCCAACCCGACCCTCGCTGCCATGCTCACCTTCTCGAAGAAGGAACTGGCGGTGATGATCCCGATCTACGGCTTCTTCGCTTCGGTCCTTCCGGTGTGGTTCCTGCTCGTGCCGCGCGACTACCTGTCGACCTACCTCAAGATCGGCACCATCGCCGCGCTGGCGCTGGGCATCGTCTTCGTGCATCCGCAACTGCACATGCCGGCCGTCACCGACTACTTCTTCGGCGGCGGGCCGATCATCAAGGGCGCGGCC
>RRZU010417596.1_pt1 | contig 13388 bp, 8 predicted proteins | sample 2165561 | NCBI WGS metagenome assembly RRZU01 (sample SAMN10456909, study PRJNA506462) | wastewater metagenome | isolation source: wastewater sludge | place: USA: Moscow, Idaho
ACTCAACTTTCGCACATAGATTCCAGTAAATAAATGAACCATAGTTGAATAATAAAGCCCATAAATAGGCACTTTTTAGTATTATTTCATAACAACAATCAACTATACAAAGGTGTTTTTTATGGGACTTGACAATTATATTCAAACTGCTATGAGAAGCATATTAAGAAACCCCATTCTTGAAGTTTTAACAGAAATAAAAATTACAAAAATACTTAAACAAAGTAACTTTGTAAAAAGAGAAGTTGGTTATCCTCCTTTTCAAATTATCTTACATTTTGTTTATATGCTTGTTATGAATAAAAGACAATCAACTTTTATAAAAAATAGTGAGAATGCATTTGGTAAAGACGCCTATTACAGATTCATCAAAGAGAGTCGTTATAACTGGCGAAAGTTTTTGATACTAAGTTCTGCTGCAATTTTGCAAAGAATAAAACCATTACATAAAAATGGTGAACACCGCTTGCTTATTATTGATGATACAGTAGAACCCAAAAGAGGGAAATTTATTGAAGGAAGTTGTAAATATGTTTGGAGCAATAAAGAGCATAAGAGTATCAATGCATTAAACATTGTATCTTTAAATTATGCAGACTCACACTCAACTTTTCAAGTTGATTTTTCTATAAAGATGAATGATAGTAAAAGAAAAGAGATATCAGAATTTACAAGTAAACTCCATCATAGAAGTAATTCATATCAAAGAAAAAGTGAGATAATAAAAAGTAAAAACACACTTGCTATAGAGATGCTTGAAAGAGCCTTGAATAACGGAGTTGAAGCAGATTATCTATTGGTTGACAGTTGGTACGCTAAACCAAACTTTATAGAAAAAGCTAATGAGCTTGGTATGCCTGTAATTTCAAGACTTCCAAATAATAAACTCATTTGGAACTTTAAAGGCAAACATAAAACAATGAATGCAATCTATGAGAGTTTAAAAAACTCTCGTCATAAAAGCGGCGGACAGCATGGCAAAATATCTTACAAATACTTTGATGCAATTATAGAGCATGCAGTTTTAGGTAAGATTAAACTCGTATTTTTGCACACAGGCAAAGACTTGTTAGTTTTTATCTCAACTGATATAACTATCGCAGGTAAAGAGATAATAGCTACTTACAAAAAGAGATGGAATATTGAACAAGGTTATAAAGATTTACGAAACCTTTTTGGTTTAGGAAAAGAAGAGAATCGAATCTATGAAGCACTTATTGCGAAAATAACTCTTTCAATGTTTACCTACAATATTGTAAGCTATATCAATCGCATAAAGCATGAGCCACAAACACTAGGAGAACTTTTTAGAGATTTAGAGTGTGAACTTGAAACACTGGCAATTTCAATGCAACTGTTTATTCAAATATTGACAAAAATTAGTGAAATTCAAAATGTTGTCAAGGATAATAAAGATTTACTCAACATTATCGCTGTGTTAAGTGCTTACACTAAAAAACAGTTAGGTTTTATGTGCGAAAGTTGAGATACTAATTAATACTAGATACTGTAGTTTTACAGTTAAGTTATTTTGAAATAAATGTGATAATTTCATCAACGAACTTATCAATATTTTTATATTTTATCTCTTGCTCGTATTTACCTTTTAAATCATCTTTTTTACTTGCTTCATCAACTAGCTTTCTCATAAGATTTGTTTTTGGTAAATATAAAAGTGGAAATCTATTAAAACCATTTACTTCAATATGCTCTTGAAATTCTTTTGTTTTCTCTTTTTTTATTTGTTTATCAGATATAAATGCACCATTTAAGACAAAGATTATGTTTGCTTTTAAATTACTTTTTGTAATTAAATGTGCTGTTCTCATACTCTCACTAATGCTTTCATAATCATCAAATGATGGAATGATGTAAAAATCACTTTTTAAATCAATTAATCTCTCATCAAAATATCCACCTAAATCACAAATCAGATAGCTTGATTTAGTTCTAATAATTTGTTCTGTTTTATCATCTTGTAAAATCAAACAATCATCTTTTTTTATAATAGATTTATTTTCAGCAATATTGATTGTAGAAATTGCATTGTAAGATTCACTATCTCTTTTTTTATCAAAGTTCAATATAGTTGTATTTAGTTTTTCAGCTAGTAGTCTTGCTATTGAGCTTTTACCACTACTTCTTAGGTTTGATATTGTTATTAGTTTCATCTGTTTTTCCTTTTTGATTTTTTATATAAATTAATATTTATTAATGTTTTTAACTACTATTTAATATTTATAAATACTTATTAGTATTAATTAGTATAGGTAATTAAAAATAAGCCAAAAAAAAATAGCCCCAAAGACCTAGAAATTCTTGGTTTGGGACTATTTCCTTACTATCTATCTAATCCTTTATCACTATTTTTATATGCTTTTAGTATAAAAGGTTTTTTTGTTACAATTTGAGTTTCTTCACTGTTTTGTGAAGATTTATTTATATCTACAGATACAGTTTGTTGATTAGCTTCAAGTTTAGATTCAACTTCAACAGGCTTTTTAAAATCATTGTTTTTTATAGTTTCACTTGATGGTGTCCAAGTAGATACATAGCTTTTATCAGTTGAAATCTTTTTTATTTCACTAATAATCTCTAAGTTATCTTTTTTAAGAGCTTCTAGATAATCAGCTTTTTTATACTTTGGAGTATTCTCACCTGTTACCTTTTTTAAATCTTCTACATCTTTTGAGTATTTGTTGATGTTAAATTGGGTAGTTTCAATATTCTTATCTACATTATTAAAGTAGTTATCAACTCTTTTTATAAGACCTCCAAGTGAAATCATTTCTTTTAGTGAGTCCATATGTTCACTTTTACTTTGATAGCTTAGATTACTAGGCTCATAAATATCTCCTGTTTTCTCATTTTTTAGATAAAACTCTGCAAGATTTCTGCTTTCTCTATTTGCATAAACTGTAATATCTCTATAAGTTATAAACTTTACATTCTCTTTGTATCTCATTAAATCATTTAGGTTACTATCAAAATGAAATTGTAGTTTTGCTTGATTACTTTTATCTTCATCACTTAGTTTTTCTTTTGGAATATCAAAATCTTTTTTAACTAAGTTTCCATCATCTGCTTTAAAGTAATAGCTACCTTTAAAATTATCAACCTGATTTACATCTAAATGCTCTTTTAGTGATTTTAACTCTTTATGCTCTTTTTGAAATATAGGAATATAATCAATAGACTTTTTTAAAGCTTCTTCATTATTAAAAATCTCTTTTTTATAGTTGTTATAAATCATCTCCTCTTTTTTCAAATCACTTGATAGTTGCACTTGCATAAGAATAAATGGATTACCTGTTGCTTCAGCTTTCATTTCAGCTGCATCTGCACTTCCCATAGAAAAATCTTCAAGCTCTCTAGTTGTAACTCCTGCTGTTCTAAACTGCTCAATTGCTCTACTTTTATTCTCTATTACTTGCCACATCCTTGCATCATAGGTTTTTTCAGTTGCATATCTAAACTCTTTGATTCTAAAGTTTTCAGGATCTCTTTCAAAGAGTTTATTTCCTTGTCTAATAACTCTTCCGTTTCTTTGCTCCAAGTCACTTGGTCGCCAAGGGCAATCTATATGATGAATAGCTGTAACACGGTCTTGGACATTTGTACCTGCTCCCATTTTAAAGGTAGAACCTAATAAAAATCTTACTTTTCCACTTTTAACATCATCAAATAAAGCTGATTTTTGTAAATCAGTTTTTGTATCGTGAATAAATCTAATCTCCTCTTGTGGAACTCCCTTATCTACAAGTTTCTTTAATATATCTGTATATAAATCAAACTTTGAGTTTTCAGCAAGTAGTTCATCATTACTTTTTGATTCACTTATTAAATCATTGATATTTATATCTTCTTTATTTGTTACAGGAACTTCATCTACATCTATTTTTTGAGAGTTGGTTTTTGGAACAGATAAATCACAAAATATAAGCTGTGTTCCTTTGTCTTCTTCCCATAATTTCCACTCTTTAAATGCTTCATTTACAACTTTATTAACTTTTGAGTTCTCATAATCATCAGCATCAGGCTCAATTAGTCTAAAATCAAGTCCTGCTTTTCTTGCATCTGTTGTACAAGCTAAGAGATTGTTTCTTGCTCTATCATCTTGTTGATTTTCCATTCTCCAAATAATACTTCCATAGTTATAGTTTCCATTATCATCAGAAACTCCTATAAAATCTGCAACTGCATCACTTCTTGGAGCAATTATATTTGTTGGTTTATCATTTTCAAGCTTTGGTACAAAGTTTCTTGCAAACTTTTGAATATCTTTATTTGTTATAACATCTGCAAAGCTTGAGTACATTTTTGTAAGCTCTGGAACATTGTTAAACTTATCAAATCTCGAAACTATTTTATAGTTTACTCCACTACTATCAAGCTCCCAAGATGAACTAACCTGTCCGAATGTTGAAGCCCAGTTATCAAATGCCATAATCCCTTTTTCTTTTAAAATATCAGGTTGCATATATCTTTGAATTGTATAAAGTTCAGTTATTGAGTTTGATATTGGTGTTCCTGTTAAAAACATAACTTTATTGTTATTATCATTTAAAAATCTTGTTTTACAATACATATCATAGGCTTGCTGGCTTCCTGCTAGATTTCCAAGTCCACTTATATCACTCATTGAAGTTGTAATTACTAGGTTTTTATAAGTATGTGATTCATCAACTGCTAGTAAATCAATCCCTAAATCCCCAAAATCAATACTCTTTGATTTTTTATTCTCTTGATTTAGGTTTTTAAGTCTTACTTCAAAGTTTTTAATCTTCTCTTCTGTTGCTTTAATTGAAAAACCTCTTGTTGATTTTCCACTATTTTTTGCTATTTCTTTTTGAGTTTCTAGCATCTCTTCAAGTGCTTTTACATCTTCTTGTATCTGCTCTTTTACAGTTTCATAAGGAGCTGGAAGAAGTTTAAATTGACTATGAGTCATAATAATTGCATCATAGCTATTTGTAGCAATTTTTGAGAAGAACTGCTCTCTATTATTTTTTTCTAAATCCTCTTTACTAGCTACTAAAAGGTTTGTATTTGGGTATGCTTGATAAAACTCTTTCTCCCATTGAGAGATTAAGTGATTTGGAACTGTAATTAATGGTTTATTTACAAGACCCATTCTTTTTTGCTCCATTACTGAACAAATAGTTGCTAATGTTTTACCAGCTCCAACTTGATGGTCAAATAGTACATTTCTATCTTGAACTGCTCTCCAAACTGCATCTTTTTGATGAACACGAAGATTAATAGAAGTATTTAGATTTGGTAGTGTTAAATGTTGTCCATTATATTTTGGTTCTGCATCTGTATTAAATCTATCGTTATAAATTTTTTCTAAATGTGTTCTTCTATCAAAGTCTTTAAATATCCACTCATTAAAATCATTTTTTAACACTTCAAGCTTTGTGTTTGCAAGTGCTGTTTCCTTTTGATTTAGAACTTGTCTTTTTTTACCATCACTCTCTTCAAATGTATCATATATTTTAATTGGTGAGTTTCTTAATCCACTTTCAGCAATTTTAAATAGACTCATTCTTCCTGTTGCATATTTTGAAACAATATCTCTAGGAGCTTTCCAACCATCACCATCAAATGTCCATTGACCTGTGTAACTATTTTGAATAAGATTGAAATCATCTTTTTCTATTTTAAAATGCTCTTTAAAAAACTCTTCATAATACTCCATTGGAATCCAAGAAGTACCTAAGCTAACACTAATATCAGTAGCTTTTAAATCTTTTGGAAGTATCTCTTTTAAACTTGCTAAATTGTCTTCAAGCTCTCTATTCGACTCAACAAGTTCAAGAACTTCATTATATTTTTTCTTAACATTTCCACTTAAATATTTTTCAGCTAATACATACTCAGGTTCATCTTCATTTATTTTGCTATGGTCTATAAATATTAGTTTCTCATTTAAAAGATTTGATGATACTTCATCCTTTTTTATATCTAAAGCTTCAGCCATATAATCAATATCTATTTTTCCAAATTGATTTAAACTTGTAACTAAAGCTTCTTTTGGAGTAGTTACCTTTATTTCTAAAAGTGGCGATATTGTTCTTCTATTAAATATATCAGCTTTTTTTGCACTTTCACTCTCAGGCTCTAAACCATTCTTTTGTGCAACTGCTTTGCTTCTTCCTGCATTATATTCAACTTCAAGTGCAATAATTTTATTTCCATCTACATCTTCTTTAACTATTTTTTTATTTGCTTGTTTATGTAAGAAACCTTCTTTTTTAACAAACTCATCATAAGATTTATTTAGCTGTTCTCTTAATAAAATAAGTCTTTCATCATTATCAGAAATATTGGTTTGTTCAAGTTTTATTAAACTATTCAAACTATCTCTTAAATCTATATATTTATCCATTCTTTTTTTATCAGGATTTGTAAAATCCTCTTTGATGCAATAAATATCTCTATTGTCATTTCTATTTTCTAGCTTTTTATAAATCTCATTATTGTGTTTAAAATAGCTATTATTTTTTAGTTCAAGATGATAGTTTGAAGCATTTTTTATCTCTAATGTTTTATCTTCTGTTTTTTCTATTTCGTGATATTTATAAATATTACTAGGAAGTGTGGAGATTACTTTTTCAAGCTCCTTTTCAATATCTAAATTGTTTACATTTACACACTGTTTTGTTTCTCCAATTCCACTCATTACAAACTGCATTTGTCCTAATACATTTTGAGGATTTTTTATAAAATACTCATTTATTGTAATTGGTTTTAAAGCATCTATTGTGTCGCTTGAAACTTCTAAATTATTATAATCTTGATGAAGTTCTTTATCGAATCCTTTTTTAAAGAAGATAATATCTGTTGTAACTTCTGTACCTGCTTTGTTTTTAAAAGTATCATTAGGAAGTCTAATTGCCCCAATAAATGAAGCTTGTTTGCTAATTTTATCTCTTAAGCTATGGTCTTTTGAGTCAAGAAAATAGCTTGAAGTTACAAATGCCATAATCCCATCATCTTTTAGCTCTTTAATTGCTCTTGCACTAAAATAGTTATGAATACTTAGCAATGAAAGTTCAGGATTACTTGTATCAAATATCTTTTTTTGTCCGTAAGGTGGATTTCCAATTACTGCATCAAATTTTTTACTTGATTTATAATCTTCTAAACCTTGATTATAAACTTTTTGATTAGGATATAAATTTTTAATTAATTTTGAAGATGTTTTATCTAATTCAATAGCTGTAAAATTCAAATTATCAAAGTGATTTTTTACATAAGATAAAAATGCACCATTTCCTGCACTTGGTTCTAGTATCTCTTTTGGTTCATTATATTTATCTAATCCAAAGTGTTTTAGGGATTTATAAATTGAGTCAATAACTATTTTTGGAGTATAGTGACTATCTAGTGTTGAAGATTTAGCACTTTCATATTCATCTGTACTTAAAAGCTCTTTTAATTCACTATACTCTTTGCTCCAAGTAGGATTTTCTTTATCAAAGGCTTGTGGTATTCCTCCCCAACCTGTATAAGAGTTTAATACTTCTTGTTCATTAAATATTGCAAATCTATTTTCATTCTCTAAAGTTTTTAAAAGTTTAATTGCTTCTATATTTTTATTGTATTTATCTTTTGCACCACCAATTATAACTTCACTATTTGAGATAAAATCAAGTTTTTCACCTTCTTTTATATCATAAATTCTAAGTGATGCTTCACTTCCTTGAATAGGTCTATTCCCCTCGCTTCTAGTATCTCCATATCCGTAATCCCCATCGCTCGTTGTTGTGATGCTATTTGTGAGTCCAATATCTCCTCTTCCATCTGTGCTTGATTCACTAATACTGAATAAAGAATCGTTGAATCGTCCAGTTGTTTGATTATCGGATACTCCCATATCCATCTTCTCAATACCACTTGAAGCCCGTAGTTCGATAATCTCACTATCCTGTGGTCGTGATGAGCTCGTTTCAACTGTTGGAATACCTCCGTTGTCAAATTCTCTTCCAAATAGTCCCATTTCACTTCTATGTAGTCCATCGGTTTCTCTTGAATTGTTGTTGTATTCGATTGTTGTGTTGTCATTTATTATCCTTTTTTCTAAATCTTTAATTTTTTTATCAACTTCACTTGACATAAAGTTAAATAAGTCTAAGCCACCATATAAATCTTTGTCATTGTTTTTTTGTTTAGCCATTATAATATTCCTGTAATCTTATAGTTTTTAATATTATATAATTCTTAATAGCATTAAATAATATACAATAGTGTTTTACTAAATATCTGAAATTTAGTAGAGTCTATTTTTTTATTGAAATTAAAAAAGATATGTTGCTGTTTTTTGTGATGGTTTTTTTGTTAAAGTGTTATTAGTTCAAATAGAAGGTTTCCAATTAGAATAAGTAAACTTCCTATAAAAAGTATGCCTAAGATAAGCTCTTTTTTACTCATTTGCTTTTTGGTTTTCCTTTCTCATCAAATGTTGTATATTTACAACCATTTTTATAGTTAGAACATCCCCACCAATATGAAGTCTTTTTAGTTTTAGAGTTTGCAGATTTTCTTCTAATTAACTCTCCGTCTTCACACTCTGGACATTTATGCCCACTTGGTTTTATAATTTTTGGTTTTCCTTTTTCATCAGGAAAAGCTGTTTTGCAACCATTTGAATAGTTAGAGCAACCCCAAAAAAACTTACCATCTTTATTTTTTATTTTTCTTAAAACTCCAATTGCACAAGTAGGGCATTTAATAGAATTTTCATCACTTGCAATAGCATCAAATTTATTACTTGATTTTATTCTAGTAATCTCTTCTTTTATATACTTTTCAACATTATTTAAAAACTCTTCTTTTGATAATGTTCCATTTTGAATATCTTTTTGTTGCTCAAACCATAAAGCAGTCATATCAGGACTTGATAAAGTTACTGGAGATAGTTCTATTAATTTTCTTCCTGTTTGTGTTGATTTAATAGATTTTTTATCTTCTACAATATAACCTTTATCAAATAGATTTTTAATATGATTTGATCTTGTTGCAGGTGTTCCAATTCCACCATTTTCACCCTTTTTATCTTTATCTTTTTCTAATAAAAGCTTTTTAATTTCAGGGTCTTTTATATATTTTGCAACACTTGTTAAATCTTTTAATAGTGATGGTATAGTGTAATATGGTTTTGGTTTTGTTTTCTCTTTTGAGATATTTATATCTTCACAAGTTGCTGGGGCATTTGTAGTAATATTTTCCAAATTAGTATTATTATCTAACTCTTCATTTTCATCATCTTCAATTTCGCCTTTAAATAATACTTCAAAACCTTGTTTTGTTGTTCTTTTTGAACTTGTAGTGAAAATATTATCTTTTACAGATATTTCAATTTGAGTATGTAAAAACTGTTTTGGTTCATAAAATTGAACTACAAATTTTCTAGCAATTAAAGTATAAACATTTAATTCATCTTTTGATAAATCTTCAATTTTTACTCTTTTATCTGTTGGAATAATTCCGTGATGAGCTGTTGTATTTGCTGTATTCCAAGCAAGTGATTTTATAGAGCTGTTAGCATGATCTATAAAATCTTTGAAATCTAATAAATTAGCTTTTATACTTTCTAAAGTTGCTGGAACTTCTTCAAAAAGATTTTCAGGCAAATAGCTACAATCTGAACGGTTATAAGTAATAAGTTTATGTTTCTCTCTCAAGCTTTGAGTTATCTCTAAAGTTTTATCAGGTTTATAACCAAACTTTTTAGAGCATTCAGCTTGTAAATCAAGTAAATTGTATGGTAATGGTGGATTTGTTCTCTTAGGCTCATTTATAGCCTTTAAAATAACTCCTAAAGTTCCTTTACAATCATTTTCAATTTTATTTACTTCATCTTCATTTGTAATTCTTTCATCAACTTTTAAATTTGCATTAAAAATTATATTATCTACATTAAAAGAGCCTTTAACTGTATAATAAAAACTACTTTGATGTGATTCATTTTCTTTATCTCTTGCAACAACTAAACCTAAAATTGGAGTTTGCACTCTTCCAACACTTAAAATACCTTGATAACCTTGTGCTCGTGCTAATGTAGTATATGCACGAGTTAGATTTAAGCCAACAAGCCAATCAGCTTGAGAACGAGCAAAGCCACTATCTGAAAGACCTTTAAAATCATCATTTGATTTTATCTCTTGCAAAGCTTTTTTAACACCTTTATCAGTTAAATCAGAGATTAAAACTCTTTCAACAGGTTTTTTATTATTTGCATAAATTAATATCTCATCTATAAGTACTTGACCCTCTTCATCATTATCACCAGCATTTACAATTGTTGTAACATCTTTACTATTTATAAAATTAACTATTAAATTAAGTTGCTTTCTACTGCTATCTTTTGGTATATATTTAAAGCTATTTATATCAATATTAAAAGGTAAATCTTTTACTTTCCAACTTTTATATTTATCATCATAATCTTCAGGCTCTGCAAGACCTAATATATGACCATAAGCCCAAGTTACAATATTATCACCAACTTTAAAATATCCATCTTCTCTTTGTACTGTTCCACTCAAACCTGTTGTTATTGCCTTTGCAAGTTCAGGTTTTTCTGCTATAAATAATCTCATTTCTTTAACCCCATTCCTAAATCTTTATCTTTTGATTTTTCTTTTAATTTAAAAGGCTTTTTCTCAATATCTTTATTGTTCTCTTTTGTTTTTTGATAATACTCTTCAAACTCCTTTTTTAGGTTATGACTCATATAGCCTTCAAGTTCTTCTTTTACACTATTTAAATCAACATATCTTCCAGTTAAGCTCTCATCACATTCAATCTCTTTAGAATCATTTGTAACAATCTTTCCCTCATACATTCTATCTTCATCAATCCAGTCATCAGTTTCATAAATATCAGCTTTTAAACCTATTTTGTTAAGCTTTTCATTTAGTTCTTCTTCAATTAATTGTCTATGAATCTCATTTGTATAAGGTTTTGGATTTTTATTAAAATCATCATAAAAGGCTAATGTCTTTTTAAAAGTTTGTTCAAGTAGTTCTTCGTTTGATATATTTGGATCTTTCTCTTTTAAAGTTACAAAATTCAAAGCAAAATCATTACTTACTTCATAACCTTGCTCTTTCATTGTATCTGCAACTTTTTTTGCTTTTTTCTCTAATTCATTCATTTATAAAATCCTTTATTGTTAAGTTTCTATTTTCAATATCTAAAGATATTTTGTGGTGTTTTTTTAGTTGTTTGATTAGTTTGTGTATTGATTTATCTGTGCTTTTTTTCTTATTCATTTTTAACTCCAACTAATCTACATATTTAATTGTTTTAATTCTATTTTCATTGTTTAGTTCACTATATCTTTGTATTGATAATCTATAAGTTTTATCTTTTGTTAAAAGCATTTCATTATTCTTATCCCAAGTCCCAACTATATAGCTTCCATCATTTTCAACTTCAATATATGGATTACAATATGACAAATAAATTAAATCATCTAAGAATTTTGCTAATCCAACTTTTCTATCACTTTTAGTTTCATTTGAGTACTCTCTATAAATTTTGCTAAGAGTTTTTAAATCTAGTAAATCTTTTACTTTTAAATATGATTTATAAATGTCATCAATATTTCCTACATTTTTTATTGCCATTTTTATTTCAGATATAAATTGATAGAACTCTTTATCTAAAAAAGCATCATCTTTATTATTATTAATAATATTAAAGCTTCGTTCCATCGCAATCGTTCCAATCGTTCCATTACTTTTCTGTAAGGTTGATACTGTAGGCTCTTGATGGTGTTCCAATCGTTCAATTGCAATCGTTCCAATCGTTCCATCAGATTTGGGACAGAACTCTCCAACATCTTTTTTTATTGCTTTTTGATAGTGAACTTTTCTCTTTAATTCTCTAGCTGCATCAAATATTTCTAAAGCTTTATTAAACTCTTCTATCCAACGATAAGCTGTACCTTTACCAACTTCCCAAGATTTTGCATAAAAACTATAGGAGTTATGCTCTCCAACTTCAATATCATAGAAATACTCTATAAAACACCTAGATTTTTTTCTTTTAGCTTGATTTCTTAACTCACTAACATAATCTGTTGGAAGTGCTATTGTGTGTGTTCTTAATTTCATATATAAGCCTTTTTACAATATATCAAGAGGGTAGTCATAAACTATCTCTACAAAGTTTTTAGAGCTTTCTTTTGGAGTAATATGTCTTTTTACATTAAACTCTTTTAAGTGCTTTATAGCTCCATAGTTATCTTTAGATAGTTTTATATCTCTTAAGTGTAGAGAGTTTAAATCAAGAGATTTTTTATCTTTTTGATATACCTTGTTTACTTCATAGCAAACTCTTGAAGCATCAACAAATGCTCCAGCACCTCTAGTGCTTGAGTTATCACCTTTATTTGAATGATGTAGAAATACAACAGATTTATTTGTTTCTTTGCACCAGTTCATAAATGGTTGCATAAATAATCTAGCTTGAGAGTTGTCATTTTCATCAGCTCCATAAAAAGCTAAAAGTGGGTCAAGTACAATTAAGTCATAATCTTTTAATTCTACTTTTAATTGCTCAAACCTATAACTCATTTTATAAACACCTTTATCTCTTTCTAAAAGTGGTTGCGGAGCTGTATCAGTTGTAGTTATATTTTTAAATCTATCATCTAGTTTTGTATCAAGAATATCACTACAAACAGAGTTCATTCTATGTTTTACTATACTTTCTAAATCTTCACTAAGCCATAAAAATACTTTTTTATTTGGATTTTCTAAAATAAATCTTAAAGCTACTTGTACTACAATCCAAGTTTTTCCCGTTCCACCTTGTGCTGATATAATAGTTATAGTTCCAAGTGGAATAGGAAGCCAATTTTTTAAGTAAAATTCAGGCTCTTTTTCAACTACATCAAGAATACAATTTTTATTAATTGTAAAAATATTATTAGTTCTTATTTCATCTTGTTTATCTTTTAAAAATTGAAATATCTCATTATTTGATAAGTTTTCATTTTCACTATTTTTTTTAAGTTCTAAAGATAAATTTTGAAATTGTCGTTTTAAACTATCCTCTTTTATACTTTTTACATATTTATAAATATTAGTTACAGGTGTTGCCGATAATATTTTTATGAGTATAGATTGATTTATTGGTTTTTTTGACTTTTTGATAATATAATCTTCATCTATGGGCATATCATCACTATGTAAATTTAACATTGCTTCATAAATATCTTTATGGGGCAAAAAATAAAAATCATTAGGTTTTAGCTTTATAGATATATCTTCTATCAAAGTTGGATTAAATAAGATACTTGATAATACAAGAGCTTCTGTTTGGTTTATTAAATCTGTTCTCATTTTTTGCTCCTAATATAATTGTTGTTG
>RRZU010708429.1_pt1 | contig 13386 bp, 11 predicted proteins | sample 2165561 | NCBI WGS metagenome assembly RRZU01 (sample SAMN10456909, study PRJNA506462) | wastewater metagenome | isolation source: wastewater sludge | place: USA: Moscow, Idaho
GACAAAGAAGATTCGAAACAATTTATACAGCTTGTCGATTCATTAGTTGAGACATATGAAATTGTAATCAATGATAATATGTTAATGCTTGGTGAGTGGGAGCACTTTTATTCAGGTCAAATAAGAATTAACCGAAGAGGATTTGGTTTTATAGATTTTGAAAATCGTGAATCCATATATGTATCCAAGGATAATTTAAAAAATGTTTATGATCGTGATACGATTATAGTTCAAATTATCAATAATCGCGATGAAGCGGTTGTTGTAAAAGTAATTGAGAGAAACTTAAAGAAAATTGTTGGGACAGTCTTATCAAAACGTAAGCCGGTAAAGTTTATTGCTGATAATTTTGCGGAAGATAATAAAGTTAGAATAATAAATTTAGATGAATATCAAAATTTACACAGACATAAAGTACTGCTGGATGTTGTAAGCTTCGACGATAACAGGATTCAGTGTAGAGTATCAAAAGTTTTAGGTTACATGGATGATCCAGGTGTTGATATTTTAGGGGTCCTTCTTGAGAATGGTATTCGAACTGAATGGCCTCAAGATGTCATTGAAGAAGTAAAACAGACCTCTGAGTTTGTTTTAGAAGAAGAACTAGAAGGACGTCTTGATTTAAGAGATGAGTTAATCTTCACGATAGACGGTGATGATGCAAAAGACTTGGATGATGCGGTAAGCATTAAGAAAAAAGGTAAAAACTATGTGTTAGGTGTTCATATTGTAGACGTTGATCATTATGTTAATAAAGGCTCTGCGATTGATGAAGAAGCCTATAAACGTGGGACATCTGTGTATGTTGTGGATCGTGTGGTAAGCATGTTACCACCACAACTATCAAATGGGATTTGCTCATTAAATCCTGATGTAGAACGCTTAACAATGTCAGTACTTATGGAAATTAATCACAATGGTAACGTTGTGGATTATGAAATATCACCATCTGTCATTATTAATAAGAAACGTTTATCATATAAAAAGGTGAATGAAGTCTTTGCGGATCGTAAGAGTAATCCAGATTATGATCTTGTCAAAGAGAGTTTATTTATGATGAGAGATTTAGCGGTAACGCTTCAGAACCGTAGAAATAAACTGGGTGCTATTGATTTTGATAAAGACGAGATTGATCTTAAGGTGAATGATAAAGGTAATGTTGTTGACGTGACACTTCGTGAGCGTGGCGAAGCTGAACGTTTGATTGAAAACTTCATGGTTACGACGAATGAAACAATTGCTCGTCTGATGGCTTATAGTGAATGGCCATCTATTTACCGTGTCCATGAGAAACCAGATCCTTTAAAGATGAGAGAGTTTGCAACGATTGCTCAAATATTAGGGTATAAAATGAAGGGGAGTATGGATGATATTCATCCAAATCAACTTCAAAAGATCTTAAATGAGTCTGTGGAAAGTGACAGTCATTTTGTTCTTGCGAATCAACTTTTAAGAAGTATGCAAAAAGCACGTTATGATCACAATAATTTAGGGCACTTTGGATTAGGGAGTAGTGAGTATGGACATTTTACTTCTCCAATAAGACGTTATCCCGACTTGATTTTACACAGAATGCTTAAAAAATATTTCTTTGAGAATGATTTTAAGAGCTTTGATAAAGATGAAGCGTATTTAGCGAATGCTTCAAATGAATTATCAAAGGCGGAACGTGCTGCAATTACTGCGGAACGTGAAGTTAATGATATGAAAGTTGCGGAATACATGGAAGATAAGGTTGGTGAAATTTACGAAGGCCTTGTTACTTCAGTTCACAATTTTGGAATGTTTGTTCAACTAGAAAATCTAATTGAAGGGCTCGTAAAGGTTGACACTTTGGATGGATACTATAATGTATCCCCAGATGGTTTTTCTTTACTTGCGGAAAATAAACCAAGCTATAAGATTGGGCAAAAGGTTACTGTTAAGGTAATTGGTGCAAGTAAAATGTTGAAGAATGTTGACTTTGAAATTGTTAATAAAAGGAAGAGTAAAAAGAAATGAAATTAATAGCTACAAACAAAAGAGCACGTTATGATTACTTTTTAGAAGAGAAGTTTGAAGCGGGTATTGTGTTACAAGGTACTGAGGTTAAATCAATTCGAAACAATCAAATTTCACTTGCAGAGTCCTATGTTGATATTATGAATGATGAAGTCTACTTAAGAGAAGCACACATTGCACAGTACCGACAAGCAAATCGTTTCAATCATGAGGAAGTGCGTGATCGTAAACTGTTATTAAACAAACGTGAAATTAATAAGCTTGCGGGAGCCGTAAGCCAAAAGGGATATACAATTGTTCCAACTAAAGTCTATTTAAGTAAGGGACTTGTTAAAGTTGAAATAGCTTTAGCAAAAGGGAAGGCTGAATACGATAAGCGTGAGACGGTTAAGAAGCGCGATGCAGATCGAGAAATTGCAGCAAGTATGAAGCGTTATTAAGGAGATTATATGATATATTTAATGTTGTATTTACTGTATTTAACATTAGCTGGAGTTTCGATAACGTTATTTAAAGGCAGTTTAGGCTATACGATGCTCGTCATATCACAAGCAGTTGTTTTTATGATGATGTTTATGGTTTGGAAGAAAACTTACAAATCGAAAGAAATAAAAGAAAAAGTCATTGAACAAAGTCAAGTTCCGATGAAAAAGAGAAAAACACTTGTTTCGTTTGGGAATTGGGGATTCATCATTCTTGTCTATTTAGTTAGAGACGTTATTACGATGGAAATGCCTGCAATGCAATATTATATTGCAAGTGTATTAGACTTTGCGTTATTGTTCTTTACAATGTATCCACTCGTTCTTGAATCAAATATCGGCTTTAAAAAATCCGGGATTACTAAAGTGGTGTTAATGGCGATTGTTACTGTATTCGTTTCGATGGCATTTAATATTACCTACAGTATGTTCTTAGACTTTTTGAAGATTATTCCAGAATCTGGTGATTCTTCAATAAATCAACAAGTTGTTATCAAATTAATAATGGATGCACCTTTCAAATCATTTATGCAGATAACATTCTCGGCAGCGATTATGGAAGAGTGGGTCTTTAGAGGCTTAGGATTTCGAACAATGGTACACAGAAACCGTTTTATGGCATATGTCGTAACCTTCATTGTATTCTCCCTACCACATTTAGTTTCCGGTTTTATGATGGGAAGTGGCCTTTCAGAATTTGCATTTATGCCAATCTACGGAATGATGGGGGTATTCTTTGCTTACGCTTATGAAAGTACGGAATCAATATATACGCCGATGTTGGCGCACTTTATGAATAATACATTATCATTTGTATCGATCTTATTTAGTTAATTCTTGAACATCACCTTAAGGGTGATGTTTTTAATTGTTTTAAGCATGATACAATTAAAGCAAGAATGGGGTGACATCAATGACTAACATCTTACTTATGATTTTTTATATATTTACCAGTTCGCTAGTTGCGAATGTTATGCAGAATGAATCGGGATTTATACTCTTAATCTTTCAAGTTTTGATCTTTACTTTAATCGGCTATAATCATCTTAAAAAATCAGATTATAAACATATTAAGAATAAGATCGTAGGGCAAAGCTACCTTCCGATATCTCAACGTAAAACTTTTACAGAGGTGCACCATTGGGTATTATTAATTCTTCTATATTCTGGTTCTGATATATTTTCGGATTATCTAAATAATACCATATTTTATATTTCTCAATTTCTTGTGTTTATTTTGGCTTTTATTATTGTCTATCCCCTTATTATAGAATCAAATATTGGATTTAAGAAAACAGGGATTGCTAAGATTATGTTAATTGCCCTTGTCTCATACTTAGTAAGTTTTGGATTTGATTATGTGTATGAGTTAATCATATCGGTATTTAATTTAATTCCGAATGATGGTTTTGTAAGTGTGAACCAAGAAGTTATAGAATCAATAATTCATGCAAATCCAATAAAACAAGTATTCTCGACTTCAGTAAGTGCAGCAATAATGGAGGAGTTAGTGTTTAGAGGGCTTGGTTTTAGAACGCTGCTTCACCGGAATCGATTTGGAGCATATGCTTGTACCTTTATAATATTCGGACTTGTTCACTTAGGAATCGGATTTGTGAGTGGGGCTGGTTTCTCAGAGTTAGTGTTTTTACCTTTGTATGGATTTTCCGGAATAGTTTTGGCTTATGCCTATGAACGTAGTGAGTGTATTTATACATCAATGCTGACTCATTTCATCAATAATTTTATTTCAGTGATTTTGATTTTATCGATTTAAAGACAAAAAACATCTTCTAAAATAAGATGTTTTTTAGTACTTGAACTTGTTAAATAAATATCTTATTTTTGAAGTTTGTTAGATCGATGATTATCGTAGCTTTAAACTTAAAACTTTATGTAATCAGAACCTCTTAAAAGATGATACTTATAGGGTGAAATGAAGCGTGATGCATCTTGTGAATTTTTAACAATATGACTAAAATTACCAGTTTACTAAATCGGTTCATAAAACGTGATAAAAAGACTGTACATATAATTAATTTGTGTTATCATATTACTGCGGAGGATGATAATATGAAATTTAAAGGATGGGAAGGTTTTAAAGAAAGTAAATGGCAAGACGAAATTAATGTTTCGGACTTCATTAAAACAAACATTACACGTTATGACGGTGATGATACTTTTTTAGTTGGGCCTTCAGAATCAACACAAAAATTATGGGATAAATCTACTGAACTTTTAGCAAAAGAATTAGAGCTGGGTGTTCTAGATATTGATACGGAACATGTATCTGGTGTAAATAATTTTAAACCAGGATATATTATTAAAGAAGAAGAAGAAATAGTAGGACTTCAAAGTGATGCTCCATTAAAGAGAATTATTAATCCTTTCGGTGGAATCAGAATGGTAGACTCTATTCTAGATTTCTACGATTACAAATGGGAACCAGCACAATCAGATTTCTTTCACAAATATGTGAAATCGCATAACGAAGGAGTATTCGATGCGTATACACCAGAAATTAGAGCGGCAAGAAGATCTGGTTTAATTACTGGATTACCAGATGCATATGGACGAGGACGTATTATTGGAGACTATCGTCGTGTAGCATTATATGGTATTGATTTCTTAATTGAAGAAAAGAAAAAAGACTTAGCGGGAATTACTGTTATTAACGAAAGAAATATTCAATTACGTGAAGATGTTAATGAACAAATTCGTGCGTTACAAGATATGAAATTAATGGCAGAAACATATGGTGATGATATTTCACTTCCAGCAACAAATGCTAAAGAAGCGATCCAATGGTTATACTATGGATACTTAGCAGCTGTTAAGGAAAATAATGGTGCGGCAATGTCACTAGGACGTACTTCTACATTCTTAGATATCTTTATTCAAAGAGATCTTGATGCAGGAATTATTGATGAAAATATGGCTCAAACTTATATTGACCATTTCATTATGAAATTACGTTTAGCACGTCACTTAAGAACTAAAGAATATGATGAACTATTTGCGGGAGACCCAACTTGGGTTACTGAAGGATTAGGTGGTATGGCAGATGATGGTACTCACTTAGTTACTAAAAATAGTTTCAGATATTTACATACCTTAACAAACCTTGGTTCAGCACCTGAACCAAATATGACAGTTTTATGGTCGGAAAACTTACCAGAAAATTACAAGAAATATTGTGCGAAGATGTCAATTCAAACTGGAGCATTACAATATGAGAATGATGATTTAATGCGCCCAATCTATGGTGATGACTACTCAATCGCTTGCTGTGTTTCAGCAATGACTATTGGGAAACAAATGCAATATTTCGGAGCACGTGCTAACTTAGCTAAAGGTTTACTCTATGCTATTAATGGTGGTAAAGATGAAGTTAGTGGCGTTACTGTAATTGAAGGAATTGATCCAATTACTGATGATGTATTAGAGTATGGTAAAGTAAGAGATAACTATAAGAAAGTAATGCAATCACTTGCGGAAGTTTATGTTGATGCAATGAACATCATTCACTTCATGCATGATAAATATGCATATGAGAAAGCTCAAATGGCGTTACACGATACTGATGTTGAACGTATCATGGCATTTGGTATTGCGGGAATTTCAGTTGTTGCGGACTCACTTTCAGCAATTAAATATGGAAAAGTTAAACCAATTAGAAATGAAGAAGGAATTGCAGTAGATTTCGAAACTACTGGAGATTATCCATTATATGGTAACGATGATGACCGTGTTGATGATATCGCACGTGAAATCGTTGAAGTATTCTTCGGTAACCTTCAAAATCAACCAATTATCAGAGATGCGAAACACTCTATGTCTCTGTTAACAATTACTTCAAACGTAGTATATGGTAAGAAAACAGGATCTACTCCTGACGGACGTAAACATGGTGAACCATTTGCACCTGGTGCAAACCCAATGCACGGACGTGATAAGAGTGGAGCTCTAGCATCATTAAATAGTGTTGCGAAGTTACCGTATGAATGTGCATGTGAAGATGGAATCTCAAATACATTCTCAATCGTTCCTCAAGTACTTGGAACAGATATGGATGAGCGAGTCGATAATACAGTAAATATTCTTGATGGATACTTTACTCAAAAAGGACACCATTTAAATGTTAACGTTCTTGACCAAGATATGTTAATTGATGCAATGAACAATCCAGAGTCATATCCAAACTTAACAATTAGAGTTTCAGGTTATGCTGTTCACTTCAACAGATTATCTCGTGAACAACAAGAAGAAGTAATCAGCCGTACATTCCATGGCGTGGTCTAATACTGGTTTCGTAAGTAAGATCGAATCAATGGGGACTTTAGACGGACCGGGTGTTCGTACTGTAGTTTTCTTTGGCGGTTGTCCATTAAGATGTTCTTACTGCCATAATCCTGATTTATGGAAAACTCACGAAGAGGATAAGATCACAGTTGATGAATTATTCGCTAAAGTCAAACGCTTCACGTCGTTTCACGGCAAAGATGGAGGCGTAACAGTTTCTGGTGGGGAACCTTTATCACAACCGGCATTCCTAACAAACTTCTTAAAGAAATGTCAAGAAGATGGAATTCATACGGTTGTCGATACTTCAGGGTTTGGAAATGCAAAATACTTTGATGATATATTACAATATACAGATTTAGCAATCTTTGATTTAAAAGAACCGAATCCATTCGACTATCCAAAATTAACCGGAGTCGTAAAAAGAGTTTCAGATGAATTTGTCGATGCTTTACAAAGAAATAACACTAAGATGTGGGTACGTACAGTTATCGTACCTGGTAAGAATGATACCTTTGAAAAGATGGATGAGATTGCAGCTGAGATTAATAAAATGAACAATGTTGAACGTGTACAACTCCTTCCGTATCATACAATGGGTGCTTCAAAATATGAAGAACTGGGATTAGAGTATGAACTAGAAGGTGTTCCAGCAATGTCGAAAGATAAAACGGACGAGTTGTTTGAGTACTTGAAGAGTCAGTTAAACATTTATAAATAAGATGAAAGATCAATTTCTAAGGAAGTTGATCTTTTTTTAGGTTTTTACGTTTTGTGAACTAATGCTTTGGTAGGAGGTAATAATGAGATGTCTTATCTGTGGCAATGATGACACCCGATTAATGTTTAAACATAATCATAAAATGCTGTGTAGAAAATGTATTATGTTTCAAGAAGGTCTTAAAGAAAATGAGCTTGTTTCATATCGAGAAAATCTTGATGCTGAATATACATTATCTTTTTCGCTCAGTGAGGATCAGCATTTTTTGTCGAAAGCTTTAGTATCCTTAGTTGAAGAGCAAGAAGATGTGTTAATTTATGCGGCTTGTGGTAGTGGGAAAACTGAGATCATCCTTGAGACAATAAAAACTAATCTTGAGAAAGGGAAAGTTGTCGGTATCGCAATACCAAGACGACAAGTGGTAATCGAATTATCATTGAGGCTAAAACAATACTTTACTTCTCTAAAAGTGGTTTGTGTTTGTGAAGGGTTTACAGATGTTGTATACGGTGATTTGATTATTTGTACAACGCACCAACTCTTTAGATATGAGAATTATTTTGATTTGTTAATTTTAGATGAACCTGATGCTTTTCCATTTGCGAATAATGAGCTTTTAAATAACTTTCTAATTAGAAGTTGCAAAGGGAGTCTTGTATATCTGACGGCGACACCGGATGATTCTTTGAAGCAACTCAAAACGCTGACTTTATTTAAACGATATCATGGACATGATCTACTTGTTCCAAAAGTAATTATCAACCTCAAAATAATACTCTTGTACAAGATGTATCAGTATGTCAAACAACAAGAAAAAGTAATTCTTTTTGTTCCAACAATCAAACTTGCGATACGATTATCGAAACTGTTTAAGACATCATGTATCCACTCGAAAACTTTAGATAAAGAAGATGTTATTAAACGATTTAATGATGATGAGTTTCCGATTCTTATCGCAACAACAATTATGGAACGTGGGGTAACGTTTGCGAATGTGAATATTTGTGTATTGTTTGCTGATCATGTCGTATTTTCTAAAGCGTCTTTGATTCAAATTGCGGGTCGAGTAGGTCGTACGAAGGAGTATCCTACAGGTGATGGAATCTTTTTGTGCAGTCGTAAAAGTCGAAAGGTAGATGAGTGTATATCAGAGTTGAACATGATGAATGCGTAATATGTCAAAAGGCCTTAGTTAAAGGAATGAGTTTTTATCAAATTGTAACACATGACCCATTGTGTAGCTTCTGTCGAAAAAGTTTAAATGGAAAGGTGATAAAAACAAAGTTTCGTAATACTGACTTATATTCATTTTATACTTATGAGGACTTGGGACAGTATTTAATACGCTATAAAGATTATCTTGATTTAGGTCTCGCTCTCATGTTTCTTGCCCCCTATAATATATTATTGAATGCTCTGTTTAAAAATTATGATATTGTGCTCATACCATCAAGTGAGCGCATGATTGAAAGAAGACAGTTTAATCATTTAGAGTTAATGCTTCAAGAATGTAACTTGAAACAGTATGACTGTCTTATTAAACATGAGGATCACATTCAACGGTTTTCTCACGACAAGAATTTAGGATTCTCCTTTAAAGAAGATATAACTTTCGACAAGGTTATTATCTTTGATGATGTTATTACTTCTGGTAACTCGATGCGGTCTGCTCTTGATTTGATAAAACCGAAAGCAAACAAAGTGATTTTACTAAGTGTTATTAATAATTATGGAGTGAGGTGATTTAATGGTAGGTGAAGTAAAGTGGTTTGATGAAGAAAAAGGATTTGGGTTTATTTGCCAAGAAGATGGAACGGATGTATTTGTACATTATTCGCATATTTTACAAGAAGGTTATAAGTCTTTAACGGCTGGAGAAAAGGTTTCTTACGACATTGTTGTAAATGAAAAAGGTCCGCAAGCACGTAAAGTTGAACGCATCTAACGATTGTTTTTGCTTTTTTTGATAATTGTTATATAATAAAGATACGTAATAAGACGTGGAAAGGTTAGGGGCAGACTAAATGGTAGGTAAAGTTAAAAGATTCAACCAAACTAAGGGTTTCGGCTTTATTGAAACAGAAGAAAACGGTGATGTATTCTTCCACTTCTCACAATTAGTGATGGAAGGTTTTAAAACTATCGAAGAAGGTGCTGAAGTCGAGTTCGAGCTTGTTGAAGGTGAACGCGGATATCAAGCACACAACATCGTTAAGTTATAGTTGGCTAGAAGATGAAAAGGTGGTAACACCTTTTTATTTTTCCTAAACTTGATTCTTAAGTAATAACAACGTTTAATCAATAAATAATCTTGATTTATGATATAATTTTAGAGAATGCAAATGGAGGATTTTATATGAGTTTTATAAAGAAATTTTTTAACAACATGTTTTCTTATGAGAACAAGAGATTAGATGAAGTAAATTCAATAGTAGAAAAAGTTTTAAATTTAGATAATGAAATGCAAACTAAGACTGATGAACAGTTAGCGGCAATGACAGAAGACTTTAAAAAGCGTATTGATAATGGTGAAACATTAGAAGATGTTTTAGTTGAAGCGTATGCTGTAGTTCGTGAAGCGGCATTTAGAGTCATCGGAGAAAAACCATATCCAGTTCAGTTAGTTGGAGCGACAATCCTTAATGATGGTGATATCGCAGAAATGAAGACCGGGGAAGGTAAGACATTAACTTCAGTAATGCCTGTTTATTTAAATGCGCTATCAGGTAAAGGAGTACACGTTGTTACGGTAAACGAATACTTAGCGAAACGTGACGCGGAGTGGATGGGTCAAATTCACCAATTCCTTGGATTATCGGTTGCGTTTAATCATAGAGGTTTAAGTAATTCTGGAAAACGTGAAGCGTATGCTGCGGACATTACGTATACGACGAATTCAGAATTAGGATTTGACTATCTTCGTGATAATATGGTTACGGACAAAGATGAACGCGTAATGCGTGGTCTTAACTTTGCTTTGGTTGATGAGGTTGACTCGATCTTAATTGATGAGTCTCGTACACCTTTGATTATATCAGGGGGACAGCGTGCGACTGCGAATCTGTATGAACAAGCAGATACCCTAGCAAAACGTTTGAAAAATAATGAAGATTTTGATATTGATGTTAAAAGTAAAACTGTTCAATTAAATGAACAAGGTGTAGAAAAAGCAGAGTCTTTCTTTAAAGTTGCGAATTTATATGATGTAGAAAACACTAACATTGTTCACCATATTAATATGGCGCTTAAAGCTAACTTTACAATGAGTAATGAAGTTGAATATGTTGTTCGTAATGATGAAATTGTAATCGTTGACCAGTTTACTGGACGTATGATGGAAGGACGTGCTTTCTCGGATGGACTTCACCAAGCAATTGAAGCGAAGGAGAAAGTGACGATTAAAGAAGAAACGTCTACCCTTGCGACAATTACATATCAGAACTTCTTTAGATTATATAATAAGTTATCAGGGATGACTGGGACTGCGAAAACTGAGGAAGAAGAATTCCTTTCTATTTATAACATGCGTGTTATTGAAATTCCGACTAACGTTCCAATTGCAAGACAAGACTTACCGGATTTAGTCTATGGTACACAAAAGGCTAAGTTTTCGGCATTAATTGAAAAGATTGAAGAAATTAATGCGACAGGACAACCGATTCTTGTAGGTACTATCTCTGTTGAGACAAGTGAGTTTGTGAGTAAGATGTTAAAACAACGTCGTATCAGACACCAGGTCTTAAACGCGAAATTCCATGAGAAAGAAGCGGATATTATTGCGCGTGCTGGTTTTAAAGGATCAGTTACAATCGCAACAAATATGGCCGGTCGTGGTACTGACATTAAGATTAGTGACGAAGTTCGTGAATTAGGTGGACTTGCAGTTTTAGGTAGTGAGAGACATGAGTCTCGTCGTATTGATAACCAGTTACGTGGACGTGCTGGACGTCAAGGCGACCCTGGTATGTCAGTATTCTTCGTTTCTATGGAAGATGAGCTGATGGTACGATTTGGTAGTGAAAGATTTGAAGGCTTGACTAAAGAGTTAGGGGATACTCCAATTGAATCTAAGATGTTTACAAACGCAATTGGTACTGCACAAAAACGTGTCGAGGGTGTGAACTTTGATGTTCGTAAATCACTTCTTGAATACGATGATGTTTTAGCTCAACAAAGAGCGACAATTTACGAGCAGAGAGATTATATTTTAGAGAATGATGATATCCATTTAATTGTTGAGGAAATGTTCCAAACAACAATTTCAGATATTATTAACGCTCAAGTGGATATGGAAACTGGAAAATTAGATTATCAAGCAGTCATTGATGCTGTGGACCTTTTAGGGTTTGATGGTATCGTACAGTTGTCTGCTATTGAAGGAAAAGACATTCAGAGTGTTATTGATCAAGTGAATACAACGGCGTGGTCACATTATGAAATGAAGACTAAACCTGTTAAGGATCAAGTTGCACATGTTGAAAGAAATGTTGTCTTAAGAATTATTGACAGACAGTGGGTGGATCATATTGATACGATGAGCCACTTGCGTGAGGGGATTCATTTGAGATCTTATGCACAGTCAAACCCTCTTCAACAATATATTGAAGAAGGATTCCATTTATTTGAACAAATGATTAAAAACATTGCTCAAGAAGTGGTTCAATGGTCGATGCGTGTAGAAGTGAAGGAACGATAAAATGCAATTACATGAAATTAAGAAAATGACAGAGAACTTATCTAATAAGTTCTCTGCTTTAAGAGGTTCGCTTTGACTTAGATCAAAGAAGAGAAACAGTTAAAAAACTAAATGAACAAACTTTAGGAGATCACTTTTGGTCTGATCAAAGAAAGGCTCAAAGTGTTATTGATGAGCTTAATGTAAATCGAGGTCTTGTGGAAGATTATGAGGAGATTGAATCCTTACTTAATTCAATTCAAGAGACATATGAATTAATCAGGCTCGATGCTGATGAAGATTCTTTAATGTTCTATGAAGAGGAATATCATGCTCTTTTAGAGAAGTTTGAAGACTTTGAACTTCGTGTCTTACTGAGTGATAAATACGATAACAGTAATGCGATAGTAGAAATTCATCCTGGAGCAGGTGGTACAGAGAGTCATGATTTTGCTTCTATGCTTTATAGAATGTATACTCGTTATGCTGATCGTAAAGGATTTAAATTAACAGAAATGGATTATTTAAGTGGAGAAGAAGCTGGTCTTAAATCAGTGACTTTCAAAGTGTCAGGTCCTTTAGCTTATGGCTATTTAAAGAGTGAGAAGGGCGTGCATCGTTTAGTGAGAATTTCTCCCTTTGACAGCTCGGGCAGAAGACACACGTCCTTTGCGGCGGTATCTGTTACTCCTGAGATTGACGATGTGGAATTGGATATTCCGGATTCTGATATCATTATGGAGACACACAGAGCGACTGGTGCGGGTGGTCAGCATGTCAACAAGACAGATAGTGCTGTACGTTTAATACACAAGCCTACGGGCATTACAGCCGGCTCTCAGAGTGGACGTTCACAACATGCGAACCGTGATGAAGCAATGGCTTTGTTAAAAGCGAGAGTGTTGCTTTTGATGGAAGAAGAACACATAGCGGAACTTGATAAGATCACAGGAGTAAAATCTGCAATCGAATGGGGGTCTCAAATTAGGTCTTATGTTATGCACCCTTATACCTTGGTTAAAGATAATCGAAGTAACCATGAAGAGGGTAATGTAAATAAAGTGATGGATGGATATATCGATGACTTTATTTACAGTTATTTAAGTAGCACAGGGGGTAATGATTAGTGTTTAAATTATTGAAAGATAATGATAAAGACATTGTTATGATTTCAGCGGGCAACTTATTGTTCGCCTTCTCGACTA
>RRZU011056565.1_pt1 | contig 13386 bp, 18 predicted proteins | sample 2165561 | NCBI WGS metagenome assembly RRZU01 (sample SAMN10456909, study PRJNA506462) | wastewater metagenome | isolation source: wastewater sludge | place: USA: Moscow, Idaho
ATGCTTAGAAAATTGGAAATATCCCTTGTCAGCTTGTCTAGTTGAGTGTAAAGCTTCAGTGAATACGACACAACCTTCCCACTAACTTCCTGTTTTGCAGGAAGTTTTTTTATCTGCCCTTTACCAAAATATGATATAATATTATTTAAAAGACCCCAAGTGCTTGATTTTTCAAGGCTTGGGGTCTTTTTTGTTACTAACGTGTTATTAGTTCAATTGCATCCTTCAATTCTTGAATGCTTTTGTGGGTGTAAATTCGTTCACCAACTTCTTTGGATTTATGCCCCATCATTAGATCAATACAGACTTTGTTTGCACCTGCACTGTCCAATCGTGACCTGAAAGTGTGTCTACATTCATGTGGTGTATGGTTCAATTTTAGTTCATTCATGACATCATTCCACTTTTCATAATACTTGGCACTGGACATTTTTTTCCCATTTTCAGTGAACAAATATTCATTCCCTTCTTCAACCCTTATTTTCACCAGGTCAAAGATCTTTGAATGAATTGGAACAATTCTATTCTTTCCTGATTGTGTTTTCACCCCACCCTGGAAGGTTCTTTCTTCAAGATCTATGTTTGCAGTTTTCAGTCCTAAAAGTTCACTTATTCTGAACCCTGAATATAAGAAGACCAGGACTGAATCAACCCAAGGTTTATCTTTGATCTTCCATACAGCATCCACTTCTTCATCAGTAAAAGGTTTCTTGTTTGTTTCAGGAATTGGTTCTGCTGTTGTCAGAACTGAATATGACTTGTTGATGACATCAATTTCAAGTGCAAACTTATCAAGCTGACCAAATAGGTTCTTGATTGCCCATTGTGTTGAATATCCTTTCCCACAGTTGTCAATGCAGTCCTGCATGTGAAAGGACTTGATGTCTTTGTATTTCATTTTCTTGTATTTGGATGTATGATTGAAAGCTGAATTCAAAGATCCCTGACTGGACTTTCCCATCTTGGGCATCTTCTTTTCTTTGAATAGTTCATATAAACTTTCAAGGGTTGTCTTTTCTGCATCTATATCCCAAGGTGACTTATTGTATTCAGCAAGCATGATCATTCCTTCTTCCCTTGATGCTGCATAACCTATGGCTAAATAGATTGGATGACCCTTTTCATTCCACCCAACTGTTTTTCTTACTGCGTATGGATTCCTTCTGTTTCCTGATAATTTGACAACAGATCCATATCCGTTTGGATTCTTCAATGAATATCACCCCCTTGAATTTTAGGGGTTGAAATGGTATAATACTTTGAAATCAATAGGTAACCATTTCAACCCAAAATTTGATGGTTACAATCAAGATCCTTGGTGTTCGCTGCACCAGGGGTCTTTTTTTTATTTATAGGACTGTTTTCAGTGGAACTGTTTGTGGTTTCAGTTGTCTGAAAAAATCAACCAACTGACCTGCACCTATTCCATCATTGGTCTTCATCACAATGGTCTTGTCTTCATTAGAATGATAATTGATGATCACAAAGTGGGTGAAGATCTTCTTTTCTTCTGTCTTGACCCTTCCCCCAACCATTGCACCAAACAAACCAAATGTTGCAGCACCAATGATCATTCCTGGTGCAGACTGCTTGATGATCTGCTTCATTTCAACTTCATTCTTACAATCAACCATTGTCAGCTTTGACATTGGAATTTCAAATTCTTGCTTTGTGAATGCTTCAATCAAGGTCAAACCTTCATCAGTAAGCTTCATAACCAAATCAGATCCTTCACTCAATGGAAGACCTTCAACCAATGTTGTTCCAATCACTTTTCCATTCATCTTTTTCTTTCCAAACATATTTTTTTCACCTTTCCTTTCAGAATTTTGATTTCACCTTGAACCGTTACTGTTCACCTTGAACCGTTAAAAACCTTGTATTTTCAAGGGTTTACGGTTCTTTTTTATTGTTTTGGGTTCAAGGTTCAAGGTTGTTTCTCTTTAATTCTTATTTTTAGAGTATATATTTATTTCTTACTTTACAACTCTTTCAACCATTTAATAAATCACACATAACATGAACCCCTTGAACCAAGGTCAAGAAATCCCTTATATTTTGTAGCTTTGAAACGGTTCAAGGTTCAACAATTCACTTTGAACCCACCTTGAACCTAACCTTGAACCAATCGTAATTGGATCAGCTTTTCATGACATCCATAGATCATGGAAATCTGACCAGTTGTTAGTTCCTTGAATCCTTCAAGTTCTTCATCACTGATCTCAAGGTTTTCAGCAATTTCAATTGGATTTCTTATCTGATGTTCTTTCACTAATTTAGATATAACCTTCTTCATTCCATCACTACCCCCCAATATGATTCTGAGTAAATTATTTCTTGTACTTATCAGGTGTGAACTTCTGCTTTGCAATCACCTTCCCCATTTTCAAACTGTTCATTAAACTATCTTTCAACAATTCCCTGGTATCATCATCCAGGATTTCACCATCAAACATCAATGCTTCCTGATAGTTATCAAGTTGTTCCAGGATGAAGTTCATTGTCACTGCAATGTCCTTCTTATCCCTTAATGAAAATTCTTCACACCTTTCAACATCTGCTGCAAGCTTTTCTTCATCAGGGATGGATCTGAATTCTGTCTTCCCAAGCAACCAGTCAACAGAAACATGGAAGTAGTCAGCAACCTTTGACAATTTGTCAGTGTTTGGTGAACTCTTATTCCATTTGTAAAGTGTTCCTTTTCCAAAACCAAGTTCAACTTCAAGATTACTTGGGTTGATTCCTGCTTCTTTACACAACAACTGAATCTTTTCCAATATGTTCATCTTCGCTTCCCCTTTCACTAAAAAAAATTATCTGGAAAAATTCAGTAAAAGTTGTTGACATCCTGAAAGAAATCAGTATAATAGAATTATAGCTGATTTAATTCAGCAATATCCGACAACTACTGAATGAGTTCTGATATATGGAGTGAGATACCATTATAATAGAATATTTTCAGTCAATTGTCAATGATTTTTGCTGAATAATTTCAACTAATAAATATATGAAAGGAGTGAAAAACTTAATGAATAATTTTGAAAAAGCAGTAAGAAAGGCACTGATTGATCGTGAAATGAAGCTTACTGACTTGACTAATGCACTTGGAATCAGTTTGACTTATCCGTATGACATTATGAATGGTAGCAGAAAAGCAGAACATCAGAAAAAGAAGATCATTGAGATCTTGGAACTGGTAGGTGACTTTGAAAGTTAAGGAAGGTGTAGGCATGGATGAACTTAATAACACATCAGCATTGATCATGGACTTCCTGATCAATGACAAGCATTCCAGGAACAGTGACAACTATTTGTTCTACCTGGTAGCAAAGAAGATCCTTGGAAGCAAGGGAATTGACATTGACACCATTGGATTCAAATATCTGTTCCTGCAATTGAAAGAATATGGACTTCCACAGTTTGAAACAGTAGGAAGGATCAGAAGGAAATTGCAGCATGATCATCCTGAATTATCAGGATCTGAAAGTGTAACCATTCAAAGGTCAATTAATCAAGAAGTGTTCAGAGAATTTGCAGTGGAAGGTAGGTGATGAAATGGCTGATTTTAAAGATAGGTTGAAAGAACAAAAACAAAATGAAATGAAATGAAATGAAAGGATGGTTGAAAATGAGTTTCTCAAAGAATTTGAAAAAGGCAATGGAAGAAAGGAACATGTCGCAGGCTGAATTGGCATCACAGATTGGAAAAGGCAAGTCTTCTGTTAGTCAGTACATTTCAGGAAAGAACATTCCAAAGGGTGATGTACAACAGCAGATTGCAGAAGTCCTTGATTGTTCGGTTGAATGGCTGAATGAAGAAGTTCCTTCCAACAACACAACCCCTGGTGGGTTACATAATGTCAGTGTTGCAGAAGCAGCAAAGAGATTGGATAAGTCAGAACAGTTTGTCAGGGTTGCACTTCAAACAGGTACAGCACCCTTTGGGTTTGCAGCTAAGAACAAAACAAGATGGTCATATCATATCAGTCCAAAGAAGTTGGCTGAATATGTTGGGACATAAGAAAAGCACCCTGGGAAGTAGCAATTCCACAAGGTGCAATCCAAAAAATATTGATAGTGCAAGTATAGCACAGAAAGGTGGTTTTTTCAATGAAAACAAGATTTGATGAAACAAAAATTTGGGTCACAGGAATAGGTGAAGTCATTGAAATTGCAAATATGGAAACAACCCATTTAATGAACACAGTCAGAATGTTTGCACAAAAACCATATATAAGCATGGGAATTATTGTGAAAGACATTGAACGAAAAGCAGTTTACTGTGGTGTAGGAAAAGCATGGTCACCAACTTCTAAAATCGAAATTGATGTAAAAAAGCAGTCAATCAGTAATATTACGAGCATGAGTGAACAAGAGATTGTTGCATATACACTTAATTCCCCACTTGGTCAGGCAATGCTTCTTGAACTTCAATCCAGGGGTGTGAACATTCAAAACTTTACTGAAATAGTTTTGAATGGTTGTGAAAGTTTTTGATTTCTATGGAAATTAAACTATTCCCCCACCAACAACAGGCACTGATCCAAACAGAGAAATTCAACAGGGTTGCATATTACTTGGACATGGGTCTTGGCAAAACATTTGTTGGATCAGAAAAGATGAAGCAGCTTGGAACGGATCTGAATATCCTGGTTTGTCAGAAGTCATTGATCCCAACCTGGATTGAACATTTTGAAAAGTATTATCCACAGTATGAAGTGATTGACATGACAGTGAAAAAATCATCACAGTATTTCTTGAATCATCAAGATGAAATTGAAAGATGTATCCTGGTTGTGAACTATGATCTGATATTCAGAAGAAAGTTCTTCCATCAATTAGAGCATTATACCCTGATATTGGATGAAAGTTCAATGATACAGAATGAAGATGCCAAAAGGTCAAAGTTTGTTCTACAAATGAAACCTGACAATGTGATCCTACTATCAGGAACACCAACATCAGGGAAATATGAAAATCTATGGTCGCAGATCAACCTGCTTGGATGGAATATTTCAAAGAATCTTTACAACAAGCAATATGTGAACTGGTCAACCATTGAAGTTGGGGGTTTCCCAATGAAGATTGTTGATAAAGAAGAACCATACAAGAATGTTGAACGGTTGAAACAAAAGCTTCGTGATCATGGTGCAGTGTTCTTGAAAACAGATGAATGCTTTGAACTTCCTGAACAGACCTTCATGACCATCAATGTTCCAACATCAAAAGAATATAGAAAGTTCCAAAAGAATTCAATCATCACCATAGACACATTGAACTTGATTGAATTTGAAGATGACAGTGGCTTTGAAGGAACGGATGTGACACCAAGAATTGAACTGATCGGTGATACTACCCTGACAAAACGGTTATATTCCATGATGCTTTGTGGTCAGTATAACAAGGACAAGTTGAAAGCATTTGAAGACTTGGCATCCAGTACACAGGACAGACTGATTGTCTTCTACAACTTCAATGAAGAATTGGCGCTATTGAAGAAGATTGCAGCAAAGCTTGAAAAACCAGTCTCAGAAGTAAGTGGACAAGTCAAGGATCTATCCAACTATGAAAAAGAAGATAATTCCATCACATTGATTCAGTACCAGGCAGGGGCAATGGGTTTGAACCTTCAAAAGTCCAGTAAGATCATATACTTCACATTGACTGAAAAAAGTGAACTGTTTGAACAGTCAAAGAAAAGAATTCACAGGATCGGTCAAAGCAACAACTGCTTCTATTATCTTCTAATTTGCAAAGGAAGCTTGGAAGAAGACATTCTTCAAACATTAGAAATGAGAAAGGACTATACTGATGAATTATTCAGAGAATGCACCCAAAAGTAATGTAGCAACTTTGAAAGCTGCACGCAGACAGATCATGAAGAAGAAAAGAATCACGAAAGTGATCATTTCATGGATTGTGATCCTGATCATTGGAATTCTGATTGGAAATAGCATTGCAAGGATTGATATTGCAGCAGATAAACAAGAAACACTTCAACAGTTCAGTGAAGTTGAAGCCTATGGAACTATTGATGGAAAAACCTTCAACTGGGGTCTTTCATCAGATCGGACAAGTGGTGCTGAACTTGGATTCATACCACTGGAAGTTGGACTGGATGAAGACCTTCAAGAATTTATCTACTGCTTGTCATATGTCTACAATATAGATTTTCCATTTGTCATGGGGTTGATCCAAACAGAAAGTGCATTCAATTCTGACGTAGTGAGTTCAACCAATGATTATGGACTGATGCAGATCAACATAGTGAATCACGAATGGCTTCAAGAAAAGCTTGGAATAAAAGATTTCCTTGATCCATACCAAAACACAAGGTCAGGGATCTACATACTTAGAAACCTATTTGAAAAATATGAAGATCCTGCAAAAGTCTTGATGGCTTACAACCTTGGTGAAACTGGTGCAAAGAATCTTTGGGATAAAGGCATCTATGAAACAGACTACACCAGGAAAGTTTTCAACAATATAGAGCAATTCAAAAATTACATGAATGAAAGGAATGAAAATCATGAGTAATGAGAAAAACCAAGTTCAAGTATTTGAACAACAGTACATGCAAGTCTTCAAACAGTTGGTTGACATAACCAAAACAAAGAAGCAACTTGAAGAACAGGAAAAGAAGGTCAAGGAAGATATTGAAAAGGCAATGGACGCATATGATATTAAGTCCATTGACAATCAGTTCTTGAAGATCACCGGGGTGAATGGCAGCACTTCCACTTCTATTGATCTGAAAGCACTGGAAGAAAAAGAACCAAAACTTTATGGTGAACTACTTGAAGATTATCCAAAGGTAACAAATAGAAAGTCATACCTGACTTTCAAGGTGAAATAATTGACATCTGAAAAGCTGTTTGAAAAAAGAGTTGAAAAGTACCTTCATTCAATCGGTGTATATCAAGCAGGAACACCATCTGACAGGATGAAGGAAAAGCAGATTGGATGGTTCACAAAGATTTGGGGTGGGGGTTATCAGAAAAGTGGAATCCCTGACTTGATCCTTTGTGTGAATGGGTTCTTCATCACAGTTGAACTAAAAGCACCAAAGGGAAAAGCATCAGAACTTCAAAAGATGAACACAGCAAGGATCAATCAGTCAAATGGAATTGGAATCATCCTTTTCCCTGATGGGTTTGAACAGTTCAAAGAGATTATGAAAGGGGTGATAAATTGCAAACATCACATTCAAGAATTGACCTATTTAAGAGATGTCCTTTCAAGTACAAGTTGCGATATGTTGACAAGTTACTGACATTACCACCTGACAATGCAGGTCATCCACTAATTATTGGAACTGCAATGCATACAGGACTGGAAAAGGGTGTGGATGTGGCAATAAAAGAATATTACATGTCATATCCAATCATCACAGACAGGCACATTGAAGAAGCAATGAAGCTTGAAAAAGTAATACCAAAGGCAGCAGCAATGATCCCACAGGGTGAATTTGAAGTCAAGATTGAGAATGAACATTTCATTGGATTCATTGATCTTCTTGCACCTGCAACAGTGTTTGAACGTGGGGTTGAAGTACCAAATCAATATGACATTTATGACTTCAAGTATTCCAACAATGTTTCAAACTACAAGAAGTCACAGCAACTTCATTTGTACAAATACTTTTGGGAAAAAGAAAACCCTGGAAAGAAGATCAGAAACATGTACTTCTTATTTGTACCAAAGACAAGCATCAGACAGAAGAAAACGGAAGACTTGTTCCAGTTCAGAAAAAGAATTGAAAGTGAATTGGACAAGCTTGAACCAAAACTGGTTCAAATTGAATATGACCCTTCACATGTGATTGAATTCATGATTGATGTGAAGAACGTGATTGAAGCAACAGAATATCCAACATGTGAAGGTTACCTTTGTAACTTTTGTGAATACCAAGACTATTGTCAGAAAGGATGGGATTTTATGTTATTACCCAAAAATGAAAGAAGAAATATTGAAAAAATTGAAAAGAAGGTTGTTTGGATGTATGGTTCACCATTCAGTGGAAAGACCACATTTGCAAACAAGTTCCCTGATCCACTAATGCTGAACACTGATGGAAACATCAAGTTTGTTGATGCACCTTACATTCCTATCAAAGACCAGGTGTCAGTTGAAGGAAGAATGACCAAAAGAACACTTGCATGGCAGACATTCAAGGAAGTCATTGCTGAACTTGAAAAGAAGGACAACCAGTTCAAGACCATCATTGTTGACTTACTTGAAGACACTTATGAATATTGCAGATTGTACATGTATGACCAAATGGGGATCACCCATGAATCAGATGACAGTTTCAGGGCATGGGATAAGGTCAGAACTGAATTTCTTTCAACCTTGAAGAAACTGATGAACCTGGACTATGAAAATATTATCCTGATCAGTCATGAAGATACTTCCAAGGACATAACCAAGAAAGGTGGTGACAAAATCACAGCAATCAAACCAAACCTTCAAGAAAAGACAGCAAACAAGGTTGCAGGAATGGTTGATATTGTGGCAAGGGTTGTGGCTGATGGTGAAATTAGAACCCTTTCATTCAAGACAAATGAAGTGATCTTTGGTGGTGGCAGACTTACTGCTTCAACAAATGAAATTCCACTTGATTATGCTGCTTTCCGTGAAGTTTATGAAGAAGCAAACAAGAATGCAGTTGCAAAGATGAAGGGTGAAGAACCAAAGACCACAGCTTCAAATAAAGGCACTGGTGAACGAAAAGGAAGAACATCAAAGAAGAACCCAACTGATGAAGAAAAACCGTTAGATGAAGAAAATATGACTTCTGATGACCAATCTGAACCAGTTGAAGAACCTGAAAATGTTCCTGATGAATCTAATGATGAAGAACAAGTTGAACAATCAGATCCAATTGAAGAACCAGTTCAGGAAGAGTCAAAGACCAAGACACGTTCAAGAAAAGCAAGAAATGAAGAACCAAAGGAAGAACCTGCTGCTGAACCTGAACAGGATGAAGCACCAAAGACAAGAACAAGAAGAAAAAGGGGTGAATAATCGTGAACAACTATGAAAAATTCTTGAAGCTTCTTCATGACAAGGGTCATGTGAAAGCAATGACTGTTGCAGTCAACCTTGCACCAATTGATTTCCTTCCTGATGAAGTGAAACCATCAGTGATCAAAAGTTGTGTGGCAACATCCATTTCAACAATCCTGATGAAAGATCCTGAAATCAAGCAGGTATTTGACAGGGCAGCATGTGATCTGATGCTTGATCAAGTTGTCAAAGACCTGGACTTGAAAAAGGATGAAAACTTCAAACAAAGTCCACAGGATCTGTTTGCAAAATCAATTGCAGATGTACTGTTCGCAAACATATTCAAGGAATAGATATGGTTGATGTAATAATTCTAAAAGATAAAAGTTTTCATTTGCTGTTTGAACCAGAAGATTTTGAATACCTGGTTAAAAAGTACATGGGATATGATGCAGAAAAGTATTTCAGGGAAACAATTGAAAAGCTTCAAGATGAAGCCGATTACACAAAAGCAAAAGTTGACACTGACCTTGAATCTTATGAAGCATCACTTGAAAGCAACACTGCTTGCTTTCAAGACATCCTTGACATAACAGAACAAATGAAAACCATCCTGGAAGCACCAAGGATGAACAAGAACAAAATGTTCAAGTTGATTGAACAAGTTCAAAAAGAAATTAACAATCAAATCTAAAATAAAAATAAAAGGAATAGGTGAATTAAAATGGCAAATATTTGGAAAAAGTTTGATGAAGCAATTGACACGAAGGGATTGGCTGATGATGTAAAAGAAGCAGCAGTGAATGGAACTGGATCTTTCAAGGAAGTTCCACATGGAGAATATGAAGTTGAAGTGAACAAGATGGAACTGATTGCATCCAAGAAGGGTGATCCAATGGTCAGCATTTGGTTCAAGGTTGTAAGTGGTGAATATAAAGGCAGCTTGATCTTCTTCAACCAGGTCATCACACAAGGCTTCCAAATCCACATTGTGAACGAACTTCTTCGTTCAATGGACACTGATCTTGACATCAAGTTTGAAACATACAAGCAGTATGGATCACTGATCATGGACATTGCAGAAGAAATTGATGGACAGCTTGAATTTGCTTTGAAGTATAGCAAAGGCAACAAGGGTTTCAGCAATTATGAAATCACAGAAGTGTTTGAAGTAGAATAAGAAGTCAGGGTCAGGGGTGCAAAAATTTTTTTCAAGCACCCCTTTACCCTACACTTCCCCATTATTAGTATTACCAAGAAAAATAAATCTTATACAGAACGGATGTGAATAAATTGTTGTTCTATGACTTTGAAGTTTTCAAAGAAGATTGGTTGATTGTAGTAATTGACATGATGAATAAAAAAGAGCATGTAATCATCAATGATCCTGCTACACTTGAAAAATTACACAGCGAAAATGTAAATGAAATATGGGTTGGATTCAATTCAAGACACTATGACCAGTACATTCTGAAAGGCATCCTTTGTGGGTTCGATCCTAAAAGAGTCAATGATTATATCATTGTAAAAGGTAATCCTGGATGGAAGTTTTCTTCACTTTTCAGGAAGGTACAACTTATCAATTATGATGTCATGCTAACTAATGACAGGGGTTTAAAATCTTTTGAAGGATTCATGGGAAATGACATCAAGGAATCAAGTGTTCCTTTTGATATTGATAGGAAATTAACACAAGAAGAACTTGATGAAACAGTGAAATATTGTAGACATGATGTGACACAAACAATTGAAGTATTCCTGGAAAGGAAAGAAGAATTTGAAACAACAAGAGAATTGGTAAAAATCTTTAAACTACCTTTGGAATCTTATAGTAAAACAAAAGCACAACTTGTATCTGAAATATGTGGTGGTATAGGAAAAAAATTTGATGATAATGAATTTGAATTTCCAACTGTACCATGCTTAAAACTTTCAAAATATAGATATGTACTTGACTGGTATAAAAACCCTGAAAACCACTGGTATTCAAAAGGAAAAACAGCAAACAAACTTAAAACCATGATTGCAGGTGTTCCACATGTGTTTGCTTGGGGTGGAATACATGGGGCAAAGAGCAAAAATACTGTAACTGGAATTTTACTAAATATAGACGTTACTGCATATTACCCTTCCATCCAACTTCAATATAAATTTGGATATAGGAATATGTCAAAGCCTGAAAACTTTGAATTGATCCACAATGAAAATTTGAGATATAAAAAACTTGGTGATAAGAAAGCAAGATTACCATTTAAAATTGCTGACAATTCAATTAGTGGTCAGTTAAAAGATAAGAATAGCAAGCTTTATGATCCACTTATGAATAATGCTGTTTGTGTGAATGGACAATTGATGTTGCTTATGCTGATTGAAATGGTTGAACCACATGCACAGTTAATACAAAGCAATACAGATGGTATTCTCTTAAAATTAAACTCAATTGATGATTATGATCTACTTGATGACATTGTTTATGAATGGGAATGCATGACTGGAATGAAAATGGAATTTGAACTTTATTCAAAGGTTTTTCAAAAGGATGTTAATAATTACATTCTTGTTGATGATAACGGTAAAGTCAAAACAAAAGGTGGATATGTAAAGAAACTAACCAACATAGATTATGATTTACCAATCATCAATAAAGCCTTGGTTGCTTATATGGTTGAAGGCGTTCCAGTTGAGAAATTTATAAATGAATGTAACGAACTTAAAGAGTTTCAATTAGTGAGTACAATTAGCAGCAAATACACTCACATAATTCATGGTGATAAACCATTGAAAGAAAAATGCATTAGAATATTTGCATCAAAACTGTCATCAGATGGTGGTGTTAAAAAAGTACATGCTACAACAGGAAGACCTGCAAAGATGCCAAACTCACCTAAACATTGTTTCCTTTGGAATGATGATGTCAATGGTGTAAAAGTTCCTAAAAAACTTGACAAAGAATGGTATATAACCTTTGCAAAGAAAAGATTATCAGATTTTGGGGTAATTTGATGGATGAAAATATTTTAATAATCAAATACAACATTGGTTGGAATGGGAAACCATGCAGCACTAATGATTCACACCCCAAAGGTACAATGCAGATCTATTTGAATCGGGCATTTCAAACCTATATGACCAGTACAAAGAAAGAAAAATGCCTGGATGTGATTCAAAGAAGAAAACTGATGAAGTTCATCATCCAGGTAGGCAGTGAAGAAAACATTGAACAGTTTCACAATTGGTTGAAGGGTAATTCAAGATTATGGTTGGCAGAGTTTGAAAAATTAGGTGATGGAAGGTGGTGATTGAAAGTTGTTCTTCAAGGGATATGTTGAAACTAAAAACAAAAAATGCATAGAAAAATTCAAAGGCAGAACAGACTTCAAGTCCTATGAACAAGTTCAATCACTATCTGAATTTGCAGGTATTTTGAATACTGACACCATACTGATTGATATTGATGACTTTGAACAAAGTGAACTTCTATTCAAAATAGTTCAAGACAAAGGTCTAAAATGCAGGGTCTATGAAACAACAAGGGGAAAGCATTTCTTATTTAACAATAAGGGTGTGGACACAAATAGAACCAAAGCAAATCTTGCTATTGGTTTGACTGCTGACATCAAGATTGGTAAAAGAAATTCTTATTCTATTCTGAAATTCAAGGGTAAAGAAAGAACCATATTATATGACACAACAGGTGAAAATGAAGAAGCACAAGATCTTCCAAAGTGGCTGCTTCCAATCAGAACAAACACTGATTTCATTGATATGGAAGCAGGTGATGGAAGAAACCAGACACTATTCAACTACATATTGACTTTACAATCAAGTGACTTTGAAGTTGAAGAAGCAAGGGAAACCATCAGAATGATCAACCAGTATGTGTTGAAAGTTCCACTTTCAGAAGATGAAATTGAAATCATTTTAAGGGATGATGCTTTTTCAAAACCTATATTCTTCAAAGGTACAACTTTTTTATTTGATAAATTTGCAACGTTCTTGAAAAATAATCATCACATCAAAAGGATCAACAACCAGTTGCACTTATACAAAGATGGGATCTATATCAGTGGACTTGGTGAAATTGAAGCAGAAATGATCAAGCACATTCCACAGTTGAATAGAGCAAAGAGAACAGAAGTCTTGTCATACCTTGACATCATGATAAGGGAAAACACACCTGCAACAGAAGCAAATTGGATTGCTTTCAGGAATGGACTTCTGAACATATATGATGAAACCTTTGTTCCCTTCTCACATGAACATGTCATCACAAACAAGATTGATTGGGATTACAACCCAAATGCATATGATGAACTGACAGATAAGACCCTTGACAGAATATCCTGCAATGATCCACAGATCAGGATGCTGCTTGAA
>RRZU013176143.1_pt1 | contig 13384 bp, 11 predicted proteins | sample 2165561 | NCBI WGS metagenome assembly RRZU01 (sample SAMN10456909, study PRJNA506462) | wastewater metagenome | isolation source: wastewater sludge | place: USA: Moscow, Idaho
ATCGCCGGCACCTCGCGCACCCTCCTGGAGGTGCAGCAGGCGCTGCGCGACGTCGGCGTCCACGCGGTGAGTACCGGCGGGTCGAACGTGCTCGCGAGCCGCGCGGCCCACGAGTGGCTCACCCTGCTCGAGGCGATGGCGGCACCGCACCGGTCCGCGCTGACGCGGGCCGCCGCGCTGACGGACCTGCTCGGCTACACCCCCGCCCAGCTCGATGCCGGTGGCGATCCCACCGGCATCGAGGAGCCCAGGAGCGACGGCACCGGACACAGCGACGCCTCGGTCGCGGCCAGTGGATCCGGCGCGGTCGCTAGGTCGAGCACGGTCGACGGTGACGATCTCGACGACGCGCTCGCCGCGCAGCTGCGGCGGCTCGCCCGCCTCTACGCCCGGCACGGTGCCGCGGCCGTGCTCGAGGCGCTGACGATGTCAGGGATGCCCGCGCGGCTGCTCGCCCGGATCGGCGGGGAGCGCGACCTGACCGACGTCCGGCACGTCGGCCAACTCCTGCACGCGACGAGCCGCGAGGGCAACCTCGGGCTCGCCGGCCTCCTGGAATGGCTCCGCGCGCAGATGGCGGAGGATGCCCCGCAGTCCTCCGGCGCGCGGACCCGCCGGCTCGACAGCGACTCTGCAGCCGTGCAGCTCGCGACGATCCACGGCAGCAAGGGCTTGCAGTATCCGATCGTCTACCTGCCCTCGCTCACCGAGCGCTGGGTCGTCGAACACCCCGAGATCCCGCTCTACCACGACGACCCGCCCGAGCGGACGCGCTGTCTCGACGTCGGCGGACCGGGCAGCCCGGGGCGGCGACGCACCGAGGCCCTGCACCTGGCCGAGGAGGCCGGCGAGTCGCTGCGCCACCTCTACGTCGCGATGACTCGGGCGCAGTCGCAGGTCGTCACCTGGTGGGCGCCGTGCTCGAACACCAAATCGGCACCGCTGCACCGCCTCCTCTTCGGGCGCACTCCCCCACCCGCACCGGCGGCTCCGCCGGCCGCGCCGCACGCGAAGGGCGTGAACGTCGCGCCGGGGCCGCAGCTGCTCGGGCTGCCGATCCCCGACGTCGTCATCGTGCCGCGCAAGGACCCGGAGGTGACCGACCGCCTGCGTGCCTGGGAGGCCCTCGGGGCGTTCCACCTCGAGCGGGCCGACCACGCCCCGGCCGTCGCCGCGTCGGCGCCCACGCCTGTCCCGGACCTGCGGCTGCGGACCTTCGATCGCCGGATCGACACCGTGTGGCGGCGCACGTCCTACAGCGCGCTGAGCACGCCGCGTGACGCCGCCGGAGAGATCATCGGCCCCGAGTTCGGCGCGCGCTCGGCGACCTCGCCTCCCGCCCCCGACGAATTCGGTGGCGTGGGCAGCGAGCCGGAGATCACGCCCCGCGACGACGAGAGCGATCCCCGCCGCACGGCGCAGGCCGCGCCGATGCTGCCCGGCCTCGCGCTCGCCGGCAGCGACGTGCCCTCGCCGATGGCCGACCTGCCGGTCGGGGCGACCTTCGGCTCGCTCGTGCACGCCGTCCTCGAGCATGCCGACCCGCAGGCCCCCGACCTGGTCGAGGAGCTGCTCAGGCACGTCCGCGAGCAGCTCGTGCGCTGGCCGGTCGACCTCGACCCGAGTGCCCTGGCACGGGCCTTGGTGCAGGTCTGCGACACCCCGCTCGGGCCGCTCGCCGGCGAGAGCACCCTGCGCGCCGTCGGTCGCTCCGATCGGCTGTGCGAGCTGGACTTCGAGCTGCCCCTCGGCGGAGGCGACACCCGGCCCTCCGAGAGCGCCGGGGAGCACGCCTCGCACAGCTCCGGCATCTCGCACAGCTCAGGTCTCCCGCGCGACTCAGGCATCCCGCCGACGTCGCAGACGAGGCTCGGCGACCTGGCACCGTTGCTGCGCGCCCACCTGCCGGTCGGTGATCCGGTCCGCGCCTACGCCGACGTCCTCGACGCGCAACCGGCCCTCGCCGAGCAGGAGCTGCGCGGCTATCTCACCGGCTCGGTCGACGTCGTGCTGCGCATCGACGACCGCTACCTCGTCGTCGACTACAAGACGAACTGGCTCGGGCCGATCGACGAGCCGCTCACCGCGGCGGCCTATCGCCCCGAGGCCCTCGTCGAGGCGATGGGGTCCTCGTCGTACCCGTTGCAGGCCCTCCTCTACGCCGTGGTCGCCCACCGGTTCCTGCGGTGGCGCCTGCCCGCCTACGAGCCGCGCCGGCATCTGGGCGGGGTGCTCTACCTCTACGTCCGCGGGATGTGCGGACCGACGACCCCGGTCGTCGACGGCGAGCCGTGCGGCGTCTTCTCCTGGCGGCCGCCGGTGGCGCTCGTCGTCGCCGTCTCCGACCTGCTCGACGGCTCGGCGTCACGAGACGGCTCGGCGTCACCGGACGGGCCGACGGCACGGGGCCGCTCGGCATCTCGGGAAGGTTCGGCGACTCGGGACGGGTCGTCTACGGCCACGCAGCAGGGGGCGGGTCCGCGCAGCTCCGGGCGGCGACGCACAGGGAAGACCGAGTCATGACGAGCGCACCGACCGACAGCCCACGCGAGGCGAGCAGCCCGTATGACCGGCGCCTCGCCCTCGCAGCCGAGGGCGCGATGGCCCGCCTCAACGCGCTCGGGGTGCTCGATGCGGCCGACGTCCATGTCGCCACCACACTCGCCCGCGTCACCGGCGAGAAGGACGAGGCCTGCGTGCTCGCGGCGGCGTTCGCGACCCGGGGGGTCCGACAGGGCTCGGTCGCCATCGACGTGCACGACGTCCGCGATCTGCGGGAGGTGACGTCCCCGCTCGACTCGAGCGCGCGTGACACCCCCGACCTCGCTCGTCCCGGAACGGCTGACTCCGAGGAGGCCGACTCCGAGTCCGGTGGTGTCGAGACCCGTGACGCAGACGCCGATGACGACGGACCCGCCGAGACGGCGTGGACCGATCTCGTCCCGGGCATCTCCTCGGCGACCGACTGGCTCGAGCGAGTCCGCGAGAGCCGACTCGTCGCCCAGGGCGCGCTCGTCGTCGAGCACGACCTCGTCTACCTGCAGCGATACCACGAGCAGGAGGTCGCGATCGTGCGCGATCTGCGCGAGCGAGCCGCGCGCCCGGCGCCTGTCGTCGACGAGGGCGTGCTCGCCACGGGGCTCGAACGGGTCTTCCCTGGTGAGACCTTCCAGGAGCAGCGCGCGGCGGCACAGGTCGTCCTGCACGCGTGGACGAGTGTGCTCACCGGCGGCCCGGGCACCGGCAAGACGACGACCGTCGCCGGTGTCCTCGCACTGCTGGCCGAGCAGGCCGCGGTGCGCGGCGACCGACCGCTGCGGGTCGGACTGGCCGCGCCGACGGGCAAGGCCGCGGCCCGGATGCAGGAGGCCGTCGCCGAGGCGCTCGGCGGGATCCTCGCGCGCACGGCCGACCCGGCGACCCGCGCCGTCATCGAGCGGCTGTCCTCGGTCCCGGCCCTCACCCTGCACCGGCTGCTCGGGCGCCGACCGGACAGCTCGACCCGCTTCCGCCACGACCGCACCCACCGGCTGCCCCACGACGTCGTCCTCGTCGACGAATCCTCGATGGTGTCCCTCACGCATATGGCGCGGCTGCTCGAGGCGCTGCGTCCGACGACGCGGCTCATCCTCGTCGGCGATGCCGACCAGCTCGTCAGCGTCGACGCCGGAGCCGTGCTCGCCGACCTCGTCGCCGGCGTCGCCCCCGAGCCGGCGGGCAGCCCCGCCGACCCCGGATCTCCCCGTTCCGATCCCGCGGCCGAGCCCGACCCGGACGCCGCGACCCGTCGAGTGCCCGCTCCGGTGCCTTCGCCGCTCCCGGCGTCCGGACCCGCGAGCGCGCTCGGCCCCACGCCTCCACCCGAGACGCCTCCCGTGCCCGTCTCCGCGGTCGGCACCCCGATCGCGGTGGCCCGCCTGCGCACGGCACACCGCTTCGGCCGCACGATCGGGGATCTCGCCGAGCATCTGCTCGACGGCGACGCCGACGCCGTGATCGCCCAGCTCGGCGCCTCGATCGGCGCGCCCGGGGCGCCTGTCGGCGACCGTGACCGGGCGGTCGAGTGGATCCCCGAGCCGGATCCGGCCGCCCACCTGCGGGCCCGCCTGACCCGCCGCGCCCTCGCGATCCGCAGCGCGGCCCTCGCGGGCGACGCCGACGGCGCCCTCGACCTCCTCGAGGAGCATCGCCTGCTCTGCGCGCACCGCGAGGGACCGCACGGCGTCCGCTCGTGGAACGCCCGGATCGAGGCCTGGCTCACCGAGGAGACCGGCGATCCGCTCTACGACCCGATGTACGTCGGGCGACCCCTGCTCGTGACGCGCAACGACTACGCGACGGGGGTCTTCAACGGCGACACCGGCGTCATCGTCGCCGAACCCGGCACCGCACCGATCGGGGCACAGGCGAGCGCCTCTGCCGGGACGGCTCGCGCCCGCCACGTCGCGGTCATCCGCGGCAGCGGTCCGGCACATCACCCCAGATCCAGTCCCGACGGCGCGTCCCTCGCCGCCGCTCCCGGGAGCCGCGATCAGCGTTTCGGGCCGAGCCGCCTCGGCGACGTCGAGACGATGCACGCGATGACGATCCACAAGGCGCAGGGCAGCCAGGCGCGGGAGGTGACGGTCCTGCTGCCGGGCGAGGAGTCGCCGCTGCTCACCCGCGAGCTGCTCTACACGGCGGTCACGCGCGCGCAGGCGCGGGTCGTCGTCGCCGGCTCCGAGGCGGCGGTGCGGGCCGCGGTCGGCCGGCGCGTCGTCCGGGCCAGCGGCCTGCGCCAACGGCTGCGCGAGGGCAGCTGAGCCCTACCCCAGAGCAGGGCGCCCGCGGTCCGTCTCGCTGAGGAGGTCCATGAGGGACTGGGCCTCCTCGGCGCAGCTCGGACAGCCGAGCAGGTGCACCATCAGGTGGCGGTCGATCGACGGCTGCGCCGAGAGCTGCGCCTCGGCGTAGGAGTCGATGCGCTCGAAGCAGTCGTCGCACGACAACCACGGGAGCGTGGACAGGAGCAGGCGCGCGATGGTCTGGGGCGCCAGGCTCGGGGAACGGCTCATGGGGTGACTTCCTGGTCCGGGTCGCTGAGCACGGGGCTGAAGGGGATGGCGGGAACCGAAGGGGTGGGCGCCCGGCCGGGCCCCACATCGGATCCCACGCCGGTCGCCGATGCGCGCCCCACGTGGGAGTGCGCCTCGGCTCCGGGGTCGGGCGCCGGCAGGTAGCCGGTCCGCACGAGTTCGGCGCGCAGCCGGGTGCGCGCATCGTGGAGGGTCTTGTAGAGCGCGCCGCGGGTCGTCCCGAGCCGCTCGGCGAGCACGTCGACGGGCACGAGTTCGACGGCCAGGGCGATGGTGATGCGCCGCTGATGCAGCGTGAGCACGCTCGTCATCGCCTCGACGAGGGCCCGGGCCAGGTCGGTCGCCTCGGCCTCCTGAGAGGGCGACGCGGCGGGATCGCGGAGTGTGTCGACATCGTGCAGCTCCACGTCGCGGCTGCGCCAGGCCGTCCGCCGCACCTCGGCGGCCGCCTGCAGGACCGCGAACTTGTAGGCCCACGTGGTGAACCGGCTGCGCCCCTCGAAGGTGTGCAGCTTGCGCAGCAGCACCGCCATCGCCTCGTCGGCGCTCTGGTTGACGAGCACGTCGATCGTCGTGGCGCCCACGTCGCCGAGCTGCGAGCGCATCCGCCAGACCTGATGCCGGGCGGCCCGCAGCATGAGCGCATGGAGGTGGGCCAGAGCCGCGGCCTGCTCCGTCCCGGAGCTGCTCAACGCCGCGACCCAGTCGCTCGGGGGATCGTCTCGCGGCGACCCGGTCGGCCTCTGAGGATCACGGGCAGGATCGCGGGCGGGATCGGGGGCGGGATCGGCGGCCACGTCGCGGGCCACGTCGCGGGACGGTCCGGCCCGCGCCGACGAGGCCTGGTCGCGGACCTCGGGCGCGGCGGTGTCACGGCAGATTCCGCTCATGTCAGCGGTACCCCCTCGGGACGGGCACGTCGGTCGAGCCGGGCGGCCACGGGGACACCGGAGAACACATCCCCGCCCCGAGGTCGGGGAGCAGCGGACGCTCGATCGGGGCGAGGATCCGAACCGCCAGATGCGGCGGGCAGCCGGCATCGAGCAGCGCGAGGAGCTCATGGAGGTCGATCCGCGAGGATGCGACCTGGGCGGCAAGGGCCTCGTCGAAACCCGAGGCGACGAGGCGCCGACGCCGCCATTCCAGGACGGGCGACGACACCGGTGCCTGCGGGGTGGGCCCCACGGACGAGCGCGGTGTGGTTTCCATACCGAGTTTGCTGTCGGCCGCGTCTCGGGTCTTACTGAGTCCCAGCGCTCGTGGACTCCCGCAGGGACCCAGGTAGGGACCCCGGTAGGGACCGCGACACGCTCTCGGAGCCCCCGACGGAGGGTCCGCCGCACGTCGTCCGCGGCGGAATCCTCCCGTAAGAGATCGTCGACCGGCCGCCACCAACTCGGTGTCCATCGGGTCTCCCGACCGAGCAGCTGCCCGGTCGGCAGACCGGTGTCATCGGCTCACCTGGAGACTGTCACGACCCAGGGCATCGCACCAGGGCCTGGCACCAAGGCCTCGCACCAGGGCCTCGAACCAGGGCATCCGCCCCGCCGAATCGTCGAAGGAGCACCAATGGAGACCATCGTCGTCGTCGGAGCCGGCCTGGCCGGCGCCACCGCCGTCACGCAGCTGAGGGGGCCACGAGGGCCCGATCGTGCTCCTCGGCAGCGAGCCCCACGTGCCGTACGAGCGACCGCCGCTGTCCAAGGCCTACCTCCTGGGTCACGACCCGATCGAGAAGGCTTTCGTCCACCCGGGCGACTGGTACGCCGCGCACGACGTCGACCTGCGCACCGACACGACGGTCACGGGCCTGCACCTCGACGGCCGGCTCGTGCGGACCGACGCCGGCGACCAGCCTTACGACGCGCTCCTGCTCGCCACCGGCGCCGAGCCGCGCCGTCTGCCGATCGCCGACGCCTCCGGCGCGAGCGCCTACCTGCGCACCATCGAGGACAGCGACGGGATCAAGGCGGCCTTCGGGCCGGACCGGCGCCTCGTCATCGTCGGCGCCGGCTGGATCGGTCTCGAGGTCGCCGCCGCGGCCCGCGAGGCCGGCACGCAGGTCACGGTCTTCGAGTCGGCAGCCCTGCCCTTGGAGCGGGTCCTCGGCCCGCGGATCGCCCGGATCTTCGCCGACGTCCACCGGGCCCACGACGTCGATCTACGCCTGGACACCCAGGTGAGCCCCGACGATCTGCGCGACGCCCCGCTCGTCGTCGTCAGCATCGGCGCGGTGCCGCGGACGCAGCTCGCCCAGGAGGCCGGCCTGGCGATCGACAACGGGATCCTCGTCGACGCCTGCCTGCAGACGAGTCACCCCGGCGTCTACGCGATCGGCGACGTCGCGAACCAGGACCACCCGCTCCTGGGGCGGATCCGCGTCGAGCACTGGGACACCGCGATCGAGCAGGGCAAGATCGTCGCGGCCAACCTCCTGGGGGCGCAGACCCCGTACGACCGGATGCCCTACTTCTTCACCGATCAGTACGACCTCGGGATGGAGTACGTCGGGCGCCCCGGGCCCGACGCGCGGATCCACATCGACGGCGAGGCCGACGACCTGGAGCACCTGAACTTCCGCGCCTACTGGATCGAGGACGGCCTCGTCACCGCAGCGATGCACGTCAACGACTGGGACGCCTCCGAGGCGATCCGCGAGCAGCTCGGCAAGCCGCTGCCCGACCGAACACCCGAGCCCAGCGCCGGCTGAGGAAGTCGCGGCTCAGAAGAGGAAAGCCGCCGCGACGAGGCCGGCGATGACGATGAGGACCCGCAGGAGCGTCGGCGGGAGGCGCCGCCCGATCCGCGCGCCGACATAGCCGCCGACAAGCGACCCGGCCGCGAGCAGCCCGATGACCGGCCAGTGCAGCGGCGCGACGACGACGAAGATCGCGCCGGCGACGAGGTTGCCGGCGAGCACGGCGAGGGTCTTCAGGCCGTTGACGATCCGCAGGTCGATGTCGAGGCCGAGCGCGAGGACGGCGACCATCATGACGCCCGATCCCGCCCCGAAGTAGCCGCCGTAGATCCCGGTGAGGGAGGCGAAGAAGGTCGTGAGCGGCGACATCTCGGTGCGCAGCTGCGGCGGGTTCGCCGCGTCGTGGTGGCGCTTGAGCCAGCGCGAGAGCCACGGCTGGATCCCGACGAGCAGGCACGCGAGGAGGATGAGCCACGGCACGACCGCCTCGAAGACCGACGGGTCGAGCCCCAGGAGCAGCGCCGCCCCGACGGCGGCCCCGACCGAGCATGTCGCGAGCACGGTCGCCGTGACGCGCGGATAGGCCCGCAACTCCTCTCGATAGCCGAAGGACCCGCTCAACCCCGCCGGGATGAGCCCGATCGTGTTCGAGGCGTTCGCGACGACCGGCGGGATGCCGAGCGCGACGAGGGTCGGGAAGCTGACGAGCGAGGCGACCCCGACCGAGGACGTGAGGATGCCGGCGAGGAAGCCCGCGCCGAGGACGATCGCCTGCTCGCTCGGGCTCATGCCCGCATCCTGCCCTGCTCGCGCGCGGACCGCGCCGAGGTGTCGCCCTGCCGCGCCGAGCGACCGAGGCCGCCCGTCATGCGGTCGGCACGACGAGGATCGCCCAGGCGACCAGCGGGGCGATGACGACGAGCGACATGCCCCAGATCATGAGGGTGCGGAAGACGCGGTCGCGGTCCTCGGGCTCGCTGTTGGCGACGACGAGGGCGCCGTTCGTCGAGAACGGGCTGCAGTCGACGACCGAGGAGGAGATCGCCAGCGCCGCGATGAGCCCGACGGCGCTCACCTCCCCGCGCAGGAGGAAGGGCACGGCGAGCGGGATGAGCGCGCCGATGATGCCGGTCGTCGAGGCGAACGCCGAGACGACCGCGCCGATGAGGCAGATGAGCAGGGCCGCGAGCAGCGGCGCCCCGACTCCCGCGACGCCGTCGCCGAGCCAGTCGACGACGCCGTGCTCCTGGAGCAGGCCGACGTAGGTGACGATGCCGCCGATGAGCAGGATCGTGCTCCACGCGATCTTGTCGACGGCGCCCTTGGCCGAGGCGGGGAAGGCGAGCGTCAGGGCGATCGCGATGGTGAGCGAGACCAAGCCGACGTCGAGGTCGAAGGCGAGCGCCCCGACGATGAGGAAGACGAGGCCGACGAGGGTGCTGATCCGCTCGGCGTTGAGCCGCTGGGTGTCGCCGGTCTCGATCGGGGCGTCGGCGACGGCGGCCTGGGCCTCGCGGCGGCTGTGCGGCTCGCCGGCCCCGTGGTCGGCGTGCAGGGCTGCGGTCCCGGCCTGCGCCTGCGCGTCGAGGGAGGCGAGCCCGTCGGTCTCCCGGCCGCGGGCCATGAGCGCCCGGCCGCCGAAGGCGAAGAAGGTCGCGATGACGATGAGCAGGCACGACCCGAAGGCCGTCACGAAGAGGAAGAGCGGGTTGCCCTCGAGCTTGCTCTCGAGCACGACGCCGTTGGTGATCGAGCCGAAGATGCCGATCGGGGAGAACGATCCGGCCGTCGCGCCCTGCACGACGAACATGCCCATGAGCACCGGGTGGATCCGGTAGGTCGCCGCGAAGCCGAGCGCGACCGGCGCGATGATCGCGACCGCGGCCGGTGAGACGGCGCCGATGGAGGTGACCGCCGCGGTGACGAAGAACATCGCCCACGGCACGAGCGCGACGCGCCCGCCGACGGCCCGCACCGAGGCGTGCACGATCCAGTCGACGGTCCCGTTGTTCTTGGCCAGCGCGAAGAGATAGGTGACCCCGACGAGGATGACGAAGAGCGAGGCCGGGAAGCCGTCGAGCACCTCGCTGCTCTTGACCTTGAAGACGTAGAGCCCGACGACGAAGGTCGCGACGAGCGCGAGCGCGCCCATGTTGACCCCGCGCAGCGTCGCGACGAGGAAGACGAGGACGAGGACGAGAGTGAGATCACTTCGACGGACATGTGCGGGGTCTCCCAGCCGGCGGTGGTCCGGGCCACGCCGTCGGGCCCGAGTCCGCGCATCCTGGCGGATCGGACGATCCGCCCGCAATCCGACACGCAGGGCAGGGCGGACGCAGTCCCCCACTCCTACCCGTCCGGCGAACACCCCGCGTCCCGAGACCGCCGCGCCCCCTACCCCGCGTCGGGCCGCCCCCGCACCTTCTCGAGGCGGGTCGTCAGGAGCGGCACCCGGTGCGCATTGCCGTGCAGAACGACATAGCGCCGCCCGAAGACCGCGAGCAGCGCGTCGTCGAGCCGGCGCACCGCACCGGCCGGGTACTTGTAGGCCATCCGCGCCTCGATCGCCTCTTCGTCGAGCGAGTCGAGCAGCCCGCCGAGCTCTTCGAGGGAGGTGATGCCGAGCTCGAGGAGCAGCCCGGAGATCCAGGCGTAGTGATCGGTGCGCGACCAGCCGGCGTCGGGGAATCGCGCGGCGAGGAAGTCGGACAGGTCGGTGCCGCTGATCCGCGGGTCGCTCGCGCCGCCGGCCAGGGCTCCCGCGGCGCCGGCGTCGACGCTGCTCGGTGCGCGCCGCAGCCGCGCCCGGATCTCGGTGAACTCCCGGTCGGCGAGCTCCAGGAGCCCCGCCGCGAGGGTGAACCGCCGCGACAGGTCGGGCACGTGCTCCTCGGGGATCGTGCCCTTGTAGCGGATCTCGTGCTCGAACTCGGCCCACGCGTGCTGGAGCACCGTGCGGATCTGCACCTGCCACCGTCGCCCGCGCAGCGCCTCGGGCAGGTCCACGCCCGCGCCGGGCAGGTCGACCCCGTCGAGGGTGAGCAGGAGGTGCCGGCTCGCGTATCCGAAGCGCCCCTCCCCGGCGGTCACCTCGCCCATGTCGAGATCGGTGAGCACGCTGAGCTGGTCGCCGAGGGCCTGGGCGACCGCGGTGACGTCGCCGCGCAGGTAGGTGATGACGCGGACGCCGATCTGGTCGGTGATGTCGGTGAGCGGGTCGGGGTAGAGCGGGACGCCGTCGGCCTCGCGCACGGCTTTGGCGGCGAAGGACTCGACGGACTTGGCCCGGCCGGTGACGCTGAGGTAGTTGATGCCCGCGTCGTCGAGCAGCTCGGAGACGTGGGCGACGGGGGCGTCGGTGACGCGCTGGACGTCGGGATGCTGGGCGGCATACGTCGACACGGCGTGGCGGACCCGCTCCTGCGGGCCGGTCTGGCGTCTTCCTCGTCGCGGCACGCCCCCCATCGTGGCGTACGCGCGTGGGGCCGCGCGCGCCGCGTTCGTCGCGTTCGCCGCCGGGGCCGCGCACGTCGGCGGAAGGCCAGGCATAATGCGGCACATGACGACGACCCCCTATCCGCAGACGTCGACGCTCGAGCGCACGCAGACGGACACGGACTACCGCACGGATCACGGGGACCACGAACGGTTCTCGCACTACGTGCGCAAGGCGAAGATCGTCGAGAGCGCGGTGACGGGCGAGCCGGTGACGGCCCTGTGCGGCAAGATCTGGGTCCCCGGGCGCGATCCGAACCGCTTCCCGGTCTGCCCGATGTGCAAGGAGATCTACGAGGGCCTGCGCCCGCCGGAGGACGGCGGCGAGTAGCGCGACCCGCGCCCGGCACCCTTGACGCACCGCCCCTGCCCGGCGGCGGAGGCCTCAGGGGTGCCGGGTGTTGTGGTCGTAGGGCCGTGACCTGCGGATGGGACACTGGATGCATGCCAGACAAGGCCACGCTCGTCCATTCCGCCAAGGTCGCCGCGATGCGCGTCCTCGAAGCCGCACCCGACGCGATCGGTTCGGTCAGCTCGGTGCCGGCCACGGCTGCGCACCCGCAGGTCGTCTTCACCTACGACGACGGGCCGACGCCGGGGCGCACCCCGGCCGTGCTGCGGGCGCTGGCCGAGTTCGACGCGACGGCGACCTTCTTCGTCCTCATGACGAGCGTGCGCGCCAACCCCGGATTGCTCGCCGGCGTCGTCGCGGCGGGTCACGAGATCGCCCTGCACGGCGTCGACCACCGGCACCTGCCGACGCTCGCGCCGCGGGTCGTGGAGGACAATCTGCGCCGCGGCAAGGGCGAGCTCGAGGACGCGATCGGCCGCGAGGTCCGCTGGTTCCGGCCGCCCTACGGCGACCAGTCCCCCGCGACGTGGCGGGCGATCCGCCGGGCCGGGATGACTTCGGTCATCTGGAGCGCGACGAGTTGGGACTGGAATCCGCAGGTCGACAACGACACCCGCGTCGCGATGGCGACGATGAGCATGCGGCCGGGGTCGATCGTCCTCCTGCACGACGGTCACGCCGGCGCGCTCGAGCTCGCCGACGACGGGCCGGAGCCGCAGCTCGACCGCTACGACCTGACGCGCCGCCTCCTCCAGGGGTGCGCCGATCAGGGCTGGGTCGGCCGGAGCCTCGGCGACGCGCTGGCCGCCGGGGGTCGCCTCGTCACCCGGCCGCACTTCAACCTGCGCCCCCGCCTGCCGCACCTGTAGAACGTCTGCCGCATCTGCAGGACGCCTGACGCGCCTGTAGGACGCCCGACGGACCTGCAGTGCGTCGGAGACGGCCGCGCGGCTCAGTTGTGCGAGGGGTCCTCGGGGTAGGTCGCGACCCACGCGAGCGCCCCGGGCTGGCGGCGTAGCACCCGCTCCCACAGCCGCTCGGGCTGATCGGTGAAGACGTCGCCGACCTCCGGGTCGACGACATACCAGCCACCGTCCTCGAGTTCGCCCTCGAGTTGGCCTGCACCCCAGCCGGAATAGCCGGCGAAGACGCGCAGGCCGGCGACGGCGGGCACGACGACCTCCGGCGGGGTGTCGAGGTCGACGACGCCGACGGAGCCGAAGAGGAGACGGATCCCCAGGGGTTCGCGGGCGCGCGGGTCATCCCGGTGCTCCGCGCTCTCACCGGGCACGGTGACGAGCCCGAGCGCGGTGTCGAGCCCGACCGGGCCGCCCTGGAAGAGCCGGGCCGGCTCGCTGACGTGCTCCTGCCAGATCGGCAGGACGCGGGACACCGGCGCGGGGATCGGCTTGTTGAGCACGAGGCCGTGAGCGCCCGCCTCGTCGTGGTGGAGCAGGAGGACGACGCTGCGGCGAAAGATCTCGCCGCCGGTGCGCGGCGCCGCCACCAGCAGGCGACCGGGCAAGGAGTCCACCCCTCCATTGTGCCTGCTCGCCGGCGCGAAGCCCGGACCCTCCGCCGGAGGCTGTGGACAGGTCGGCCGATCCCGTGCGTCTTCGGGTGCATTCCGGCGTCTTCGGGCCCCGGCTCCCCGGACGCCGACAGGGCGCCCGATCGTCACGATCGAGCGCCCTGGGTCGGCGCCGGCCGAAGCCGCCCGCGGTCCGTCGAAACGTCAGCCGGCGGAACCGCGGTAGGGGCGCG
>RRZU012795166.1_pt1 | contig 13383 bp, 9 predicted proteins | sample 2165561 | NCBI WGS metagenome assembly RRZU01 (sample SAMN10456909, study PRJNA506462) | wastewater metagenome | isolation source: wastewater sludge | place: USA: Moscow, Idaho
CATGGCCAGGTTGCCGTCGGCTTATCGATCTCCCGTACCGAGCAGTACTCGTTCCGCCGGGCACTCATGGACACTTGAAGTTGCCGTCAATCTACTGTGGGTTGCTGTCGCTTGTCGCGCCAGTCCGATATTTAAAAGATGGCTGTGGAGTCTTTCGATTTCTGAACAAATGACACGAATCGCTTGTGCACGTGCGGGAATTTCTAAGTTGATGGCTTTTTCAGCCGCTTCGATACATGCAATGGCGTGTGCATATCCACAAATACCGCACACTCGCTCTGCAAGATAACCCATCTGATCGTAGTTCATACGATTCTCAGCCAATTTTTCCATACCACGGTGTTGGTAAAAGAGTCGGTAATCTGCATCTATGATTGTATCACCATCACAAAAGAGTCTAAAGTGCCCTGGTTCATCGGCTGTGATATGTAAAGGTCCCAAAGGCACATCGATAATGCCTGAACCCTCTGGTCTTAAGAACTCATATTCTGGTTCCATATAGTGATCTTTCATATCAGGACGGTATCGGTAGTCCATGCCATCTTTGCGAAGTGGGAAAAGATTGTCCGGCCAATCATCACTAAGCACCAATCGTCTTTTATCCGGTAACCCCTCCGCAACGAGTCCAAACATATCGTACGCTTCTCTTTCATACCATACACATGCAGGGACTAAAGGCGTGACCGATGGATAGACTAAACTATCAGGAGAGATAAGTGTTTTAATTGTCACAAAACATTTTTCATCTTGTGCAATCTCATCCCCTTCAAACATCTTGCCACCCTCCATAGAGAGGGCATAATAAAGCGCATAGTGTTTATTGATGCTTCGCTCATCGTTTGGAATCATGGTGGATAGGTATCCGCCCATATCGTAATACAAAAAGCGAACAGCTTCTGGTAAATCGTTTAACTCTACCAACGCCGTGACTTGATCTTCACACTGTCTAGTGACTTCTAACACTTTAACCCTTTGACTAAGGGCTTCTATAAATTTATCGCATTTCATTCTGATATCCTAGTGTTTCATTATACTTTTTACGCTCTCATTCAAAAGGAACGTAAATGAATCAAATTGCCAAATACCAAATGTTATAATTAAAATGGCTAAAGCAATCAGTGGTAAGTTTTCACTTAATTTCATTTCACTGTTATGCACGACTTTACCCTCTACTTTACCAAACGAAGCTAAAAAGAAGTGTGAAAAGTCAGCAATAAAAATAATAGCTAAGGCTACTGCAAAAATTCCCATAAGAAGGTACTGTCCATCGATGGCGGCAGCTTTAAAAATTAAAAACTCGCTCACGAAAATCGCAAATCCAGGAACACCAACAAGTGAACAAATCGCAATACCAAATAAGACAGCTGTCAGTGGTGCAATACGAATCATTCCACCCATTTTTGTCATATCTTTCGTTCCATATACCCTAGCAATATTGCCGGTTGAACAAAATGCCAATGCCTTGGTAAAGGAGTGCGCTGCACAGTGGAAAATGGCTGCAAAAAGACCAATTGCTCCTCCAACACCCAATCCAAAAGCGATAACACCCATGTGTGCTACGGAGTGATACGCAAACATACGTTTGACATTGTGTTGACGAATAAGGAAAAAAGCAGAGATAAAGAGGGTTAATGTTCCACTCACTGCCATGACCATCTCCACAAAATCAAACCCAGCACCATTGGCAACAACGGCGTAGTAGCGAATGAGTCCTAACATAGCACATTTTAAAAGAACACCCGAAAGAAGAGCTGATGTTGGTGCCGGTCCTTCTGCGTGAACGTCTGGAAGCCAAGTATGCGTTGGAGCAAGACCTGCTTTGGTACCAAAGCCGATTAATGCAAAGATGAAAACAAGTTTTAATGCCATGGTATCGATGCTGTGTGCATTGGCTAAAAGGTTTGTATACAGCATTGCTTCACCAGGGATTTTACCATTGGCTGCTGAAAAAAGTAAAATGGTTGCATACAACGCAAAGGCAAGACCGATACTGCATAAAACGATGTATTTATAACCACTTTCTGTTGATTTTTTATCTTTTTTAATCGCAACCAAAAAGACGGATGCTAAGGTTGTCGCTTCAATGGCTGCCCACATAAAAGCGATATTGTTACAAAGAACGCTTAAACTCATGGTCCATGTAAAAATAAAGCTGAGTGCAAAGTAGTTTTTAACTTCTTTGATATTTACATGACCATCTTCTAATTCCCACTTCATATACGTGGTAGCATAGACATTAACCAATAATCCCGTAATCGCGATAAGCGATAAAAAGATAGCGCCCAGTGGATCTAGAAAAATATAGTTGTGAAATGTTGAAAGTGTCTCACCATTGACAACTCTGCCTACCGCATTGAGTAAAACCGTTGAAACGATGACACTTAAAACGATATGAAGGTTCTGTAAAAGCTTAAACTGAAGTGGCATGAAAAACATGAGCACCCCAAAAACAAAAGGTACAGTTAGTATTAATAATAAAATATCCATTTTATCCCCTTAAATTCACGGCTTTAGATGTATCAAGGCTATCATAAGCAGCGTAAAATCGTTTTGCTAAAACACTCATGATAACAACAGCAAAAATAGCATCGGTTAAGATACCAATTTCGACCAACTCATGAGAGCTGTATGCCATCAGTGCAAGGCTTAGATGGATGCCATTTTCAAAAAGGCAGTAAGAGAGAATTTGCTTGATAAATGAATTTCTCAATACAAACCCAAAAATACCCATCATAAAAATAAATGAGGCTGCATACAGAGGTAAAACATCTTGAAAGAGTGAAAAGTGTATGAAAACCTTATAAAACATCATTGAAACTGCCAGTGAGAAGCTTAAAGCGACAACTGGAGAGATAAAAAAGCCACCAACAGGTTCATCTTCAACGACGACACCGAGTTGTTTCACAAGTCTGAGTAGGTAAAACGGTACAAAAAGTACTTTGATTACAAATGCCGTAATCGCCCATACTAAAAGCTCGTGGGTGCCATATTTAAAGTATAACGCTAAAAAGATAACAACCAATAAAAGCGTTTGAAAGGCATACGCTTGGATACTATGACGGTATTGTCTTAACCCAAATACCGCAAAACTTGTTACCATCATTAAAACTGCAACGATATCAATTATATTTGCCATAGTTAAATTCCCATAATGTAAAGTACTAATGAAGTACATGCTATTGAAAGAGCAAAGAGCATGGTTTTTTTAACTCCATTGTTAATTGTAAATCGTGGTCCAAAGTTATCGATAAAGACACCCATAACATACAAGAACCCTACTTCAACCAAGAAAGTAATCAACGATAAGATTGGATTTTCAAAACTCCAAGGCATAAAGACCACAAGAAAAAATCCTAACATTGTAAATTGTTTAAGAAGTAATGCAATATCGATAATCGCAAGGTCTTTTCCACAGTATTCACCCAAGACACCCTCTTGAAGCTCTTGTTCTGCTTCTGCTAAGTCATACGGTTTTCTTCCTGTTTCTACGTACATAACCCATAAAAATGCTGTCGCTGCAACGGAGAAAGAGGGGATATCGTAACCGTAAAGACCATGCTGTACCAAATCATTGATAAAGGCTAGATTGGTGCTGCCTGCACCCATCATAACAACCACAAGACAAATAACAGCAACCTCTTCAGTATAAAAGCCTAGCGTTCCTTCTCTACTGGCACTAATGCCTGCAAAAGGGTTTGCTGTATCGATACCTGCAACAATAAAGAGAAATCGAAAAAAGGCACCTAAATAGAGCAAAATAAAGATATCTGAAAACGGTGACAATACTGCTGAGTGAATGTTGTACGTAATAGGCAGTACACAAAACATCGCAGCAGCCGTTACAAAAAGCAAATAAGGTGAAATCTGATAAATGTAACTTGTACTGTGCGACTTTGTACGACCTCTTTTTAAAAGTTTATAGATATCACGGTACGTTTGGAAGATACTCGGTCCCATACGTGATTGAAATTTAGCTCTTAGTTTTCGTGAAATTCCATCAAACAAAGGAGCAACTATGATTGCTGAAATAAGTTGTAATAATAGATAAAAAAAGTCCATTCATTCCTCCTTTTTATAGATAGTAGTACCCAAAGATGAGTATCAAACACAGATAGATTAAGATATATGCCGCATAAAGGTTGGTTCTACCATTTTGGAAGATACCTATTTTATCTGCCGCTACCATGATAAAGTCAATCACAGGTTCATACAGCTTGTCCCAAAAAAGATCACGCGCTTTACGTGTGTAGACTGCTTTTGAAAAGTAACCATCCGATGTGACTTCTTGATCGTATCTTAAAATAAAGCTAAGGGCTTTGCGAACATCTCCTGTAAAAGAGTTTGAACCGATTTGCATATTTTTATTGAAAATAAAACCACATGCCCAAGGCTCAGTAACACGCACTTTAGAATGGTTTGCTTTTAGGAGGTACACCAACGCAAAAGGGATGATCGCACATAAAAGCATGATGGAGATAATCAAAGGCATAGAGATTAATCCATACGTACTGACAACATCGGTTTGAGGCAATAAGGTTAATACGATTTTGGAGAGCATTCCAATGACATCGTTCATGTAAATACCTAATCCCGCACAAAGGCTCGCTAATAAACCAAGAGGAAAAAGTTGTTTTAAAGAGACCTCTTTAGCAGCCGCAACACGGTTAGTATCACGAGCAACACCTAAAAAGATTGAGCCATAGACTTTTGAAAATGCCATAATTGCCATCGCCCCAGTAATGGACAGTGCAATGATACCTATGGTAAAGCAAAAACGTGATACAACGCCTTCATCGACACCACCCATAACCATGGTTTTATAGACCATCCACTCACTTGCAAAACCATTGAGTGGAGGTAATGCACAAATAGAGAGTACCGTTACAAAAAAGATAACGGATGTGATAGGCATTTTCTTATGCAATCCGCCTAATGCATCCATGTCTCGAGTTTGAGTGGCATTAAAGACATTTCCGCTGAGCATGAACAGAAGGGATTTGAAAACGGCATGGTTGATGATATGAAAGAAACCGGCGATAAATCCAAGTAATGCAATGGTTGGTGAATGGATACCAAGACCATAAAAAGCGCCTCCTAATCCTAAGAAGATAATGCCCACATTTTCACAAGAACTGTAAGCGATAGAAGCTTTATAGTCATTGGATGCAAGGGCATAGATAATCCCAAAGATACAACTAAGCGCACCCATCAAAAGTAAGATATACCCAAATTGAGCAAACTGCGGTAAAAGAAGTGAAAATTTGATAAAGGCAAAGAGCGCAACTTTAATCATAACGCCACTCATTAAAGCAGAGGCATTGGATGGGCATTGGCAGTATGCGATAGGTAGCCATACATGGAATGGAAACATACCCGCTTTAGAGCCAAGACCGACAAGCAAGAGGATAAAGAGGGTGATACTCGTACCAAAACCAATATTAAGATTTACAAACTGGCTAAATTCAAAACTGCCTGCAAAACTTGCCATGATCAAGAGGGCAACCATCAAACAAAAGGCTCCAATTTGTGCAATCCCTAAATAAATCATGACATTTTTAGAGGCATCTTTCCCATCGTTAATCAAGATAAGCAGTGCTGAGATAAGTGTCATGATTTCCCACAAAAGCATGAAAGAAAAAACATTGTCACTAGCAATGACCAAAAGCATGGAGAGAATAAAAGCGTTAAACAATGAAGCAAATACTGCTAAATTCGCTTTTTTCTCATACACTTTTGCATAATCAAAGCTAAAAAGAGAAACAGCAAATGCAATCAAACTGACCAAAAAGCTAAAAAGCATACCCAAAGGCTCAAGTCTAAACAAAGGAGAGCTAATGAAGTTTCCAGGAAGTTGCCATGTAAGCGTATCGTTAAGATGGGTAAAGAAAAAAATCGTCGCATACAATGAAATAACACTTGCCAAGCCAAATCCAATTTTTTGGGCAAGAAGAGGCTTTTTATACAAAAGAAGTGAGAAAAGTGAGGTTAACAAAAACAGAGTAAATATGGTTTGCATTATGCTTCCTCTTTGTTGGTTTCTGGAGTTGTAGGTGCTACAGGTGTTTCAGCTGGAGCAGGCTTTGGCTCTTTAGGTTTTTTTACTTCAGGAGCTGGAATGTTTTTAATGTCAATATCAGGTAGGATCTGTTTGAGGAATGGTGTCATATCCCCTTTAACTTTCTTCCCAAACTTTCCTTCTCCTAAAATAGGATCAATCATCACCAGTGCACCTGTTGGACATGCTGTTACACATGCAGGACCACTTTCGATGCCATCACACATATCGCATTTGATTGCGATACTCTTAAGACCACTGATACATCCAGCTTCCAAGGTTCTTTCGACTTCATCTTTAATGGATGGAGGAAACTCTGCATCAATATTGATAGCACCATACGGGCACGCAATGGTACATAGTTTACACCCAATACAGATCTCTTCGCACAGCTCTACACATCCATTCGCAATGCGTAAAGAAGCCGTTGGACAGACATTGGCACAGGGGGCATCGTCGCATTGACGACATTGATTTGGCATTTTGCCACTCTCTAACGTCAATACATCCAGGCGCTTTTTAGAAAGCTTTCCTCGCATGTACGCATGTTTAACGCATGTCTTCATACAGGCATTACACGCAATGCAAAGTATAGGATTCGTAATAACAAATTTATGAACTTTAGACATAGACTTTCCTCTACGGTTTATTATCTTAATCGATAAAATTAGTGTTTTAGCTTAAACGAATGATACCATTTTGATATGACTTGCTCGTGATATTTACCATGTTTATATAAGGAAAGTATATACTTAATATGTAGCATGAAAATAGCTTATTCCCGCTAATGACCGTCTGTCGGTACGATATTTTTAGAAAAAATCATACGCATAAATTCGCTAGAGTCATTACGGTAAAGGCAAAAAGAGAGGGTACGTTTTTACATGTAAAATGTACCCTCTTTGAATCATAAAAGAGCCTCTTGGTGTTGTTTTTTTTGAAAAATCTTTTGAATATCTTCGAGCATCACATAAATTGAAGGAACGAAAATCAATGAGATAACCGTTGAAAATAAAATACCATAGCCCAAAGAAATTGCCATAGGAATGACAAATTTTGCTTGTATAGATGTTTCGTAAATCATTGGAGCAAGTCCTCCAAAAGTGGTTGCGGTTGTTAAAAAGATAGGGCGAAAACGACGCGTGGCTGCTAAAATGATAGCGTCATAGGGAGTATGTCCCTCTTTACGCATTTGGTTTGCATAATCGACCATAACAAGGGTATCGTTTACAACAACCCCACACAATGCAACAATACCCATGATACTAATCATGCTCAAACTGTATCCTAATAATAAATGTCCTAAAAATGCACCAACAATCCCAAAAGGAATGGCAAGCATGATAATAAGCGGTTGGGTATAACTTGCAAATGGGATAGCAAGCATGATGTAGAGCATCGCCAAAACGAGAATAAAACTGCTCATGAGGCTCTTTCCACTTTCTTGAACCTCCGCTTGCCTTCCTTGATAGGAAATTTCAAGCTCAGGGTATTTTTGACGCAGCAACGGAATAAAGTTTTCATTCAAAGAAGCGATAATCTGAGGTGTGTTACGTTCGGGTTCGACATTGGCTGTAACGTTGATAACACGTTTTCCATCGCGTCTAAAGATTTTAGTGTAGGCATTGCCCTCAATACTTTTTGCAACATCCCCGAGTCGTACAAATCCTCCGGCTGGTAATTTAATGGACAGTTCATCGATAGACTCTAAGCTGATACGCTCAGTTTCATGTTGCCTGACCATAATTTTTACTTCATTGCGCCCTTGCTGTTCACGAATAGACTCTTTTCCATACGTAGCATAACGTACCTGTCTAGCAATCTCGTAGGCAGTTAAGCCTAACTTCTGTCCCAAAGGAAGGAGCTCAAAGTCCAATTGTCGTTTACCCGTCGAGATACCATTATCAATATCTTTTACAATCGAAAATGTTTTTAAGTGGTCAGCTACTGTATTAGCAGCACTTTCGAGTTCTCGTGTATCTCGGTGGCTTAGTTCGATGGTGAGTGCAGATTTTCCCCCACCAGGCCCTCCAATATCCTTTTTCAAAATTAATGAATCAATACCTGAAAGATGTCCGATATGCTTACGCCACTTTTCATTAAATTCTCCAGTGGAGATGGTACGTTCTTGCCCATCAATCAGATAGAACGTAACTTGAATAGTGGTGTCAGTGATTTGACTTTTATACCCTTGGTTGAGATTGGGTTCGTGTGCTTCTTCCATGGTGTTGAGCCCTGCTTGAATAAGGCGTTGATTGATGGCTTCGACAGTTGCACGCGGTGCACCTACGGGGAAAGAGACGTAGGCTACCGCACGATTGGATTCAACACGTGGCATCATTTCAAAGCCTAGTCTTCCACTTTTGGCATAAGCGATGACAACAAAAAGGAGCATAGTGCCTAAGGTAATGGTGATATAACGATAGTTGACACACAGTTTAACAAAAGGTTGGTAACTGTTTTCAACCCAACGATTAAAGGCATGAGCCATGGCTTGTTGTTTTACATGTAAAAAATGCCATAACCCTTTTGTGCCAGAGTGTTCTTTGAAAGCAAGGTGTACAGGCAAAATGAATAAGGACTCCAGCCATGAGATGGTAAAGACAGTTGCTACAACAATCGGAATGGCATAAAAGATTTTTCCAAGCATTCCTGGTAAAAACATAAGAGGAATGAACGCCACAATGTTGGTAATAATACTAAAAGAGACAGGAACTGCGATATCTTTTGTCCCTTGAATAACCGCATCAAGATAGTTCATCCCTTTTTGTTTGTATTCGTAGATGTTTTCTCCCACAATAATCGCATCATCAACAACAATGCCAAGAGCAATAATAAAGGCAAACATGGAAATCATATTGATGGACATACCAAAATAGTCCAAAAAGAGTAAGGAACCTAAAAAAGAGGTTGGGATACCCATAGCAACCCAAAAAGCAAGTTTAAATTCTAAAAAAATAGTTAAAATGATGAGCACCAACAAAAGCCCTGTGATACCATTTTTTAGAAGTAGCTGTAGCCTTGCATCATAGGTAATTGAACTGTCATCGTTAATCAAAATAGTGTAGGGTTGTGGAAGTTCGTTGTTAAGCGATTCAACAACGCTGCGGGTGGCTTGAGAAACACCTTTAGGGGTCTCTAACCCTAGCCGATACACTTCAATTTCAATAGCAGGCTTATTATTGTATGTATACGCAGTGTTGTCATCGTAAAATGTGTCTTTAAGCGAAGCAATCTCTGCTAGTGTGACACTAACCCCAGAAGTACTTGTAAGTATAGGAATATGCGAAAATTGTTGTGCATTGTTTTTTCGCGTTTTGACACGCAATAAGATTTCACCAGCAGTGGTTTTGATACTACCTCCAGAGAGTTCCACAGACTCTTTAGCAATGATGTCTGATACATTTTGAATAGAAAGTCCGTACGTTTGCATCGCAATTTTATCCAATGCAATTTCAACTTCATGGGTTTGTGTTCCTATCAACTCTACTTGGCTGATGTTAGAATTTTGAAGAAGTCTATCACGTGCTTTTTCTGCAAATTCACGTAATATGTGCGGATCATTTTCTCCTGTGATAGCGAGTGAGAGAACACGACGCTTGCGATTGCTCATCGAGATAACAGGTTTTTCCGCATCTTCTGGAAAGGTTGAGATACCATCGATGGCTTGTTGAATTTCTTGATAGGTTTTGGTTTTATTGCCTTTTTCTAAAAGTTCAGCGATGATACTTGCACTATTTTCTTTTGCTGTTGCCGTGACCTCTTTTACACCCTCAATTGCACGAACTTTTTCTTCGATAGCAAGAATAATGCCTTGTTCTACCTCCTCAGGACTCGCCCCTGGGTAGGCAACTGAAATGGTAACCATGTCAAGATCAAATTCAGGAAATACCTCTTTTTTGATAAAGAGGCTCATGTAAACACCACCCAATAAAAAAATAAGCATGACGATATTGGCGGTTACTTTGTTTTTTACTAGCCATCCAATAATCGAATTTGGCTCTTTATGTGTGTACATCATTCGCCTTTTTGCGATTTTTTAGCATGATTGATATCGATAACGTCCATTCCATCAACAGCAGTTGTCATATATGTTGTGATAATAGAGTCTTGCAATGAAAGACCTTTTTGAATCACAACAAAGTGCTCATCCTTTGCGTCAATCTCAACCGATTTGATGGCAAGTTTGTTTTCAGGTGTTATGACCCATACCGTATTGTTCGCACGTAAGGCATGGATAGGCAAAAGGTGAGCATTTTCAATATGTTTTGCATAGATATGAACATGGAGTGTCTCACCCAATAAAAGCATCTGATGCGGTTCACCCGATTTTTTTGAGATTCCTAAAGGGTCTTCAATCTCGATTAAGACACGCGCTTGTTTGGTTGTGGTATCAAGTTCGGGTAAAAGTTTGATGATGCGTGCTTTTACATGTAAATCTTGGGATTGATTGGAAAGCTTTACATGTAATGAGGAGAGTTCATGTTCTTCTAGAGAATTTAACACTGCTAGATAACGCGATGGAATACTGGCATAAAGCCAAAAGTTTTTGCTTGAAACCATTTCTGCAACGCTGCTTTGTGAAGTGATAAAACTTCCAAGTTCAGCTGATTTTTTTGTGATAACGCCATCATAAGGTGCAATGATTGCCGTCTCTTTGAGATTATTTTTTGCATTTTCCAACGAGGCTTCTAAATTGGCAATAGTTGCTTTGACTTGAGCCAATTGAGGCTCTCGAAGTATCAAAGAACGGTTAAGTCCTGTGGGATTTAGCCCTGAGAGTTCTAGCTCTTTTTTTGCGGATGCTTGTTGACCTAATTCAATATGCTCACTGGCTTTGGCGGAGAGCAATTGCGCTTCAATTTGTGCAAGAGCAATTTTATAATCACTCGGATCCACATGTGCAAGTAAATCTCCTTTTTTAACCCTGCCTCCTGGTATAAAAGCAGGATGTGTATGGATAATTTTTCCTGAAACTTTGGCACTTAACGTTGTTTTTGAAGCAGCTTCAACGGCTCCTATGGTTGAGAGGACGACATCGTAGGGGCGTATTTGCAGTTGTGTGGTTTCCACTAAGAGACCACGCATGGTCGGTTTTTGTTTTTCAGCTTGCGGTGCACTGGTGAGGAGGTATTTCATGGTAAAAATACCCAATACGATAATGAGTAATGAAGCTCCAATGCTAAGCAGTGTTTTTTTAGTTTTCATAAGCGTTCCATTCCTTTTGTATGTCATGTTCGATAAAGCCACCACCCAAAGCTCGGTGTAAAGCAATGCGGTATTTAAGGTGTTCTAAGGCTTTAGAAAGATAGGTTTGTTGTAATTCTTGTAAACTTTGCTGTGCGCTTAAAACACTTAAGTATTCCACAACGCCATAGAGGTATTTTTCATTTTGTCGTTGAAAAATAGTTTCAGCCAATGCAAGCCGTTTTTCAAGTTGCTGGAGATAGTGTGTTGTACTTTTTTCGCGTTCTAAAGCCTCTTGCACATCGTAAAATGCTTGCAATAGTGTCTGCTTATAGTTTAATGAACGCTCTTTTGAAAGCGCATGCGCTTGAATGACCAATGCCTCTTTCGCACCTGCATCAAAGAGTGTTCCACTGAGACTTGCAACGGCAGAACCTAAAATGGTATCGAGGAGGTCTGAAAACTGTGTGACTGTTTTTGTGCTTCCAAGAGAAAGAGAGACATTGAGGCTTGGGTATTGATTTTTAATCGCTTCGGCTAAAGAGGCGTTAGAAGAGGCAAGTGAATAATAGGCTTGTCTCACATCGGGACGATTGAGCAATTTGGTTGCAGGAATACCGACTTCGGGTTGTGGTGGAAGCGTGACCAAACGAGCTTTGGTTGCCAAGGGAATATCACTTAACGCAGAGCGACCTAAGAGGAAGTTGATTGAGCGTTTTTGCGCGTCGATATCAGCTTCTAAAAGTGTTTTTTGATTTTTGAGTGAAGCAATGTACTGTTCTTGTTGCCATACATCAGTGATTGAGTTTTTGCCACTTTGGTGTTTAAGTGTTGTAATGCTAAGAACTTTATCAGCAACCACGAGTTGGTTTTCTAAGAGTGCTAAACTCTCTTTTTTATACCCTAATGTGTACCATGCATTGCTAAGTTCTGCTACCAACGAGATGGCGGTGATTTGCATGGCTTCAAACGAGGCGAGAAATGAGGCGGAAGAGGCATTGAGTGCATCATATTTTTTACCAAAAAGATCGACCTCATAAGAAGCGTTAAGTGTTGTACTGTAAGTGTCTTGATAAGATTCTACCCCTTTGAGTTCATTTTGGACACTTCCGCTGGTACTAAGCCCAATGGAAGGGTAGAAGAGGGCATTTTTTGTATGCGTTGTTGCGTATGATTGTAAGATACGCTCTTTGGCGGCTTGAAGGCTCAAACTCTCTTTTAAGGCATCTTGAACAAGCAAATTGAGTGATTCATCCCCTAACTCTTTCCACCATGTATCGTAGTGTATGCTTTGTGTGGGAGGAGAAGCAAGCGGTGGCAGTGTTGGAGAAAGGCATCCACTAAAAAAGAAAATCAAGCCAACAAAGGCAAATCTAGAGGCATATTTCATGCAAACTCCCGAAGAATGAATGAAGCTATTATACCCTGAGGCACATTAACAAAGTGTAACAATGAATTGGCTATAATTTTTTCAAAAATGAAGGAAACCAACGATGAAACTCCTCTTAATCGGTGCGGGCAATATGGGTGGAGCAATGCTTCAAGGCTTACATGTAAAAGACATTACCGTTGTTGTGTCTAAAAAAAATAGGGCCAAAGAGCTTAAAGAACACTATCCTAGCCTTAACGTTGTTCAAGAAATTCCTTCATTAGATGGATATGTAGTTATCCTAGCAATCAAGCCTCAATCGTTTCGCAGTTTACAAACCACTGGTAAAGCTGAAGCAGTTATCTCAATTATGGCGGGGATTACGTTGGCTACTTTACGAGAGAAAATTGACGCGAAGCAGTACATCCGCTCGATGCCAAATATGGCAGCATCGGCATGTAAATCGGCAACATCTGTGTGTGGAGATGCTTCTTTTAAAGTAGAGGCACTTGAAATTTTGAGCACGATTGGAAGTTGTTTTTGGTTTGAAAGTGAAAAAGAGTTGGATATCGCAATGGGTTTAATAGGGTGTTCTCCTGCATGGATGGCACTTGTGGCAGAAGCGCTGAGTGATGGCGCTGTCAATTTAGGTTTAAAGCGAGAAGTAACGTATCCGATGATTGCTGCTTTGTTTGAGGGGATGGGAGAAGTGTTAAAGCATGAGCACCCAGCGTTGATTAAAGATAAAGTGATGTCCCCAGCAGGGACAACG
>RRZU011039076.1_pt1 | contig 13382 bp, 15 predicted proteins | sample 2165561 | NCBI WGS metagenome assembly RRZU01 (sample SAMN10456909, study PRJNA506462) | wastewater metagenome | isolation source: wastewater sludge | place: USA: Moscow, Idaho
GGCGAGCGAGCTTGCAAAGGCGCTCACTTCCTCCGTTTCGAGGAATACAAGCACGCTCCAAACGCTAACGGCGGCAAGCACGCTGATCGAAAACCTGCGACCGAACCAATCCGGGTAAGCCGGAGTGAGTTGAAACAGCGGCACCACCACATAGCCGACCGCCGCAACGAGAACCGTACCCCATGCCACAAAGCCCCACCCCATATGGATGTCGGTGAGCAGCATCAGCGGCACATTGAGTGACCCGCCGAGCGACGATGACCGCGCCGCACCAAGAGCAAGCGTTACGCTCAGCCCGACAAGCGACAATTTCAGCCCTTGCGACGCTGGGTTTTCCGAAGCGACTCCGCGTAACGCCCATGTGGCGGAAGCAACAAATACCGCGACGCCAAAACCAAGCAATAGCGTTGCGCTTTTGAATAAAAAGGGCTCAAACGTCAGGAATGCGGCAGTCAACAAGAGCGCGCCAACGCTGATCGACAAATGCACGACGGTTGAGACCCGTATTGGCCGGGCGATATTGGCGCCGACAAGAACCGGCAGGATCTGCAACAGCGCGCCAAGCATGACTTGCAGCATGAATCCGACCGTGATGAGATGCGTCACGGCCAAAGCCGCCGAGGTCCAGCGCGAGACAAAGACTTCATCCCCGCTCCACAGAATCAGCATCCCGGCCAGAATGCCAAATAGCGGTGCACTCAGAAAAAAACGAAATGGCGCGCCAATAGGCGGCGACTGATCATAGGAGGGGAGTAATTGCATTTTGCCTTGTTTTCGAAAAGCGGGCGTGTTGGCGTCTTGTGAAGGTGCTATTTTGCTTTGTGCCAGATCAGAACTTCCGTCGAACCATCAGCCATTTGCTCGGTTTGCCACGAACAGCCATTGAGTTCGAGCGCACGATAGAGCGGAAACGGCTCATGGCGGGCAATCAGCAACACTTTTTGGCCGGGGCCAATCTGTTCCAGCGCCTCCATGGTTTGCACAAAGGGCTCGGGCGGCTCCATTGTGCGGCCATCAATCACCTTGTCTGCCTGCGCTTGCGTCATTTTCTCAGCTCCTGACTTAGGCCATAGCGTTCTTCAACTGACCGACCAGATCTCCGGCACTCGCCACCAGATGCTGATCGCACATCGGATAGAGAATATTCTCCTCCTTCATGTTGTGTTGCTGCGCCAAGATCAAGAGCGTTTCTGCACAACCCGAGTACTCCTCGGCATCCTTCGCTGCCAGCGCCTTTGCCGAGGCATCAAGCAACTGACGCATCTGGGCATGTTCGCTACGCATCACCTGGGTGGGGCCCATCGTCATGCCGGTCTGCGTCTCGAATGCGGGGAACAGTATGGACTCCTCGACATCAAGGTGTTTGGACATGGCGTCGCGAAAAAGTAAAAACGCGGCAGTCGCTTTGTCCCACTCGCCACGGGCGATTACTTGTTCGACAGCGGCAAAGCAATCGTCGCAGTGCCGATGGTTGTTCATCATGAAGTTCCGAATGCTTTCCATAGACCACCTCTCTAAAATTTGACTATTGAATTTGACCGTTGAATCATGCTTCAGTTCGAAACTTTCAATATTGACAAAAATCAAATCGGCGGCAATCTTTGCCTGCTACCCGCGCCAAATGAACTTAAGCCAACGGCGAAGCGTTTTAATCCCGTGTGCGTAATCCCATTGTCTTTCGCTTTGTTTTGCGGCTATATTGGAAGTGAGACAACTTAAACGAAATGGGGTCATCATGTTCAAGCACATTCTTGTTCCAACAGATGGTTCAGAGCTTTCCGAGGACACAGTGCGCCGCGCGGTTTCATTTGCCAAGGAAGCAGGGGCGCGCATTACCGCTTTTTACGCCATGCCCGAATTTCCAGTCACCTACTACGGCGAAGGTGGGCTGATAGACTCGATCACACCAGAGCAATTTACAGCCCTAGCCGAGCGGGAAGCACAAGAGGTTTTGGGTTTTGTGGCAAATCTATGCCAGGAAGCAGGAGTGGATTTCTCCAAACTGACGTCAACCAACGACGCCCCCTATGAAGCGATCATCGAAGCCGCAACACAAAGCGATTGCGACCTGATCTTCATGTCTTCGCATGGCAGGCGCGGATTCAGCGCCCTATTGCTGGGCAGCGAAACCAACAAAGTTCTCACGCACTCGAAGATCCCAGTATTGGTATACCGCTAAGCCTTTCGCAACAACACCGGGTCTTCGAACAGAGAATTGATTTCGACCCTGTAGATATCCGGGTTGTCCGGGACGACGTAGAGAACCGGGGTCATCAGTTCTTCGAAGATGCCGCGCAGGCTGCGCGCGCCGGTTTTGTATTCGATGGCGATTTCAGAAATCTGCTCGAAAACCTTCGGGCCGATGCTCAGTTCAACGCCTTCAGCCTTGAAAATCTCGACGTACTGCCGGTAAATCGAGTTTTTTGGCACGCTCATGATCCTGACCAACATGCCTTTGCTCAGGTTCTGGAAGTTGGCGATGATCGGCAAGCGCCCGGTAAACTCGGGAATCAGACCAAACTCGAAAAGATCCGTTGGCTTTACACGTTTGTTGAGCCGCTCGAGGATGTTCTTGTTATCGTCGCCTGAAGTCGAAATAAAGCCAAAGCCGTGTGTCTTGGACATGATGTTCTCAAGCCCGACAAACGCCCCGCCGCAGATGAACAGGATGTTGCTGGTATCGATGTACTGACCGCTCTTGAGCTTGACCGGCGAACCTTCCATGATCTTCAGCAAAGCGTGTTGCACGCTCTCGCCAGAAATCACCCGCGCTTCGACTTTCGAGGCCTTCAGTTTGTCGATTTCGTCGATAAAAACGATACCGAGCTGCGCTTTCTCTATATTGCCATCGCTCTTTTCGAGCAGGCGTTGCAAAACCGCTTCAATCTCTTCGTTGACGTATTTTGTCTGCGCCAGAGAGGTAGCGTCCGCCGTCACAAAAGGCACGCCGAGCATTCTGGAAAGGGTCTCGCAGAGCAGGGTTTTCCCGGTGCCGGAGGGGCCAATCAACAGCACATTGCTCTTGGCAATGGCGCCGTTTTTTTGCAAAAACGTAGAAATTTTCCGGTAATGTGAATAGACGGCAACCGCCAGTATTTTTTTCGCATCGTCCTGACCGATCACGTACTGGTCGAGATACTTTACGATCGCGCTGGGCGTGGTTTCTTTGGACAGCAAGGTTTTCCCCTCTTTCAAAAGCACGTATTTCGATGCAGTCGCTATAGTATTCCGAATCGGCATGTCATGCCGAATGCCCGCTGATGCGCTATGCTTGAGCCCTCTCAACGTCCGAGTCCTGGCTCGAAAGGCAAAAAATGTTCGAATGGTGGCACTGGATTGTCCTCGGACTCGGTCTGGCAATAGCAGAATTGCTTGTTCCGGCCTTCTTTATCATCTGGTTCGGTATCGGCGCGATGGGTGTCGGAATTCTCTTGCTGATCGCTCCAGGTTTGTCGATCGCGGTACAAGTAATGATCTGGGCGGCGCTATCTGCAGCGCTTGTCGTGTTGTGGTTCCGCTACCTCAAGCCGCGCACGATGACGGCCGTGGGTACGTCTGCGGCTTCGGTGGCTGGTGAAGTCGGCATTCTGGTCTCAGACATTTCGCCAGAAACACGCGGTCAGGTACGTTTTCAAAAGCCGATTCTCGGGTCGGACGTCTGGGAATGCTACGCCGAGCACAAAATTGCGGCGGGCGAACGCGTTCGCGTCATCATCGTCGAAGGTAATTTCATCAAAGTGAAGGAAGCAAAATAATGGGCTCGATCATTACCTCAGTCGTATTCCTGTTCTTCGTCATCGTCACCGTCGCCAAGGGCGTACGCATCATTCCGCAGGGTGAAGAATGGATCGTGCAGCGTTTGGGTAAATACCGTGTGACCCTGATGCCCGGTCTGCGCTTCATCATCCCCTACTTCGACACCGTCGCTTACAAAGTAACGACCAAGGACATCATCCTTGATGTGCAAGAACAGGAAGTCATCACCCGCGACAACGCGGTGATCGTGGTCAATGCCATCGCCTTCATCAAGGTAACCGACCCGGTCAAGGCGGTTTATGGCGTTGAAGACTACTCCGAAGCCATCCGCAACATGATCATGACGACCTTGCGCTCGATTGTCGGCGAGATGGAGTTGGACGAAGCGCTTTCGCAACGCGACATGATCAAGGCCAGGCTCAAAGCGGGCGTAGCCGACGAAGCGCTCGATTGGGGCCTCACCGTCAAGTCGGTCGAAATCCAGGATATCAAGCCTTCCGAATCGATGCAGCGCGCCATGGAACTCCAGGCTGCCGCCGAACGTGAGCGCAAGGCGATGGTGACGCGCGCCGAAGGTGAAAAGCAGTCGATGATTCTCACCGCCGAAGCGCGCCTGGAATCGGCCAAGCGCGATGCCGAAGCGCAGATCATGCTGGCCGAGGCCTCTTCACAAGCCATCACCAAAGTCACCGGCGCTTTCGGCGAAAACGAATTGCCGATGTTCTACCTGCTCGGAGAGAAGTACATCACCAGCATGACCAAGCTGGCCGAATCGCCCAACGCCAAGATGATCCTGCTGCCGGCCGATCTGCAGAACACGCTGCGCGGCTTGTTCCAGAAGATGCCGAAGCCCTGAAGCCGCCAACACATGGGGATGCGCTGCGCTTATCTGACCGTAGGAAATCCAGCGCCACCCACACACCCGATGCCTTCCCGCGCAACTGATCGACAAAACCGTCGCCGCCGCCTACGGCTGGTCCGATTACGCGCCGAAGGAAGTCCCTTTGGGGGACGCGCCCGAGTTGCCCGACGAGGAAATCCTGCGCCGGCTTCTGGCGCTGAATCTTGAGCGGTCAAGCTGCGAGCCGCATGGATAGGCGTTGCTGGCAATGGGAGCCGGGAGAGTGGCGTAAACATTGGCTTGCACGGCACAGGCTGTGAAGATCGCCTATCCATGAGGCTTGCAGCCCGTAGCCCTGTAGGCTAGACATGCGCAGCGTATCCACGGACGATGCAATGATCCGTGGATGCGTTGTTTTTTAAGCGAAAGAAGGGCGCCGACAGTCTTGGATCTGTGCTCCTTTATCTTTCGCGGGGCGTTTTTTATCGCTCACGGAATTGACCGAAACAAGGAACATCAATTGCCGCAAAAAAAGCACTTGCTTCACGGCTATCTAGCCGCCCTCGCCACCCTGCTCATGTGGAGCGGTTTCTCGCTCATCTCGCGCATGGGCGGCAAGAGCATCCTCACCCCCTACGACATTTTTGCCCTGCGGCTGGCTACCGCTTCGCTGGTTCTTTTGCCCTTTATTGGCAGCATGCCGAAGAACGCCTGGCGCGACGGTCGGCTGTGGCTGTTGGCGATCATGGGCAATCTGTTGTATTGCCTGCTGGTGTATCAGGGCTTCAAGTTCGCCCCTGCCGCACACGGCGCGATTTTGCTCGCCGGGATGCAGCCCTTCCTGATCAGCGCTATCGTCTGGCTGATTGTCGGCACGCGACCCAACCGCTTGCGCAGCTTTGGCTTGGCGTTGATTGGCTGTGGTATCGCTTGCGCGGCCATGCCCTACTTCTCGGTCTGGTCCGCCGATTCTGCCTATGGCGATTTCCTGATTCTTCTATCGTCTATTTCTTGGGCGCTCTATAGCGTATTTTCTGCGCGCTGGGGCTATTCGGCGTGGACGCTGACCCGCGCCGTGGCGCTGGGCTCGGCAATACTCTATCTGCCGATTTATGTGCTTTGGCTGCCGAAACAACTGGCCGCAGCGCCGCTCTCTATGATCGTCACGCAGAGTCTGTTTCAGGGCGTCGTGGCCACCATTCTCGCCATGCTCACCTACCTGAAGGCCGTAGCCATCCTCGGCACGGAGCGCTCAGCAGCCTTTCTCGCGCTGGTGCCCATCGTGACTGGCTTGCTGGCCGTCCCCTTGCTTGATGAAGCGCTGACTAGCTGGTTGCTTGCCGGCCTCGTTTTCGTGTCTTTGGGCGCCTACATTGCCTCGCGCTATAACGGGACAGTTTTGAAACGCTGAAAGCCTTGGCGGCCGCAGCCTCAACTACACCAAGTCAGCATCAAGTAATAACCGGTAGCGCCCAGCACAATTGTTCCGAGTACGTGCAGGAGTGGCCGCCAATAGCCGACCTGGTACGGCTGACGCCCTGGCGCGCGTGACGTGCGCGTTTCTTCGACCCAGTTCACGATTTCGCCGAGGGTAAACAGGCAGGCGATGGCAAAAACAAAGAGCCCGACGATGATGGTTCCCAGTTGCGCTTCACCCGTCTTGCACGAAAAGGCCATGCCGAGTTGCTGGCGAGTCAATGGGTCGAAGCCGACGGCCAAACGGACGATGCCGAAAGCAAAGGCCAGCAGGGCAACGATGACGGCAAAATAGATCCAGAATTCACGGGTTCTGAGAACCTGAAGCAAAAGGTCGATTTGTTCTTTAAGCTCTTTGAAGAATCCAGAAAACATCATTTACCTACCCTATGTAGCGACTATTGCAAGGCCAAATACCACTGTGACAAAACATGATGCCACAAGACCCGCATGAATACTGGCTGTTGCGCCACTACTATTTGAAGATGCCCGTGTTTAGTGGCTTGCAGGCCGATGCTCTATATTACCAATCGGACGCTCGCCAAACCCGGCACTTGCCACAATCCAAGACCCTGCGGCTATCGACAACAGCACATCCATGTTATCGTCAAAATTGATCAGCACTTTACCGGACCAAGCCATGCCAACAGAACACTTTATCGCAGGCAAAGATGCCTCCCTCGAATCATCCATCAGCCGGATGCAAGCCAAACTGGCGGAAATCGGTTTCCATGTCGTCGAGCGCTCCTGGCTCAATCCGATTGATGGCATCTGGTCGGTGCATGTGAGCGACCGGGATTGCCCGCTGCTTTTTACCAATGGCAAAGGCTCGTCAAAGCTCGCTGCGCTGGCCAGCGCGCTTGGCGAATTCTTTGAGCGCCTTTCCTGTAATTACTTCTGGACACATTATTACCTGGGCGAAAAGTTTGCCACGCATGACTTTACGCATTACCCACAGGAGCGCTGGTTTCAGCCGAATGAAGATGGCGATTGGCCGAAGGAACTGCTGACGCCGGAATTGCAGGTTTTCTACAACCCGGATGCGAGCATTGGCGCGGAGGTATTGGTCGAGCACAATTCGGGCAATATGGAACGCGGTATCTGCGCCCTGCCCTTCGTCCGCATGAACGATGGCAAGGAAATCTGGTTTCCGGTCAATATCATCGGCAACCTCTACGTCAGCAACGGCATGTCGGCGGGCAACACGGTGGCCGAAGCGCGGGCGCAGGCGCTTGGCGAAATCGTCGAGCGCCACATCAAGTTCCGCATCATCAGCGAGGGACTTTGCCTGCCAGACGTGCCCGAAGAAGTGATCGCCCGTTTTCCGCGCATTGAATCCGGAATCGATGCGCTACGCACCGCTGGTTATGGTGTATTGGTCAAAGATGCTTCGCTCGGCGGCCAGTATCCGGTAATGAATGTGACCCTGCTCAACCCGCACGATCAGGGCTGTTATTCGAGCTTTGGCGCGCATCCGCGCTTTGAGATTGCGCTGGAACGGGCACTCACCGAGTTGTTGCAAGGCCGCGCACTCAACGCCCTCGACGGCTTCCCGGAGCCGGGATTCGATCTGGACGAGATTGCCAGTGCGCCAAACATCGAAATTCACTTCGTTGATTCCAGCGGTGTGATCAGCTGGAACTTCCTTGGCGACACGCCGGACTACGCGTTCTGCGACTGGAATTTCAGCGCGAGCACGGAGGAAGATTACAACTGGCTGGTCGGCATGATCCACGCCTGCGGCCATGAACTCTATGTCGCCGACTACACGCACCTTGGCATGTACGCCTGCCGGATCGTCGTTCCGGGAATGTCCGAGATTTATCCGGTCGACGACCTGGAGTATGAAAACAACAGTTTCGGCAACGACATTCGCGAAGCCATCCTGTATCTGCCCGAGCTTGACGATGAAGAGTGCAAGGATCTGCTGGAAACCCTGAACGAATCGAATCTGGCCGACCAACGCCCGGTCGCCGCCCTGATCGGCATTGCGGCTGATGCCGGTTCCTTCTGGGAAGACCTGCGCGTCGGTGAGCTAAAAGCACTTTTGGCACTGGCTATCGGCGACGAAGAGGCCACGCGCGAGGGCTGCGACTGGATACGCCACTTTGCGCAGATTAACCCCGAGCGCCGGCACATCTATCGTTGTATTGAAAGCTTGCTCAAACTGTGCGATTCGGGAGAATACGAACCTTACCGCGGTGCATTGGCAAGTCTCTATGGCGTTGAGACATTGGCCAGGGCCGAGGCGCTGCTATCTTGCGAAGAGCGCTTCTGTGGCATTCAGGCGCCAGGAGGTGATTTGAGCGGATTCGAAACGCATCATCGGCTGCTTGAAGCCTACGACAAAGTGCATCGTCAAAAAACACAGGGGCACTGTAAATGACTTACGAAGAATATCTTGATGAAATTGCCACGCTACTTACAGAAATCTATACCTTGAGCGATGAAACGGCGATAGGCATCGTCATGCGCGCCCAGGAAGACGAATACTTCAGCCCACACGACGACGATCCATCGCTTTGTACGCAAGAACGCGCCGAACAGGACGCGCGTACCGTCTTCAAGCAGTACAAGCCGGAAAAAAAGACAAAGGGAACTGCTTAGCGGCTTAGTCTGTTACTTCTGCTGCTTCTGCAATTGAGACTATGGTCGCCACCACGCCCTTGAGGTCGTCGTCATCAAGCGCGACCAACAGGGCCAGACCAGCGCGTAGCAGGTCGCCCTTCTTGACGGGCAAGCCTTGATCGGACAAGCGCTTCTTGAGCGCAAGCAATTGTTCATACTCATCTGCCAACAAGGAATACTTCTCGCGCAGCACTTGGGTCGATCGCAATTTCTTATCCAGGGGACGCTTAAAGGCTTTGGCCAGTCTTTTTCGTTTCTTGGGGTGAGCGGAACCGGTTTCCGGCGCGGATGGCATCATTCTTTTGATTGGAGCTTTTTCTGCAGCGGCAGGATCAGCCCTCTTGGCTGTAGTCATTGCTTCTCGCTTTCTGTATTACAGATCAATATACATCTATTGTACCCGCGCTATCCGTATCTCGTTTGATGCGCTGGCATTCGAAGGATTCAACGGCTTTTTTGACGGAAACATAAAAGTGCTCGTCGCCAAGCGTTGTCGATAGTCCTACTTTGTTCAGTTGCTCGCGGAAAGGTCGCGGCGAATCTGCAAGCTTGATCTCGATACCACGTTCGGTCAGCTCCTGATGCAGTTTGGCAAAGCGCTGCGCTGCCGTGACATCCATGTCCGAGATGGCTTGCGCATCAATCACCAGACACTGCAGGTCAATGCCCGCTTGATCAACCAGCTCGCGAATACGCGCCATGACATATCGTGCATTGGCAAAAATCAACGGGGCATAGATTCGATAAACAAGCAGTCCGGGAACCGTTTCGCTTTCGTCTTCGTCCAGGCAATCGTGGAACTTTCCATCGCTGCGCAAACGCCGCAACACCGCATCGCGTGGCCGCGAAATTTCGTAGAGCACGTCGATCAGCGAAAGCAGCATGCCAGCGATGATTCCCGGAACAACGCCCATCAGCAGGATGACCGCCGTGACGCCGACGGCAATGCTGAACTCATTGCGATCAATCTTGAGCAAGGTTCTCAAGGATGCCATTTCCAGCATCCCGACGGCAGCCACAATCAGAATCGCGCCGAGAGCCACCTTCGGCATCAGGGCAATGAGCGGTGTCAGAAAGAGCAGGAAGAGCAGTAAGCCTGCCGCCGCAATAAGTTGTGCCACCTGTGAATGTCCACCTGCCGCATCGACAACCGCACTGCGTGACTGACTGGCCGAAACGGGAAAACCCTGCCCCAGCGAAGCAAGGATATTGGCTGCGCCCAAAGCGCGCAGCTCCTGATTGGCATCGACTTCGTAACCGTTTTTTTCGGCAAAGCTTTGCGCCAGCAAGATGCCGTCGGAAAAAGCGAGAAAGGCAATCGCTACCGCCGCAGGCGCAAGCGCAGCCAGATCCGCCCTGTGCAGCACAAAGCCCGTGATCTCCGGAACGCCAGAGGGGACGGTACCGACCAGAGCGATCCCATAGCCCTCAAGATCAAACAGATAAGCCGCAACGACGGCGACTGCTGAAACAACGAGCGCCCCAGGAATGCGTGGCAAGTAGCGGACAAGGACAATGAATAGCAAAATCAAGGCGATGCCGAGCGCGAAGCTTGGCCAGTGTGTCTGCGACAATCGCTCAACGACGCTGGAAATCAGCGGAAAGAACTCCTCTCCTTGCGTTTTTATGCCAAATATCTTGCCGACTTGAGTGGCAATCAGCACGAGTGAAGCGCCGTTCAAATATCCGATCAATACCGGGCGAGACAGCAGATCAGCGATGATCCCCAGCTTGAGTTGCGCGGCGATCAAAAGAACCGCGCCGGACAATACCGCCAACTCTGCCGCAAGTACGGCGATTCTGGCCGGATCTTCGCCGGCCAGCGGTAAGATGACCGATCCGGCCAGCAAACCAATTGCCGCGTCGGGCCCAGCGATGACGTGGCGCGAACTGGAAAACAGCGCGTAGCCGATACAGGCCGTGAGCGCCGCGTATATCCCTGTAATTGGTGGCAAATGCATCAACTCGGCGTAGGCGAGCACGGACGGGATCATCACGATGCATGCGGTGAGGCCGGCAATAGCATCCTTTTCCAGCCAGTTGACCGGGTAGTTCCGCAACACGGAAAGCAGTGGAACGCCTCCTGGGATACACTGCAAGCGGCTGCGTTCTTTCATTCTGGATATCTCCAAAAATTCTTCAGGCTCGTGCCTCTTCGCGATTATCAAGCCCGATGCCCCGCAGCGCAAGGAGCTTCGTGGCGCTTGTCTATTCTCTCTGGTGAGTCTTCAAGGACATCTCACTCTTTGTTTTTACGTTGTGCCCGCTGTGATTAATTGATTTTTCCAGGTTGATTGAAAGATCCGATTGAATTGATTTCGCTCTGGATCAGTTCATAACCGTCCGATAAACACTGCAGGACTACATGGCTCCGTTAGCCGATCGTGCTCAATTGCCAGCATGCAACGGTGGGCAGTAACAAAAAAGCCCCACTTGACGAACAAGCGAGGCTTTCTATTTCGGTGGCCGACGGCCACGCAAAACTACTTTAGGCGGTTAATTCGCCAATCACAACAACCTTCGCGTTTGCCAGTACGTCGGTATGCAGAGAAACTTCCACTGAAGACTCGCCAACCATTTTCAACGGACCTACCGGCATGCGAATGCTGGATTTCTCGACATCAAAACCGAGTGCCTTAAGGCCATCAGCCACGTCATGGTTGGTGACCGAGCCAAACAAACGGCCATCGACCCCAGACTTGCGGGTAACGGACACCTGCACGCCTTCCAGTTTCCCGGCAAATTCTTGCGCAGCGACCAGCTTCTCGGCTGCAGCTTTCTCGAGTTCGGCACGCTTGCCTTCAAATTCCTTCATCGCGACCGGCGTGGCACGCTTGGCCTTGCCTTGGGGGATCAGGAAGTTGCGGGCATAGCCGTCCTTGACCTTGACGAGATCGCCGAGGTTACCGAGATTGACGACCTTTTCCATCAGAATAATTTGCATCGTCTTTTCCTCGATTATTGGTGGTTATCGGTGTAGGGGAGCAGTGCCAGGAAGCGTGCGCGCTTGATGGCCACCGACAGCAGACGCTGATAGCCCGCCTTGGTGCCAGTCAGACGAGCCGGCATGATCTTGGCGTTTTCAGCAATGTATTCCTTGAACAGATCGACATCCTTGTAATCGATGCCGTCCATCTTTTCCAGACTAAAGCGGCAGAACTTACGGCGCTTGAACAGCCCGCTACCACGTTTTTTGACGTTCTTGTCATCCTTCTTCTTGAAGAACCTACCCATTTTAATTTCCTTCTACAAATTCGATCGTAGTTACATGCAATCTCAGCTGTTTGCTGTTTCGGCTTCTGGCGGCAAAAAAGCCACGTAAATGAACCCTGACTCCTGGTGTCGCTGCCTGCAGCCAGTTGGCTGTATCACCTAGACCGATGGTCTGGATTTCACATTCAACGAGCCTTGGACTTCCTGCTTCGACTTGCTCCGACTGATGCCCGATGACACATTCCGTTACCGGCACACCGGCCGGGGTAAAACGAAGGGCCTTGCGTTCAATCAGCGTCCCAGTGAGCTCAACGCAATTCAGTTGAGCCTCAATAATCAGGCCTCGGATACGGCTTCAGTAGCAACATCGCCGGTCGCCTCTTCCCGGGCATCCATCATCGACTTGGACTTCTCTTCCTTCATCATCGGTGAGGGCGTGGTAACAGCCTTCTTCATCTTGATGGTCAGGTGGCGAAGTACGGCATCGTTGAACTTGAAGCCATGCTCGAGTTCATTAAGCACTTCACCGGAGCACTCGATGTTCATCAGAACATAGTGCGCCTTGTGCAACTTCTGGATCGGATAAGCGAGCTGACGACGACCCCAGTCTTCAAGACGGTGGACTTGGCCACCATGCGTGGCAACGAGCGCCTTGTAGCGCTCGACCATCGCCGGGACCTGTTCACTCTGGTCCGGATGGACGATAAAAACGATTTCATAATGACGCATGAACACTCCTTACGGTTAAAGCCCCCCGCCATGCGAACGGTGGAGCAAGGTGGAAAAGCCGAGCATTGTAGCCGATTTAGGTCTTGCAAATCAATGAGTTTTCGGAGGCTTTAGATGTGGCTTGCCACCACCACGTCCAACACCTGCCGCCAGGAAATTGGCAGGTGTCTATCAAAGCATGATATTTCAGGAGGTCGTAAAACCGAGTGCCATTTGGAGTTGTTCAAGCGCTGCCGGGTCTTCGATCGTCGTCAGGTCGCCTGGATCGCGACCTTCTGCCAAAGCCTGAATTGAACGACGCAAAAGTTTACCAGAGCGTGTTTTTGGCAAAACCGTCAAAAAGTGTACCCGACTCGGGCGGGCGATGGCACCAAGACTATGGTCTACCTGCTTCATCACTTCTTTTTCCAGCGTCGCACGTAGTTCTGGCGAGGCAATGCTGGCAGCAGATTTGACCACCGCAAACGCCATCGGCATCTGACCTTTCAAGTGGTCCGCCACGCCAACCACGGCGACTTCGGCAATTGCCGGACATCCTTGGATCGCCTCTTCGATTTCGCGTGTACCGAGGCGGTGTCCTGCGACATTGATCACGTCGTCGGTACGGCCAAGAATGTAGTGGTAGCCTTCCTTGTCTTTGATGCCCCAATCGAATGACGAGTAAACCTGCGGCTCCCTGAACAGCGAAAAGTAGGTTGAAACAAAACGCTCATCATCGCCCCATACGGTCGACAGACAA
>RRZU010882334.1_pt1 | contig 13380 bp, 13 predicted proteins | sample 2165561 | NCBI WGS metagenome assembly RRZU01 (sample SAMN10456909, study PRJNA506462) | wastewater metagenome | isolation source: wastewater sludge | place: USA: Moscow, Idaho
GATGTCGTCGAGGTCGCCGCTCATGATCCGGTTCGTCACGCGTCGACCGAGCGGTGCCAAGGCGGCGCCGACGAGGCGGCGCACGGGCCCGGCGTCGGGCTGCACGCCCTCGAACGTCATCGTGAGTCGCGTCCCCGGGTGCAGGGACTCCAGGTCGAAGGTCGTCACGTAGTCGATGCCTCCGGCGTGCGCCTCGATGCGGGTCGAGCCGAGCGCTTCCACGCCCGTCACCTCGAGCTCCTGGGTCTCCTGCCGCCCGAGCATCGTCCGCGTCTCGCGCCAGCGGGTGCCGACGCGGTAGGGGCCCGGCGTGAGCTTCTCGATCGCGGTGACCCCGGAGAGGGTGGCGGCGGCCGCGTCGAGGTCGGTGAGCACGGCCCACACCCGGTCGGGCGCGGCGGTCGTCTCGCGGGACATGGTGATCCGGTCTGCCATGACGCCACCGTACGAAGGCCGCACACCCCGACCCGCCGCGGGGCCCATCCGCCGCGTGCTCGGGCTCGATCGTTGAGCGGGTCGAGTCGACCCACGGGGCATGATGCAGAGGTGGATCACCATCGCAGGACCGACCTGTCGTCGAGCAGGCCATGAGCGGCACCGACGCGACCCGAGCCCGGGGCGGGACCCCCAGCGTCGAGGCCTCGTCGTGGTGGCACAACGTGTGGCGGCCGTTCTGGGCGGTACCCGCGGCGTGTGCCGTGAGCGCGGTGGCCCTCGGGCTCGCCCTGCCGCTCCTGGACGAGGGCCTGCAGACCGAGCTGCCGTACGTCTTCCAGGGCGGCCCGTCGGGAGCGCGCAACCTGCTGGGGACGATCGCGACCGGCATGATCTCGATGACCGGCCTCGTCTTCTCCATCACGATGGTCGTGCTGCAGCTCGCGAGCAGCCAGTTCACCCCCAGGGTGCTCGGGAGCTTCCTGGAGAGCCGCATCACCCAGGCGACCTTGGGTGTCTTCACCGCGAGCTTCGTCTTCGCACTCACCGTCACCCGCTCGGTGCGCGGGGATTACGGCGAGACCGGCACCTTCGTGCCGCAGGTGTCCGTGACCGCTGCGTTCGTCCTCGTGCTGGCAAGTGTCGGGTGCTTCCTCGCGTTCATCCACCACATCACCTCCTCGATCGAGGTCTCGCAGGTCATCTCCCGGATCGGTGAGCGGACCTTGGGTCTGGCCGACGACATGTATCCGCACGAGGTGACCGAGGCAGGGATCCACACCGGACCGACGTGGTCGCCCGAGCCGGACACTCCACGGGTGGCCCTCTCGACCCGCACGCGGCACGGCTCGCTCACGTACGTCGACTACCCCGCCCTCGTCAGGTCGCTCGTGAACACGACGCCGTGGTGACGATCGATCGCCCGATCGGGCAGTTCCTCGCCGAGGGCCAGGACATGCTCCGCGTCTGGGGCGTCTCGGAGCTCGACGAGGCCGCCCGTGACACCCTCTACAGCCATGTCGGGCTCGCCTCGGAGCGGCAGATGCGCCAGGACGTCGCCTTTGGCATCCGCCAACTCGTCGACATCGCCGAGCGGGCCCTCTCCCCCGGTATCAACGACCCCACGACCGCGACCCAGTGCCTCGACGAGTTGCACCGCATCCTGCGCCGCCTCGTCGGGAGGCAGTTGCCGAGCCCTTACATCGCGGATGCGCAGGGGCAGGTCCGTGTCGTCCACGACCCCCAGTCGATCGAGAGCCACATCCGTCTCGCCGTCGAGGAGATCGCCCACTACGGCACCGAGTCCGTGCAGATCCCGGCGCGTCTGCTCGCGATGCTCGACGACCTCGAGGAGGCGTCCGCACCGCGCTACGTGCCTGCCATCCGACGGGCTCGGGCGCTCATCGAGAAGCCCGAAGAGACACAGGAGGTCCCGCCGGGGCGCGGCGAGTGACACCGGTCGACGGCCGCCGGCGCAGACTCTGGGCGCGGCCCGTGGAGTCTGCGAGAGTGTGGGACATGTTGGTTTCGGGGATGGAATCCCTCGCATCCGAGCCCCTGTCACTCCCGGTCGGTGTCGTCGGGGCGGGGGCGATGGGGTCGGGGATCGCTCAGGTCGCCGCGCAGGCCGGGCATCCGGTCTTCCTCGTCGACGCGGTCGAGGGCGCGGCACTGGCCGCCGTCGAGCGGCTGCGGGCCGACCTCGAGCGGCTCGCCGCGAAGGGCAAGGTCGACCCGCAGGAGGTGCCGGCGACGATCCGGCGGATCCATGCGGTGCTCGACGTCGACGCCCTGCCCCCGTGCGCGCTCGTCGTCGAGGCGATCCGGGAGGATCTGGGCGACAAGCGCGCCCTCTTCGACCGGCTCGCGGCGACCCAGCCGAGCGAGACGATCCTCGCGAGCAACACCTCCAGCCTCGACATCGCCGCGATCGCGCAGGGCATCCCTCACCCGCAGCGCGTCATCGGCCTGCACTTCTTCAATCCTCCGGCCCGGATGCGGCTCGTCGAGGTGATCCGCACGGATGCCGCCGACCCCGACGTGCTGGACCGGGCCGAGTCGCGCGTCACGAGCTGGGGCAAGACCGGGGTGCGCTGCTCCTCGACGCCGGGGTTCATCGTCAACCGGGTCGCGCGCCCCTTCTACGGCGAGGCCCAGCGGATGCTCGCCGAGGGGATCGCCGACGCCGCGACGATCGATCACACCCTGCGCGCGGCGGGCTTCCGGATGGGGCCGCTGGAGCTCACCGATCTCATCGGTCAGGACGTCAATCTCGCGGTCGGCACCTCGGTGTGGGAGCAGACCGGGCGCGATCCCCGCTACGCCCCGACCGACGCCCAGCGCGACCTCGTCGGCGCCGGCCATCTCGGGCGCAAGAGCGGCCGCGGCGTGTACGCCTACGACACCGGCGGCGCGGCGCTCGACGCCACTCCCGACCTTGCCCTGGCGGAGCGGCTCGTCGGCGGCCCCGTCCGCACCGACCCCGTCGCGCGGACCCTGGCGATGCTCGTCACCGAGGCCGTCGAGCTCGTCGCCCGCGGCGAGGCGAGCGCCGCCGACGTCGACACCGCGATGCGGCTCGGCACGAACTACCCGCGCGGGCCGATCGAGTGGGGCGCGCAGATCGGCTTCGACGTGATCGCCGCGCAGCTCGCCGAGCTCGACGCCGCCTACCCGGGCGGCCGCTACCGGCCCAGCCCCACCCTGGCCGACGCGCCGGCGATGCTCGCGCAGGAGCGCCGATGACGCCCGAATCCCCTGGTCAGACCCCGACCGAACTCCCGACCGGCCTCCCCACCGCTGAGGAGACCTGGCCGGCCGACACCGGGGACGACCTCGCGTTCGTCGCGCAGATGTGGGCCGACGACGCGTGCTCGCGGGGGCTCGGCATGAGCGTCGAGGAGGTGAGCGGCGGGGATCGCCCGGACGGCGCGCCCACCCTCGGCGCCGCCACCGTGCGCATGACGGTCGCCGCGTCGATGGTCAACGGCCACGACATCGCCCACGGCGGCTTCATCTTCACGCTGTGCGACAGCGCCTTCGCCGTCGCCTGCAACGCCCGCGGCAGCCTCACCGTCGCGGCCGGCTGCGACATCGACTTCATCGCTCCCGCGCGACGCGGCGACGTCCTGATCGCCCGGGCCGTCGAGCGGGCGAGCTACGGGCGCAACGGGATCACCGACGTCACCGTGACGCGGGAGTCCGACGGCGCGCTCATCGCCGAGTTCCGCGGCCGCTCCCGGACCCTCAGGAGGACGCAATGACGCTGCCGATCATCGAGCCTCGCCCCGACCTCTTCGACGAGGCCGAGCGCTGGTCCGCCGACGAGCTCGCGGCCCGTCAGCTGTCGCGCCTGCAGGACACGGTGCGCCGAGCCTACGAGCACGTCCCCCACTACGCGGCGGCCCTGCGCGAGCGCGACGTCCACCCCGACGACATCCGTAGCCTCGCCGACATCCGGCTCCTGCCCTTCACGACGAAGGCCGACCTGCGCGCGAACTACCCCTTCGGCATGTTCGCCGTCCCCCGCGAGGAGGTGGTGCGCGTCCACGCGAGCAGCGGCACGACCGGCAAGCCGACGGTCGTCGGCTACACGGCCGAGGACATCGCGACGTGGGCGGGCCTTGTCGCCCGCTCGACGCGCGCGGCCGGCGGGCGCCCCGGCGACATCGCTCACGTCTCCTACGGCTACGGGCTCTTCACCGGCGGGCTCGGCGCGCATTACGGCGCGGAGGCGCTCGGGTGCACCGTCGTGCCGGCCTCGGGCGGCAACACAGAGAAGCAGATCCAGCTCCTCCAGGACTTCGGCCCGCGGATCATCTTCGTCACCCCGAGCTACTTCCTCGCGATGCTCGACGTCATGGAGTCGATGGGGATCGACCCGGCGAGCACGTCGCTGGAGATCGGGGTCTTCGGTGCCGAGCCGTGGACGGAGGCGATGCGACAGGAGATCGAAGGCCGTGCCGGCCTGCACGCGTGCGACATCTACGGGCTCTCGGAGGTGATGGGCCCGGGCGTCGCGCAGGAGTGCGTCGAGACCAAGGACGGGCTGCACATCTGGGAGGACCACTTCTACCCCGAGATCGTCAACCCGCTCACCGACGAACCGGTCGCCGAAGGCCAGACCGGCGAGCTCGTCTTCACCTCCCTCACCAAGCAGGCGATGCCGGTCCTGCGCTACCGGACGCGCGATCTGACCCGCCTGCTCCCCGGCACCGCGCGGCCCGCCTTCCGCCGCATGGAGAAGGTGACGGGCCGCGCCGACGACCTCATGATCGTCCGCGGCGTCAACGTCTACCCGACCCAGATCGAGGAGATCGTCCTGGCCGTGCCCGGCCTGTCCCCGCACTTCCAGTGCGTCCTGACCCGCCCGGGCCGCCTCGATGAGCTCACCGTGCGCTGCGAGGCCGAACCGCGCACGCCGAGCAGCGACTTCGAGGGCATGGCCCGGGTCGTCGCGGGGCACATCAAGGGCGCGATCGGCACGTCCGCGCGCGTCGAGGTCGTCGCCGAGGGCGGCATCGAGCGCTCCGTCGGCAAGGCCCGCCGCATCATCGACCAGCGCTGACTCCCGGCACTCGCCACCCGCACGAAGGGGCGCCCAGGGCCGATGCCGTGGGCGCCACTGTCGGACGAGCCGATGTCAGAGCTTGGGCGTGATGCCCTTGATCTGCGCGAACGTCGGCGCCCAGTGCTCCGCCAGAGCGCTGCGGCCCATGAAGAGCCCGAGGTGACCGCCCGGCACGAGGCGACGGGTCACCTGGTCGGGCGGCGTCGACGTCTTGCCCTCGAGCGCCCACACCTGCGCCGGGGGCGTGATGTGGTCGCTGTCGCCGGCGAGGAGGAAGAGCGGGCAGTCGATGTTCGAGAGCTTGACGTACTCTCCGCCGATCTCGAGCTCACCGCGCACGAGTTCGTTGTGCTTGAAGAGGTGCTCGACGACCCAGAGGTAGAAGTCACCGGGCAGCGGCTGCGTCCACTGGAACCACGTCTCGAAGGAGCGGTATCGCTTGACGTACGCCTCGTCGTTGATGTTGGCCAGCAGCTGGAGCTGACGGTCGAGCTCGTTGTGCGGCTGGAGCGACATGAAGCCGGTGAGGAGGAACTCGCCGGGCAGCACGCCGTGGTGGCGGTCGACGACCGACTTGTAGAACGACATGTCGTCGCCCGGGGTCATCATCTGGACCCACGCGTGGAGCAGCGGCTCACCCGCGTGGTAGTCGATGGGGGCGCCGGCGATCGTGAGCGTGTTGACGGTCTCGGGGTGCATCGCCGCGTAGATCGTGGCGAGCCACCCACCCTGACAGTCTCCGACGATGTTGATCCGCCCGCCGAGCATCTGGGAGACCTCGTGGATGATCGCGATGTAGTCGTCGATGTTCGTGTGCTTCGTCGCCTGCGTCGCGCCGCGCCAGTCGAGCGAGAAGACGCGCTCAAGACCGGCGGCGCGGGCCGTCATCACCTGGGACTGATCCGGGGAGTAGTCGACGATGCACGAGTCGTGACCGGCCTGCGGCGGCAGGAAGACGGTGGCGACGGTGTCGGTCGAGGCGTCCGGCGCGGAGAAGTCGCGCAGTCGCGCGGCGGGCCACTCCTTGACGATGGTGTGATCGCTGGCCCACTGGGGGCGATCGCGACGCAGCGCGGTTCCGGCCCAGCGCGTCATGTCCGACCACAGGTCGAACGGCGTGGCCCGTCGCATGAGGGCGCCGCTCCAGAAGTCCACCGAGCCGCGCAGGAGCGCGGTGTAGGTGCCCACCAGAGCCTCGGCGTTGGAATCGGCGATACCGCGGGGAATCTGCTTCAACATGAGTCGTCTCACCTTCCACTTCGTCGTGGTCTCACCTGGGCCGGGCCCATGGTGCCGACTCCCATCTGCAGGAGTGTCGAGGCTTCCCCCTCGGGTCGCCTACGACCGCGTTGGTGCGATTTGCATCCTCTGGCGCTGCCCGGCGGCAAGGACATTCGTCCCATGCTTTGTATACCAAGCAGTGCCAGAATTACTCGATGGTAGACCAGTCCGGGGCCTGATCCACGACCCACACCCGACGAATCCGCCGTCCACCCGAACTATCGGCATGGGGAGCCACGACCGCAGCCCGCGTGGCCCGATCGTGATACGGGTCTCATTCGGGCACAAGAGAGCCGGTGGGGTGCGCGCCTGTCGACGCGCAACCCCACCGGCTGGGGCTTCTCCGCATGCGGGTCACCGCATGTCGGGTCACCGCATGATCGCGGGGATCAGCTCTTGGCCTTGCTGCCCTTCGCCGGGGCGGCGGGACGCTGGGTCGAGACGTTGATCATCTCGCGCGCCGCGTCCGTGTACGCCTTGGAGACGTCCTGCACGTAGCGGGCGTGCGCGGTCGCGAGGGCGTTGACCCACTCGAGCTGCGACGCGCCGGCCGTCTGCTCCTGGAGCTGGACCATGTTCTCCAGCGCCTTCTCGTAGGCATCGAGCGAGGCGAGGCCCGCCTGACGCGAACTCGTGATGAGGCGCTCGTTCATCTCGCGGATGCGCGAGACGGCATCCTCAGCGGCAGCAGTGGCGTTGGCGGTCGCGTTCTCGGCCGCAGCGCGGGCCTTGTCCGACGGTGTCGTCATGTCGTGCTCCTTGTCGCGTGAATGTCGCGGGAATGTCGCGTGAGTTGCTGTGCGGGTGTCGAGCTGCAGGTCGGCGGGTGCCGGACCTACATGTCCTGGCCGCCGTTGACGCCCCACACCTGTCCGGTGATGAAGGACGACTCGTCGGCGACGAGGAAGTGGACGACGCGAGCGATCTCCTCGGGCTGCGCGAGGCGGCGCAGCGGGATGTTGAGCTTGATCTTGTCGAGCACCTTCTCCGGCACGGCCTGGACCATCTCGGTGAGGACGTAGCCGGGGGTGACCGCGTTGATCGTCACGCCGATCGTGTCGTCGGTGAGCTTCTCGGCGCGGCCCAGCTGGAAGGCGGCCTCGCGAGCCAGGGTCTTGGTCAGGCCGAAGAGGCCCGCCTTGGACGCCGCGTAGTTGGCCTGACCGATGTTGCCGGTCTCACCGATGATCGAGCTGACGTTGACGACACGGCCGGTGCCGCGCTCGATCATGTGGTTGAGGGCCGCCTGCGCGAGGTAGAACGCGCCGGAGAGGTTGACATTGATGACGGCGCTCCAGTCCTCGTCCGTCATCTTGTTGATCGTCTTGTCGCGGGTGATGCCCGCGTTGTTGACGAGGATGTCGAGCTTGCCGTGCTTCTCGATGACCTCGGCGATGGTGCGGCGGCAGTCGTCGGCGTCCTCCACCTTGCCCTGGTGGATCGTGAACTGGCCCTCGGGGAACTCGGCCTGGAGCTCGGCGAGGAACTGCTCGGCGCGCTCGGTGTTGCCTGCGTAGCCGGCCGCGACGATGGCGCCGTCACGGGCGAGGCTCTTGCTGATGGCGGCACCGATGCCGCGCGTGCCGCCGGTGACGAAGGCGACGCGACCCTTCAGCTTCTCGCCGGGGATGGTGTCATCGGACATGGAGACTCCTCACGTCAGTGTGATCAAGGATGTGCTTTGGGACACTAGTGGGGCGGACCCGCACCGTAGGGCCGAAGCGGCCCGGTGATACGACATCCGCGGGGATCGGGCGACAGGGACGACCTAGGGGCCGACTTAGGGACCTACGACTCAGGGACGTACGGCTCGGCGTGCGAGCGCGGCTCGAGCCACGCCGCGATCTCGGGCCAGATCTCGCGCTTGGCCTTCGACCCGGCCATGAGGCCGATGTGACCGCCGGGGCGCGCCATGTGCTCGACGTCGTCGCTGCCGACCACGTCGAGGAAGGGCGTCGTCGTGTGGCGGGGTGCGATGTGATCCGAGCCCGCGGTGACGACGAGGCAGCTCTGCGTGATGTTGCGCAGGTCGACGCGCTTGCCGCGCAGCTCGATGCGCCCGCGGATGAGGCGGTTCTCCTTGTACATCCACGTGACCCACTGGCGGAACGCGCGGCCCGCGAAGGGCGGGTTGTCCCCGACCCACTTCGACATCGCCTGGTAGGCGACGCGGTTGGCCGTGCCCTCCTCGACCTGCTCGAAGAGGCGACGCTTCGTCGTCACGTAGTTGTTGACCGGCTTCATCAGCTTGTTCGCCCAGTCGACGGCGCCGCCGGGCATGTTGCCCATGTAGTCGGCGACCTGGTCGACGTCGAACGACTCGCGCCCGAGCCACGTCGTGTAGAGCGAGTCGCTCGTGTCGACCGGCATCGTGAGCAGCACGAGGTTGCGCGCCGGGCCGGTCGGGTTGAGCGCCGCATACATCGACGTGAGCGCCGCACCGATGCACCAACCGACGATCGAGATCTCCTTCGCGCCGCTGACGCGTCGGGTCTCGCGGATCGCCCACGTCAGCTCGTCGCAGACGTAGTTGTCGAGGCCCATGTCGGCGTCCTCGTCGCCGGGCTCGCCCCAGTCGACGAGGAAGACGTCGAAGCCGGCGTCGAGGAGGAACTCGACGAAGGAGTTGCCCGGTCGCAGGTCGTAGATGATCGGCTTGTTGATGAGCGCGAAGACGAGCAGGATCGGGACGGGGAACTTCCGCTTGTCACTGCGGTAGCGGTAGAGCGTCGTCTTGCGGTGAGTCCACACGACATCCTTGGGGGTCGCGCCGATGACCGCGTCCTCGGTCGTGAGGACGATGTTGCTCGTCTCGAGGAGAGTGCGCGGCAGCTTCACGAGCTGCAGGAGCGGGTTCATCGCGAGGCCTCGTCGGCACCCTTCGCCGCGACGATGCTCTCCGCCGCCTCGACCGCGGGGCTCGCCGTGCGCGGCACGCGGGTGCGACCGGTCGTCTTGCCGTTGCTCGCACCGACGGCGGGGGCACTGCTGCTCGCGTCGTCCGTGGCCTCGACGGCTGCGGTCGGGCCGCTCTCACGGCGGCTGCGCACGGCGCTCTTGCCCTGCGACGCGCTCGGGGTGGAGGCCTGACGGGCCTCGTCACGCTCGGCGCGCGTGGCCTGCAGCTCGGACTCGAGCTGCTCGACGACCTGGAGGACGTGCTCGAGCTTGTCCTCGGTGCGGGCGAGCTGCGTGCCCAGGCGGCTGATATCGGTGCGGCCGGCCAGGCGCGTCATCCGGACCATCTGGTCGAGGCCGATCTGGGCTATCCGGGACAGTGCCACGGCGTTGCTCGTGAAGAGGGACAGGCCCTCGGCGAAGCTCTGGCTGGAGACGAGATTCTCGAGGGTGGAGGAAGCTGCCTTCTCGGACTGCTCGTAGGCCTGGCGGGCCTGCTGGGCCGGGTCCGAGATCTTGCGCGGTTGCTGTGTCATCGTCAGTAGTCCTCGTTCGGCGTGGCGGTCGTGGGCACTGTGGCCGACTCTATGCGCCTACGACGACGCGCGATATACGGATCCCACACTCCGGGAGGTCCGTTCCAGTCGATGGGCGCCCCGCGACACGACTCACCCCCTCCTGCTAGGTCGACGGGCGTCGGGCGCCTCGACACATGGTTCTTTGCGATAACGGCTCGGTCCCAGGTCGCCGGGCCTCCTCGCCCCCGACACACGGCTCCGTATCCTTGAAGGCACCGACATGGCCGCACGAGCGCCGTGGGGTGCCGACCGGAGCGTCGGCAGAGAGGGAGGGGTCGGCATGGAGGACAGGGAGGGCGCCACGAGCGCGCTGCGGGACGATCGCCCGAGCGTGCTCGGGTCCTACATCCGCGCACAGCGGCAGCTCGCGGATCTGTCACTGCGTCAGCTCGCCACGCTGAGCAACGTCTCGAACGCCTACCTGAGCCAGGTCGAGCGGGGCCTGCACCAACCCTCGCTCAAGGTGCTCCGCTCGATCGCCGACGCGCTCGACATCTCGACCGAGCACATGCTCTCCCAGGCGGGCGTCATGTCCGCCAGCGCCCGGGCCTTCAGCAACGCCGCCGGCGGCTCGACCGAGACGACGGCCGGCACGGTCGAGGCGATCCTCGCCGACACCGCGCTGCGCGAGGACGAGAAGCAGGCGTTGCTCGCGCTCTACAAGACGTTCGTCAACAGGCACTAGACGCGGCGCCTGCCACACTCCCCTCCTGGAGCCCCCGGCTTACGCCGGGGCTTCTTTGTGCGCTGACCTGCGACTTTGCCGGCTGGACACCCTCTCTTGGCCGATCGCACACATTTCTTTTGCTTGAGTAACCAAGCACTGCGCTTGACACCACGCATGGAGCGCGTACTATTTCAAGCAGGACGCCACGCATGATCAAGCACGGAAGCTGTCGGCGTCGCCGGACCATCACCCCCACATACAGAAGGAGATTGCACATGACGATCACCGCTCAGTACCTCGAGGCCACCCGCAAGGTCCAGGACAACTGGTTCGCTGCGTTCGACGCGATGACCACCCAGTACGTGCGTCAGCTCGAGCGTCCCGTCGCGACCGTGTTCCCGACCGTCGACGCCCGCAAGGCTGTCGACGAGGTCTTCGACTTCGCGGCCAAGGCGCTCACCGTCCAGCGCGAGACGGCCCACAAGGTCCTCTCCGCCAACTACGAGATCGCGCAGCAGTGGCGCACGCAGTCCACGGAGCTCCAGGGCGCGTGGCGCGAGCAGGCCAAGGTCGTCACGGACATCACCCGTGACCAGCTCGAGGCCTTCACCAACTCGGCTCGCGAGCAGGCCCTCTCCATCGGCGAGACCGTCGAGAAGCAGGCCGCCACGGTGCGCTCCGCTGCCGACGAGGCCGCCCGCACGGTCAAGACCGCCACGGAGAAGCAGGTCGGCATCGCGACCGAGGCTGCTGCCGAGCAGACCAAGCGCAACTACAACCTCATGAACTCCGCCCAGCTCAAGGGCGAGCTCGCCGCTCGCAAGCTGGCCGCGACCGGTTCGCTGGACGAGATGCGCGCCCGCCTCAAGGACGCCGACGCCAAGGCCTGAGCCTGACGTCACCCGCCCTTGATCGGGCAGCGTGACTCCGTCCTCGCGGACGGCCCTGACCTCCGCGAGGACGTGACCACGTTCGAGAGCCCCGTGACCCAATGGGTCACGGGGCTTTCGCATGCCCGGGCAGCCTGGACGGCGCGGCCGGGCCGGTCGTCACACCCGCCGTCCTGTGGTCACTCCGCCGTGACGACAGGACGGCGGGTGTGACGAGTCGTCGCCGATGCCCTGCCTCTCGTGCGTGGGATCCACCGGGACCTGTTCGGTGTCGGCACGGCGGTGCCTAAGCTGGCACGGACTGTTGTTCCCGTGTCGAAGGAGACTCCCGTGACCACCCCGCTCGTCAATCTCGACCTCACCGGCCGTACTGCACTCGTCACCGGAGGCGTGAGCGGGATCGGCCTCGCGTGCGCCCAGCGGCTCGCCCGGGCCGGCGCGACGGTGACGATCCTCGACCTCGACGAGTCGGCCGCGCAGGCGGCAGCCGAGCCCATCGGCGGCGTCGGCATCGGTGCCGACCTCACGAGCCCGGAGGTCCTCGCGAGCCTGGACGACGACCGCTTCCGCGCCGACATCGTCGTCAACAACGCCGGCTTCCAGCGCGTCACGCCGGTCCACGAGTTCGACCCCAACGTCTTCGCGGCGATCCAGCGGATCATGGTCGAGGCGCCGTTCCGGCTCATCCGCGCCTCGCTCCCCCGCATGTACGCCCAGGGTTGGGGCCGCATCGTCAACATCTCCAGCGCGCACGGGCTCATCGCCTCGCCGTTCAAGTCGGCATATGTCGCGGGCAAGCACGGCCTGGAGGGCCTGAGCAAGGTCGTCGCGCTCGAGGGCGGCCCGAAGGGCGTGACGAGCAACTGCATCAACCCCGGCTACGTGCGCACTCCCCTGGTCGAGAAGCAGATCGCCGACCAGGCAGCGCAGCACGGCATCGGCGAGGACGAGGTCGTCGAGAAGATCATGCTGATCCGTCCGGCGATCAAGCGCCTCCTCGAGCCGGCCGAGGTCGCCGAGCTGGCGATCTACCTGTGCTCGGACATGGCGCAGTCGATCACCGGCACGTCGCACTCGATCGACGGCGGCTGGACGGCGAGCTGACATGTCCACGGATCAGTCTGTCGCGGACGAGCAGTCAGTCCCGGACGAGCAGTCAGTCCCGGACGAGCAGTCTGTCCCGGACGAGCCGGTTGCCGTGGCCGAGGCGCCCGGTCCCGAGCAGCCCGAGGGATCGGTGCCGCCGGAGTCGGTGACGCTGCGCTTCCTTGCGGCGCCGATGGATGCCGGCTACGCGGGGCACGTCGGCGCGGGCCGGGTCCTGGAGTGGATCGACAAGGCGGGCTACGCGCTCGCGGCGGGCTGGGGCCGGACGTATGCAGTGACGGCCTACGTCGGCAACGTCCACTTCTCCCGCCCGATCCCCGTCGGCCACATGGTCGAGGCGAGGGCGCACATGGTCTATACCGGGCGCAGCAGCATGAACATCCATGTGACGGTGAGCTCGGCCGATCCGCGCGAGACGCGGCTGCATCCGGCGTGCGACTGCCTCATGGTGTTCGTCGCGATGGATGCCGACCGGCGCCCGACGGCGATCCCCGCGTGGGAGCCCGACACCGAGGCCGAGCGCGAGCATCAGGCGTCGGCGCTGCGGCAGATCGAGCTGCGCAAGAGCATCGAGAAGGCGATGGCCGAGCAGGTGTATTCGGACGACGGCACCGCGCCGCGGATCGTCCTGCGCTTCCTCGCCGCACCGACCGACGTCAACTGGGGCGGCAAGGTGCACGGCGGGATCGTCATGCGCTGGATCGACGAGGCCGCGCACGTGCTCGCTACACGCTGGACCGGCCATGACTCGACGGTCGCGGTCTACACCGGCGGGGTGCGCTTCTACCGGCCGCTGCAGATCGGGCACCTCGTCGAGGTCGAGGCGCGGCTCTTGCTCACGGGGACGTCGAGCATGCACATCAGCGTCCACGTGCGCTCGGGCGACCCCGCGACGGGCGAGCTGGCCGAGACGACCCACTGCCTCACGATCTTCGTCGCGCTGGACAGCGAGGA
>RRZU010370918.1_pt1 | contig 13375 bp, 9 predicted proteins | sample 2165561 | NCBI WGS metagenome assembly RRZU01 (sample SAMN10456909, study PRJNA506462) | wastewater metagenome | isolation source: wastewater sludge | place: USA: Moscow, Idaho
TTTTCGAGAATTGGTGTCGATCGTTAGATTGCCAATGCTTCCACCGCAACATATACTCTCTTCACTCTCTTTACCATTAATAAGTTTGTAACTCAGTTGCTTGGTTATTGAGTTAGAGACGGCTTTTACGTCGTTCCATTTTCCTAGTTCGCATGGAGTATGATAATGCGCTTTTCCATCGAATGAACTTGCTGTTTTCAAACGACTATAACTCTTTGCAATAAGCTGGCTATGATGTAAAACCGTCATCTTTAAAGAGTAGTTCTCTTTAAAACTTTTATAACAAATAGGGCAGGAGGTAACCAACATCTTAGCATTTGAATTATTGATAATTTCACTATTCTTAGCCATCACCTCTTTAATGTTTCGCTTGTCGGCAAGTAGTTGAGCACCTCGACCACAACAATTAATGGAGTCGTCTAACTTTATATAGCTCATATTGAGCTTCTCAAATACTCGCTCCATCGCTTTGCCAGTGCGGTGATTCAAACGCCCCATGCACCCCTCGAAATAAAGAACATCTACCGCCTCATTCTTGAGAGGAGTCTCGACAATTGGACGATAGTGTGACGTAGTTTTGCCAATTAATGAATAGTTGCTCCTTGCATGATTTCGATGTGGCATTAAATTGATACCTACCGGACAAGCTGAACTGCATTTATTACATTGCAAACAGTTGAAGGCCAGATCGAAATGGGCTTCGTGATTGAAGTTTTTACGTCGCAAACTACGCAATAGATATACAGACTGATTCTTATCCATTCTATTAACGGTGCGCTGAGCACATACATCAATACAAACACCACAACGCGAACAGCTATTATTCTCTAATTGGCGCAACATCGGATGATGAAACTCATTATTAGATAATAAATTTCGCGCAAATATCAATATAATCTCAGCTGGAATGTGTAGATATCGTGAATAGGGCAAGAAGATAAAAAAACCTCCCAACGCAAATGAGTAGCTCCACCAAATAAGATCGGCAGTGGATTGTGAAAGAGGCGTTGAAAAGAAGATGGAAGAGGCTGTTTGCGTTAAAAAACCGCCATTATTAGATATAGAAGCTTGACCACTCTCGGCTAAAAATCGAAGAGGGAAGATAGCCCACAAAAATGACATCGCTAATCGATCAACCAAATCATGCTGGGTAGTTCCTTTCATCCCCACACTCTTTGAAAAGAAACGCTTTCCAATGGCAACCACCAGCGCTATCAGAATCAGCAACAGGATAAAATCCATAACATTAGCGAAACTTTTAGAGAGCATCGATTCGTTAAATAGATCGCCTCGTCGTAAAAAAATGGGCACCCAAACAGGATTTATCCAACTTTGTGTTAAGAGATGCGTCTCAATTTTACCCACTACAATCAGCATAAACCATCCAAAGGCAAAGGCGGTATGCATCAATCCTAGCAACAAATTCACCTTGAATAACTTACGATGCAGTAGCGACTCCATCATTATCTCCTGAAGAGCGTAGAATAATCGGCGTGTAAAAAGACGACGAAAAACCCTCTTGCGACTCTTGCTAGATAGTTTAGCGAATCCACTTATAAAGCTTATAATAAGCACTATAAGCATAAAATGAAACCCTATAGCAAAAGGTAATACAAACCAATTAAAACTCATTACTATGCAATTTGTAAGATGGAGTAGATAATTTTGCGGCTCTCAACATTTGAAGGACACACAAGCTGACATTTTGAGCAGTTAATACAGTTCTTAAGCACGTCGTTGGCTTCAGAGGTTAATCCCCTTCGCCATAATGCAACAACCTCTCTAAAAGAGACTTTCCCCTCGTAAGGCGATGCACAACTGCCCGAGCAACATCCACACTGAATACATTGCGCACTACTCTCAAGCATTGCCTCCCAACGCTTATCGAAATGGGGCAACGAAGCATCTAGCGATACCTGATTGCTCTTTTTGGTAGCGTATCCAAAGTTTATCATACGTTTAGTTCTGAAGCGTTTTAAAATAGTTCAGAATCTCCAGCGAAGTAGAATTTGCCTCAGCAATAGTCTCTTTGATGGTGGTAGATACCAAACTGCTTTTGGGATAAAATAGAGGAGCGTTAACCTCTTTATCACGTTTTTCGTAGCCAGTTAAAAGCACTACGAGGTCAAATGTCCCTGCTAATGGCTTTCGAAGAAGTGTATCTTCGGCTTTAACAAGCAATCTCTTATCAATAGTTTCGGCAATTTCAGAGACTCTTCCACGCACAAAATTTACTTTATGTGTAGCTTGAGCTTCGTAATAGAGCTCTTCAAAACCCTCGTCATACATACGAAGATCCATATAAAAGTTATAGACTTTACTTTGTGGATATCTCTTTTTGATCTCCACAGCCTGCTTAACGCCTACCATGCAACAGATTTTGCTACAGTGTTCGCAGTTAATCTGCCTATCGCGCGATCCAACACAGTGCACAAATGCTACTGAAAAATTATCAGATGTTGCCAGCTTTTTCAAACGACCATCGTCAAACATCTCCTCTAGCTCGGAGGCTGTAATCACACTCTTGAATAGGCCATATCCCAACTCCTCTTTTACGGAGGGATTAAAGAGTTTGAATCCATCGGCCATCACCACTGCCTGCTGATTCTCGAGCACACCTCTATTTGTGATAACACTCCAATCGTTCACGTCACGCTTCAGCGACTGAAATTCAGTTGAGAGTTGTAATAACACATTACTACTTTTAATCTCGGCAATGAGTCTGTTCGTCAAGGTTGAACCTTTTGCATTTAAAGGAAAGATGTTAGCCCAATTGGCAACTTTACCTCCTAGTATTGCCTCTTTCTCTAAAAGGGTAATTGAAAAACCCAGTCCCGATAGTTGGAGCGCCATTTGCATCCCTGCAACACCTCCACCAACAATGGTTATATTTTGTGATTGATTAGTCATATTATATTGAACTCAGTTATCATTAGTCCACTGTTAACACCGATGGTTTTAATGGTTTACCCATTGTAACTCCATTAATATCCAAATACTTATCAGATTTATTGTACTTAAATCCGATCTTTTCAAAGAGCGAATCAACCTGCACTTGATGCATCTGTAATCCTAGTTCCCACGGATTAAATCCAAGCATGATAGCAGCCAACTCCTCATGGGTCACAACAGGTATTCCATGTTTATTATCGTCGTAAGTAGTACCCTCCATTTCCGAAAGCGCATATTGCCACTTATCTAAAAACATTGAGCAGCCTGGACAATTAGCCACAATGAGGTCGGGTTTATAGGGTTTCATCGATTCAAACTTACGTTTAGATGCCGAAATGGAGTAACCTCGATTCTCTTTAACAATATAGTGCCTAAACCCAAAACCGCAACACTGACGGCGTTCAGGATAATCTATTGAGCTGCCTCCAAATGCCTCAACCACATGACTTAAAACCTTAGGATATTCAGAACCTCCAATTCCTTTGTCGGGAAAAATCTTAGCATAGTGGCAACCTACATGATCTACCACCTGTAATGGCTTGCCAGTGTGAATATTAACCAATTTGTAGGGCGCAATTTTTGCAATTTTTTCGGCATATTTATATATCAAGTCCGAAACATGCACAATATGAGTAGGAATTTCGAACTCTCTTTGAGTTGCTTTCCACAACATCTCTCTCGCCTGTTTTAATAGATGCGGATGGTGCTCCCACGCCTCAATAACTTCTAAATATAGCCCAAAAGAGGTCACACATGAAACCGCCAAATGCTTATAGCCACGCTCGGTCATTAAAGCAAATTGACGTGCAATGATTGTCATCGTTGTTTCAAATGGAACCAAATCGGTGTGATATCCAATGCCCGAACAAGAGGAGTGACGGGCATCGTCGTAAAAGTCGAGCTTCAAATTATTACGCACAATTTTCAAAAAGGCCTCTTCAGCACCAGGAAAGAAGGTCTGTCTAATGCAGCTTCTTACATAATAGTAGTGATCATCAGGAATCTCCTTTTGATGATTCTCCCACTTTTTTACTTCAATTGCCATCTGAAAGATTCATTGTGCTCTCAGCTTGATCGGCTGGTTTGCTGGTTAAGAAATCAGATTCATCAATCATCTTCATAAATTGATATCCTCCCGTAACTTCGAAAATTCGATCCAGCTCTCCCATATCATCTGTAGAGAGGTTGCGCAAAGCGCCTGATCCTACTTTTCCATATCCAGTATCGAGTTTCTCTAGCAATGGCTTTCGATTTGTGTGGACCCACTGCCATATTGGCCCTTGTTCAGGGTGATAGGTGGGCTCAACAAGATCGACACTAACGCAATAGCCCGTATTTACTAGGTTTTTACCAATTACATTGAGTAAAAGTTTTTGTTGGCGACCAAGTTCTGATCTGTCAAAAAATCCTAATAAGGTACTTGCTTTTCGTAATGCCATTATGAGTAAGCCTGGCGTATTACCTCTAGGGCAACGCGTTTTGCACGACATGCACATGCCACACTGCCAAATTGTATCGCTTGATAGTAGCTCTTCTAACGTCTGCTCGTCGTTTCGTTCAACCAATGTGCACACCAAACGTGGATCGTATGGATAGTAGGCAGCTGCCGGACATATTGCCGAACATTTACCACAACCCATGCACGAATTTAATGCCTCATGGTAACGAAAATCTTGACGGAGTAAATCCGAAATTTTCCCCATAGTTATTCATTTGCAGTGCAAATATAGGGATATTTCGGGTTTGATTATGAATAAAAAGGATGTTGTTAAACAATATTAAACGACGTTGCGGCAGAGTGATTAATTGGAGTAATGCTCTAACATTCAACACTCTCTGCTCTTGTCAAAACTTTATTCCCATTACGATAACATCATCCACCTGATCAAGATCCCCTTTCCAGTCATAAAAATTTTTCTCAACTATCTCAAGTTGCTCCGACATTGGAAGATGCATTATTCCTTGGAGTAGATTCTTAAAGCCAACGGTCATGAATTTTTTGCCCTGTGGTCCACCAAATTGGTCTGTATAACCATCAGAGAAAAGATATATTATATCTCCATGTTTATAAGTATATTCTTCAAAGGTAAACTCCTTTTCAAATTCCTTATCTTGATACTCTCCGATGCTTCTGCGTGTACCATTAAAAATCACGAACTCATTATTCAAATATAGATAAACGGGACGTCTGGCAGCCGAGACGCGTATTTTTTTCTCTGCAAACGCTATCTCAACAATTGAAATATCCATTCCATCTTTGGACTGGTCATCACCTCCTTGACCTTGATGAAGTAAAATTTTTAACTCCTCATCTAAACGGAGCAAAATCTTTGCTGGGCTTTCGGCATCCTTTCGTTTGAAGATGTCGGTTAAAAGAGTACTTCCAATCATCGACATAAATGCTCCAGGAACCCCATGCCCCGTGCAATCAACACAACAGATATAAAACTTGCCCTCTTTGTGGTTAAACCAATAAAAATCGCCACTTACAATATCGCGTGGAGCAAAAAAGACAAACGAGTCAGAAAACCATTCGTTTAAGTTTCCAATTGGAGGTAAAATGCTCGATTGAATACGTTTAGCATAATTTATACTATCAGTGATATCTTGGTTTTTACGCTCAATCTCTGTTTTTTGATGACGCAGAAGTACTGTTTGATTCGCCACTTCGGATTCAAGTACCCGTTTTGCCTCGCGTAATCGTTGTTCACGATATTTGATGAGCATATAAATTAGATAAGCAAAAAGGGAGGCCATCAACAGATAGAACCAGCTTTGCTTCCATAACGGAGGCTCAATATTTAATGTTAGAGAGAGATTTGTTTTGGACCTAACACCATCGGCATTAACAGCTGTTACTCGTAATTCATACTGACCATCAGGCAAAAAATCGAACTCTCTGTAGCCACTACTACCTAGATCGATCCATTGCGCAGACTCATAATCATCATTTTTAATAAGCTGATACTGATATGTTACACCCCTAGGATTTTTGAAGCTAATACCTATGAAATCAAATCGAAACTGATACTTACTTTTACGATAGGGATAGGGAAGCGTTATTGATTCGGTGATTGGATACGATTTGCCCGATATTTTAATACTACTAAAATTTAGTCTCGGAGGAACTAAATTTTTCTTATCTAATTCGGGGAAATATTTTACAACCCCTTCGCTCGATGCAAACCAGAGATGCTTTTCATGATCTTGCCAAATATTGTAAAAATCGCCACTCATTCGATGTTCGCCACCATAGATCTTAATCTGCATAGTGTTAACATCGATAGAGCTAATTCCAGGCCAATGCGACACCCAAAGACGGTTGTTTTTATCGCAATTAATACTGTAGCAGTAGTTCTTTGCTAACCCCTCATTCGTTGTGACTTCGTAAACGCCATTTTCATCATAACGAACAACCCCTTTCCCAATCGTTGCAAGCCACAATATACCGTTCAAATCCTCAACCAATCCGGCAACATTAACAGGTGTTTGAAAAATCATATGTTTTTCAATTATCCCCTCACTAGTTATTTTGCAAACACCACTATTTTTAGGACCAATCCAAATGTTTTTCTTAGAATCGGCATACACAAAATTGATGTTATTATGAGGTAGCCCATTCAACGTATTAAACAATTCTACCGTATTCCTTTTAATGTCAATAACATAAAGACCTCCCATTGTTGCAAGCAGAACCGAGTCGCCGGAGATCTTAATATCATTTACTTTCTTTCCTGGGGCATCATTACAATAGCTATAAGGGCGAAAACGAATCTCTTTTGATTTTCTAAAATAGACTCCAAAATCGAATGTTGATACCCAAAGATTCCCCTCCCTATCTTCAACAAAACCACTAATTTTATCATTAGGTACTCCCATTGCTTTATCATAATACTCATGATTTAAGAAGCAGTAAGGATCACTCTTTAAAAGACCATTCTCTAATCCCATCCACAACTCTTCTCTCCCGGCGTAAACGGCAAGCACCTTATTTTGCTTGAAACCGATATCTTCAAGCGAATAAAAGATAAAAGAGCCATCAATCAACGATGAAATACCCCCACCATAGGTGCCAAACCAATAGTTTCCCTCGACATCACAGAGTATATCCTTGATGTAATTATTATTCAAACCATTGGCAGTCGAAAAGTTGAGCGATTTAACAAAATTACCCTGCTCTTTATCGTAAAAGAGTTTTATAACTCCGTCTCCCCACGTGGCTAAAAGCAAATCACCATTATCCTCTTCAACAAGCGACTGAATATTTTCATTACGGATATTTAGTTGAAGACACATCTTTTGATCAGAAACCTGCGTGGCGCTTCCATTTGCAGAATTATAAAGGTAAAATCCGGCCTCTTCAGTTGCAATCCAATATTCTGTTTTACTTGATTTACGCGGAACGATACGATTTATCTTTGATGCTGGAATGCCCTTCACCTCTGACATCGAACTAATTTGGTTATCTTTTATTTTTAATTGATACAACCCACTGTTAGTACCCACCAATAGTTCATTCTCTTTTTGAGTCTCAATATCTGTTAAAATAAAATCCTGAAGTTCTGCGTAACCACTAAAATCGGTAATAACTTTTTGGTCATTAACTCTGGCAATCCCACCATTTTGCATCAAAACCCACATTCCTCTTCTACCATAAGGAGTGAAATCGCTTATCGAGTTTGATGATAGTGGATTGATATACAAATTTGTTATGGAATCACCAATAATTGATACAATTCCATTGTTAAGTCCCACCCAAACAGCGCCGTCATTAGCTAATTTAATGGTACGTACAAATTCATCGGTAATTGAGTCGGCAAGATTTACCTTGTGAAACTCTACTCCATCGTATTTGACTACGCCTTCACCTGTGCCAATCCACAAATAGCCGTTCTTTGCCTCGGCAAGTGTATAGACAAAATTTTGCGGGAGTCCAACACTAGAATCGTAGGTCTTAAAGTCAAATGACTGACCATAAGACTCCTGCACGATGAATGTAGTGACACCAATATAAAGGGCAAAAGTAAAAACAAGAGTCCTGAAAGTCATATATTTTAGCAATAAAATGCAACTATTTCTTAGGCTTTATGCTAATTGTATATTTATACTTCGGAATACCTCCAATTGGAATACTATAAAATGGAAGAGCAGTACCATATTGGTTTTGAAGATAGATAACAACATTGTTATTTTTGATCTTCTCTCTCTTATTCTTGATCAATTGAATATCGTATGAGGTGTTTTTTTCTGCTTCAACCACACGGTGTTGACTTGTAGCCCAGTCGTTGTTTAATGATGTCTTCATCACCTCCCCGTTTTTAGCCACCGAGATAATACGAATAGTTCCATCGTAATCCCAATCAAAATTACCTTGACGAAGTGTTATCACCTTGTCATCGATGTAGGGATAGATATGCGACACCTCATTTTGATCTTCATGCATACGGAACTTATACTTAAAATAGAAGGCATTAGCACCCTCCACTGGTTGATTGGCCGAAGCAGAGGTCGATAAAAAGAGGCGATATAAGTTACCATCATCACCAGCGGTACCCTCTATCATTATTTTGAAAACGCAACCACCATATTCGGGTAAAAATTCACCTTCACTTGGGTTGAATGGTCCAAATGTGAACCACTGTTTATCCATCTTAGAGTTCTCAGTAAACACTTTCGTGTTCAACAAATTCCCACTCTTATAATTACCCACTAGCTTAACTTTTCGCGCATCTTCAGAACACGCACCTTTGCCTCCATAAACCGAAAAAGTTGTCTTGGTGTCCCATGGACCATGAATTTCGTCAATTTCGCCGCCACAATCAGGGTCGTAAACTCTTATGTAGATAGGTTTGCTGTAATCTTTTGGAACAGAGAAGAAAATAATTTGAGTAAAATCATCATCTCCCCACTCTTGCGAAGTCTCTTTTCCAAAAGTTTGCAAATAGGGGATATTCTCATCCACCGCAGGAACAGGCTGACCATACGACGCCATTAGTGTAATGGCAAAAAATAATAAAAGCAGATAGTTACGCATAACTCTATTAATAAAATTATTCAACAACAATTAAGCGAGTACTCGCCATTCGATCATTTGGGTTTTCACGAGAAACCACCCCACAAAGAACCGTATAGGTTCCTCTCTTTGTAAACGTGAAATTAACCTTCGATCCAATTCTCTTATCTTTATTGTCGAAGACCCAAAAATAGTCCTTCGGCACTAAATTTCCTAATTTGGAGTTTGTAGCATCAAACTCTACTGACTGCCCCACTTTAACGGTATCTGGACATGTGATAAAAACCTGCTCGGTGTAATTAAGCGGTAAATCGTAATTAGCCACAGAGTAGAGCTCTTCGTGCGTTACAGCATCTACCACATTTAAAAACACTTTATACAATCCTGGCCCAACAAAACAGTGCTCTACACTTAACCCCTTGGCCGTCCCACCATCACCAAAATTCCAAATGTATGTTTGAGTGGCAGCTGAAATGGAATCGACACTGGTCTCTTCAAAACCAAAGCAGAACGTGTCAATAATCTGAGGTTGAGCGTTTTCAAATTCTGGGAAAACATACTCAAAATGATAAATGTCATCTCCATTTCCTCTGTTACTTGAGATGTAGCCATCGCGTTCATCCGTTGAAATATAGCAGCTAAAATCATCTTGAGGTGAATTTATGGGAGCCTCTAATAATTTGGGTTTTCCCCATCCATTATCAATCTGAGAGACCCAAATGTCCATTCCTCCATACCCATCACTTCGCATAGACGAAAAATAGAGTTTAGTACTTCCAACAAAAAAGGGAAATAACTCATTTTCACTGCTGTTGATGGGCTTCCCAATATTTACAGGCTCACTCCATCCGCCCATCAGTTGACGCTCGGCAATATAAATATCAAATTGTCCCTCACCTCCTGGCATATCCGATGCAAACGCTAAAAACTTACCATTATCCGATAGAGCAGGATGAATAAGATTATTCAACTTCTTAGTTCCTAAAACCAATGGCTTAAGGCGGCTCCATTTTCCGCTCAAATTCCTTTCAGAGAAATAGAGACCATAAGTATTTCCTCTTTTCCCATTAGAATTTTTCACCTCTTCGCTTACATTTTGGCAAACAACCATATAATTACCATCCTTTGTTACCGAAGCAGATCCAACATTAAAACGGCCACTTTCATCTTTCAGAAAGAGCTTAGGATTACCTTTGGGTACACCATTCTTCAGATCAACTTTATAGAGCTTGTAGATATAATCTCCATCGGAATTAAAGAAGTTTTTAAAGGTAGAGAGTTTCTGATTTGACGAGAAAATTAAACTCGAATCAATCAAAAGAGGAGCAATATTTGAGTTCGCGTATTTATTAACAGGTAATCTATTAACCTTAATTCCTTGTCCTTGAGCATTTAGCGACAAAACAGCTAAAAGCATGATAAAGAAGATTTTATATACAATTATTCTCTTTTTCATAACTCAACAACTAAAAGAATTTAGGATTAGATGACTTTATTTTATGCCCAAAATCGTACTGTAAAGAGATTTCGTGCGAGCCACTCCCAAAGGTAGCTAAATCTCCAATAGGATAATCAAAACTATACCCAATTTTTAACGACGATATTGGCTGAATAGCGAACATCGCAACAATCTCACCTACAGAACGATAGGCAAAAGTTGTCCAAATAAAACTATTGTAAATAGCTGTTACACCACCATCAACAACCACACTTTTAGTTGGATTTAAGATTGCTAAAGCAGAAGGTTGAAGATGAAACTTATCGGCCAATTGGAACATATATCCGCCCGAAATAAGATAGTTCACCTTCCCCAAATCGAGTTCTCCTTCGCCACTTTTATCAGGATTGTAGTAATAAAATGAGGGAACAGATAATGAAGTATAAAAATTACGACCATACCACCCTAATCCACCACCCAAGGCCAGTCCTGAAGTAGTTTCATTATTTGCTAGTAATGGATCACCCTCGCTAATAGTTGTAACCTCTTGATAGTTAGAAGAGCCCATATAAACTCCCCCATCTAATCCAAAAGCTAAAAGAGAACCCTCCGTAACATTTAATCTATAACTCACCGACGCGGTTGCTCTTGTCTGATCAAAAATGGCAATCTTACTACTATTCAACTTCAAACCCAGTGCAAAATGGTTATTCTTCAAGGGTGAATGTAGTGCTACAATTTGCTGAGTAGGAGCCTCTTCAACGCCTGTCCACTGCTGCTTATAGGCACCATAAACAGTAAAACAGTTTCGAGAACCGCCGAATGCGGGGTTTATAGCATATTGATTATGAATGTATTGTGAAATAACAATCTCCTCTTGTGCAATTAGAGTTGCCGAGAGGAGTAGCAGAAAAGATAGTAGATGATATCTGACCTTATTCATTATTCTCTTTTAATAATTAAGTAGCTTTTAACCGATTCAATTCCATCACCGCTAAAAAGATAATAATAAGCACCTGATGGAAGCTCCTTTCCCGAATCATCTTTACCATTCCATGTATTATCGTAATCCTTTTGGGAATAGAGCAATCGACCATTCACATCGAAAATCTTTAACTCATTATTTTTAACTGGTTGATTTAATAGTCCAAATATTTCAAAAGTATCATTAATTCCGTCTCCATTAGGAGTGAAAGCATTGCTATAGGTAAATCCCTTAACCTCTATTGATACAAAAGCTGTATCCGACAGACAGACCCCATTCTCTACCACCCAACGAAACTCTGTTTTACCAATTGGTAACCCGTTAGCCTTAGTCTTAGGATCATTTTCAGAAACGAAGCTAATACCATTTTGTTCTGTAAACCATGTTCCAACACCATACTCAGGGATCAGAGCATCTAACTGAGCCTCTTTAAATTGACCTGACTCAATAAATAATCGTTGAAAAGAGCCAGCATCGGCAACTGGTGATTTAAAGAATTCACCAACTAACATTGAATCATTTTCAATGCACCCCTTATTATCAACTACCCAAGCTATATCATAAGCTCCGTAATCATTAGCCGTAAATAATGTGTTGGCAGAGTTTGGATTTTCAAAGACACCAGCCCCTTCCCAATGCCCTACGCCTTTATCTGTGGAGGCCGAAAGTTCAATTGTTTTACCACAAACGGCCTGATCAACACCCGCTATGGGATGAGGCAACAGGTCAATCGCATGTGCTAATCCAACACGATCCTCCTGTGGCGTAATGCAATCATTTTTATCCTTTATGGCTCCAATGGAATATGTTTGATTGCCATTGGCCTGAACACTACTTGCATAAACAGATGAGTTAACAATAAGCTCTTCCAAAAGAGTTGTTCCATCACTTAGTCGGACATAAATAGGGTAATTGCCTGATGATGCAATAGAAATTGGCACTTGCCCCGACACACAAATCTCCTGAACACCCGAGAGCTCAGCCTTTGCATGCCCTTTAAAATGGTACATCACCGAGTCTGAGTTACTACAAGTACCCGCAATCTCTTTAAGTTTTAACTTATAATCGCCCTCGGCAGGTGCCGTAACTGTGGGCTTTTGCAAGGTATTATCGTCAAAGAGAACGGCTGGTTCAGCAACCCATTCAAATTTGTTGGTTGGTAAATCAAGAGGATCTGCATTAAGTGTAGCTTGGTAGTTACAAACCGAGGCATCGCTTCCCGCATAAGTTGTTGGGATGTGATCTACACGAACACTCATCTTCCCTGTACCATTATTAGTACCTTGAGAAAGAACCCACTCTCCGGGAATAATATTTTGCGGAATGGTACTATCAAAAACTTTATCGATTGTAACCTCGTAACTCTTTACCTCAGTGAGTGTTGTAGTCCAAGTTGTGTCGGGGTTGTCGGCATCAATTTGAATCCAATCTGTTGATTTGACTTTTGAGTATTGAATCCAATCCTTTTCAGAATACTTAACAGTGTAGATAATACCGAATGGAGGAGTTCCTTTAAACTTTATCTTAAGAGTTCGCACTCCCGTTTCGCAATAAGCCGTGTCGCCGCTCAAAATTTGAGCCGCTGGAAGAGCTTGACCAAAACAAAGCATGCCAAATGACGAAAATATGAGCAGTATAAGACTAAAATATATCCTCTTCAACATTTGAATTATATTAAAATTGCCTCCTTAAAGATGAGCGATAAAGATAAATTAAATATGATTTCTCTAGCCATAACAACAGCAAGAGAGCTACCTTGTTCAAAATCACAAAAATAGATGATCCCAACAAGGTGTTGTTTATCAAAAGTAGTAAATATCTTTAAACTTTGTTAATACCAGCGAAATATTTAATGAAATTGAGGATAAAAAAATGATTGATTCTAGATATTTATCCCAAGAGAGTCTATTAATCAACAACAAAATAGGATAAATATCATTTCAAACACCCAGATGAAGACACCGTGACGCACGATTAGAACTCAAAA
>RRZU010033263.1_pt1 | contig 13374 bp, 10 predicted proteins | sample 2165561 | NCBI WGS metagenome assembly RRZU01 (sample SAMN10456909, study PRJNA506462) | wastewater metagenome | isolation source: wastewater sludge | place: USA: Moscow, Idaho
AGAGTATTCTATTAATGAAAATATTCTAATTATAGCCCAAATTAAAGAAATGAAAGCTACAATAGTAATAATTCCTTCTTTAGTGTGAGTAATAGCTTCGGTAAAAGATAAAATATAATCGTAGGCTTTTGAATCTATTGGTAGTAAATTGAATAAAGAATTTATAATTAAATCTTTAAATCCTAAAAGACTAGCAATGCTCATTATAATTGCCAGAATAGGAATAAAAGAAAAAATAGAATAAAAACTAAGATTTGAAGACCAAAGACTGGAATTGCTAATGTGAAAATTTTCAGTAGTTAAAACTAAAAGCTTAAAAACTTTCTTAACCTTAGAACTTGAATCTGAATATTTAATATTTTTTTTGTTTTGAATAAATTTTTTAAGAATAAGAAATTTGTTATATAAATTTTGATATTTTGATTTCATAATAAATCTCTCCTTAGAAAATATTAATAATAACTGAATATTTAAAATATATAAATGAAAAAGTGATTGAATATCTCAATCACTTATAAAATTTTTTATGCATACAATTTTTAAGAATTATTTAAACCAAGGAAGTTCAAAACGATAGCCACCGGTAATGTTGATTGAACTATGTTTTACACTTTTAGTTTCTTTAGAATTTCCATTGTCAGGATTTATGAAAGTTACTTGAGTTTCTTGAATACAATAAGACAAGTCTCCAACGACATTACCATATTCTAATCCTAACCCTAACCCCGTATAAATTCCGGGTTTAACTGAAAGAGCCCAATCATAATTTCCAATTGTATTATATGACATCCCTAGATAGTATTTACCATAGATTGTATACTGCCCAATTTCAGGAAAAGTATATTTAGCAACACCATAAATGTGTAAAGAATTAAACAAATGCATTGAATCACTTGAGTTTGTTGAGTAGATACTTCCTTTAGCAGGAGAATTATATTTGTAACCAAATCCTAATCCTACCTCTGTTGTATCAGTAGCTTCATATAAACCTTCTGCACCAAAATTGTAGCTGATTGAACCATTGTAGCCACCACCAGAAATGTCATATTTATCCATTAATGACAAGCCTGCTTTAGTTTCTACGTTTATAACAGCAAATGTATTTGAAAAAATTAAGGTAAATATCCCTAAAAATATAATTTTTTTCATAAAAATGTAAACTCCTTTATACAAAATTTCTTTAATTAAATTGATTATCGGTAAACAAGAATAAAAAGTTAAGTCCATATAAAGTATTTTATATTAAAACTGCTAAGATTTCAATAGAATTAATAAAGTCTTGCTAAAAATGTAAAAATATGATAAACTTTATAAAGAAATAAAAGCGAAAAAGTGGACTCTTCAAGGTCCGCTTTTTCTTTTAAAAAAGAGAGGTGAATTAGTGAATATTGAAAATGTAGTAGGGGAAGTTGAGAAGATTATAGTTCCTCATATAAACGAAATGAACCTTGAACTTGTTGATGTGGAATATATTCAAGACGGAGCGTATTTTTACTTAAGAATTTATATTGAAAAAATTGATGGAGAAGTAAGTCTTGAAGACTGTGCAAGTTTTAGCAATTTAATTGAGGAAAAAGTAGATGCTTTAATTGAAGATAAGTTTTTCTTAGAAGTTTCTTCTCCAGGATTGGAAAGACCTTTAAAAAAGGAAAAAGATTTTGAAAGATTTGTTGGGAAAAAAATCAAAATAATTTCAAAAAATAAAATTCAAGATTCTAGAAATGTTGAAGGTTATCTTGTAAAATTTGAAAATGAAGTTGTTTTTTTGGATATTGATAATGAAGTTTATGAAATAAGATTTGAAGATATAAAGAAAGCAAATCTTGTATTTGATTTTAAAGATTTTTAAATCAGGGAGGAAAAAATGAAAGGAAAAGATCTAAAGATTTTTTTAGAGGCATTAGACGTACTGGAAAAAGAAAAAGGAATCTCTAAAGAAACTCTTTTAGAAACTATAGAACAAGCGTTACTAGCTGCTTATAAAAAAAATTATGAAGAAGATGGAAATGTAGAGGTTTCTATAGATAGAAAAACAGGAGATATTATAGTTTTATCAACTAAAGAAATAGTAGAAGAAGTTTTAGATAAAGCTTTAGAAATTTCATTGGAAGATGCTTTGAAAGTAGATAAAAATGCTCAAATGGGTGATTTTATTAAGGTAGAAGAAAAATGCGATGAATTTAAAAGAAATGCAATTCAAAATGGAAAACAAATAGTTATACAAAAAGTTAGAGAAGCTGAAAGAGTTGGAGTTTATGAAAACTTTAAATCTAAAGAGCATACAATTATTAATGGAATAATTAGAAGAATTGATGAAAGAAAAAATATTCATATAGAATTTGATAAAACAGAAGCTATATTACCTATGACAGAGCAATCAATTGCTGATAGATATAGAGTAGGGGAAAGAATTAAAGTTTATGTAGTTGAAGTTGAGAAAAAATCAAAATTCCCTAAAATAGTGATTTCAAGAAAACATGAAGATTTCTTAAAAGAGTTATTCCGTATTGAAATTCCTGAAATTGATGATGGAACAATTGAAATAAAATCTGTAAGTAGAGAAGCAGGAAGTAGAGCTAAAGTTGCAGTATATTCAACTCAAGATGGGTTAGATACAGTTGGTGCATGTATTGGGCAAAAAGGTCAAAGAATAAAAACTGTTGTAGATGAATTAAATGGTGAAAAAATTGATATAATTGAATGGGTAGAAGATAAATCTGAATTTGTAAAAGCTAGTTTATCACCAGCACAAGTAAAATCAGTTGAAATATTGGAAGATGGAGTAACAGCAAGAGTTGTAGTTCATCCAAGCCAATTATCTTTAGCTATTGGAAAATCAGGGCAAAATGCAAGACTTGCTGCAAAACTAACTAATATGAGAATAGACATAAAAACTGAGGCAGAAAATAATGATTAAACCTCAAAGAATGTGTATAGTTTGTAGGAAAAGTATAGATAAAGATAAACTTTTTAGAATGGTTGAAAATGAGGGGAATTATATTTTTGACGAAAAGCAAACGATGCAATCTAGAGGAATTTATGTTTGTGAAAGCTTAAATTGTTTAGAGAAATTATCTAAACATAAAAAATATAAAGTTCTTATGAAAGACTTAGCTGAAATAGCAAGTAGAGCAAAAAAAAGAGAAAATAAACTCATGAATTCTTTAAAAATGATGAAAAATAGTAAGACAATGACTTTTGGAATGGAGCTAGTTCAAGAAAACATAGCGAAGGTGAATCTTATTATATTGGCAAAAGATTGTAATAAAAAAAATACAGATAAAATTCTAAGTATTTGTAAAGAGAGAAATATTAGATATATTATTACTGCGTCTAAAAAAGAATTAGGAGAAGTATTTTCTAAGGAAGAGATTAATGTACTAGGCGTAATGGATAAGAAGTCTGCACAAGGTCTCTTAGATTGACAGGAGGTGTAAGATTTGAGGGTACACGAATTAGCGAAACAGTATGGGAAAAGTAATAAAGAGTTTTTAGATATTATCAAAAATCTTGGAATAGAAGGTAAAAGCCATCTTTCAGGACTTACAGAAGAAGAGGAATTGATTATAATAGAAGGACTGGAAGATAAAAAACCAAGTAAAAAAGAAGAAAAAACAGAGAAAAAATCTAAAAATAATAAAAAACAAGAAATTATAAAGGAAGCAGTTGAAGAAGAGATAGAAATAGAAGAATATATCGAATTAGAAGAGAAGTTAGATAGCAAAAGTAATAAAAACAAAAATAAAAAAGCAAAAAGTAAAGAAAATAATGACAGTAAAAGATTTGCTAAAGGTGTTAAAGGTAAAAAAAGTTTTGCAACAGAAGTTCAAGAAGATAAGGGTATCGAGATAAATGAACTTGGAGATAAAGTTATAAAAGTAAAAGAAGAATTATCTCTTAAAGAACTTGCGGAAAAAATGAAAGTTAATCCTACAGAACTTATAAAAAAACTATTTATGAAAGGTCAAATGTTTACAATAAATAGTCCTATTTCGATTGAATTGGCTGAAGAATTAGCAATTGATTATGATATTTTAATTGAAATAGAGCAAGAAGAAGAAAGAAGTTTTGGAGAAGCATTTAATCTTGAATTGGAAGATTCAGCAGAAGAATTAGTTGAAAGACCACCAATTATAACAATAATGGGACATGTTGACCACGGAAAAACATCTCTTTTAGATACAATCAGAAAAGCTAATGTTGCTGATGGAGAAGCTGGTGGAATTACACAAAAAATTGGAGCATATCAAGTTGTAAAAAATGGTAAAAGAATAACATTTATTGATACACCGGGTCATGAGGCTTTTACAGAAATGAGAGCTAGGGGAGCTGGAGTAACTGATATAGCTATATTAATAGTAGCAGCAGATGACGGAGTTAAACCTCAAACAGTAGAAGCAATATCTCATGCAAAAGAAGCAGGAGTACCAATAATAGTTGCTATAAATAAAATTGATAAACCTGGTGCAGATCCAATGAGAGTAAAAACAGAACTTTTAGAATATGGATTGATTGCTCCAGAATGGGGTGGAGATATTGATTTTGTTGAAATATCTGCTAAACATAATCAAAATATCGATGAATTATTAGAAACGATTCTGATTCATTCAGAATTATTAGATATGAAAGCAAATTCTAACAAAAGAGCTAAAGGTGTAGTTTTAGAATCAAGACTTGATCCAAAATTAGGACCAGTAGCAGACGTTTTAATTCAAGAAGGTGAATTAAAAATAGGAGAAATATTCGTAGCTGGTGAAGCTTACGGAAAAGTTAGAGCCTTAATAAATGATAAAGGTGATAAAGTTCAAAAAAGTGGACCATCTTCACCTGTAGAAATTTTAGGATTTAATAGCGTTCCTAGTGCAGGAGATGTACTTTATGGAATTATGAATGAAAAACAAGCAAAAACAATTGTTGAACAAGTTGAAAAAGAAAGAAAATTAAGAGACCAAAACAGAAAGAAACATATAACTCTTGAATCAATCTCTCAACAAATGGATGATAAAAAAATTAAAGAACTTAAACTTATTATTAGAGCTGATTCAAAAGGTTCTATAGAAGCTTTAAGAGAATCTTTAAATAAATTATCAACAAGTGAGGTTGCTGTAAATATTATACAAGCAGCAGCAGGGGCAATTTCAGAAGGAGATATTAAACTAGCTGAAGCTTCAGATGCAATTATTATAGGGTTCCATGTTAGACCAACGACAAAAGCTATGAAGTTAGCAGATGATGTTGGAGTAGAAATAAGAACTCGTAATGTAATTTATCACATAACAGAAGAAATAGAACAAGCTTTAACAGGAATGCTTGACCCAGAATATAGAGAACAATATCTTGGAAGAATTGAAATTAAAAAGATATTTAAAGTTAATAAAGTTGGGAACGTAGCAGGATGTGTTGTTGTTGACGGTAAAGTTAAGTCAGATTCAAATATCAGAATTTTAAGAGATGGAGTTGTTATCTATGATGGTAAATTAGCTTCGTTAAAAAGATTCCAAGATGATGCTAAGGAAGTTGTTTCAGGGCAAGAATGTGGTCTAGGTATTGAAAACTTTAATGATATTAAAGAAGGAGATATAGTAGAAGCATATGCAATGGAAGAGATTAAGAGAACACTTAGATAATTAGCTCATAGAAAGAAGTGAGTAGTCATGAATAAAAAAAGATTAGCAGGAATAGAAAAAGAAATGTCTAGGCTTATTTCGCAGTTACTTTTTGAAGAAGTTAAAAATCCTAAATTGGATTGTATGATTTCTATAGTAAGAATAAAAATAACTGATGATTTAAGATATGCAGATGTTTATTTTAGTCCTTTAGCTTACAGCGGAAAAGAAATAAAAAAAGAATCTGTTGAAGAAGGATTGAATGAAGTAAAAAGATTTTTAAGAAAAAGAATCGGAGAAGAATTAAATTTAAGATTCGTACCTGAAATTAGGGTAAAAATAGATGATAGTATTGAGTATGGAGTAAAAATTTCTAAGATATTGAATGAAATTAAGTAGAGTGATATCTTATGAAATGGGAGCATGCTGTAGTTGATAATAAATGGTTAGAGGCAAAAAGAACTGAACTTAAGTTACCAGATTCAGTACTTAAACTGCTTTATAACCGAGAATTATTAGAAAAAGAAGATATAGATAGATTTCTTGCAAATGATTTAAATGGATTTAGAAATCCTTTCAATTTTGAAAGGATGGAAGAAGCAATTGAGAAAATTCTAAAAATAAAAACTAATAATGAAACTTTATATATTTATGGTGATTATGATGTAGATGGAATCACTGCTACAGCCTTTCTTACTCTTGTTTTTAGAAAAGTTGGAATAAATGTTAAATATTATATCCCAAATAGAATGGATGAAGGCTACGGACTTAATAAAAAAGCTTTAACTGAAATGAATAATAACAATTGTAAGCTAGTTATTACAGTAGATACTGGAGTTAATTCTATAGAGGAAATAAAATATGCTCGTCAATTGGGTATAGATATAATTATAACAGATCATCATAAATTGGTAGAAGAAGAAGATAAAGAAATTTTAACAATTAATCCTAAACTTAGCAAAAATTATCCTTTTAAATATTTGTCTGGAGCAGGAGTAGCTTTAAAATTGGCTCAAGCTCTTTATAAAAAATTGGGTGAAGATTTTGATAAATTGTATAAGTATATTGATATTATAATGATTGGAACAGTTGCAGATGTGGTTCCAATGGTTGATGAAAATAGGCTTATAATTCATAAAGGGTTAGAAGTTATTAAGAAAACAAAGATAAAAGGCTTGACTTATCTTTTAAAATATTTAAAATTTGGAGATAAAGATTTAACTACTACAGATATAAGTTTTTTTATTTCTCCTCTTCTTAATGCGCTTGGAAGAGTTGGAGATTCTACAATTGGAGTAGATTTTTTTGTAGAAGAAGATGAATTTGTAATTTACAATATAATTGAAGAAATGAAAAAATCTAATAAAAAAAGAAGAAGCCTTGAAAGAAATACTTTTAATGACATTGATAGAAAATATAGTTTAATGAAAAATATAGACTTTATTTTTGAAGCTTCTGAAGAATGGCACCCCGGAATTATAGGTGTTGTATCCTCTAGATTAGCTTTGAAATATCATGTACCTGTTATTTTGGTAACTATAAAAGGTGGATTTGGGAAAGCTTCGTGTAGAAGTATAGAAGAAGTTAATATCTTTGATATTTTAAATGAAATTTCAAAAGAATTTATTAGGTTTGGAGGGCATGACTTGGCAGCAGGTTTTGTTGTTTCAAAAGATAAATTAGATTTTGTAAAAGATAAAGTAGGTAAAGCTATTAGAGATGGAAGAGGAAGTCATAAGGAAAGAACAGTAAAAATTGATTATGAAGTTTCTTTAGAGAGTATAGATGATGAATTTTTAAGAAATTTAAAAAGATTATCACCATATGGACTTGAAAATCCCCAACCATTATTTTTAGATAGAGATTTAGAATTTATTGGAACCAAAAAATTTGGAGTAGAAGATAGACATTTTAAGACTTTTCTAAAGAAAGATAATAAGTTATATTCAGCAGTAGCATTTAATTTGGGGGATAAAATTGAAGATAAAATTTATCCGTTTCAAAAATTTGATATTGTATATTATCCAGAAAAAATATATTATAAAGGTGAAGAGATACTTCAAATAAAAATTAAAGATTTCCAGTATAAAGATGAGTTTTACAATATATTTGAAAAATAAATTAATATAAATAAAATACAGGAGGATTACCTTAAATGGCAGTAGAAATTAAAAAACTAGAAAATTCAAATGTTGAGTTTGTAATAACACTTGAAGGTGCAGAAGTAAAAACAATGAGAAATAAAATTTTAGGAAGATTATCTAAAGAGGTTGAATTACCGGGATTTAGAAAAGGTAAAGCTCCTTTATCAACAATTGAAACTAAATTCGCTCATGTTTTAAAAGAAGAAGTAGCTGAAGAAGTTTTAAAACAAAACTTTGTAAATATTATTAAAGAAAATAACATACAACCAGTTGATTATGTTAATACAAAAGCTGTAGAATTAACAGAAGATAAATTTGTTGGAACATTTGTTGTAGATGTTTATCCTGAAGTTACTTTAGGAGATTACAAAGGATTAGAAATAGCAAAGGCTGAAGCAGTAGTTTTAGAAGATGCTGTTGAAAAAGAAATAGAAGTATTAGTAGATAGAGCGTCAAAATTGGTAGAAGCTGAAGAAGGATACAGAGCACAATTAAATGACACTGTAACTTTAGATTTTGAAGGGTTTGTAGATGGAATTGCTTTTGAAGGTGGTAAAGCTGAAGGATATGCTTTACAATTAGGAAGTAAATCATTTATAGATACATTTGAAGATCAATTAGCAGGATATGCAGTAGGGCAAGAAGGAGAAATAAATGTATCTTTCCCAACTGAATATTTTAAAGAAGAATTAGCAGGGAAACCAGCAATGTTTAAAGTAAAAGTAACAGGAATTAAAAAATTAGAAAAACCTGCTTTAGATGATGAATTTGCTAAAGACAGCGGATTTGACAGTTTAGAAGATTTAAAAGCTAAAAAACAAGAAGAAATTAAAGCAAAAGAAGAACAAAGAGTAGAATCAGAATTTAAAAATTCTTTAATTAATCAAGTAATGGATAATGCAACAGTAATAATTCCTAATTCAATGATAGCTAGAGAAGTTTCAAATAGAATAGGTGAATTTGAAAACAGTTTAAAACAACAAGGTGCAAACATGGATATGTACCTAAAAATGACTGGGATGTCAATAGATGGAATTAGAGAGCAAATTAAACCTATGGCTGAAGCAAGAGTAAAAAGAGATATAGTTCTTTCTAAAGTTGCTCAAGCTGAGGGGATAACAACTACTGAAGAAGAAGTTACAGCAAAAGTAGCAGAAATTGCAGAAATGTACAAAATGGAAGTAGAAAAATTTAAAAATGAATTGGTAAAATCAAAAAGTTATGATAACTTTATAGAAAATTTAAAAGTGGATATTGAATTAGAAAAAACAATAGATTTCTTAGTAGCAAATGTAAAATAGTAGCTAAAGAGGGGGCAGATGATTCTGTCCTACTTTGCTATATAAGTTACTGAAATTTATCTTTAAAATGTAAAGGTAATATTATTTTTTAGAGATAATAGAAGTTACTAATAATTAGTTAGTTGCAAAACTAAAAAATATGTATACAGCTAAAAATAATACAAATAAGATTTTTATTGGTTTTAATGAGACTTAGGCTTTTAAGTCTTTAGTCGAATTATGGATTGGCAAGGATACTTCCTTGCCGTGGGTTCGGGCTCCGCCCCGATTCCCCCTTTCTTTCCCCACCGAAGGTGGGGGGATTACATAAAAAACGTAGTTTTTTATGTAAGTAAAATAAAGGTCTTGAAGTTTTGCAACAAACTATACTAATAATATTAAGGAGGCAAACATGTATAATCCTACAGTAATTGAAAATAGCAGTAGAGGAGAAAGAGCTTTTGACATATATTCAAGATTGTTAAGAGATAGAATAATTTTTTTAGGAACAGAAATAGATGATTTAGTAGCAAATTCAATTGTTGCACAATTATTATTTTTAGAAGCAGAAGATCCTGAAAAAGATATAATTATGTACATAAATAGTCCCGGAGGAGTAATTACTTCAGGAATGGCTATATATGATACAATGCAATATATAAAACCAGATGTACAAACTGTTTGTATTGGGCAAGCAGCATCAATGGGGGCTTTATTACTGACAGCAGGAGCCAAAGGAAAGAGATACGCCTTAGAAAATTCTAGAGTAATGATTCACCAACCTTTAGGTGGAGCAAGAGGACAAGCAACAGATATTGAAATACAAGCAAAAGAAATATTAAAGATGAAAGATATGACTTCTAGAATTATTTCTAAACACACAGGGAAATCAATGGAAGAAGTTTTAAGAGATACAGAAAGAGATAATTTCATGAGTTCTGAAGAAGCTCTTGCTTATGGGTTAATAGATAAAGTTTACAAGGCAGGCGAAAGAGGTGGAGAAAATGAGTAATAAAAAAGAACCAGTTTGCTCATTTTGTGGAAAACAAGAAAGTGAAGTATACAAACTTATATTAGGGCCAAAAGCGAATATATGTGATGAATGCGTAGAAGCTTGTGAAGATTTAATTGAAGAAGAGGGAGAACCTTTAGATGATACTTTTGGAGATGTAAACATATTGTCTCCAAAAGAGATTAAATCTAAGTTAGATGATTATGTAATTGGACAAGGAGATGCTAAGAAAACTTTATCAGTTGCAGTATATAATCATTATACAAGAATTAAACATTTTGATAGCAAAAAAGATGGAGATATTGATTTAGCAAAATCAAATGTTTTATTAATTGGACCAACTGGAAGTGGAAAAACTCTTTTAGCGCAAACATTAGCAAAAATTTTACATGTTCCTTTCGCTATAGCAGATGCAACTACATTAACAGAGGCTGGATATGTTGGAGATGACGTAGAAAACGTTTTGGTTAGACTTATACATGCTGCTAATATGGATGTTCATGCTGCAGAAAGAGGAATTGTATATATTGATGAGATTGATAAAATAGCTAGAAAATCAGAAAATGTAAGTATAACAAGAGATGTTTCTGGAGAAGGTGTTCAACAAGCCTTACTTAAAATAATAGAAGGAACTGTCGCTACTGTGCCTCCACAAGGGGGAAGAAAACATCCACATCAAGAGTTAATTGAAATAGATACTACTAATATATTATTTATTGTAGGAGGAGCTTTTGAGGGATTAGAGAAAAAAATTAAAGATAGAACTTCTAAAAAATCTATGGGATTTGGAGCATCAATCTCAGGAAAAGAGGTAGAAGAAGGAATTTATTTACAAAATGTAATGCCAGAAGATTTGGTAAGACATGGACTAATCCTAGAATTGATTGGTAGATTACCAATAATAACTACTCTTGAGAATTTAGATGAAGAAGCTTTAGTAAAAATATTGAAAGAGCCTAAAAATGCTTTAATTAAACAATATCAAAAATTCTTTGAATACGAAGAAATAGAATTAGTATTTGAAGATAAAGCTTTAGAAAAAATAGCAAAAGAAGCAATTAGAAGAAAAATAGGAGCAAGAGGATTACGTTCTATAATGGAGTCTTTAATGCTAGATTTAATGTATGAAATACCATCTAGAGACGATATAAAGAAAATAATAATTACAGAAGATTCTTTAGATGACAAAGAAAAGATTAAAATTGAATTAAAATAAGGGAAAGAAGCTTCTAACTAATCAAAGTTATAAAAGGGAGTGATTGTATGAATAGAGCAGCATTTGTACCAACTAGAGATTTAATTGTCTTTCCAGGGATAATAACACCTCTTTTTATTGGAAGAGAAAAATCCATAGCAACATTAGAAAAGGCTATGTTAGAAGACAATACTTTAGTTCTTTTTATGCAAAAAGATGCAAAAGAGGAAGATCCGAAATTACCAGAAGGTGTTAATGAAATAGGGGTTGTAGTAGGGATACTACAAACTTTAAAGATGCCAAATGGAAATGTAAAAGTGTTGGTAGAAGCAAAACAAAGAGTAAAACTGCTTAATGTTATAGATAGCCCAAACTATTTAGAGGCAGAATATGAAGTTTTAGATTCGGGAATGATATCAGAAGAAGTTTCAGAAGCATTAAAAAGAAAGATAATAGTGAGTTTTGAGAAATATTCAAAACTTACTGGAAAAGTGTTACCAGAATTAGTTCAAAATTTGAAAGAAATTAAAAATATTGAAAAAATTCTTGATATAATTTCATCTAATTTATCTATTTCATTTGATAAAAAACAAGAAATATTGGAAATAATTGACTTAGAAGATAGGGCTTATAAAGTTTTAGAAATAGTTGAAAATGAGATAGAAATAGTTGGAATTGAAAAAGAGATAGACACAAAAGTTAAAGAAAAAATGAATAATCTTCAGAAAAATTATTATTTAAGAGAGAAAATTAATACAATTAAAGAAGAAATTGGAGAAAATTCAATTGAAAATGATGATGTTTTCGAACTTAAAGAAAAGATTAAAGAAGCCAAAATTGGTGCTGAGTTAAGGAAAAAACTTAATAAAGAAGTTGATAGACTTGCAAAAATGCCACAATTTTCATCTGAGGCTGGAGTTATTCGTTCTTATGTTGAGGTAGTTTTAGAATTGCCTTGGAATAAAAAAAGTAAAGAGTCTTTGGATGTTAAAAAAGCTAAAGAAATTCTTGATGAAGACCATTATGGTTTAGATATAATTAAAGAAAGAATTTTAGAATTTTTAGCAGTAAAAACACTTAATAAAGAAGTTAAAGGTTCTATCATTTGTTTTGTAGGGCCTCCAGGAGTAGGAAAAACTTCATTGGCAGCTTCTATTGCAAGAGCAATGAATAGAAAATTTGCTAGAATTTCATTAGGTGGAGTTAGAGATGAAGCTGAAATTAGAGGACATAGAAGAACTTATATAGGAAGTATGCCTGGGAGAGTTATAAAGGCTATTAAAGAGGCAGGTACAAATAATCCACTTATTTTGTTAGATGAATTAGATAAGATGTCTACAGATTTTAGAGGAGACCCTGCATCAGCTATGCTTGAAGTTCTTGATCCAGCACAAAATAAAAACTTTGAAGATCACTATATTGACACAGCTTTTGATTTATCTGATGTTTTCTTTATAGCAACAGCTAATGATTTAGGATCAATACCAGGGCCTTTAAGAGATAGAATGGAAATCATTTCTTTAAATTCTTATACAGAGTTTGAGAAAAAGCATATAGCTAAAAAGTATCTATTACCAGAAGCTTTAAAAGAAACAGGATTAGCAAAATATAAAATTAAAGTTTCAGATGAAGCTTTAATGAGAATAATTAATGAATATACAAGGGAAGCTGGAGTTAGAAATCTTAGAAGAGAAATTGTTAGACTTCATAGAAGAATAGCAAAAGAAATCTTGGAAAATAAAAAAGATGCTTTGAATATAACTTGTTCAAACCTTGAAAAATATTTAGACAAGCCTAAATTTAGACCTGATAAACAAAAAGAAAAAGCACCAAAAGTTGGAATTGTTAACGGTTTAGCATGGACAGCTGTTGGAGGAACAACTTTAGAAGTTCAGGCTATAAAAATGGAAGGTAAAGGGAAATTAACTTTGACAGGGAAACTTGGAGAAGTTATGAAAGAATCAGCAAGTGTTGCTTATTCTTATGTAAGAAGTGGAAGAGAACAATTTAATTTGGAAGATAATTTTAATGAAAAATATGATATTCATTTACATTTTCCAGAGGGTGCTGTTCCAAAAGATGGACCATCAGCAGGAATAACAATAACAACAGCTCTTATATCTGCTATTTCTCATAG
>RRZU012684229.1_pt1 | contig 13372 bp, 11 predicted proteins | sample 2165561 | NCBI WGS metagenome assembly RRZU01 (sample SAMN10456909, study PRJNA506462) | wastewater metagenome | isolation source: wastewater sludge | place: USA: Moscow, Idaho
GACTTCATCCAGCGCGTTGCCACCGGCAATGCGTTCGATGGCGGGGCCAGAGAAGATGGGGTGGGTGCAATAGGCATACACCTGCTTGGCACCACGGGCTTTGAGCACTTCAGCGGCTTTGACCAAGGTGCCTGCGGTGTCGATCATGTCGTCCATGATCACGCAGTTGCGCCCTTCGATGTCGCCGATCACATGCATCACTTCAGACACATTCGCCTTGGGGCGACGCTTGTCGATGATGGCCAAATCGCAGCCCAGCTGCTTGGCCAGTGCGCGTGCCCGCACCACACCGCCCACGTCGGGGCTGACCACGATCAGGTCGTCGTATTTTTTCTGGGTCAAATCACCCAACAACACTGGCGAGGCGTAAATGTTGTCCACCGGGATATCAAAGAACCCCTGAATTTGGTCGGCGTGCAAGTCCATGGTCAGCACGCGCGACACGCCTGCAGCCTGCAGCATGTTGGCCACCAGCTTGGCAGTGATGGGCACGCGGGTCGAACGCACGCGGCGATCCTGGCGTGCATAGCCAAAATAGGGAATGACGGCGCAGATGCTTTCTGCAGAGGCGCGCTTGAGCGCATCCACCATCACCAGCAGCTCCATCAGGTTGTCGTTGGTCGGAGCGCAGGTCGATTGCACCACAAACACGTCGCGGGTACGCACGTTTTGCTGGATTTCGACGGTCACTTCCCCATCAGAGAAGCGGCCCACGCTGGCCTTACCCAGGCTGGTGCCCAAATGGCGACAGATTTCCTCGGCCATGCAAGGATTTGCATTGCCGGTGAAGACGACAGAATCAGAGAAGTTGGAGTGCATGCGCTTGTCCCGTGGTGGCGGATCGGGTTGGCTTGAACGCTGAAAGAATGTGGCAGGGGAGGAAGGACTCGAACCCTCGCATGCCGGAATCAAAATCCGGTGCCTTAACCAACTTGGCGACTCCCCTACACTGGATGACAGGTTGTTGAAACCTATTAACCGGTAGCTTTTAGTTTTGCACCCATTCAGACAATGGGTGCTTTTGCAGGTTTTCACAGATGCGGATACGCCAGGTGCTGGGCGCTTGGTGCATATCTACATCGCGTTGTGTTTTGGCAAACACTGCACTTCCTGAGCCCGTCATTCTAGCCTGAAATTTTTGCTCCTGAAGAAAACTGAGGGTTTTCTTAACTTCGGGGCACAAAGCACAGGCCACAGGCTGCAGGTCATTGTGGCCAAAACCGTAGTGATCTGCTGCAAAGCCGGAAATTGTAGCGCGTTTTGTGTCACGTTGTAGCGCAGGACTCGAAAAAATCTGCGCTGTTTCCAGCCCTGCCGCAGGTTTGATGACCACAAAGCGCGCGCTGGGCAAGGCCGCCGCTCCTTCTAGGGGGGTGATGATCTCGCCCACGCCTTCCACCCAGGCATTGCGTCCGTGAATGAAAAATGGCACATCGGCACCCAGCTGCAGCCCAATGTGCGCCAGCTGGGTACGCGTCAGGCCCAGCTGCCACAGGCGATTGAGGGCCAGCAAGGTGGTGGCCGCATCAGAGGAGCCCCCCCCCATTCCGGCCTGTGCGGGAATGTTTTTGTGCAAATGGATGTGCACCCCTTGGCGACAGCCGGTGGCCGCCTGCAATGCCTGCGCCGCACGCACACACAGGTCGTTCGTCGGCAGCGGCGGTGCGTCGCTCCCCGCGTGCAGTGGCGCATCGCTGCGGGTGATGGCCGAGCTGTGCTCCAAGCGCTCAAACCCCAGCGTGTCGCACCAATCGATGAGCATGAAGACCGATTGCAGCAAATGGTAGCCATCGGCACGTCGCCCCGTGATGTGCAAAAACAAGTTGAGTTTGGCCGGGGCTGGCACGTCGTACAAGGTGTACATAGGCAAATGAATTATTTTGATAGCTGTAAGCGCAGATTACGTCGTATTTTCAGATGTTTTTATTATCAAAAACTTTTCCAATCAAGCGCTTGCAGCTATTTTTTTAAAAGCAATCCAACCCCAAGACGGAGCTGCATCCTCACGGCTGCAAAATGATTTTCAGCTGTGCCTGTGGTGGGGGATCCCACCGCTGCGCACTGATGCGGCCCTGGGCGTATTGGCTGAGGTTGACCTGCCAGCCGCTGACCTGTAAAGGCCGCCCTTGCAACCACGCAAAGAGGGCATCTATGGGAATTTCAGCCCCCAAGCTGATGCGCACCAAGTCGGACAACGCCGCCGAGCGGCGCAGTTGCTCGCCTTGCTGCAATTGTGCCCACCCCTGCCCCCAGCTGAGCGCGGCCACCTGTGTTCCCAGGGGGTTGAAAACTTCCAGACGCCCTTGTGCGGGACTGCCTTGCAAATAAAAGCTGGCGCTGAAGGACTGGGCGCTGGCGTCTGGCCCAGGGGCGGTAATCTGCAGCGCCATGCGCCCACTCCACTGCGGCAGGGCCACCTCTTTTTGGGGCGTGGGCGGTGGCGTGCTGCAGGCGCTCAGCCATGTGGCCAGCACCACGCTGGCGCCCCATCGGCACACCCACAGGGCAGCGCGGCTCATGGCTGGACCTGCAGGCGCTGGAGCGTGGCACGCAGCACGGCGTTGTCGGGGTCGCGCTGCAGCGCTTGGCGCCATAGGCTCAGGGCTCGGGCACGCTCACCCATCGTCCAATGCACCTCTGCCAGGTGGGTGGCGATTTCCACATCGTCGCGCAAGGCATACGCTTTTTCCAGCAAGGTCAGTGCCTGCTGCCAGTTGCCCTGGCGAAACTCCACCCAGCCCAGGCTGTCGGTGATGAAAGGGTCGTTGGGCGCCAGCTGCAGTGCCTGCTCCACCAGCGCACGCGCCTCATCCAGACGCACGCCGCGATCGGCCAGCGAGTAGCCCAGGGCGTTGTAGGCATGATGGTAGTCCGGGTGGCGCAGCATGATGCTGCGCAGCAGGGCTTCCATGGTGTCCAGATCCCCTACGCGCTCGGCCAGCAGGGCCGTCTCGTAAGTGATGTCGGCATCTTCGGGCTGGGCCTGCTGCACCTGTGTTTGCAACGCATAGGCCTCCTGCAAAGCCCCAGCATCGCGCAGCACCTGCACCTCGGCCTGTTTTTTGCGCAGGTCTTCAGCGGGGCCGCTGGAGGGCGTGGCCCGAATCAGTGCCCGCGCCTGCGGCAACTTGCCTTGCTTGGCCAACACCGCTGCGCGCAGGCTTTGCAGGCTCAGCAGTTTGTCGTTCGGCACGCGCTGCAGCCACTGGGTGGCCAGCTCCAGCTGGTTGGCCTGCAATGCACTGCGTGCCCCCAGGATGCTCGCTTGCTGCAGCGCATGGCGGCGCTGCGCCGCCTCGGGCATGCGCTCAATCAGCGGGAGGTAGGCCTGCAGCGCGCGCTCGGCCTGGTCGGCTTGTCCCAGCTGGGCGTGTGCTGCCGCCAGGGCAAACCATGCTTCGGCCTGCTGGGGCGATTGGGCAATGACGGCATCCAGCTGCGCGATGGCATCGCTCAGGCGCTGCTGGTCGAGCAGCACGCGTGCATACGCAAGGCGAATGGCCGGCGCGGGCCCATGCTCCAGGTAGCTGCGTACCATGGCTTCGGCTTGCGGCACTTGGTTTTCCAAAAGCTCCAGCGCCAACAGGGCCACCGCGCCGTTGTCCGGTGCCAGACCATGCGCCTGCTGGGCCGCCTGCAGTGCCAAGGTTTTCTGATTGGCGGCCAAGCGCATGTGCCCCACCAAGGTCAAGGCGTTGGGTTGGGTTGCAGGCTGGTGCAGATCGCTTTGCAGGGCCTGCTCCACCACGGCCGCTGCCAGGGATTTGTCGCTGACGTGGCGGTACAGCTGGGCAATGGCCAGATACAGCGCCGGTTTGCTGGCCAGCGGGGTGGCAGCCAGCTCGCGCGTCAGCGGTGCCTCCGATTCCGACACGCGGTTGAGCATGAGCAAAATTTGGAGCAGGTAGCGGTTGGCATCGCGTGCATCGGGAAAGGCTTGTTGCCATGCCTGCGCTGCCTCCAGTGCGCGTGGGCCAGAGCGGGCGCGCAGGGCAATGTCGGTGGCGCGGCGGTACAACGCCTGCGACTGTGTTTCGCGGGCCGCATCCAGCAACAGCGCGACGGCGGTGGTGGCATCGCCCTGGCGGGCCGACATCTCCCCGACCAGCAGCTCGTAGAACAGTGGTGCGTCCAGTCCCTGCGGCCCGGCCTCTTGGGGCGTGCTGGTGGTCGAAACAGAGAGCGCAGCATCGGGCACGGATGCGGTCTGGGCGCAGGCCGTCAGGGTGGCCAGAACAGCCAGTGCAAAGCCAAGGCGGGTGTGAAGCATGAAGGCAGTAGGAAGCAAAAAGTGCAGCAGATGTGGCACGGACAGCGGGCGAAACCCCAAGGTTGCAGGGCCATGATAATCCAAGCTTTTGACCCATCAACCCTTTGCTTGTCGAGTGTGCCATGCCTGAACTGCCTGAAGTCGAAGTCACCCGCCGCAGCTTTGCCTCTGCGATTGCAGGGGCATGCATCACCGATGTGCAGCTGGGCAAGCCGTTGCGTTGGCCACTGGGATGTGCGCCACAAGATTTGGTCGGGCGCAGGGTGCAGCAGGTACGCCGACGCGGTAAATATCTGTTGCTGGATCTGGATCGGGGAATGCTGATGCTCCATCTGGGGATGTCGGGCAGCCTGCGTTTTGCCCCCCAGTTGCCCGCTCTTGGGCCACACGACCATTTCGACATGCATACCAGCCAAGGCATCTTGCGCCTGCACGACCCGCGCCGCTTTGGTGCTGTCCTAGCGGTGGATGGCGAGGACGATCCGCGCGCCCAAAAACTGCTGTCTGGTCTGGGTATGGAGCCACTGGATGCCCAAAGCTTTCGCGTGGAAGATTTTGTGCGTGGCCTGCAGCGCCATCGCTCGCCCATCAAATCGGTGCTGCTGGCGGGCAAGCTGGTGGTGGGGGTGGGCAACATCTATGCCTGCGAGGTGCTGTTTACCTGTGGCATTCACCCCAGCACTCCGGCCTGTGCCCTCAGCAGCGCACAGGCGCTGCGGTTGCATGCGGCCATCGTGGACACCCTAGCGCAGGCGGTACAACGCGGCGGCACCACATTGCGCGATTTTTCCGATGCCGCCGGCCAATCTGGTCATTTTCAAACCGAAACCCGGGTGTATGGCCGCCAAGGGCAACGGTGCGGGGTGTGTGCGACGCCCATCCAGGTGCTGCGCCAGGCCCAACGCAGCACCTACTTTTGTCCGCTATGCCAAAGCACGGCTCGATCCTAAAGAGGGAGAAGGGGCGGGAAAGCACGGTGTCGATAGACATTGACACCGGATGTGCGCGGTATATTCCCCCATTAGGCAGTGCATGCGGGAGACATACAAGTGGGCCCATCATTTAACGAACAGTTCGACCAGTTGGGTCTGTGGCGCAAAACTTTCGCCAGTCAGCTTGCAGATTTTCGCGTATGGCTGGGTGAGCAAGAGCTCTTGGACACCGCCGTTCAAGACCATTTGCAGCGCTTAGAAACTCAGCTGCGCGACGACAAGGTGTGTGTTGCCTTTGTGGCGGAGTTTTCACGCGGCAAATCGGAGCTGATCAACGCCGTGTTCTTTGCCCACTATGGGCGGCGCATCATGCCAGCCTCCCCAGGCCGCACCACCATGTGCCCCACCGAGCTGGGCTACGACGCGGCGCTACCAGCCTGCATGCGTCTGCTCCCCATCGAGACACGTGCACAGTCTTACAGTCTGGCGCAATGGCGCACCCGCCCTTCCACGTGGGTGCAGCTGCCTCTGGACGTGCACGATCCTGAGCAATTGGCTTCGCAGATTGCCAAAGTGGCGGAAACGCGCAAAGTATCGGTAGAGGAGGCTCGCACTCTGGGCTTTTGGAACGATGCGATGCCCCAGGACAACCCGATGCAGGATGCCCAAGGCCTGATCGAGGTTCCCCGCTGGCGCCATGCGCTGGTGAATATGGCGCACCCCCTGCTCAAACAAGGCTTGGTGATTCTGGATACCCCTGGGCTGAATGCGGTGGGCGCAGAGCCTGAACTGACGGTCAACCAGATTGCTCAGGCACACGCCGTGGTGTTCCTGCTGGGTGCCGACACTGGCGTGACGAAGTCCGATTTGGCCATTTGGCGCGAGCATTTGCTGCCCAGCCACCGCGAAGGAGAATCGCACCTGGTGGTGCTCAACAAAATCGACACCTTGTGGGGCAGTATGGACAGCCCGCAAGAGGTGCATGCCCAGCTGGAACGCCTGCGCCTGCAAAGCGCGGAAATGCTGCAAATTTCTCCGGAGCGCATTCTGCCGCTGTCAGGCCATAAAGGCCTGGTGGCCAAAATTGAAAATCGCCCCGATCTTCTGCGCGACAGCGGTTTGCCTGCTTTTGAAAACGCGTTGGCACATGGCATCCTGGGACACCGGCACAGTATTTTGCAAATGGCGGTGGCCGGTGGCGTACAGCAAATGCAGTCGCAAGTGCGACGCTCCATCCAGATCCGTCGCCGCGACCTGGACGAGCAAATGCTGGAGCTGCGCAGCCTGCGGGGCAAAAACTCCACCGTGATTGCCAGCATGCGCCAGCGCATTGAGCAAGAACAACGCAGTTTTGAAGCCAGCAGTACCCGCATCCTTGCGCTGCGCACCGTGCATCTGCGCTTGATGAACCAAGCATTTCAGCACTTGGGTGCCACTTCGCAACGCAAAGAGCTGGAGCAGTTGGCACGTGCGTTGGAGCACTCGGGCCTCAAAATTGGAGTACGTAAGGTGTACGCCTCCACCTTTGAGCGCTTACGCGAATTGGGCGACAAAGTGCGTGCAGCGGCAACCGAAGTACAAACCATGCTGGGCGCTAGCTTCAAAGAATTGAATGCAGAGTTTGGCTTTTCGTTGCTTCCCCCTGAGCCCTTGCAGCTGCACGACTTTGAGTTGGCGCTGGGCCAGCTGGAACAAAGCTACTTGCAATATTTGGGCTTTGGGCATGTACTAAAACTGGCCAACCCGTTGTTTGGCGAGCGTTTGCTCAAAGCGTTGGGGATGCGCTTGCGTTCCATTTTTGAAAATGCAGCCAACGATCTGGATTTATGGAGCAAGGCTGCTACGGCCCAGTTGGACGCCCAGCTCAAAGAGCGCAAGCGCAGCTTTGCGCGGCGCATCGAAGCGGTGGATCGCATCCAGCAAGCGGCCAGTGGCCTGATGGAGCACATCGCAGCCGTCGAAGCCGCAGAAGCTCAATTGCAGCACCTAGAGCAGCAGCTGGACGCACGCTGCCACCAATTGCTGCATCTGCCTTTGGACATGGCTTAGCAAGCGCACCTCGCGCACCATCCGACCGCTGCATGTATTGCCTGACCGCAGATATGGCGGTCGGCACTCCCCCACTCTATCGATATGAATCGCCAACTCCCGCCACTGGCCACTTGTTTGGTGCACTGGCAGGCCCAACATGGGCGCAACCATCTGCCCTGGCAAAACACCCGCGATCCTTACCGGGTCTGGCTCTCGGAAATCATGCTGCAGCAAACCCAGGTTGCAAGCGTGCTGAAGTACTACGAGCGTTTTTTGGCTGCGCTGCCAGACGTGGCCAGTTTGGCTGCAGCACCTCCCGATCAGGTGATGGCACTGTGGAGTGGCCTGGGCTACTACAGCCGAGCACGCAACCTGCACCGCTGTGCACAGACCGTGGTCAACGAGTACGGCGGGCAATTCCCTCGCGATGCCCAGACGCTGGCCCTGCTGCCAGGCATTGGCCGCTCCACCGCAGCGGCAATTGCGGCATTTTGCTTTCATGAGCGTGCCGCCATTCTGGATGCCAACGTCAAGCGTGTGCTGACGCGCGTGCTGGCGTTTGAAGGCGATCTGGCACAAGCACGCCAAGAAAAAGAACTATGGGGTTTGGCAGAACAGCTTCTGCCCGCAGCGCCCAGTGATATGCCGCGCTACACCCAAGCGCTGATGGACTTGGGTGCCACCGTGTGTCTGCCACGCACGCCTTCTTGCCTCCTGTGTCCAGTGCATGGGCACTGCCAGGCAGCACAGCAGGGGCGTGTGCAAGAGTTTCCCGTCAAAACACGCAAGACCGTGCGCCGCAGCCAGTCGTGGTGGCTGCTTTTTTTGCGTACGCCACAGCATCAATACTGGCTGCAACGGCGCCCAGCACAAGGAGGAGCCAATGCAATTTGGGCTGGGTTGTACAGCCCTTTGGTGTACAGCAGTGCCCAAGAGCTGAACGATGCCGTGTCCACACTGCACGGTGCACAGCGCACCGACTTGCCAGTAGTGCAGCACATCCTTACACACCGAGAATTGCACCTGCATCCCGTTCTCTTGCAAGTGGAGCAGCAAGAGAACGCGCCAACACTGGGCACCGAAGGCACCTGGTGGTCCGCTTCAGAAGCTTTGGCACAGGGATTGCCTGCACCAATTCGGCGGCTGATGGCAAATTTTTAAGCAGACTGAACCGTCAAAACTCAGGGCTTGCCAATCCCCAACAGCTCTACTTCAAAATTCAGAGTGGCATTTGGAGGAATGACGCCGCCTGCACCGCGACTGCCATAAGCAATCGAGGGTGGACAGGTCAGCTTGGCTTTGCCACCAACCTGCATTTTTTGGACAGCTTCAGTCCAGCAAGGGATGACTTGATTCAAGGGGAACGATGCGGGTTTACCGCGTGCGATCGAGCTGTCAAAGTCCTGAGCACTGCCGGGCAACCAGCCACGGTAATGGACTTGCACGGTATCGCTGGCTTGAGGGTGCGGCCCTGAGCCTGCCGTAATGACCTCGTAGACCAAGCCGCTGGCCGTCGTTTCAGGAGTGGCGTGCGCCACAGTGCTCGCAAGCAATGTCAAGGCTGCGACAGAGTGTAAAAACATCTTCATCTGGTTTACTTTCGTTGAGAAGTTGTGTGGGAACGATCACGTGTTCCAAAAATGCCACTGCCCACGCGCACCATGGTGCTGCCTGCAGCGATGGCGCTGTCTAAATCGGCCGTCATCCCCAGACTGATGGTATCGAGTGTGGCCAAGCCGGAAATTTGGCGCAAATTCTCAAATACCGCGACGACTTGGCGATGCACAGCCAGCATGGCACTGCATCGGCCAAAGGATCGGGAATGCTCATCACCCCACGCAGCTGCAGGCGTGGCAACTGGACAACCTGCTGCGCCAGCTCTGCCGCCTCTGAGGGCAAGCACCCAGCTTTGGTGGGGCCTGCATCCACATTCACCTGAATACATACCTGCAAGGGCCGTAAGTGTTCTGGCCGCTGCTGCGATAAGCGCTGGGCAATCTTGAAGCGATCAATGGTGTGCACCCAGTCGAAGTGCTCTGCCACCAAGCGCGTTTTATTACTTTGGATGGGGCCGATGCAATGCCATGTCAGCGCGGGAACATCGGGCATGACTTTCAAGGCCTGGATTTTTTCCACTCCCTCCTGGATGTAGTTCTCGCCAAAGTCGCGCTGTCCAGCAAGAGCCGCCGTGCGCACTGCAGAAGCAGAAAAAGTTTTGGAGACTGCCAGGAGCCGAACTGAATCCGGAGCCCGACCTGCGTGCTGGGCAGCGGCTGCAATTTGCGCCTGGACTGTGTGAAGCTGATTGGCAATCGTGGTCATAATCCTTGCGAGCGTACCAAACCTAAAAGCAGGAGAAACGACTTGGACATCACGACTTTGCTGGCCTTCGGGGTAAAAAATAAGGCTTCAGACTTGCATTTGTCTGCTGGATTGCCTCCCATGATTCGTGTCCACGGCGACGTGCGTCGTATCAACGTTGAGCCGCTGGATCACAAAATGGTTCACAGCATGGTGTACGACATCATGAACGACTCACAGCGCAAAGCCTACGAAGAAGACTTGGAGGTGGACTTCTCGTTTGAAATTGCTGGCTTAGCGCGCTTTCGTGTGAATGCATTCAATCAATACCGGGGTGCTGCGGCAGTCTTCCGAACCATTCCCAGCAAAATTCTTTCGCTGGAAGACCTGAATGCACCAAAAATCTTTGCCGATTTGGCACTTAAGCCGCGCGGACTGGTTCTGGTGACAGGTCCAACCGGCTCAGGCAAATCTACGACGCTGGCAGCCATGGTGGATTACCTGAACAACAATGAACAAGGCCACATCCTGACCGTCGAAGACCCCATCGAATTTGTACACCAGTCGAAGAAATGTCTGGTCAACCAACGCGAAGTGGGACCCATGACGAAATCCTTCTCCGCAGCGTTGCGCTCTGCACTGCGTGAAGACCCAGACTGCATTCTGGTCGGCGAAATGCGTGACCTGGAAACCATTCGTTTGGCCATGACAGCGGCAGAAACCGGTCACTTGGTGTTTGGCACGCTGCACACCTCCAGCGCTGCCAAAACTATTGACCGTGTGATCGACGTCTTCCCCGCCGAAGAAAAAGAAATGGTGCGTGCCATGCTGTCGGAGTCGCTGCAGGCGGTGATCTCGCAAACCCTGTGCAAGACCAAGGATGGCAATGGCCGAGTTGCTGCACACGAGATCATGATTGGCACCAGCGCCATTCGCAACCTGATCCGTGAGGCCAAGGTCGCACAGATGTACTCTGCCATTCAGACAGGCTCCAGCGTGGGCATGCAAACTTTGGATCAAAACCTGACCGACTTGGTGCGCCGCAATATCATCAGCGCAGCCGAGGCACGCACCAAAGCCAAGACCCCTGAAAATTTTCCTGGCTGAGCCGCAGCCACCTAAGACAGCACTATGGAACGCGATCAAGCCAGTAATTTCATCAACGACCTGCTGCGCCTTATGGTCAGCCGCAAGGGCAGTGACCTATTCATCACCGCAGAGTTTCCGCCTGCCATCAAAGTCGATGGCAGCATTGCCAAAGTGTCGCAGCAGCCCTTGACGCCCAACCACACCATGGCGTTGGCGCGCTCCATCATGAGCGATCGTCAAATGGCCGAATTCGAGCGCACCAAGGAATGCAACTTTGCGATTGCACCGGCAGGGATTGGGCGCTTTCGTGTGAATGCGTTTATCCAACAAGGTCGCGTAGGTTTGGTACTGCGAACCATCCCTGCAGAAATCCCCACCATCGACAAGCTGGGGCTGCCCCAGGTACTCAAAGATGTGGCAATGACCAAGCGGGGGTTGTGTATCTTTGTAGGTGCTACTGGCTCGGGTAAATCTACCTCCTTGGCTGCACTGGTAGATTGGCGTAACGAGCACTCCTACGGGCACATCATTACGGTGGAAGATCCCATCGAGTTTGTACACCCGCATAAAAACTGCATCGTCACCCAACGTGAAGTGGGGCTGGATACCGACACTTGGGAAGCTGCCCTTAAAAACACCTTGCGCCAAGCACCCGATGTGATTCTGATGGGCGAGATCCGTGACCGAGAAACGATGGAGCACGCTGTCGCCTTTGCAGAAACAGGTCACCTCTGCCTAGCAACATTGCATGCCAACAGCGCCAACCAAGCACTCGACCGCATCATCAACTTCTTCCCCGAAGAGCGGCGCGAGCAATTGCTATTGGATCTGTCGCTCAACCTGCGCGGCATGATCTCGCAGCGCTTGTTGCCACGCCAAGGTGCTAAAGGGCGCGCAGCTGCGCTGGAAGTGATGCTCAACACACCCCTGATTTCCGACCTGATCGCCAAAGGCAATGTGACCGAAATCAAGGAGATCATGAAGAAAAGCCGTGAGCTGGGCATGCAGACCTTTGACCAAGCGCTGTTTGACCTGTTTGAAAGCGGTACCGTCAGCTACGAAGATGCCCTGCGCAATGCCGATTCGGTGAACGACCTGCGCCTGCACATCAAACTACACAGCCAGCGCGCAAAGTCTGATCTGATGGCCGGTACCGAAGAATTTCGAGTGCTTTAAATAGCGCCTCTTTTTCCTGTTGGTCACTCAGCAGATAACACCTATCCCAACCCTGAGCACCCATGTCGCGCCAAACTAATCTACGCACTTACCCTAGTACCTCTCCACGCAAAATCGCATTTTTGGGATTGGGCGTTATGGGATGGCCGATGGCCGGGCACTTGGCACAGGCAGGACACCATGTCACGGTCTATAACCGAACCACACCCAAAGCCCACGCATGGGTGCAAGCGTTTTCTGACACAGGTCGTGTGGCACAGGCGGACACCCCACGCCAAGCAGTAGAAGGCGCAGACTTTGTGTTCTGCTGCGTCGGTAACGATGCCGACTTGCGCAGTGTCACACTCGGAAGTCAAGGTGCCTTTGCTGGCATGCACACTGGAGCCGTTTTTATTGACCACACGACCGCCTCCGCCCAAGTGGCCCAAGAGCTGTACGACGCCGCTAAGGCACTGGGGTTGGAATTTCTGGACGCCCCGGTTTCAGGTGGACAAGCTGGCGCGCAAAACGGTCAATTGACTGTGATGTGTGGCGGGGACACCGACATCTTTGCACGCGTGGCCCCCATTGCCACATGCTTCAGCCGTGCCTTCACACACATGGGACCCAGCGGCAGTGGGCAACTGACCAAAATGGTCAATCAAATTTGCATTGCAGGCTTGGTACAAGGCCTGGCTGAGGCCATTGCGTTTGGCCAGAAAGCTGGCTTAGATATGGGGCTTGCACTGCAGGTCATTGGCCAGGGCGCCGCACAAAGCTGGCAGCTGGATAACCGTGGACAGACCATGGTGCAAGGCAAGTTTGATTTTGGATTTGCTGTGGATTGGATGCGCAAGGATCTGGGCCTCGTGCTTCAAGAAGCACAGAGCAACGGCGCGCGCCTACCAGTCACCGCGCTGGTTGACCAGTTCTATGCCGATGTACAAGCTGCCGGAGGTGGCCGTTGGGACACCTCCAGCCTCATCACCCGCCTGCGCTAATTTTTTGCATGAATCCACCACAAAACCAGTGCATAACAGCACTGGTTTTCATAGCATTAGACGCTTTCCCTGCAAGGAAAAATCGGTTTTTAAGCTATTGACCTAAGGTGTCATGGGCACAGCGACTTCACTGCTGGTTTCCCGAGATGAGTTTTGTGTCTGATAGCGCGCCAGTTCATCTTCGGAAATTTCCTCGAACACTCGCACCACTTTGCGCACATCGTTCACACCACGCGCAATTTCTGCAGCACGCTTGGACTCGCGAGGTGTTACCAGACCCATCAGGTACACCACCTGCTGCTCAGTGACGACTTTGATCGTGTTGGCCTGCAAATCCTTGGCATCAATCAAACTGGCTTTCACTTTACTGGTGATAAATGCGTCCTTGGAACGCTGCCCTAAGGCAGACACCATATCGACCACTTCCAGCTCATTGACAACCGTCCGAGTGTTTTCTATCGAGCGCGCCAATGCTTCCGCCTTTGCCTTATCGGCATTGGTGCGCACTTCTCCTGTCAATAAAACCACGCGGTTGTAGCTGGTCGCACTCAAGCGCCCAGCCTCTGGCATGTTCTCATGCACCGCTGCAGCAA
>RRZU013192244.1_pt1 | contig 13371 bp, 9 predicted proteins | sample 2165561 | NCBI WGS metagenome assembly RRZU01 (sample SAMN10456909, study PRJNA506462) | wastewater metagenome | isolation source: wastewater sludge | place: USA: Moscow, Idaho
AGATGAGTTTTAACGCTTTTTTATTTGTTAAATTTTTCATAAATTTCAATCAGTTTAATACCAATTAAAACAATATTTATGCGAGTGATTTTACAGCGTGTGCAACATGCTTCTGTAAAGGTAGATGGAGAAATAACTGGGAAAATAGAAAACGGAATTTTAGCTCTGGTTGGTTTTGAACCTGATGATACGGAGGAAGATTTTGAATGGATTTCGAAAAAAATAATTCAACTCCGAATTTTCAATGATGAAAATGACGTGATGAATTTGGATGTACAGCAAACAAATGGAGATATTTTGGTTGTGTCTCAATTTACGTTGCATGCTTCTACGAAAAAAGGAAATCGTCCGTCATATATCAAAGCGTCAAAACCAGATCTAGCAAACGTACAATATGAAACATTTTTGAACGTTTTAGAATCAAATTTTAAACCTGTACAAAGAGGAATTTTTGGTGCAGATATGAAAGTCGAATTGTTGAATGATGGTCCAGTAACCATTTTTATCGATTCAAAAAATAAAGAATAACTTGATTAACAGATATTGAATGAAACAAACTCTACTTTTTTCAACTTTTTTAATTAGTTCATTTTCTTTTGCGCAAAACTATGCAGTCGATCAAATTCCAGCCGATTTGATAAAAGATGCTTATGCAGTTGTGCGAAAAAATGAAGAAAAAATAGAACTTCTAAAAGTTGATGAATTAAAATATACGGAAGATGTTGTCGTAACGGTTTTGAGTAAAGCGGGCGATAATTATGTTGGTGCGCAAGCGAACTATGATCCGAATACAAAAATTGACTTATTCGAAGCAACTTTGTATGATGCAAACGGAAAGGAAATTAAAAAATTCAAGACCAAAGATTTTGGTGATCAAAGTTATGTAACGGGTGGACAAATGTACACGGATGATCGCGTGAAATATTTGAATTACACTCCAACCAATTATCCTTACACGATACATTATAAAATTATTACAACGAACAAAAATACACTTTGGATTCCGCGTTGGTCACCAATTCGAGCAGCAAATTTATCGATCGAAAAATCATCTTATCAATTTGTCAATAAAACATCTTCTACTATTCGATTGAAAGAAGATAATTTTAAAGGTTTTGACATAGCAAAAACAGGAGATAACAATAATTTGAGCTATTCATTAAATAATGTTTTGGCATTTAATGAAGAAGATCAAATGGTTGGAAGTCAAAAAATATTTCCTCGCGCTATTTTAGCTTCAAATCAAATTAATATCGATGGTGTTAAAGGAAATTTTGACAATTGGAATGATTATGGAAAATGGACTTTTGATAATTTAATTCGTTCAAAATTAGATTTTACTCCATCTCAAAAATCAACTTTTCAAAATATGGTAAAAGATGCAAAATCGGACGAAGAAAAAGTTCAGATTTTGTACAAACATTTGCAAAATAAAGTTCGATATATTGGCGTACAACTGGGAATTGGAGGACTTTCGCCTTTTCCAAATTCTTATGTCGAGAGCAAAAGTTATGGAGATTGTAAAGCCTTATCTAATTATATGATTGGAATGTTAGATGCGGTAAATATTAAATCGTATCATACCATATTATTTGCTGGAAATCCAATTGATATTGACGAACAAATGATGTATCAACAAGGAAATCACATGATTGTTTATGTCCCACTAAACGGAAAAGATGTTTGGTTAGAAGCAACAAGTCAAACAGCTCCTTACAATTATTTGGGTGATTTTGCCGGAAATAGAAAAGTATTAATTGTTGATGAAAAAGGTGGAAAAATTATTCCTTCGCAACAATTTAAAACTGAAGATAATCAATTATTCGTCAATGGAAATGCAACGCTTTTAGCGGATGGAACATTAAATTTTAATTTTTCTGAAACCTCAAAAGGATTGATTTACGAGAATTTTTCAAGATTTAATCAATTAAGCGAAAAAGATCTTGATGTTCGTCTAAAAAATCGTTTTTCTTATTTGCAAGGAATATCATTCAAAAATAAAGAATTTAATAATGATTGGAAAAATGCTGTTTTTACTTCAAATTTCGAGTTTTCAGCACCAAATTATGCTAAAATTCAAGGAAATAACATCATTCTGAATATTATTCCAGTAAATAAAGAAGAGACTTCTGTCAAAAAAATGAAAGACAGAAAGTTTGATTTCAACATCGAAACAGGATATGTTGACGAAGTTTTCTATACATTGACGCTTCCTTCTGGTTATAAATTGCCACAAAAATTTGATGCAATTACCGTGAAATCTGCTTTTGGAGAGTATCAATTAGAAATCAATCCGAAAGAAAATAATACATTCGAAATCAAACGAATTTACAAACAATTTTCTGGAACTTTTTCGAAAGAAAAATACAACGAATATGTAGAATTTCGTAGACAGATTTCGGGTTACGACAACACAAAACTAATTTTAGAAAAATTATAACACTATTTATGAAAACAATATTTACAATTGTTGCTACTGTTGCAACCGTTTCGAGCTTTGCACAAGATGTGAAATTTGGAAAACTCTCAAAACAAGATTTCGAGAAAACAAAAAGCTCAATTCAAGCTGATGCTCCTGCTGAAGTTTTATATGCCGACGGAAATTATAAAGTCACTTTTAATACCAGTCAAGGAGGTGTTGAGCAAACAAAGAAAGTTTTTTATAGAATAATTGTATTTGATAAAGATAAAACACCAGATGATGTTTTGAAAGTTGAAATTCCTCTTTACAAAAGTTCTGGCTCTGATCAAGATAAATTAATCTCCTTAAAAGCTATTACTTATAACTTAGAAAATGGTAAAATTGTTGAACAAAAAGTTGAGAAAAAAGATATTTTCTTAGATAAAGTACATCGTTTTTTAGACAAACAAACTTTTACGTTTCCTAATGTAAAAAATGGATCTATTTTAGAATACACCTACGAAATAGTTTCTCCATTTGTTCGACAAACTGATACGTGGTATTTTCAAGGATCTATTCCTGTAGTTACAAGTAATTTTACGTTCCAAAATCAGGAATACTTTAATTATCAACAAGATTTGAGAGGTGGATTTGCTCCGAAAATTTCAAAAAATTCAAAGGAAGATACGTTTACAAGTACTTCATTTGGACAAAGAGGAGCTACATTTAACGGAGGTATTGGTAAACAAGGAGCCACAACAGAAAATATAAAATTAAAAATCAATACACTAACCTATTCATTAACTAATTTACCTTCTTATTCTCGCGAAGCATATGTACTTAATCCAAGAAATATGTTAGCAAGTGTACAGTTCGAATTAGCTTCTTTTATTGCACCAGGAAGAACTTCAGAAAATTATGCAACAACTTGGGATCGAATTGGAAAAGATTTAATGGATCAAGAGGATTTTGGTAGACAATTGAATGGAAATAATTTCTTAGATGAAACTGTAAACGCTATAATTGCTGGTAAAGCAACAAACAACGAAAAAGTGTCTGCTATTTTTGAATATGTGAAAAATAATTTTACTTGGAATGAATATCATGGTGTAACAACAGAAAAAGGGTTGAGAAAAACTTTTAACGAAAAATCTGGGAATTCTGCTGATATTAATCTTATGCTTACAACTATGTTGCGTAAAGCTGGATTAGACGCAAATCCAATTGTTTTGAGTACGTTGCAAAATGGTTTAATCAATTATTCGTTTCCTTCTCGTAGCAAATTGAATTATGTAATTGTTGGAACAACTATAGATAATGAGTTTTATTTGATGGATGCAACTGATAAAAATGCTCAAATTAATTTGTTACCAATTCGAGCAATTAACGATCGCGGATTTATGGTAAATGATAAAGGAATCAAAGAAGTTCCTTTGCGTAATTCGGTTATGACCAATGATAAAAAATCAATTACAGCTGATTTAAAAGCAGACGGAACATTAACTGGAAATTTTTCGAATGTTCGCGATAATTATTTTTATATGTTTGATAAAAGTGAAATCGCAGATGATCCAAAAGCGTTCGAAAAAGAATTTATAGAAGATTATAATTTTGAAATTTCAGAATTTAAAACACAAGACAACAAGCAAAATTTAATTCGTCATCAATTCAAATTTGATGATATTAAAGTAGATGTGGCTGGAAATAAAATATTATTCAATCCATTTTTATTTGTTGCGAATACAAAACATAATTTAAATCTAGATCAACGTAATTATAACATTGAATTTGGAGCACCAACTACGAATACAAATACAGTTAAAATTAAAATTCCAGAAGGTTACAAAGTCGAATCTTTGCCAACAGAAAAACAATTTACAATGCCCGATCAAACTGGTGGTTATGCGTATAAAGTAATTGAGAAAGATGGTTTTATTATCGCTGAAGCCCAAAAAGTCATTCCATATAGTATTTTACCTGCGCAATATTACAAACCATTGAAAGAATTTTTAACAAATATCATTAATGCAGAAAGTCAGCAAGTGATTTTGGTAAAACAATAAAAAATATTCTAAACATCGAATAAAGCCAACTCCAAATACGAGTTGGCTTTTTATTTTTGTACCTTTAACTTTTAAAATTTAAAATAAGATGAGCCTTAAACAAGCACAAACAGACGTTGATAATTGGATCAAAGAACATGGTGTTCGCTATTTTAACGAGTTAACAAATATGGCACAACTAACCGAAGAGGTTGGAGAAGTTGCTCGTATTATTGCGCGTCGTTACGGTGAACAATCGGAGAAAGAATCAGATAAAAACAAAGATCTTGGCGAAGAATTGGCAGATGTTATTTTTGTAGCACTTTGTTTGGCGAATCAAACAGGTGTTGATTTAGAATCAGCTTTTTACAAAAAATTAGATTACAAAACAAAACGTGACCACGATCGTCATCAAAATAATGATAAATTAAAATAAATATGATTGAAATTTCTGCTCTAAAATCTCCGATAAATAATCAATTAGCCATCACAGGTTCTAAAAGCGAAAGCAATCGTTTGTTGTTATTAAGTCAATTATTTGAGAATGTTTTGACATTAGAAAATGTTTCAAATTCAGAAGATTCTCAATTAATGCAAAAAGCGTTAGCGAACAAAACTGATTTAGTTGATATTCACCATGCGGGAACTGCAATGCGATTTTTAACGGCTTATTTTTCTATTCAAGATGGACGAAAAATAACGTTAACAGGCTCTGAAAGAATGAAACAACGACCAATAAAAGTTTTGGTTGACGCCTTGAATGAGTTGGGTGCAGAAATTTCGTATCAAGAAAACGAAGGTTATCCACCTTTATCGATTGTAGGAAAAAAAATAACGAAAGATTCTATTACAATTCCTTCTAATATTAGTTCTCAATATATCTCAGCTTTATGTTTGATAGGAACAAAATTAGAAAATGGATTAACGATAAATCTTGATGGAAAAATTATTTCTGTTCCTTATATTCAAATGACAATTCAGTTGTTGAATAAAGTTGGAATTAATGCAATTTTCGAAGGAAATACAATCAAAATTCCTTTTACTGAAAACATCAAAGCTCAAACTTTACAAGTAGAATCAGATTGGAGTTCAGCTTCATATTATTATAGTTTGATTGCTTTATCTAAAAATTCGGAAGTGAAAATTTCTACTTATTTCGAAGATTCTTTACAAGGAGATTCAGCTTTACAACATATTTATGCAGAAAATTTTGGTGTAATTTCAACTTTTGAAAATGGAGTTTTAACATTGAAAAATGATGAAAATTTCACTCCAAAATCTATCATCGAATTAAATTTAATCAACACTCCTGATATTGCGCAAACTATTTCGGCAACCTGTGTGGGATTGAAAGTAAAATGTCATTTAACAGGTTTGGAAACACTAAAAATTAAAGAAACCGATCGTTTGGTTGCACTTAAAAATGAGTTGGAAAAATTTGGAGCAATTATTACAATTACAAACGATTCTTTAACAATTGAGGGTTATAATAATTATACAGAAACGCCAACTTTAGCGACTTACAATGATCATAGAATGGCAATGTGTATGGCGCCTTTGGCTCAAATTTACCCAATTCGAATTGAGAATGAAATGGTCGTAGAAAAATCATATCCAACATTTTGGGAAGATTGGAAAAAACTTGGTTTTGAAATTAAATCGATTTAAAATATAAACTAAAAAATCCGCTTAATAAGCGGATTTTTTTAGTTTATAAAGTTAAGTTTTATTCAAAATTTTGCATGTTTACCAAATTAGCATAAACTCCTTTTTTCTCGATAAGCGAATGATGATTTCCTTCTTCAATAATTCTTCCTGCTTCCATTACCACAATTTTATCTGCATTCTGAATGGTTGATAAACGGTGCGCAATAACCAAAGAAGTACGATTTTGCATCATATTATTCAAAGCAACTTGCACCAATTTTTCAGATTTAGTATCCAAAGCAGAAGTTGCTTCATCCAAAACCATAATCGGTGGATTTTTATAAACCGCACGCGCAATACTTAAACGTTGTTTTTGTCCACCAGAAAGTTTACTTCCTCCCTCACCTACTGACTCTTGATACTTTTCTGGCATTTTTACAATAAACTCTTCCGCATTTGCAATTTGCGCTGCATGTTCTACTTTTTCTAAATTTGGAGATTTATCCCCTAATGAAATATTATTAAAAATTGTATCATTAAACAGAATCGAATCTTGCGTAACCAAACCAAATAACAAGCGATAATCATGTAATTTTATATGTTTGATATCAATTCCATCAATCAAAATTTGACCAGATTTTACATCCCAAAAACGAGTAATTAAATTAGCCAAAGTTGATTTTCCAGAACCAGACTGCCCAACTAAAGCAACCGTTTCTCCTTTGTTAATTGTTAAATTAAAATTCTCAATTACATTATGTTTTCCATAAGCAAATGTCACATTTCTAAACTCAATTTTATCTTCAAACGCATCAATTCCTTTAGCATCTGGAACATCTTTTATCGAAACGTCAGCATCCAAAACTTCAAAAATTCTCTTTGCAGAAACTTCTCCTTTTTGTACATCTGATAATGCTTTCGAAAAGCGTTTAATCGGATCTAATAATGTATAAAATGTTGCGATATAAAAGATGAATTGTGAACCTGTTAAACCATTTCCTTCTAACGATAACTTACCTCCAAAAAAAACAATTAATCCAATTGTAACAGCACCTAAAAATTCACTTGTTGGTGAAGCTAAAGCACGTTTTTTCATTACTTTTTGAAGATATTTTCGATAACGATTAATCGATTCATCAAAACGACCTTTTACTTGATCTTCAGCATTAAAAATTTTGATAATCTTAAGAGAAGAAAGTGTTTCGTCTACATAAGTAATAATATTAGATAATTCGTCTTGCGCATGAGTAGCAGCTTTTTTGAGACTTTTTCCAATCAACGAAATAATTGTTCCCATAATCGGGAAAACCAAAATAGCAAAAATCGTTAATTGATAACTTACAGTAAATAAGAATATCACAAAAACAATAATCATAATTGGTGAACGCACAAGTTCTACAAAAGAATTTAAGATATTCGATTCAACTTCATTTACATCACTTGACATACGATTTATCATATCGCCTTTTCGTTTTTCTGTAAAATAAGCAACTGGTAAATCGATAATTTTATTATGAATATCCACTCGCAAATCGCGTGTAACCCCAGAACGTAAATCGACCAAACAAGTTTCTGAAAGAAAACTGAAAATATTACGAAACAAAAATGCAATAATAAATACAACACACGAAATTGCTAATACATAAACTGGACCTTCGGTTTGCGACAATTGATTCATATAATAGCCCGAATAATCAGAAAAAAATTGTTTCAAATCAACTAAATGACCTGAATAAATCGGTTTGACTGTAATGTGTTTTTTATCTTCTCCGAAAAGCACACTCAATATAGGCATCATGAATGCTAATGCAACAATATTAAATAATGCATACATTAAATTAAAAAAAATTGCTGCAACAAATGAAGATTTGTAAGGTTTTATATAAGCAAACGCTCTGTTTTTATATGAACTCATTAATTTATTTTAGAAATAATCAAAAACTAAAGTTTTGAAGTTACAAATTTAAGCAAAAAAAATAATGACTATTCTTTTAGAAATAGTCATTATAGAGTAAAATTTTGTGGGTTTGATTACTCAGAGTAACCTTTTCGTTTTTGTTTTGATTTTTATTTAACTCGTTGCCAAGTTTGCGTTCTTCCTACAAGAGAAATCCCGATAAAACCTCTTACGTCTAATTTATCATTTCCGTTAAGAGACATTTTTGCTTTGTATTCCTTTCCACTATTAGGATCAATGATTTTTCCACCATTCCATTCTTTTCCATCTTTTTTAAGACCAGAAAGAATTTGCATTCCTAAAATTGGTTTATTTTTTAATGCGCCTGAACAATCTGTACATTTTGCATCTTCTTTTCCTTTTGTTAAAATCTTAGTGACTTTACCATAAAGTTTTCCATCTTTTTCGAAAATCTCTACGTAAGACTTCGCCTGTTTTGTCTCATCATCAATTGTTTTCCAAGTTCCAATTGGTGATTGCGCATACATTAAAGATGTCAACATAAAGAATAATCCGAATAAAATTGATTTTTTCATATTTTTATCCTTTAAAATTTATTTCACTAAAATAACTATTTTTTAGTGTAAATAAAACACTATGCTTTATTTTTTATAAAAATAATCTTTTTTAAACACATAAACCCTTTTATAATATTGATTACTAGTTATTTAATTTGATAAATAATTTTAAATAAATAAAAATAGATTTTATTCATAAAAGTCAAAACAGTGTATTATTATGCTTACATAGCAATAATAAAAGAGAAAGCATTTTTATGGGTTTTGTCATTTTTTCGACAATTTCTTCTTCAAGAATAAAAAAATGAATACATTTGTCTACTATTTTTATAGAGTTTATAGATTTAAGAATGAATCAGCTTACGAAATACAGTTTACCATTTAGAAAACAAGAAGTAGAACCGTTGATAGAATCCATTATTTATGATGAGATTTTTCAACAACCAAATCCTTTGTATAAGAAAGAAGATTTACTCAATCAATTCAATTCTATCTTGTTAAAAATTGTTCCTGAGGAGAAGTCGAATCAAATTAGTTTATACTTTTTTGAACAATTCAAACAACTTAGACAAGAATTAGAAGAACTGATTTTTGTTTTTTATGCAAATGATCCTGCATCTAAATCAGAAATTGAAATCATTTTAGCTTATCCAGGTTTTTTTGCGATTGCAATTCACCGTTTAGCACATATTCTCTATAAATTAAATACGCCAATTCTTCCCCGTTTTTTTTCTGAATATGCACATTCTAAAACTGGAATTGATATTCATCCTGGTGCTACAATTGGAAAAAATTTTTATATCGATCATGGTACAGGAATTGTGATTGGAGAAACAACATTGATTGGTGATCATGTAAAAATTTACCAAGGCGTAACATTAGGAGCGTTTTATGTTTCGAAAAATTTGGCTGATAAAAAACGTCATCCAACAATAGAAAACAATGTCACGATTTATGCTGGAGCCACTATTTTGGGAGGAACAACTGTAATTGGAGAAAATTCTGTAATCGGTGGAAATGTTTGGATTACAGAAAGTATAGAAGAAGATTCTGTTGTCTATCAAGAGAATCAACCGCAAATAAAAAAACAAAAAAAAGAACAACATATCAATTATATCATCTAAAACCTTACAACAATGATTTACAATAACGTATTAGAAACTATTGGAAATACACCAATTATTAAACTGAATAAATTATTTCCCAACCATAATGTTTATATTAAAGTAGAAAAACAAAATCCAGGTGGATCAATTAAAGATCGTATTGCTTTAGCAATGATTGAAGATGCGGAAAAAGCTGGAATTTTAAAACCTGGAGGAACAATTATAGAACCTACTTCGGGTAATACAGGAATTGGCTTATCATTTGTTGCAGCTGTAAAAGGTTACAAAATGATTATCACAATGCCAGAATCAATGTCAATTGAGCGTCGAAAAATTATGGAAGCTTATGGTGCTGAATTTGTTTTAACGCCAAAAGAATTAGGAATGAAAGGCGCTATTGCAAAAGCACAAGAATTAGCCGAAACAATAGAAGGCGCTTGGGTTCCGCAACAATTTGAGAATAGTTCGAATCCGACAGTTCATTATAATACAACTGCAAAAGAAATTCTTTCTGATTTTCCACAAGGAGTAGATTATTTAATCACAGGAGTTGGAACAGGTGGACATCTTTCTGGAATTGGAAAAGCATTGAAAGAAATTAATTCTTCAACAAAAGTTATCGCTGTAGAACCAACCGATTCTCCTGTCATTTCAGGAGGAAATCCTGGTCCACACGCGATTCAAGGAATTGGAGCAGGCTTTATTCCAACTAATTTAGATACTTCAATTGTTGATTCTTCTATTCAAATTACAAAAGAAGAAGCATATGAATTTGCAAAAAAAGTGGCTAAAGTAGAAGGTTTACCTGTTGGAATTTCGACAGGAGCTTCGCTGGCTGCAGTTGCAAAAACATTGAATGAAGTAGACAAAGAAGCAAAAATATTAACTGTCAACTACGATACTGGCGAACGCTATTTATCAGTAGAAGGTTTATTTTAAATACTATAAAAATTTTTAAACGAAAGGAGATATTGACAAAATGTCTCCTTTTTTTATTCAACAAAGTCAAAAAGTCAGTTTTTAGGTTTTATTTCTACTTTGGAATTTTTTTTGATGAAGTACAACAAACAAAACCAATATAAAAAACTAAAAACCAATGGATTTTAATCAATTTACAATAAAGGGTCGTGAGGCGATTCAAGCAGCGCAGCAAATTGCAGTTGCTAAAAAAAATCAAGCAATAGAACCAGCTCATATTTTAGGCGGAATGATAGATGTTGATGAAAACGTATTATCATTAATCTTAGAAAAACAAGGTGTAAAAATGGATATGTTGAAACCAGAGCTGGATTTAGAAATCAATAAATATCCAAAAATTGAAGGTCAACAAGGAAATCATCTTTCCAATTCATCTAACCAAATTTTGCAATCTGCACAAGAAATTGCAAAAGAGATGAACGATGATTTTATCACATTAGAGCATTTATTATTAGGTATAATCAAGAATGTATCGCCTGTAAGTCAGTTATTAAAAAATAGAGGTGTTACATTCGACAACACAAAAAAATTAGTAACAGAATTGAGAAACGGAGAAAGAGTAACTTCTGAAAACGCAGAAGGAACATATAATTCATTAAATAAATACGCTAAAAATTTAACAGATTTAGCAAAAGAAGGAAAATTAGATCCTGTAATTGGACGTGACGAAGAAATTCGTCGTGTTTTACAAATTCTATCTCGTCGTACAAAAAATAACCCAATCCTTATTGGTGAACCAGGTGTTGGTAAAACTGCTATAGCAGAAGGTTTAGCTCATCGTATCATCAATGGAGATGTTCCTGAAAATCTTTTGAATAAACAAATTTTTTCATTGGATATGGGAGCTTTGGTTGCGGGTGCAAAATACAAAGGTGAGTTCGAAGAGCGTTTGAAAGCCGTTGTAAAAGAGGTAACTGCTTCGAATGGAGAAATTATTTTATTCATCGATGAGATTCACACGCTTGTTGGTGCTGGCGGTGGCGGAGAAGGCGCAATGGATGCAGCAAACATCCTAAAACCTGCTTTGGCTCGTGGCGAATTACGTTCGATTGGTGCTACAACTTTGAATGAATATCAAAAATATTTTGAAAAAGATAAAGCTTTAGAGCGTCGTTTCCAGAAAGTAATGGTTGAAGAGCCAGATGAAGAATCTGCAATTTCTATTCTGCGTGGAATCAAAGATAAATATGAGCAACACCATAAAATTGGAATCAAAGACGAAGCAATTATTGCGGCTGTAAAATTATCAACACGTTATATTACAGATCGTTTTTTACCAGATAAGGCCATCGATTTGATGGACGAAGCAGCTTCTAAGTTGAGAATGGAAATGAATTCTAAACCAGAAGATTTAGATAAATTAGATCGTAGAATTATTCAGTTGGAAATAGAAATTGAAGCGATAAAACGTGAAAATGATGAGAAAAAATTGAATCTTTTGAAAGAAGAATTATCTAATCTTCAAGACGAGAGAAATCAATTGAATTCGAAATGGGAAGCGGAAAGAAATCGTGCCGATGAAGTGCAAGATTTAAGAAAATCTATCGAAAATATCAAATTCGAAATTGAGCGCGCAAAACGTGATTATGATTATGCAAAAGCTTCAAAATTAGAGTTTGAAGATTTAGTTAATGCAAAAAATAATTTAGAAGATGCAGAGAAAAGTTTAGAAGAAAATAAACAAAACAAACTGGTAAAAGAGTTTGTTGATGCAGATGATATTGCAGAAGTTGTGTCAAAATGGACTGGAGTTCCAGCGCAAAAAATGATGCAATCGGACCGCGAAAAATTATTGAATTTAGAGAGTGAATTACACAAACGTGTCCTTGGACAAGAAGAAGCAATTACAGCTGTTTCTGATGCAATTCGCCGTTCTCGCGCAGGTCTTAGTGACGAAGGAAAACCAATTGGTTCTTTCTTATTCTTAGGTTCGACTGGTGTTGGGAAAACTGAGTTAGCAAAAGCTTTGGCTGAATTTTTATTTGATGATGAAAATGCAATGACACGTATCGACATGTCCGAATATCAGGAGCGTCATGCGGTTTCTCGCTTGGTCGGGGCACCTCCGGGTTACGTTGGTTACGACGAAGGTGGGCAATTAACAGAAGCGGTTCGTCGTCGTCCTTATTCAGTGATTTTGTTGGACGAAATTGAGAAAGCGCATCCAGATGTTTTCAATATTTTGTTACAAGTTTTGGATGACGGACGTTTAACAGACAACAAAGGTCGTGTAGTTAACTTTAAAAATACGATTATCATTATGACATCGAATTTTGGTTCGCATACGATTTTAGAAAAATTTGCAAATATTAATGAAAACAATGTTCCGCAGATTTACAATGAAACAAAAGATGTCGTTTTTGAAGAATTGAAACAAAACTTTAGACCAGAATTTTTGAATCGTATTGATGAAATTATTTTGTTCCGTCCATTGAGCGAAAACCAAATCTCTGGAATAGTGAATATCTATTTAAGCGGAGTTGCGAAGAAATTAGCACAACGCGATATTACATTAGATATTACGCCAGAAGCTGTCGATTACTTGGCAAGAAAAGGTTACGATCCACAATTTGGAGCTCGACCATTGAAAAGAGTAATTCAGCAAGATGTGTTAAATGAACTTTCAAAAGAAATTTTGAAAGGAACAATAAATGATAATGATGCGGTTTTAATCGATTATTTCGAAGAAAAACCTGGAGATAATAAATTAGTTTTCAGAACT
>RRZU012008478.1_pt1 | contig 13369 bp, 11 predicted proteins | sample 2165561 | NCBI WGS metagenome assembly RRZU01 (sample SAMN10456909, study PRJNA506462) | wastewater metagenome | isolation source: wastewater sludge | place: USA: Moscow, Idaho
CTTTCTTTTTTAGATTACGAATAGTTACCCAATCCTCCATACTAATCATCTCCTTTTACCTTTCTTCATAATTATTATTTTTATGAGAAAAGAGTATGTTTTTTTAGTTTACAGGTGGGTCAAAAGTTTTCAAAATAGTGGATCAATTTTCAGTCAAAAAATTCAGTACAGCTATAAACTATTTTGGAGAGTCTAAGCTTGTAAGAGAACTCACTACAGATGATATTGAAGAATACATTGATTTTCTTACTACTTATCCAAATCCACTTAAAAGCCCTTACAAGTCTATGAGTTTTAAAGAGATACTAAAACTAACAAATGTACCTTCTAAAGATTTTATCTCATCTAGCACAGTAATTAAGTATATCAAAGCATTTAGACAACTAGAGAACTTCCTTGTAGATGATGGTAGAATAGATAGAAAAATAAGTAAAAGGGCAAAACTTCCAACTCCATCTACAGTTAGCGTGAGTCCATTTAGTGAAACTGACTTAAAGATTCTTCATAGGGAGTTTGATATGTTAGGTGATTTAGGTCTTATTTACTATACATTTGCTTATACTGGAATGAGAACTTCTGAGTTTTGGAAATGTAGAATAGGGTGTAAAGATAAGATATACTATTTTGATTTGTCATATAAAGGCGTAGAGCTTAAAACAGCTTCAAGTAGACGTTTGATACCTATTCACTCTAAACTTATCGATAAAGGCATTCTAAATAGCTTAAAACACCTACAATCAAACTATAAACAATCTACTGTGAGTAATACTTTCAATAACAAGGTTATAAACTCAATTAAAGATAAAAAGAACAAAGTAATGTATGGTTTTAGACATACAGTAGCAACTAATCTAAAAAGAGCTGATGTTGATATTGACAAAATCTCAGAAATATTAGGTCATTGTTATGAAAATACTTCAATGACAAAAACAGTTTATACTAATGGTTACACACTTAAGCAACTAAAAGAAGCGATAGAATGCTTGATGTAAAAACCTTACCTATCATAAAACTTTTCAACAAAATCTACAATCTTATCAAGCACTCTTGGAATGATTGTTTTTCTTTCAAGTAACTTTGGTTTGACTTGAAGTGTTCCTGCAACATCATCATTAAGTGGTTTTCTTCCATCATATAAATACGTATCAATTACCTCTTTTAGTTTATCAGTATGTAATTTTTCTTCTGCACATAAAACTTCAAAAGCAACAGTTCTCTCTTCATCAACAAACTTATCAAACTCTTCTTCAATTTCTTCAGGATTAATTCCCTCTAAAGTTGTATCAATAAACTTCTCAATAAGTTCTTTTTTACTTCTTAGCTGTGGATTAGAGTTAATAGTATTGATGATATTTTCTCTTTGTTTTGCTTTGTGTTCTTTTGATGACTCTTTATATTTTGCTAAAAGTTTCAGGATATAAGATACATTTATCTCATCTCTATGGATTAGTTCTAGTTCAAAATCAACATCATTTAAAATAGAAGTTTTGCCATCTCCTAAACCACCTTTTTGAGCTTTTATTCTTTCATATAAATCAAGGTATTTAGATTTATAGTCTTCAAACTGTTGTTCAGTCATAGATAAGTCAGACCACTTAAACTCACTAAACCCTTCAAGAATATTTTTAAGTCTAATCAGCTCTCTAAATGCTTTTATAAACTCTAATTGTTTTTCTTCATCAATAATCTCATCAACACTATTTACACTTGGAGCTATTTTTATTAATTCCACAAAAGCTTCATTAAACTTTTTAACATAAGTGTCATAAGGCTTCATCAAAATAATATCTTTTGCTTCTTTATTTGAAAAAAGTGCAATAGCATCATCTGTATATTTCTTTAGATTTCTAAAGCACACTATATTACCTTGAGATTTTTTTTCTCCTAGTATTCTATTTGTTCTACTGTAAGCTTGAATTAAACCGTGATATTTAAGATTTTTATCCACATATAAAGTATTTAGTCTTGGACTATCAAAACCAGTTAAAAACATATTTACAACTAAAAGAATATCTATTTGAGCCTCTTTTACTCTTTTTGAAATATCATTGTAATAGTTGTAGAAACTTTGAGAGTCTTTTGTAGTAAACTTTGTATCAAAGGTTTTATTATAATCACTAATATACTCTTCAAGTTTATCTCTTGAGTGTTTGTTTATATGTGATTCATCAATATGTGCTCCATCAGATTCTTCAAGGTCATATATACCATCAGCACCTTTGTCCTCTTCATTTGCACTATATGAGAAGATTGTAGCTATCTTTAGATTATGTTTTTTCTTTTTGAACAGTTCATAATATTTACAAAGAACTTCTACACTACTTACACACATCATAGCTGTAAACTCTTTTGAGTGAGTTTTTCTATCGTGGTTTGTGATAATATAATCAACTATTTGTTCTAGTCTTTTATCATCTTCCATAAGCTCTTTAGTATCAATACCCTCAACCTCAAAGTCTTTAAATACCTCATCATTATCTTTTCTTTTATATCTTCCAATATATTCAACTGAAAACTTCAATACATTATCATCACTAATAGCATCAGTTATAACATATCTATGAAGTATCTCATTAAATAGTTCAGCTGTAGTTCTTTTACCAAACTTATTTCCAACTGCATTTTCAGGGAATATTGGAGTTCCAGTAAATCCTATAAGTTGAGCGTTTGTGAAAAAGTTTGTGATATTTTTATGTGTCTCTCCAAACTGACTTCTATGACACTCATCAAATATAAATACAATCTTCTTATCTTTTAAAGTTTCCATATCTTTTAGATAGTGAGGTTTTGATATTGCTGTGTTTAGTTTTTGAATAGTTGTGATGATTAGGTCACTATCTTTTGTAACACCTTTTTTATCTTTATGAACTCCTAAAAACTGATTTACTAAAACTTTTGTATTATCAGTTCCATCAACACTTCCATCACTAAAGCTATTAAACTCTTTACTTGTTTGATAATCTAAATCTTTTCTATCTACAACAAAAACAACCTTATCAACCTCAGGAAGTTTTACTAAGATTTGTGAAGCTTTAAATGATGTAAGAGTTTTTCCTGAACCAGTTGTATGCCAAATATATCCATTTTTATTTGTATTTTTAACCCTATCAACAATAGCTTCAACCGCATAATACTGATAAGGTCTTAAAATCATAAGTATCTTTGGAACTTCAGCCAAAACAATATACTTACATATCATCTTAGAGATATGACATTTTTCCAAAAAGATAGTTGTAAACTCTTCTAGGTTTGTGATATTTTTATTGTTTTTATCAGCCCAAAAGAATGTTTGTTTGAAAGTTTGTTTTTTATTATTTGAGTAGTATTTAGTATTTACACCATTAGAGATAACAAAGATTTGAACATAGTGAAATAAAGCACTATTAAAACCATAAGAGTGTTTTTGATAACGATTGATTTGATTAAAAGCTTCTTTTAGTTCTAATCCTCTTCTTTTTAGTTCTATTTGAACAAGAGGCAGACCATTTATCAAAATAGTTACATCATATCTATTTTTATATGCTCCATCTATTGTCACTTGCAGTGTTACTTGAAAAAGGTTTTGACACCAGTGTTCACTATCTAAAAACTCAATATAAGTGATAGTTGTATTATCATCTCTTAAAAGTGCATATTTGTCTCTAATAATCTTAGCCTTTTCAAAAACATTTCCTTTGTTTAGATGGTTTAGTATTTTTGTAAACTCTGTGTTGCTTAAAGTTGTTTTATTATGCTTTTCTAGTTGTGATTTTAGATTTGCTTTTAGTTGTTCTTCATCTTTAATAGTTACTTTTTCATAACCTTGAGAGACTAACTGTTTTACTAAGTTTTCTTCTAATACTGCTTCACTTTGTTTACTCATTTTAAACCTTTGTTTTATACAAACATCTGTTGTAGTAGTGCTTTTTTGAACTCTTTTGTAGAGTTTAGTTGTTTTTGAACTTGCTCTATTTTTGAATCTATTGAAGATAGGAAGTTAGCTATTTTTGTTTGTTCTTTCTTCTCTGGAAAAAGAACTGGGTCACTAATAGCATATGAATTATTTATTTTCATATCATTTTTAGCTCCCTTTTGAACCAAAGGTCTAAAGTATTTATTTATATTATCATTAAGTTGAAAGTAATAATCAATAAAGAATGGGTTCAAGTTTTCTTTTGGTCTATATACTGCATATAAAGTTGATACAACACCAGCTTTTTTCTTATTTGTTTTAACAATGCCATATGGATTAACTTTTAATGGGCTTTTTGTGTAAACTACGTCACCAACATCAACAAAATGATAGTTATCTATTGATTCACCTGCAAAAGACCTGCCTTTTAACTCTATTTGATTAACAATTCCATATTCTCCTGAAACTGATAATACATCATTTTTTGTATATTTCTTATCAAAGTTTTTTTCTTTATGTTCATATAAATATTTATTTAACTTCTTTTCTTCCCATTTAGGAAATGTACTACCATCATCAGCTTTAAATCTAATCTCTTGTGAAAAGATTTTTTGCATTACACCTTTTTTGTATTGCTGTAAAAGTTGTTCTTTTTTTGTCAGCTGTTCTATTTTTGTATCTACTGAAGTAAGAAATGAAGCTATTTTTTCTTGTTCTTGTTTTGATGGAATAGTTACTTTATAGGGAAGAATATGTTTATTATTTATTTGTGGTATTGTAGAAGTATCTGCTATTTTAAATAATTCATCTTTGATTATTTTGTAGTATAAGAATTCAACATTAATATTATCATTAGGTGTTATAGCCATAAGATTACTATCCATAAGAACTTCATTAATATTGACTCTAACTTTATTTAATAATATAGCAGCTCCTCTTTTTGGGAAAATTACAGAAAATCTTGGTATTACATTTTTGATATCATTACTATATTCTCTACTATCTACTTGATACTTTGAACAATTATTTAAATCTTCAACTTTCAAAAATGGATAATTGCCTCTTTCGGCTAGATTGTATGATGATGGACTTATACCACTTTTTATATCAACTAATTTTCCTAAACTATTTTCTTTCCACTCTCCATTAAACTCTTTAAATCTCAACTTAGGTACATTCATATTTTTACTCATTATCACTACCTTTTAGAAGTAGACTTCGTTCCCTTAAAAGCTCTTTTTGTAGCTCTTCAACTGTTGGTAAATATTTATTACTCACCAAATCTCGAATTGAAAAAATTAGATAATTGCTCCAACTCAATTTGGTATTCACTGCATTCCAATATGTTTGTACCATTACACTATTAACTGATTGTTTGAGTTGTAATCTTGAGTTGATTAAAAGATTTCTAATCTCTTCTATCATTTGATTATTGATTATATTACTCATCACATATTCCATTAAAACGGTTTAGCAATTCCAAGTTCATCACAGAACTTAGCTATTGTTTCATCTGTAGTTTTCATATCAATCTCTAGTGCTTTTAGTTCACTTGAAACTTTATCTAAGTCTATTTGCTCTTCCTCTTCAAACGTATCTACATATCTTGGAATATTTAAGTTGTAGTCATTTTCTCTTATTTCGTCCATAGAAGCAAGATGAGCATATTTTTCTATTTCTTCTCTTTTTGCATAAGTATTTACAATCTTTTCAATATTTTCTTCTGTTAGATAGTTCTGATTTTTTGCTTTTTCGAAATCATTTGAAGCATCTATAAATAAAACATTTTCACTATCTTCTCTACACTTTTTAAATACTAAAATACAAGTAGGAATAGAAGTACCATAAAAAATATTTGAAGGAAGTCCAATAACAGCATCTAAATAGTTTCTATCTTCTATTAGATATTTTCTTATGTGACCTTCAGCAGAACCTCTAAACAAAACTCCGTGAGGTAAAACTATAGCCATAGTTCCATTGTCATCAAGATGATAAATCATATGTTGAACAAAAGCAAAGTCAGCTTTAGAACTAGGTGCTAATTTTCCATATTGAGAAAATCTATCATCAGACATAAATAAATCATTTGCAGACCATTGAGCAGAGAATGGAGGATTAGCAACGATTGCTTCAAATCTTTCACTTAAGTGTTGAGGGTGTTCTAGTGTATCTTCTTGCTTAATGTTAAACTTTCTATAGTGTACATCGTGCATAATCATATTCATTCTAGCTAAGTTATATGTAGTTCTATTTAACTCTTGACCGTAAAAGTTAGATACATCATCAACTTCTTTTGCAACCCTTAAAAGTAGTGAACCTGAACCGCAAGTTGGGTCATATACAGATTTTAGTTTTGATTTTCCATTTGTTACTATCTTAGCTAAGATTTTAGATACTTGTTGAGGAGTATAAAACTCTCCAGCTTTTTTACCTGCACCAGCCGCGAATTGCCCGATTAGATACTCATAAGCATCTCCAAGTACGTCTCTATCGTGGTTTTTTAGTTCAAAATTAATCTTATCAAGGTGTGTTAATACTTGAACTATTAGTTTGTTTCTTGCTTCTACTGTTTTTCCAAGTTTTGTAGAAGTTAAATCAAGGTCTTCAAATAGGTGTACAAAGTCATCTTCAGACTCGTGCCCCATTGTTGTTTGTTCTATGTTTCTAAGGATTGAGGTCAAATCTTCAAGAATAAAGTTGTTTGATGTACCATTTCCTCTTTTTGCTATTTGTGAAAATAACTCTTCAGGTCTTAAAAAATAACCAAGTTTTTCAATAGCTTCTTCTTTTATTGCACTAATGTAATCTTCTTCATCTTTTGAGCCAATAATTTCAAAATATGTTTTACCATCTTCTACAAGTATTTCATTTGCATAATCTTCCATTTTTTCTGATAAGTATTTATAAAAAATAAATCCTAATATATAATCTCTAAACTCATCAGCGTCCATTTTACCTCTAAGAGTATTTGCTATATTCCATAATTGTTGTTCTAAAACTTTTTTATTTTCTTCACTCAAAGTAAAACCTTATTTATATTTTTAAAGGTTGTATAATAGCCAAACTCCTATAAAAAATAACAAAAAAATCTCAAAGCTAATAATGTATAGTGTTACTTTTAGATTCTCCCCCGTGGGGGTGTTGGATTTATGTATGATTAATAAGTTTTATATCTTGTATATTTGTAGCTCCTCCATCTCTTATATCCTCAATTCCCAAATGAACATAGTTTAAACTGGTATGAAAACTTTTATGTCCCATAAAGGTCATAATCTTATAGCCATTCCATTTACTAATACTTGCTAATTTTGAAGCGACTGTGTGTCTAAGACCATAAGGTATATACTCTTTATATCTTTCTTTATCTGTCCAACCAAGATATCTTTTCATCTTATTCCATCTGTATTCAATCATATCTTTTGTAAGTGAAGTAAAGATTAGTTTACTGTAGTTAATATTGTTTATTTCATCTTTCAATACAAAAGGTTTGTTTAGCTTTAATTCATAAAGTTTAGTTAATGCAAACTCTAGCTGTAATTTAACTGATTCTAAAACAACTCCATTTAGTGGTAAAGTTCTTATCAAATCATTTTTTGTTGAATTATAAGCACCTCTATTTATTGTTACTGTATTTTGTTCTAAATCAAAATCTCCAATCTGCAAATTATAATACTCTGCTGGACGTAAACCTAACCCTGAATTGATTACAAAAAACTGTATCATTTCCCAATCAATTGGATTGTTTGATTCATCATAAATACTAACTAAAGCGTTATACATATCTAACTCTTCATATTTAGAGAAACAGATTTTTCTTTTTGATTCTATACGCATTTTTAAATCTTCAAATGATAATCTATTTTCAAGTGTAATTTTTTGTTTTCGTTCAAGATATTCTATACTTGATTTTAATGTTGAGATATAATGATTAACTGTTTTATTTGCATATTTTTTATTTACTAGATATCTTTTAAATCTATCAAGGTCATCTATAGTAAGAGTTGAGATATATCTATTTAGTCCAAAAAAATTACTAATCTTAATCCATCTATCTTTTGGATTTCTTTTATCTCTATAATATTTCCATTTTGTTTCATATAAATATTCTGTCGCTTCTTTGAAAGTTAATCTTATTAAGCCATTTTCAGGATGAGGATATATACTAGGTTCTTTTATATGTTTTTTCCACTCTTTTTCAAGTCTAAGAGCTAATTCTTTATCTTGAGTATCCCAACTTTTTTGATACCTAATATGATTAATTTTAAAATCTGATTTCCAATAACCATTAGTTTTTTGATACATTCTAATCTCCAAAAAATAATTAAAAATAGCAATATACTTTTTTTTTTTTTTTTTTTTTTTTTTCATTAATATTAGTTTTATCTTTATACTTTTTATATTTGATATTCTTATTTAAAAGTTTTTAAAAATAATTAAAAAAATCTCAAAGCCTATATCTCAATACACGAAAAAAGATTCTCCCCCGTACCCCTCTTGCGTTTCATTTTTGATAACTCAAAGGGCAACTTAATCCATCAACTAAAACTAACATCTTTCTGTCAGAAGCCTAGAAGCTCTTTTGTTGTTCTTTATGATTGATTCTATTAATAAATTAGTTCTAGTGTTCCTAGATAGGTTAGCAGACTTTAATAACTGTTTTGAATTAATATTAATCTAGTTTATCAAGTTATAACCATCATTAAAACTTTATTGATTTATTAAGTATAACACTTGACAAAGAGTTTATGATTTGATAAAGTTTCAAGTAAAATACACCTTAAGACTTGAAAGGAGATTTTAGAATGACTATTGGATATCTTAGAGTTTCAACTGATAAGCAAACTGTTGAGAATCAAAAGAGTGAGATAAGAGCTTACTGTAATGATAAACTAAAGATAACTGTTGATGATTGGATTGAAGTTGTAATGAGTTCAAGAAAAGATTTAAGAGATAGAAAAATAGATGAACTTTTATCTGTCTTATCAAAAGATGATAAAGTAATTGTAAGTGAATTATCAAGACTTGGTAGGTCAACTCAAGAAGTATTACAAACAATAGAAAGATTAATGAACTTACACGTAGAACTTCATATTATTAAAAACAATCTAGTAATTAATCCTAATAATAAAAATGACTTTGTTTCAAAAGCTATGGTAACTTTGTTTGGTCTGTTTGCAGAACTTGAAAGAGACTTGATTAGTCAAAGAACTAAAGAGGCTCTAAAGTCAAGAAAAGAACAAGGTGTAAAACTTGGTAAACCTGAGGGAACTTTACAAAAATCAAAATATGATGAATATAAAGATAGAATCATTGAACTTAAAAACTTAGGTCTATCTCTAAATAAAATAGTATCAAATCATTTAGAACCAGTTATGGGAAAAGGTAACTGTTCTGTTCAAAGCTTATCTACTTACATCACTAAAAGAGGTCTGTGAAGTCATCTCACAGCTCTTGTTTTAATTTATCCTAATACTTTTATTACTTAACTACTAAAAAGGCTTATAGCCAACTTCACAGAAGACTTTTATATCAAATAAACTAATCAGTAAAACTCATTTCTAATAATGCCCATAAAATCAATCTTTGTTCAAGATACCCCTTTCTAGGAGTAACTCAAAATTATCAACTTTATAAATGCCTATAAAATCGAGCCTAGTTCAAGATAGCCCACTCTAGGAATAGATTGTCTAAAAATTAGATGAAAATGAAGTTGAAAATAGTCATTTTTTTAGAAATCTAAATAGCCCATAAAATCGGACTTCATTGAAGATACCCCCTTATAGGAGGAAACTCACAATAAAAACTCTAAAAAGAGTTGAAAAGTAGAGAGCTTTAAAATGCCTATAAAATCAGGGTTCTTTGAAGATACCACATTATAGGAGAGAAAAATCAATCCAAAATAAACAAAAATCAAATCAAAAGGAGGTTCAGATGAACAACAATCAAACACAAATGATAAGCCACTTAAATCGGTGTATCAAAGGAAAGCGTAATGGAAATTAATGCTTTTGAAACAATAGAAGAATATGCAAAAGATAAATATCTAAAACAAATCAAAAAGCCTCAAGGTCATTCTACAAATGAAGACTATGAAATAGCCCTTAAAAGACTTGAAGCTTTTAGCTCTAAAAACTATGAAGTTTATGAGTCTTATTATGAAGATTTAATTGATAGTTATAAAGATATAGTTGAGTTAGAAATACATAAAACAACTGTATTAGTAAATAAAGAAACTGGAGAAGTAATCTCTGATAATTTCCACATTATAGATAGGAATTATATTGAGCAAAAAAGAAAAGAGTTTAATAGTCTAAATTATTATAAGAAAAAACTCACAAAATCAAAGCGACAAAGTAAAGTAAAGATAGAGAACTTTAAAGCAAACCATAGATACACAAAAGTATTTTCAAAAGTAAGACCTTCATTTAGTAATCATAAACATCTTGGTATCTTCTATGACCTAACACGAGAGTTAAGTCCATATGAAAATATAGTCTCAAAACAAAATAATGATGGTACTTTTAGTCCAATGACAACAAAAGAGATACAAGAAAAGTTTAATATATCAGTTGATGATATGAAGAGGTTTAAAGCTGAAGCAAAAAAGCTTAAAGTTATTGCTGATGTAAAATTAGAAGGTAAAGCTGTAGGAATAAGAATAAATCCTATGTATGCTATGAATGGACAAGATTTAAGTGAAGAGTTATTTGAAGCTTTTAAAGACACTTATGTACTAAATGACTAATAGTGCAAATATGCACCATACTAAATTAACTACAAAAGCCTATAAATAGGTCTTAATAGAGAGTTTTAACTAAAAACTACTTCTTATATATAGTAAAAACTTAACTGGACAGAAAGTATAAAGCTAAAACTGTCCAATATGAAAATTAAGCCCCATTTGATGGGCTCTACAGAGTTTATACTGTAAAGAACAACAATCTTATTTTATGTAGGACGTTAAGAGTCTTTAGTTGTTGGTTAAGCTTGATAATCTAATAGAAATAATTAATATAGAAATGAGCTTGAGTAGAAAGCTATAACTGTGTTAAAAGTAGTGCTATAGCTAGACCTTAATCTCATTTCTAATAATTAATAAACTTAGAATTAATACTTAAAGAATAACTATAGATTGAACTTTAAGTTACTACTTTATCAATGTGTGTCTTTCTTATATTACCTATTTTATTTTTCTATCTTCTAATTAACTTATAAAACTTTCGGGCTATACAACCGAAATGCTTTCAGTTTATCGGATTTATGAACCGATAGACTTTCGGGCAGACCTTAGATAGCAAAAAGATTTTATGAAGCAAGTATGGAGACTTTAGAAAAGTTAGGAATTAAAGAAGAGTATGAGGCTGAGTGTAAAAAAGCACTTAAAGTAATAGCTGAAGATAACCCTGAGGTGGCTGAAGCAATAGCTAAAGACATAGATGGAGAGACAATCAAGTACATCAAGTCAAGAGCTATGAAGTCTATTAATAGAGGTGAACCAACATATTTCATTATGGGTGCTTTTAACTGGGCTGATTCAGAGAAGGGTGTTGAGTATTGGGGAGATATGACTCTTAGATTCTGTGAGAGTCACCCTATGGTAAGTGAAGAGATACTTGAAAGTGAGCTGATGACTAATAGTGAAGATTTCAGCACTAAAGAAAATATGGCTAATGATACTGTTCTATGGAAATATAAGTATATGCTATGGGAAGGCTGTGTTTATAAAGTAACAGGGGATTATGAACACGACGGTAGAGGTGTTAGAAATATTAAAATGACTCTTATTGAGAACTATAGAATAGTTAAAGAAGATGAAGAGGACTCTATCAAATGTAATAAGTGTGATAGCACTAATGTATCTGTAGGTAGCTTTGGAGATAGAACTGGAGTTACTTGTAAAGATTGTGGTGAGAGTAGACTTGTAGTGGACTAGGAGGTGACTGATGGAGATATTAATTTTACTTGCAATTATGTGGGCTATTGTATTTGCCTAGAGGTGCCTGATGAGAGTTGAAGAAAGACTAGAAACAGTTGTAAAGAAAGTATATGTTGCCTTTGATGGGACTGAGTTTGATAATGAAAAAGGCTGTGAGGTTTATGAACTTAAAGAAAAGCATAGACAAGCAGGTAATTTGATTTATGTAGTTAGACATAGGTTTAAAGCTAATGCTGTGGTTGAGTTGTTCTCTACAAAAGAGTTAGCTGAGAAAAGTTTGTTGAATGTTGATGATGAAAGCCACTGGATAATTGAAGAAGTGGTTATTGATTGGAGGTTTATTAGATGAATATGATAGAAATTAATAACGGGGAAGTTGTAATCACCCTTAAAGAGATTACAGATTTGATTGGTGTTCAACATAGTAAGGCTATGGAGAAGGTTAAGAAGTTGGCTAAAGAGCCGAGTTTTGGGACGGTATCCAAAATGGATTTCGTATATAACACACAAGGGCAAAAGATTGAAACTTACGTGTTCAACAAAAAACAAGCTATAGCAGTTGGAGCAAAACTAAACAACAGTCTTTTAATGAAAGTTATAGATAGACTTGAAGAACTTGAGAGAGCTAAGAACCAACCTAGAGAACTGACAAGGACTGAATTAGCTTTAATGGTTATTGAGGCTGAGAAAGAAAAAGAAAAACTATTACTTGAGAACAAAGAGTTAGTTAGAACTAAAGCTCATATCTCAGATAAGAAAACAGCTACAGCTATGGCTACAGCAAGTGCTAAGTCGAGAGAGGCTGAAAGGTTAAAGCAACAATTAGATGAGAGCTTAAAGTATTCAACTGTAAGAAAACAAGAAATTAGACTTGGTCGTACTTTTGGTTGGGCTCCTCTAAAGAAAATTAGTCAAGAATTAGGTCTATCAATTAAAAAAGTGTATGACCCTATCTTTGAGAATGACTTAAACTCATACCACGCTGATGCTTGGTTAAAAGCTTATGGGGTAGATATATCTAAAGACTAGAGGGGAAAGAGTTTCTGTAAGAACTGTGGGCACATAGCGTTCTTGGTTAGTACTCATAATGACTGTGTTACTCAAAGCATATGGTAGCTTGGAACAATGAGATAAAAGAACCTAAAAAGGTTTTATTTAACTCAGAGTTAGGACTTTTGGGTGTTATTTACTATCACAAACTCATTCACATTATCCAAATATTAAGCTTTAATTAGATAAAATATCTGCAAATTAAATACATAAAAATGTGTTTGAGAAGTAATCCCAAAGTCCCGTTAAACGGTGTGCAGCGATTCATTGTGTTCTCGCTCCTAATGTTTACACTTGTCTACAGTTTGTGGCTTATGTGGGCCATTTGATGGTTAACGGCTACTTGGGTGTTTTAAATTATTAAATAAGGAATTATCGTGAATATATTGATACTAGGAAGTGGTGGTAGAGAATACTCTATTGGATTAGCAATATACAAAGAAAATGCTCATAACTTATATTTTATGCCAGGAAATGGTGCTACAGATAAA
>RRZU010351900.1_pt1 | contig 13368 bp, 4 predicted proteins | sample 2165561 | NCBI WGS metagenome assembly RRZU01 (sample SAMN10456909, study PRJNA506462) | wastewater metagenome | isolation source: wastewater sludge | place: USA: Moscow, Idaho
CATGCGGCTCGCGCCGTAGATACGCAGGGGGTCGTTTACCGTGTAGGCCCCCGTGATTTGAAGGGTGGCCACCTTGCCGCCCTCCACGATGCCGGTACCCCCGATATTGGGGCTGTTGTTCGTGCCGTAACCGAAAGCGTACACCTCGCTCGCCGTGATCTTCACCACGTCGGCGGCATCGGAGGCGGTACGGGCCATGTAAAGGTCGATGTTGTCACTCGTGAAGTTGCTCGTGCCGTATTTGGCGTCCAGGAGGGCGAAACGGTTCTTCACGAAGTAACTGCGGTGCGCGGCGTTGCTTCCCTGCAGGGCGTAGATGAACGGCCATTTCTTGCCGTAAACCTCTTCCATGTTCGGGCGGATATACTTCAGGTAGCCGCTCTTGTTGTACGCACGGTCGCTCCAGTTACCCGCCTGCTCGACGTCAAGCATCGACAGCACGCGCTCGACCGTCATTTTCGCGCGGTAAGCGGCGGCGCAGGCTTTCAGCTCGTCCTGCAGGTTGGCCAGGACAAGGTTCCAAAGCCAACTGTCGCGGCCCTCGAAGGCGTATTTCCCCGCCTCCGCGTCCCACGTGTCACGGTCGATCGTGTAGTCGTAGGCAAGGAAACAGTCGTTCCTCTTGGCAAGCTGGGTGTCACCGTCGTAATAGTTGGTGTACCAGATCAGCCCGTCCCAGGTACGCAGGAGGATGTTCTTCGCGCGCTGGTCAACGCTCGCGAAGTAGTCGGTGTGCACGTAGTAGGTCAGCAGGTGGTCCACGTCAAAATACTGCCCGATTTCCTTCCTGAACTTGTCGCTAACGAAGGTGGCCAGGTCGTCCGCGGTAGCGTTTGCCGGGACACATGAACGGATCCAGCCGAAAAGGCGTTTCAGCGCGGACTGCTGGGCCGCGTTCAGGCCCGCCCATTTCACGTCGTCCGGATAGTTGGTTTCCAGGCCGGCATCGAAACCGGCGGCAAGGTCCGCGTCGCTGGAACTCTGGAAAAGGCAGACCCTCTCGCCGTTGTTCAGCGTCTCCAGCGTCATCGGGCAGGAAGGGGTGAAACCGTCAAGCCCCTCCATGCCGAACAGCCGGCCGCTCTTGCTCTTCTCGTTGTTGAAGTTGTACTGCCCGTAGTAGGTGCTCTCCCCGTCGGCGGTCTCCGCGCTGAACACGTCGATGGGGAAACCGTCGCTGCTCTGCCGGATCTTCACCGCGTTCAGGTCACCGCCCGCCTGTTCCAGCTGGTAACGCTGCGGAGGGGTCAGAAGGCCCAGTTCGAGCATCGTGTCGTTGTACAGCTTCGCCCCGCCCGTGTTCAGGGACATGGACGAGTCGGAATAGTCGGACTTCATGCAGAACAGGTCCATCGGGATGCTCCCGGGACGCATCATATACCTGTTGCCACCAAGGGGGTCCGGGGTACCGTTGATCTCGAAACTGAGGTTCGCGCCGCCCTTGGTGAAGTAGATGCGGATGTTCTTGCTCGGGTATTTCGTGGAACTGGTACCCTGGATGCGGATGTAGCAGTCACGGAGGACAAAATCGTACTCCTTGCCGAAAGGGGACCAGAAATAGACGTCGGCGATGAAGTCGGTCTTCTTGTTGTTCGTCTCGTTCACCTCGTCAAGGCCGCCCTTGCGGACGATGCGCATCACGCCCTTCCCCTTGGCGCGCAGCTTGTCGATATCGACGTCGCCGCTGCCGCCCAGGATGTCGTTCTCCTCGTACAGGCGCATCATGTCGTCGCTGCTGCCGGCATCCACCATCCGGTTCTCCAGGACTTCGTCATCGCTCAGGGCACGGTTGTAGATACGGATGTTCTTCAGTTCCACATCGGCGGACGCGCTGTCGACGGTGATGCCCGCCGGGGTGTCCTGGCGGAAGTAGTAGCTGTTGTCGTAGATGTCCGCGCCGGCACGGTTGCCGTTCACGTAAAGTTCCATCAGGCGCCCGTCACCGCGTTTGCCGATGACGAAGGCGACCTTCAGCCACTTCTCGGGGGCGAACTTCGTGCCGATCTTGATTTCACGGCTCGCGTCCTCGCCGTCCTCGTTCGTGTAGTGCAGGATGGTGCCGGTCTTGACGCTCGCCTCCTCGCTCGTGACACTAAGGCCTTTCCCCTTGTCCATGCAGCTGATCACCTCGCCCTGACGGTCCGTCACGCCCGATACCCGGAACTCCATCTCGATGGTAGCGCCGGAGGCGCCGGCATCGTCCTTGAACAGCTGGTAGCCGATGACGGCCTTCGCCCCGCCCGTCAGTTTCAGGCTGTCACCCGTCCAGCCGTTGCTGCTCCAGTCGAAGCCCTCGAAGATTGTCTTCACGCCGTTATACTCCCACCGCGCCGGGTCGCTCTCGCTGTTGCTGCGGCCGGACGGGCTAAGCTTCACCTGAAGGCCGTAGGTGGCCTCGCTGATGTCGATGCCGCTCTCGACCACGTCTATGTGGAAAGTGTAGGCGGTGGCACCGACCTTCAGCTGCATCTGCTGCCGGCCCTGCTCCGTGAAGCGGTTCCGGTAGGTCTGGGCGGTACGTGGGACGCTCACCGTCTGGAGAAGCGTGCCGTTCCTGTAGATGCCCACACCCGCCGGGGTGGTACCGGGGTCGTAGGCGGCAAACTTGAACTCGCAGCTCTCGTACTGCCCCACCTCGATGACCGGGGAGAGGTGGTCGGCACCGGTAAGGATACGGCCGTCCCGGTGGGTGACCATCAGCCCCACGTAGGGGACGCTGCTGCCGCTCTTCAGGATATCGATATGGATACTCTCGCTTTTGAGCGTCAGGCCGTCACCGGCATCCATCTCGGCGACCATCTGGACGGTATGCCGGCCTACCGCCAGGGAGGACATGGAGAGCGGGAAGCTGCTGTTGGTCGTACCGCTGCGGGTGACCGTGTGGGCGTTCTGCTGTTTGCCGTCCACGTAAAGGGTCACCACCTTCGTGCCGGTGCCGCTCACGCCGTAGGGGATGTTCACGGTCTCCTGCGCGCCATAACCGCCGGAAGCCAGGCCGGAGGCGATATTGTAGCTGCTGGACAGGGCCAGCGTCACGCTGCGCACGCTAACGTACGCCTGCCGCTTCTGCGCCTTGCCGGTGGTGGGGTCGGTGGTCTCGGCTATCACGTAGATGTCGCTCGTGCCGGAAAGGAGGTATTTCGTCAGGTCGAGCGTGTACGTGCCCTTGCTCACATCCTGAACCGTCTCCGAATAGGTGGTGGTGGCGCCGCGCCTCACCTGGACGGTGATTTTCGCTTTCTGGCCGGTACTCTCGCCCTTCTCGTCGCCGCTGCCGTACTGGTGGTCGTAGGTATAGGTCAGCCTTACCGGGTCGCCTTCCTTGACGGTGGGCCTGTCAACACTTGCGCCAAGCACTATCTTCGTCGTGCTGCCCTCACCGCCGCCACCGCCGCCTCCGGCAGGGATGTCGAAACCGGTCACCTCGACACCGCTTTTGTTCTTCAGGCTCACGTGGACGGTGGTCTCGTCGTCGCTCAGTTCGGCGGAGCTGTCGAAGATGGTATTCGCTTCCACCTCGCCCAGCTTCGCCGCCACGGCACGGTTCTCGACCGGGTTCGTGCTTTCGGCGTTCAGGCTCTCGTCAACCTCCAGCTTATCGATGGTCAGGCTCACGTTGCCCTCCGCATCGGGGATTTGCTTCTCGCCGTTCACCGTCAGGCTCTTCATCGTGCCGGCCCCGCCGAAATCCTCCCAACTCGCGGCCTGTTCCCAGCTCTCCACGCTCGTGCCGGTGAACTGTTTCGTCTCCCATCTGCCCTGCGCAACCTCGTAGGTGATGCAACGGCCCTTGTACCGGTATTTCACGTTTACGGCGGCGATGGCCGTCTCCAGGGTATAGTAGCCGTTTTCCAGGGGAACCTCCTCCGTCACGTTGTACGTGTTGCCGCCGCTACCCGTACCGCCGGGAATGTCGGTGGAGGTGATTGCCTGCCCGTTACGGCCCAGGATGGTCAGTTTCACCGTGTCGTTCTTCTCGTCAGGGACGGCTGTCATGCTACCCACCAGGCTGCCGTCCACGGCTGCGGCGGCATCCTCCGCCTTCTTGGCGGCGGCGGTGGCCGTACCGGCAGCGGCATCGGCGGTTTCAGCGGACCTGTTTGCGGTACCGGCGGCGTTCGTCGCGGTCTGGGCCGCATTGGTGGCGCCGGTCGCGGCATTATTGGCCTTCGTGGCGGCAGCGTTAGCCACCGCCGCAGCGTCTTCCGCCGGTTTCCGGAGCAACGCCACCGGCGCAAGCACGACCTCCTGGCCGCGCATCGCAGGAAGGCTCTTGATATTGTCCAGCGAGGTGACCTCGGCCAGTTCATCGACACTCTGGCTCTCCGACTTGATGGAGTTCAGGATGTCCTTCTTCAATTCGTTCTTTTCAGATTCTGTCAGTGCCATAAATTATCCTCCTTATCTTTCTATCAGTTGTACAACCTGCGAGTAACAGCCGGGAGTCAGTCCGGAAACGGCCTCCTTTATCAACACGGCATCTTCCGATGTGATTTCAATCTCACCGCCAGTGTCCATTATCCGCATACAAAGGTGATACGCACGCATCTTCTTACCGTTGTCTGTCTGCATATTGCCACTTGGACGAATACCCGTCCCGTTGAAAAGGCACTGGGCCACGATATGACCGATTACCTGCGGGTTGCCATCAACCAGCAGGGGTTCACCATTAAAATCCTTAAAATCCGCATTAAAATTTACCTTCATAATTACATGATATTAAATACCCGACATTTTGACAACAATACCATTGACAACTTCAAGGGTATAATTATTAGTTAGAAAATCATTCTTCACAGACCATCTGAAAGTCCCGGAAACACCCTTCCGGTAAGTATAGGTCCCGTCACTGCCTAAAGTCCATTCCGTACCATAATTGTTCGAAAGGATGTCGCCACAATATACCGCACCGTTCACATGTACGCCCCCGTCAAAAAAGCCGGCATAAGAATTGGCACTTATCGGGTAACTTTGTCCGGATGATTTGCTGGAAGCATAAATGGCGGCACCGCCCGTATTGGAACCGACAACCTTCACTCCGAACCGCCCCTGAGTGGCGGCATTGAAAGCGACATCCACAACCCCATCCATAGCGGTCTGGGACACTCCGAGTTTCAAACTGCGGGAATCGTTGCCGAAGTAATCACCCGCTTTCCAGAACAAACGGCCGGACTCTATCGTAAAACCGCCGATCTTGCCATCCTGGGCATGAACGGTCCCGTATATTTTTGCATTGCGTGTCTCAATACTACCATCTTGCAGAATTTTAAAATTATTGTTAGCCGTAACAAGCCCCTCAAGGGTAATGTAGTCGCCTTTGATTTTTATACCGTCACCGCCGACACCAACAAGGGATTTTAAATTTCCGTCGCCGTCAATGGCATATAACCCGGAATATTTGGAAGTAACCATCAGACCTGTCTCTTCCAACATATTCTCGTCCTTATCAAAGACAGCCGCCGAAATCTTCACCAGACGCTCCGACTGCTCGAAAAGTGTTTTATAACGGTGCGCCAGCGATTCCACGCGGTCGGTAGAGAGTATGAGCATGTACAGGTAGATGTCACCGGTGAAAGACAGCTTGAAGTCTCCCGTACCGTTCCAAAGGCCGCTACAGGTATATTGCACGTAGCCGTCAGTCGCGGGCAGTTCCTCTTCCACTTCCATGCTGTTGAAGTTGGCGAACCCCGTCTTGTCAACACCCACGAACTCCACCCGCAGGGTTCCACCGACCGCACAACGGTAAAAGAAGGTCAGGTACACCGGGACGGCTTCCTTCTCCCCGCTGCCGTTTTCAGGCATGGAGGGGATGCTTTTCAGGTTCGCGCGTTTCTGTAAGATGTACTTGTTACGAATACGCACGACCTTACGGCCGTCATCCTCGGTCACACTCGCGCCGTCACCTTTCTTCGTCAGCACGTTGCCGTTCGCCCAGACCCACCGGTTCCCCACAAGGAAGAACACCGTCTCGTTCTCCGTGTTCCATTTCATAAGGCCGTCGTCAAAGGCGGGGTTATTCAGGTATCCGCGGTCGGTGGCGAAGTCCTGGCGCAGGGCGGTCACCACACTGGTGATACGTCCCTCGACGATCTCGAATTTCGTCTTGATATCCTCGCCTGTCACCAAAAGGAATGTCCCGCGCAGGTAGGCGTTGTCGCTGTAAAGGCCGTTGCCGTGCGGCTGGTTGTCGGCGGGGAACCAGTCGTCGCTGATGCCGTCCAAGTTACCCAGGCGGGCACGAAGGCAGCCGGTGAAGTTTTTCGCCTTCACGCCGTCCATCACGTCCATGCGGGGCTGCCCGTCCTCGGTGGCGGATATCAGGATCAGGTTCTGGCGCAACGGGTTTTCCGTATTACCCATCAGCACACATTCGTCACCGGGGGCAGGCAGGGAAGTTCCGAACTCATCCACGCCCACGAGGATGGAATCACCCTCCACGCCGGCAACCTCCACCCAGTAGCCTTTCAGGTTCCCGCCGGTAAACGTGGCGCAGCGCATCAGGTCATGCGCCCGGAAGGTATTCGCCTGCTCGAAGGTGATTTTATAAAAGCCGTCCTCCAGAACGGCGGTCTTTATCTTGCCATTGGCGGCGGACACACAGAGCTGGCCGCCCACGCTGCGAACCTTCTCGATAAGCAGTTCCAGCACCACCATGACCTGGCGCACCGTCAGCTTGTCGATGGTAAGGTGCGAAAGGGCGTCCTCCATCCACAACCGCCAGCCCTCACCCAAAAGGCCGTCCACGAATTTCGGGCTGCGAAGAAGCTCACGCACAACAAGGGTCAGCAATTCGGCGTTGCCCTTGCCGTCGATGTGGCCGTTCTCCTCCGGACCGATGCCGACGCCCTCCTCGAAGGTGATTTTCTTTTTCGCGCGGTCGGCCTTCTTCTTGCTGATGAACTCCGCCTGGCTTCTTCTGGCCGAGAAAAGGTTGTTGTCGGTGGGAAGCGTGTTATCCCAGCTCCTTATGATGTCGGGAAGGTTCGCGCCGGCCGTTCTGGTATAATTCCTCACCTCCTCGATACTCCCCTTCAGGCTTTCCATCACGCCGGTGGAAAGCGCGTCACCGATTTCAAGATCCACCTGTGAGGGGAGCGCCACCTTCCGCGTGATTTTCGTGATACGGCTCAAGCGGTAGCCCGTTTCCGGGAAATACTCCGTGCTTTCCAACCGGACGCGGCGGCCCGGGTAAAGGTCTATCCCGTTACGCTCGACATACACGTGGTCCGTCGGGCCCTTGTACACGGAAACGTCGACGGCGTTCTCCGCGTTGTACCTGTTCACCGCCGTCAGGTATTCCTCCTCGGCAAGCGCGTAGTATTCGTCAGGCATGCGGATATTCCAGAGGATATACCTGTCACCCGCTTTCGGGACAAGGCGGTCACCGGGAAGCTGCGTGTCGTCATCATACGGCCAGATGGTGATGATCTCGAACTCGCGGGTGTCACTGTCGAAGTTCACCTCGAAATAGTAGGTGCCGTCCTCTTCCTCGCCAAGACCGGCAAGTTCGCCACCTTCCTGGAAGGAGACACGTTTCACCTTGCCGGCAAGTTCGTAAGCGTTGGGCTCGAAGTTCAGCGTGTCATCCCGGAAATACCAGATCACAAAAGGGTTGCCGTCCTCATCCGTCACCTGCGCGCTGCGTACAGAGGTCACGGTACCCACGCGGCGGGGATAGATATCCGCGAAGGCGTCCTTCTCGTAGTGGTGGTGGATGCCGTACTTGTCCGTGTCCACATCCACATATTTGGCACCGTCGGGAAGCTGGAGGCGGCTGTGGCCGTATTTCTCCGGGTCGATGTTCCGGGAACTGCCGATCGGAAACAGGCGGGTGTAGAACTTCGCGCCGTCGGCCTTGTCGCGGGAAAGCTCCGTCAGCCCTTTGCCGTAGGACAGGGTAACCTCCTCACCGTGTTCGCAACGGCAAAGGTTCACAGTCTGGCCTTCCACCCACCACTCGGCGCCCGGCACCTTGCCGGCAAGTTCCTTCAGCGCGTCAGGGCAGTACTTCCCCTCGTAGTCGATGACCACGTTCTCGGTACCTTCCACACGCCCCACTTTCCAATCGGTGATGCCGCCCATGCCGTCATTGATGGACTTCACAATCAGGGCCATGTGTTCCCGTGGCGGGGCGGTCAGCGTAAATACCGGCTCAGGGTCGCCGTCCACCACGTTCAGGACGAGGAAACGTTTCATCAGGCTCTCGATGCCGTAGAACTTCACGTCGTATTTCCACTCCTGCGTACTGCGTTCGTCCGGAAGGTAACGCTCCTGGAGCCAGTAGCGCTCGCCCTCGAAATCCACGTAGTCGTTCACCTCAAGCGCCACATACTCGTACAGGGTGAAGGAGAGCGTCAGCACGTTGTCCGACTGGATCGCCTTCACCTGCGTCGAGCTGTCGTCCGGGGAAAGGACCGCCTTCGCCTGCCTGTTACTGTCATATACCGTTAAAAGCATGTTCGAATGGTGTTTGAACGTTGTTTAAATGATTGGTTCGGGTTCGCGGAATTTCACCTTGAAGCGGCCGGCCTGCACGCCTTCCCGCCAGAGGTAGGTCAGCGGGGTGAAGCCGGGACAATCCAGGTAATGCACGCGAAGCGTCAGCTCCAGCTGCGGGAAATACAGCGAGAGCCAGCCTTTGTCGCCGGTTTTCAGGAAGGAGATGAAGGACATGTATTTCTTCAGCCACTCCCCTTTACCCGGGGCATACAGGGCAAAGGTCAGCGTGATGTCGCGCGCTTCGTTGGCCACTGTCAGAATGTCGGAATATTTCTCCCCGTTCTCCTCGCGTATGTCCACGGCGGTGTGCGCTTTCGTCTTGCTCGCGGCAAGGATGGCCTTCAGGTTGTCACGCCCGCCGCGCTTCTCTTCGGTCAGGAATACGCCGTACTCCGTCCAGATATCGGTGCCGTTGATAAGGAACAGCCCGCCCATGATTGGTTCCATGCTCATGATGATTTCATTCTTAGTCCGTCACGTATGATTCGTTTTATATCTTCCTTTATCTCGCCGAGGAAACCGGCGCTTTTACCGGTATTCTCCGCAATCTTAGCCAGGTGTCCCTCGGCGCTGGCCATGCGGCCCGCCACGTCCTCGGTCTTCTCGTCAATGCTTACCCAATGGTTCAGGCCCGAAGTGAACATGCCCTCCAGTTTCGTGCCCTGGTCCTGCGACATGGCCGCGAAGCCGCCGGCGCGGCCGGTCTGCGTCGTGCCTTTGCCGTCCTCCGTGATGCCGGCAGTGTCAAACATCTCCTCCTTCTTGGCACGGGCACGCTCGAAAATGTCCGAGTACCGGGTGCGCAACGTGTCGGCTTCCTCCTTCGACAGGATACCGTCGCTCATGAACTCGGCGAACGTCTCCTGCCATTTCTTCAGCTCGTCCGAATAGGTGCCGTTCACGATGGACTTCAGGATGGCGTTCTCCATGAACTCGTCCACGCTCGCGATCACGTCTTTCGAGTCCGTCTCGAAATCCTTCAGCAGGTCCTTCATGCCGCTGCGGATACCGTCGAAAGAGGTGTCCGTGATGGCTTCCTGCCATTGCCTCTGGAGTTCCAGCAGCGTGTTCGCGTCAGAGACGTACTCGTCAAGCCACTGGCTCTGGTCGTACTTGCCCGAATGGAGTTTCTCCCAGATGTCGGGAAGTTCCTGGAGCCGGGCCAGTTCCTCGGGGGAAAGGCTCCAGAGGGAATCGGTATCCCGCACCGATTTGCCCAGGTAGGCGGAAACCGTGTCCCAGTCACCGCTGCCCATGGCCTTACCGATGTAGTAGTTGTTCGAGTGGTGCGAACTGTGGTATCCCATCTTTGCCGCGAGCATCTGGCGGTCGTTCTCAATTTTCTGCTGCTGTTTCTCGTAGGCACTCCGGTAGTACTCGGTGGAACGTGCGCCGCCGGAGCTGGCCATCTCGTCGGTCAGCTTCTCGATGGCGGTGGTCAGGTACTTGTTCGATTCGGTCAGCCGCTCCACCAGCGCGTTCACCTCCCTGGCGTTGCCGTGCGAGGAGAACAGGCCGAAGGTCACCGTGTCCAGGATGTCCCTCACCCCGTAGAAAAGCGAGCTGCCGATCTGCGTGAACAGTTCACCGGAAAGGATGTTCTCCAGGATACCGTTCACCGCACCGAGCACGGAATCAAGAATACCGCTTACCAGCGTACCGATTCCTTCCTTCAGCACGTCAAGGATGGAAAGCACCGCCGCGATGATCTGCCCGATGATGCCGCCGTTTGAAAACGTCTCGGCAAGGGTACTGCCTACCGTACCCATCACACCGCCCATGTTCTTCGTCGCCTCGCCCAGTTTGCCGAGCCCCTGGGCCACGCCGGCAAGGGAACCGGACTTCAGGCTTTGGAGCCCCTCGGCAAGCCCGGTAAGGGATGAAACGGCGTTCGTGCTGGACGTGCGCAGGTCCTGCGCCGCCTTGTCGTTCGCCTCTGTCAGGGTGGCCACGCTCGCCGAGGCGGCGTCGAAAGCTTCCTGCGCGGTAGCCACCAGTTCTTCCGCTTCCTTCATGGCGGAGGGGTCACCGCTTTCAGCGGCTTTCTTCTGTTTTTCCTGCGCCACCACCAAAGCGTCAGCGGCGGCCTTCTCCCTTTCCTTGGCCTCTGTCAGCTCACGCAGCGTCGTCTGGTAGGCAGAAAGGTCACGGGAAACGTCCTTGAACATGTTCCGGTTGATACCGCCCGCGCTCCGGTCCTCCAGCTTCGCGATCAGCTCGCTGATCACCTGTTTGTCCTCGGCACCGGCATTCCGGTACTCGTCGGAGGCGGCATACTTCCGCAGCTTCACCAGCGTGGGGCGCAGCTGCTCTTCAAGCAGCCCGCCGAAATTGCCGAAAAGGCCGTCCCAGTCGATATCCGCCTTCAGGCTGGCAATCTCGGCGGCGGCAGTCTCTTCTTTCTGCTGGCGGCCGAGGCGTAGTACCTCACCCAAGTTGCCCGCCTCCTGTGCCTTGCGGATTTTCTCCGCGTATTCCTGGGCGATGGCCAGCTTCTTCTGCTGGTATGTCCCGTATTCCTTCAGGTAGTCGAGCATCGACTGGCGGGCGGCGTCATTTTCCTCCCGGGTCACCTTTGCCAGGTCGCCGTCACGTGCCGCCGCGGCCTTCTCCCGCGCCTCTTTCAGGGTGGATTCCTGCTCACCGGTCAGTTTGCCCTTCTGCGCATCCTTCCACTTCTTTTCCTGGGCGGCAAGCTCGGCGATCTCCTTGTCGTAGTTCAGACGGATCTGGCGGCGGCGTTTCTCGCCGCTCTCCTTCAGAAGGTCAATCTCCGACTGGCGGTTCTTCATCTGGAGCTTCAGAAGCTCCGAGGCACGCTGCTCTTCCGACTGTTTCTCCTTTTTGGCGGCATTCGGGTCGGGTTTGGCATGGTCACCCAGGTCGAACTCCTTGCCGATATCCAGATATTCCTCCTGCAGCTTCCGGGCTTCAGCCAGATAGCCGTCGCGGACTTCCTCGGCCTCACGTACGGCCTTTTCCTTCGCCTTCTCGTTATACTCCGATATCATGGACTGCGCGTCCACCTGCCCATACGACTCGCTTTGGGCCATGTAAAGCCCCATGCGCGCGAACCAGCCCATCGAGCCGTCCACGTCTTCCGGCTTGCTGGCCTTGATCTCGTTCACCTTCTCGTCAGCCTCGGTGGCCTTGTTCACAAGGCTCTGCACCTTGGCCTGGAGGAAAAGCATCCGGATATATTTCTCACCCTTTTTCTGAAGGATGTCATACCACTGGGCGATCGTGTCGTAATACCCGAAACTCTCGCCGTACTTGCGGTTCAGTTCCTCCACCTTGGCCTTCTCCTCGTCCTTCGTGCCGGTGAACTTCTTCAGGCTCGCCAGCGTGCTCTCGATCTCGAAACGGGTCTTGATCATCTGTGCGCGGCCGTCGGACTCGATTTTTACCATTTCACGGGCTTTCTCCGCGGCTTTCTCCTGCGCGGTGGAATATCTGTCCCAGGCGACGACAAGTCCCGTGATAACGGCTGAAAGGCCCAACGTAAGCGTGGCCATCAGGGCCTGCGCGGCACCGGTGGAAATGCCCAGGGCGACAGCCAGCCGGGTATTGGCGGCTGTCAGCAGGTTCTTCATCTTCACGACCGTCACCAGCCGGAAAGCGGAATCCTTGTTCAGCGTATTGAACACCTGCTGCAACCCCATCGTGATGGCCATCACGCTCTGCACGCGCGTCTGGATCTTTGCCAGGTTCTCGTTTTCCGAAGCGAAAAGAGACAGCGCGCCGGTGGCCGTGGTGAACAGACCGGCAAGGCCGCTCACGCCCGACATGAAGCCCTGGAGGTTCGCGTCATCGTGCGAGAGGATCTTCGTCTGGGTGTTCAGATCGGCAAGCGTGTCGGAAAGAAGAGCGGCCTGCTGTGCCATCTTCCGGTACTCCTCGGTGTCTTGTTTCCCTTCCAGCCGCAGGCGGGCCATGTTGTCCTGGAGCTCACGCAGCTGCATGGAAAGGCGTTTGCTGCTTGCACGCGTCTTCTCCTGTTCAGCCTGGAGCCCGGCAAGGGCGCCCTTTTCCTCTTCAAGCGTTTTCTTCGCGGCGTTCAGTTCATCCAAGGCGGCTACCTTCGCCTTGCCGGGTGCGGCCCCCTGGTAGGCTTTCTCCAGCGACTTGATGTCGCTTTCAATCTGCCCGATGACTTCCTTCTGCTCCCGGATCTTGTCGGTCAGGCTCTTGCTACCGGCGACGGCACGTTCTTCCTCCAGGGAGATACGCTCGTACTCCTTACGGAGGTTCCGGACGCTCTTCTCCGCCTCGCGGTGCTCCTTTTCAAGCCCTTCAAGGGCGGCACGCTCCTCATCCAGGACCTTGCGGCAGGCCGCCACGTCGGCGGCAAGTTCCGCCTGTGCCGGGCCGGGCTTCATGTTCTGGAGCTGCGTTTCCATCCGGTGCAGGTCGGAATTCACCCGGTCGATGACCTTGCGCTGCTCTAAAATACGGGCGTTGATGGCAGCGGCGGCCTTCTCCGATTTCTCGGCAAGGATATCGACGGCAAGGCCGGCCTTGTCAAGGCCCCCCGTCAGGTTGTCCTTCATCAGGAATTCGATTTCTACGGGCTTCATCGTTTACAGTTCTAAATTGCTTTGGTAAAAATTCACTATGTCGCCGGCTTCACGGGCGGCGGCTTCCGGATCAATTCCACCGCCACCGCTTTGCGAAACCTTGGAGTCAGCTGCTGACCGGCGGACGTAACGCGGGGCGTCGGACAGCATCAGGATGAGCGTCTGGTAGTTCACCTTCTCCAGGATGTACTCCACAGTCCAGCCGGTGGCGCTCGCGATGTTCCAGATAAAACCGAAGGGGCTATGGGAACCTTCAAACTCGGTCCTTAACTCCCCTTCCTTCTTTGGCTCA
>RRZU012012828.1_pt1 | contig 13368 bp, 11 predicted proteins | sample 2165561 | NCBI WGS metagenome assembly RRZU01 (sample SAMN10456909, study PRJNA506462) | wastewater metagenome | isolation source: wastewater sludge | place: USA: Moscow, Idaho
GATAGAACAGCAGAATCTATGGAGAAAGCCATTATTCAACTTGTTGAAACACTGCCTTTTAATGCCTTTAAAACAGGAACTACAGACAGGGGTAAAGAATTTGCTTGTTTTCAGTCCATTCAAGATAAATTGGGGATAACGTTGTATTTTGCTGATCCCTACTCTTCATGGCAACGTGGCAGCAATGAAAACTCCAATGGTTTGCTACGGGAGTTTTATCCAAAGAAAACTGACCTCGCTAGAGTCAACGAACATGAGCTAATTAAAAACTTATTTTTAATTAACTCTAGACCAAGAAAGTGTTTAGGCTGGAAATCGCCTACTCAAGTATTTCTACACGAAGTGGCGCACTTGGATTGACAATTCATCTTATAAAAAAATAAAAACTAACAGGGAAAAATTTAATTTTGTTGAATTACATAGTTATCATAGTTTTTGAGAGGTAATAATGGATAAGGAAAAATTTTTATTTATCGATATTGGGACAGAAGACTTAAAGACATTAATCGGTGTAAGCCAATCTAAAACTATAACCTTAACACCACACAGCTCTTTTCAAAGTGGTGGCTTTAAAAATGGTAAATTTGATAATGTGGAAGAGTTTGAAAACAAATTGGAGGAGTTATTGAAAAGTGAATTTTTCAATAATTTTACGAATGTTGTTCTTTGTTTAGGCGGTCTTGATATTCATAGTGTGAAAATAGCTGAAGACATTATTGTAGATACTGTAATTAAAGCTCAAGATTTTGAGAAAATCATTAATAATTATCTAGTTAGCGAAAAAATAAGTGATTATGATTATTTAAATTTATATAATCCACGATTTTTTATTGATAATATTGAAGTTTTTAACAATCCTCTGCTGGAAAAAGGTAATAAATTAAGGGTTGAAGGAATTTTGTTTTTAATTAATAGTAAAATGAATCAAGTTATTAGCAATATTAGAAGTAAATATGGTGCTAAGAACTTTTTTGCAATTCCTAACGCATTGGTTAGTTATGAAATCTTTAAAAAATATGAGTATTTTGAAAATACGGCTATTATTGATATTGGCGCGGGGACAACGGATATTTGTTTAATTAAAGACAATAAATTTCATAAAGGATTTTCGTTAAATGTTGGAGGAGATTATATTACCAATGACATTATGCAAAATTTGGAACTTGATTTTACCCATGCGGAAAATTTAAAGAAATATTTTGGCAAGATTGATAATAAAATTAAAGGACAAGGTGTTGTTATTAATTGTAGTAAGGATGAAAATCCTAAAAATATTCATTATGATTTTATTTATGAACTGGTTGATTGTCGAGTAAACGATATTACTGAATTTATAAAAAATAGTGTGGAACAACAATTTAAAGGTGTATTAAATAATATTTTCTTGCTAGGAGATAGTGTTTTATTATATAATTTTGAAGAAAAGTTAAAAGTATCTTTTAATTTACCAATGAAATGTGGTAATATAAAAGAGTTACCAAATATTTCTGTTAATTTGGATATTTTGGGATTAGATTATATCATTAAAACAGAAGAAAACATCGTCAATGTTGACGAGCATAAAGTTGTGATAAAATCTTTACAAGATGAAAATATCGGCTTATTTGCCAAGGTTAAAAGTTTTTTTAAAATGTAGTTTTAGATAGTTAAATAAAGGACTATTTAACTTTAAACTAGAAATATACTGTTAATGAGTAGTTAATAGGAGGAATATATAGTGCTGGAAATCGATGCGGAATATAGTCAAAATGCAAAAATTAAGGTTATAGGTGTAGGAGGCGGCGGTAATAATGCAGTAAATCGAATGATTGATGCAGGATTACAAGGGGTAGAGTTTATTGCCGTTAATACTGATGCTCAAGCATTGCTTAATGCTAAAGCTCCTAATCGTATTCAGATTGGCGAAAAACTTACTAGAGGCTTAGGAGCAGGTGCTAATCCTGAAATTGGTGAAAAAGCTGCGCAAGAAAGTCGCGAAGAGATTATTAAAGCTTTAGATAAAGCGGACTTGGTTTTTGTTACTGCTGGTATGGGTGGTGGTACAGGGACAGGAGCAGCTCCAATCGTTGCGGAGTGTGCAAAAGAAGTTGGAGCACTAACAGTTGGTGTTGTAACAAAACCTTTTTCTTTTGAAGGAAAAAGACGTAAAACTCAAGCTGAACTAGGTACTGCTAACTTAAAAGATAAAGTTGATACTTTGATAACTATTCCTAATGATAGATTAATGCAAGTGGCAGATAAAAAGACTTCAATGTTGGAAGCTTTTAATATTGCCGATGATGTATTGCGTCAAGGGGTTCAAGGGATTTCTGATTTAATTGGTATTTCGGGAGTTATTAACTTAGATTTTGCTGATGTTAAAACTATCATGGAAAATTCGGGCTCTGCATTAATGGGGATTGGTACTGCTAAAGGTGAAAATAGAGCTGTTATAGCAGCTGAAGCAGCAATTAAAAGTCCGTTATTGGAAGCTTCAATTGATGGTGCCAGAGGGGTTATTATCAATATAACAGGTGATAGTAGCCTAGGTTTATTTGAGATTAATGAAGCGGCTGATTTCATTCAAAGCTCAGTTGATCCTGATGCTCATATTATTTTTGGCGCAGTAATCGATGAAGAGTTGGATGAGGAAATAAAAGTTACGGTTATTGCTACAGGTTTTGATGGACAACAATCAATTGTGGAAGAAAAGGCAGAAAAAACAAAGATTGAACCGTTTAAAGGTGATGTTTTAGACATTCCGGAGTGGATGCGTCGTTAAAATTTATTGAAATATTAAAGACCGTTTTTAAGACGGTCTTTTTATTATTTCTGTTGCATAGTTAGACAAATAATTGTATAGTATAATATGGTGTTTTAGATAAATAATAAATATTTTCTTGTTACTACTATAATTGAGTAAAAATTTTAGTAATCAGTTTAATTATGGGGTAATATAATATGCGATATATAAAAATCTTTACTGTAATGATTGTAGCAATCCTAGTCTCTTTTTTATTGCATGCATATTTTACTAGTTCTGTAGAAAATGACAGTCAACAAAAAAGAGTAATTAATGTTTATACAAGTTTGCCGGCGGAAATTGTAGCCTGTCTAGCAGAAGAATTTGAAAGAACTAATAATGTTAAGATTAATTTTATTTTATTTAGTGATAAAGAGGCCTTGTTAAATAAAATAAGAGGCACAAATGAGGAAAAAGTGGAATTAGTTTTAACTGATAGTTTACTGTTAGATGAGGCTAAAACAGACCAAAAACTAGAAAATTATGTTTCGGAACAAACGGATCTCTTAAATGATCGCTTCAAAGATGAACATGGTTTTTGGCAAGGTGTATGGTATGATCCGATTGTGTTTTGCATTAATTATGATTATTTAAAATTAACAGAGCAAAACATTAGTGGTTGGAATGATTTATATAAAGATAATAAAATTAGAATTGGTGTAGTAGATGTAATGGCTTCAAGTGCTGCTGCCAATTTATATTTTACTTTAGTATCACAATATGGTGAGGATGATGCTATCAAATTATTGCAAAAAATCCATGCTAGGGTTGTGCAATACTCGAAATATTTGGCAACACCGGTGCGAATGGCTGGCATGAGAGAAGTTGATTTAGCAATATCGGTGCAAAGTGAGATTGTCAGATATATGCAGGATGGTTTTCCGGTAAAAATAATATATCCTGAAGAAGGTACCTCATACTTGTTGACTGCAGTTGGCTTATTAAAAAATGCAGACAATAAATATGATGCGAAGATTTTTATTGATTGGTTATTACAAGATGGTGCGCAAATGAGTTTGCAAAAAAATAATATTTTTTATATGCCTACGAATCAAACTGGGCTGGCATATAAAACGATTAATATTGACAATGTGAAGTTATTAGATAATAAACTAGGCAATAAGCCTGATGTACAAAATAGATTGAGGAATAGATGGATTAAAGAAGTTAGATTAAGTAACTAAGCTAAAGCTTAGGAGGTAGTATATGTTAAAGGCTGGAGTTATAAGTTTAGGTTGTGTTAAAAATTTAGTTGATACAGAAGTGATGTTGGGGATATTAAGAGAAAATAAAATAGATGTTACTGCACAACCTAATGATGCCGATATAATAATTATTAATACTTGTACCTTTATTGAATCAGCGAAAGAAGAAGGGATTTCGACAATTTTACAAATGGCAGATTTCAAAATTAGTGGAAAATGTCGAGGGATTATTGTTGCTGGTTGTTTAGGACAAAGATATAAACAAGAGTTGTTAGATGAGCTACCGGAAGTTGATGCTATAATTGGAACTGGTGCTTGGGATCGAATTATGGAAGCGGTTGAAGCTGTGTTAGCTGGTGAAAGACTAATTATTGCTGATAAATCAGAAATAATTTATGATGATAAAATGCCAAGGATTTTAACAACACCTCGCTATACTGCATATGTTAAAGTTGCAGAGGGGTGCGATAATCGTTGTGCATACTGCGTAATTCCATTGGTTAGGGGTAATTTCCGTAGTCGTACTATTGAATCAATAGTTGCAGAAACTAAAAATTTAGTAAAAAATGGTGTTAAGGAAATAAATTTAATCGCTCAAGATACTACTAATTATGGAATTGATCTTTATGGTGAAATAAAAATCTTAGACTTATTAAAAGAATTGGTAAAAATAGAAGAGCTAAAGTGGATTAGATTATTATATTGTTACCCTAAAAGATTTACTGACGAACTATTAAATTTCATGGCAACTGAGCCTAAAATTTGCAAATACATTGACTTGCCGTTGCAACATGCTCATAATGATGTATTAAAGGCGATGGCTCGCCAAGATACTAAAGAAGAGATTGAAGATTTGTTGGTGAGAATTAGAAAAATCATGCCAACAGCGACAATTAGAACTTCTTTTATTGTTGGTTTTCCGGGTGAAAGTATTGAACATTATGAAACATTAAAAGAGTTTATTATCAAGCAAAGATTTGATAAAGTCGGTATCTTTACATATTCTAAAGAAGAAGATACGGTAGCTTTTACAATGGAGCAGCAAGTTAGTGAGGAAATAAAACAAGAGCGTTATCATGAACTAATGGCAATTCAATCTAAAATCTCAGAAGAGATAAACCAAAGTCTCGAAGACCAGGAGTTGGAGGTCTTGATTGAAGGCCGTGATAGCGAACAAGAAAATGTAACTTATGGAAGATCTTATCGTGAGGCACAGGAAATAGATGGTCAGGTTTATGTGGAAAATGATCCTGATAGTATGCCAGGGCAGTTTATTAAAACTAAAGTTGTCCAAGGTTATACCTATGATATTTTGGCAGAAAAAATAAAATAAGCAGCAAAATAATTAATTGTTTAGAGAATAGTTATCAAAATAAAATTAAGTGTGCTAATATAAAATAGTAGCGGCTCTTGTCCTGCTATTTTTTATTTGTGTAAATTTAGTATTGAGGTGTTTATAATGATAGTGGAAATAGTAACAACCGGAACGGAATTATTGTTAGGACAAGTTGTAAATACTAATAGTGCATATTTAGCCAATCAACTTAATAAATTAGGCTTTGATGTCTTATATCACTCGACAATTGGTGATAATAAAAAAAGAATGAAAGAAACTTTGTTGTTAGCATTAGCGCGAGCTGATATTGTTATAACGACCGGTGGAATGGGCCCGACTCAGGGTGATATAACAAAAGAAATAACGGCAGAGGTTTTGAATCGGGACTTGCATTTACATAAACCTAGTTTGGCGAATATTGAAAGGTATTTTGCGAAAGTGAAACGTACAATGGTGGAAAGTAATATAAGACAAGCCATGATTCCGGATAGTGCAGTGGTTTTGGAAAATTATTGTGGAACAGCTCCGGGAGTTGTTCTTGAAGATAATGGTAAAATGATCATTAATTTACCAGGACCGCCACGCGAATTGAAAATGATGTTTGAAAAATGTCTGAAACCTTTTTTAATTGAAAAGTTTGGTTGCAGTAAAATTATTTTGTCAAGAGTTTTAAATACTTATGGCATCGGTGAATCCTTGCTAGAAGAAAAAATTAAGGATTTAATTTTACAGCAACATAATCCGACTATAGCTTTATTAGCGAGAAAAACAGGTGTTATTGTGCGGTTAACGGCAAAAGCTGATAATGAAGCTGAAGCGTTAACTTTAATAAAACCGTTAGAAGCCGAGATTAAGTCAAGAATCGGTGAATTTATTTATGCGGTAGATGATATAAAACTAGAAGAAGTAGTTGCAAAGCAGTTTGTTGAAAATAAACTTACGGTAGCAATGGCAGAATCATGTACTGGCGGGTTATTAACTAGTAGGCTTACTGATATACCCGGTAGTTCAGCTTATGTGGTGGGAGCCATTGTAAGCTATAGCGATATCGTTAAAATAAATGAACTAAATATAGCTGAAACATTAATAAATGAAAAAGGTGCTGTTAGTGAAGAGGTTGCCAAAGCAATGGCTGAAGGCGTCAGAAAAAAACTCAATAGCAAAGTTGGGATAGCTATTACCGGATTTGCAGGACCAGGAGGCGACAGTCACTCTGCAGAAGTTGGCTTAGTTTACCTGTCTTTAAGTGATGGTAAAAAAACTATTTGTGAGAAAAAAGTTTTTCACGGTCAGAGATTAGATATTAAATTTCACGCATCGCAGGCCGCATTAAATTTATTGTGGCAATATAATAAGAAAAATAATAAGGGAAAATAACAGGAGGATTTAAAATTTGAAAAAAGAATTAACAACATTTGGGGAAATTGAATTAAGTAAGAAGGTACTAGCTGCTATTAGCGATATGGGCTTTGAAGAGCCTTCACCGATACAAAGTAAAACAATACCATTAGTATTAGCAGGTAATGATGTTATTGGTCAAGCCCAAACAGGAACTGGTAAAACAGCTGCTTTTGGTATTCCAGCAATTGAAAAAGTTGATGATCATAATAAGCATATTCAAGCACTTATTCTTACACCGACTAGAGAACTTGCTATTCAAATCTCTGAAGAGATAACTAAAATAGGTAAATTTAAAAAAGTAAAATCATTGCCGATTTATGGTGGCCAATCAATAGACAGACAAATCAAAGCCTTAAAATCAGGCGTGCAAGTTGTTATTGGGACTCCGGGAAGATTATTGGATCATATTAGACGCAGAACTATTAAATTAGACCAAGTGAAAATGCTTATTTTAGATGAAGCAGATGAAATGCTAGACATGGGATTTGTTGATGACATAGAGACTATTATTAATAATTTAGATGCGGAAACAAGACAAACATTATTGTTTTCAGCAACAATGCCTGGACCAATAGCAAAGTTATCAGAAAAGTATATGAAGAATGCAACAAGAGTAACTATTAACAGAGAAAAGTTAACAGTGCCATTGATTGAACAAATTTATTATGAAACAAGAGAAAAATTAGAAGGCTTATGTCGTGTTTTAGATGTTGAAGAAACCGGCAAAATTATAATTTTCTGTCGTACCAAAAAAGGTGTTGATGAATTAGTATCATCATTACAAGTACGCGGGTATTTATCAGATGGTTTACATGGTGATTTGAGTCAATCACAACGTGATAGAGTAATGAAAAAATTCCGTGAAGGAAAATTGGAAATACTAGTAGCAACTGATGTGGCAGCTCGTGGGATTGATATCGATGATATTACTCATGTAGTGAATTATGATATTCCACAAGACCATGAATCATATGTTCATAGAATTGGAAGAACTGGCCGTGCTGGTCGTAAAGGGGTTGCTATTACTTTTATCAATCCTCGTGAGTATCGTCAATTAAAATTAATTGAACGTTATACAAAAACGGCTATTACACGGAAAAAATTACCTTCTTCAGCTGATATCTTAGAACGTCAAAAAGAACTAATAAAAGATCGTTTATTAAAAGTGCTAGAAAATAATAATTATGATGACTATCATACTATTATTGCTGACTTGTTAAATGATTATGATGCTCATGACTTAGCAGCAGCGGCTTTAAAATTGTCCGTTGAAGGGGTAAAAGAAAAAGAAGAAGAAGTAGTAGTAACAAATAGCTTTAGTAATACCGGTGGAGAAGCAGGGATGGTAAGGTTATTTATGAATATCGGTCGTAGCCAAAAAATCAGACCAGAAGACATTGTTAGAGCAATTTCTTCGGAAGCTGATATTCCTGGGAATATTATTGGTGTTATTAATATCTATGACAAATTTACATTTGTTGAAGTTCCGGAAGAAGTAGCAGAAAGAGTGTTAGCAGTGATGCATAAAAACACTATGAAGGGCTATAAAATTAATGTTGAACCGGCTAAAAGTCGTTAAAAAAGGCTTTTAGCCTTTTTTTTATTGACGAAGAGAACAAATGTTTGTACAATAGTAAATATGAGAGTAGAGAGAGGGGTTTGTTGATGGATAAGGAAAAAGCTTTGGAAAGTGCAATGAGACAAATTGAAAAAGATTTTGGCAAAGGTTCTATTATGAGATTGGGGGAAGCTGCTGCCAAAATGAATATAGAAGTTATTCCAACGGGAACATTACCGTTAGACTTAGCTTTAGGTTTGGGTGGAATTCCTCGTGGGAGAGTTGTGGAAATATATGGTCCTGAATCATCTGGTAAGACTACGGTAGCACTACATATTATTGCAGAGGCACAAAAACTTGGCGGAATTGCCGCCTTTATTGACGCTGAACATGCTTTAGATCCGGTCTACGCTAAAAAATTAGGTGTTGATATTGATAACTTACTGATTTCACAACCTGATTATGGCGAACAAGCTCTTGATATTGCCGAAGCTCTTGTTAGAAGTGGGGCGATTGATGTAGTGGTTGTTGACTCTGTTGCTGCTTTAGTACCAAAAGCTGAGATTGAAGGGGAAATGGGTGATTCTCATGTTGGATTACAGGCTCGCTTGATGTCGCAGGCTATGCGTAAGTTAACTGGTATAATCAGCAAATCCAGAACAACGGCAATTTTTATCAATCAAATTCGTGAAAAGGTTGGCGTTATGTTTGGTAGTCCTGAAACGACAACTGGTGGTAGAGCCTTAAAATTCTATTCATCGGTGAGACTTGATGTGAGAAAAATTGACACAATTAAACAAGGCAATGATATTGTGGGAAATCGCACCAGAATTAAAGTAGTAAAAAATAAAATTGCCCCTCCGTTTAGAATTGCTGAGTTTGATATTATGTATGGAAAAGGTGTTTCAAGAGAAGGCTGTTTACTTGATATTGGTGCAGAAATGGATATTATTGAGAAAAGCGGAGCGTGGTATTCATATGGTGGCAATAGATTAGGGCAAGGTAAGGAAAACGCTAAAGACTTTTTAAGAGAAAATGGTGAAATTGCCACAGAAATAGAAGGTAAAATAAGAGAAAATTTAGTGGTAGGTAATAATCCGTTCACTAAAATTGGTGATGAAGTAACAGTAGAGGAAGAAACAGAATAGAATAATCAATAAAAAAGTTAATTGGGTTTTCCAATTAACTTTTTTTGCCAAATAAGCAGATAGTTGCGGAACAGAAAATAACATTTAAAGATAATGTTCAATAACTGCAATAAAAGCCGATAATATAGTAATGATATGATAGCGCTAGCTTGACACTAATTTGAAAAAGAATTAAAATTAAAACATCCAGTATTTTAAAATAAGTTTACTTGTGATGATTATTAATGAAAAATTTTCAATTGTTAGAGGGAAGCAATTGAATTGCAAAAAAACTCGTTAAATTTAGTTGATCTGTTTATTTATGAAAAGGAGGTGTAAGACTATAATTGAAATAATAATTACTGCCTTAGGGACTTGTGTTATTGGGGCAGTTGTAGGATATTGGGTTAGAAAAAGTACTGCTGAGGCGAAAATAAGCTCAGCAGAACAAGAAGCAAAAAGAGTGGTTGATGAAGCCGAAAAAATCGGTGAAGCAAAGAAAAAAGAAGCATTATTAGAAGCAAAAGAGGACATTCACAAGCTGCGACTTGAACTGGACAAAGAGACTAAGGAACGTAGAGTTGAATTACAACGGATTGAACGTCGATTAGTACAAAAAGAGGAAAATCTTGATCGAAAAATCGATTCCCTTGAAAAGAAAGAAGATTCTCTTACACAAAAAGAACAAGACTTGGAAGTAAGTCAAAGTAAAATTCAAGAACTACATGAAAAACAACTGGCGGAATTAGAACGAATCTCTGGATTAAGTTCAGAAGAAGCCAGAACAATGTTGTTAGCGAATGCACAAGAAGAAATAAAGCATGAAACCGCAATGATGATTAAAGAATTAGAGCAACAGGCAAAAGAAGAGTCTGATAAAAAAGCTCGTGAAATAATATCTTTAGCAATTCAACGTTGTGCTGCTGATCATGTTGCCGAAACAACAGTGTCAGTAGTTGCTTTACCTAATGATGAGATGAAGGGTCGTATTATAGGACGTGAAGGCCGTAATATTAGAACTCTTGAAACGATGACAGGAATTGATTTAATAATAGATGATACTCCAGAAGCTGTTATTTTATCAGGTTTTGATCCTGTTCGCCGTGAGGTTGCTAGAATTGCTTTAGAAAAATTGATAACTGATGGTAGAATACATCCGGCCCGTATTGAAGAAATGGTAGAAAAAGCACAAAAAGAAGTTGATCAAAGAATCAAAGAAGCCGGTGAGCAAGCTACTTTCGAAACTGGAGTACATGGTTTACATCCAGAGGTTATTAGATTATTAGGAAGATTGAAATACAGAACCAGCTATGGTCAAAATGTATTGAAACATTCCATCGAAGTTTCACATTTAGCTGGCGTAATGGCAGCTGAATTAGGTGTTGATGTAATGTTAGCGAAAAGAGCTGGTTTATTACATGATTTAGGCAAAGCTGTCGATCATGATATAGAAGGATCTCATGCTATCATTGGTGCAGATTTAGCTAAAAAATATCGTGAGTCTGCCGAAGTTGTTAATGCAATTGCAGCTCATCATGCTGATGAAGAGCCAAAAACAGTACAAGCTGTCTTGGTAGCTTCAGCCGATGCTGTTTCTGCTGCACGCCCTGGAGCCCGTCGTGAAAGTTTAGAAAGCTATTTAAAACGTTTAACAAGATTAGAAGAAATTGCTGAATCTTTTGAAGGTGTTGATAAGTCTTTTGCGATTCAAGCTGGTAGAGAAGTTCGTATTATGGTAAAACCGGATAGAGTTGATGATATAACTTCTGTGGGTCTGGCTCGTGATATTGTTAAGAAAATAGAAGCAGAGTTAGAGTATCCTGGACAAATAAGAGTAACGGTGATACGTGAAACACGTGCTGTTGACTACGCTAAATAAGTATATTAACGACCTTGTGTTACAAGGTCGTTTTAATATTTAAGATACAATGGGTGGTGAAAAAATGAATGAGGAAGAAAAGAAAATAAATGAAGGCGTTAATTTATTAATTTCTATTTTGGTGTGCTTCCCAGAATTTAGTACGATAACGTTTGAGCCGATAAATGATAGTTTGAAAATTAGAGCAGCGTTACAGCCGGTACCATTAGAAGATGATTTTTTTATATTTGAAGAAAAATTAAAAAGCAGTATTTTAACATATCATTCTTTGGAAAAAACTAAAGATATTAAACTCGAAATTAATATAAAAAAATATGAAGAGTTAGCCTTTATTAATATTATTAGGGATATAAAAACATTGTCACGAACTGAAATTGTACTGATTAGCTCAATTATTAGCAATTCATTTAAAGAAAAATTAGTTTGTGATAAAAATGATGCACTACAAGAAGAAGAAATTTTACTGCAAGAAGAAGTTATGGAAAATATGCTTAGTATTATGAAAAAAAATCACTTTTCAACTAGGTTAATTGGTATTAGAGAAGAAGGAAAAGTAATCGTTTTTAATAAATAAAGAGGTATGAAGATGAATATATTAATTATTGGTGATATTTGTGGCTCGCCAGGGCGACAAGCTACTAAAAAATATATTGAAAAGATTAAAATAGAATATGGTATTGATTTTGTTATTGCTAACGGAGAAAATTCAGCAGGGGGAGTTGGTATAACCAAACCTGTTTTAGATGAACTATATAGTTTAGGAATAGATGTTGTAACAACCGGAAATCATATTTGGGATAAAAAAGATGTTTTTGAATTTATTGAGGATGAACCTTACTTGGTCAGACCGGCAAATTATCCACAAACTTCGCCTGGTCAAGGCTTTTGTATTTATGATTATCAAAGTATTAAAATCGGTATAATTAATATTTCAGGAAGAACTTTTATGCCGGCATTGGATTGTCCATTTCAAGTTGTTGATACAATTTTAGCTAAAATAAAAACATTATGTGATATTATTATTGTTGATTTTCATGCTGAAGCTACTTCGGAGAAAATGGCAATGGGGTGGTATTTAGATGGTAAAGTTTCAGCGGTAGTGGGGACGCATACGCATATTCAAACGGCTGACGAGCGGATTTTAACGAAAGGTACGGGCTATATTACTGATTTAGGGATGGTTGGTCCTTGGAATTCTATTTTAGGAGTAGAAAAGGAAATAATTATAAATAAATTTATTACAGCTTTACCCACAAAATTTAATTTAGCCAAAGGTCCTAATGTTTTTAGTGCAGTAGTCTTAAAAGTTGATGAAACTAATGGCGAATGTGTTGACATCTGTCGAATTTTGCTAAAAGAAGAAGAAAAAAATATTTGATAAACTTAAAATATCCAAAGGTATTTTTTAGCAAATGTCGAATAATACTTATTGTAAGTAGTTGGGTTCTTTCTTAATATTAAAGGAGGGTTCTAATAATTATGGAAGTATTAAAGGTATCAGCTAAATCAAATCCTAATTCTGTTGCAGGAGCATTAGCAGGCGTATTAAGAGAACGTGGTGCGGCTGAGATGCAAGCGATTGGTGCAGGAGCACTTAATCAAGCCGTCAAAGCTGTAGCGATAGCCAGAGGCTTTGTAGCACCTCATGGTGTTGATCTGATTTGTATTCCAGCTTTCACCGATATTGTTATTGATGGTGAAGAGCGTACGGCAATGAAGTTAATAATTGAACCAAGATAGAAATTTAAAGAATTGTCTCGGTATAGAGATGATTCTTTTTTTTATAATTTTTGTATAGAGATATGTTATAATGTAACAAAAGGTTTTGGGGAATAGGAAGAAGAAAATGAGTACAGATTTACATATTCATACTAATTTATCAGATGGCAGAATGTCACCAACTGAAGTTATAGAAGCTGCTATTAAGGTTGGTTTGAAAAATATTGCGATTACTGACCATGATACAACAAAGGCCTTGCATATTTTAAGAGAACTTAATTTATTGAATAACCCGCACTTAAACATTATTCAGGGAATTGAATTTAGTGCCGATCAATTATCTAATGAAATTCATATATTA
>RRZU010163474.1_pt1 | contig 13367 bp, 12 predicted proteins | sample 2165561 | NCBI WGS metagenome assembly RRZU01 (sample SAMN10456909, study PRJNA506462) | wastewater metagenome | isolation source: wastewater sludge | place: USA: Moscow, Idaho
ATTGGCGGCCTGAAGGAAAAGCTGCTGGCCGCGCTGCGCGGCGGCATCAAGACGGTGATCATTCCTGAAGAGAACGTGAAGGATCTGCAGGAGATTCCCGCCAACGTGAAGGAAGGCCTGAAGATCGTGCCGGTCAAGTGGCTCGACAAGGTGCTGGCAGTGGCGCTGGAGCGCCAGCCCGTGCCCCTGACCGACGACGACGTGGCGGCGGCCCCGGAAGCGCCGCCGGCGGTGGCCAAGAAAACCAGCCGCGCCGCCGTCAAGCACTGATTTTTTCTGGGGCCCCTTGCAGAATGGCCCGATTTCAGCCTATACTGCGAGGCTTGCAACGCGGGAATAGCTCAGTTGGTAGAGCGCAACCTTGCCAAGGTTGAGGTCGCGAGTTCGAGCCTCGTTTCCCGCTCCAATTTATGATCTACAGACTTCCACTGACGTCTGTAAGTCATTGAAAAGAGGAGCTTCGGCTCCTTTTTTCATTCCAGCGAAAGCCACGGAAGTCCACTGACAGCCACCATTTTTGAGGCCAAAAAAAAGGCCAAAGAATGCGGGTCGTGCCGGTTCCGGGTTGTTGCTGGGGTTGGATCGGGATGACAAGCAGCATCGGGCCTAAGTCCAAGACTTAGGAGCTTGATGATGACACTCTCTGATCTGACCGTGCGGCAAGCCAAGGCCGCCGAGAAAACCTACAGCATCCCCGACACCGATGGCCTCGGCCTGGTGGTCGCCCGCACCGGCGGCAAGTCGTGGCATTTGCGCTATTACTGGCTCGGCAAGCAAAAGCGCATCTCCCTGGGGAACTACCCCGAGATCGGTTTGCGCGAAGCGCGCACCTTGCGCGACGAAGCCCGGGCGCTTCTGGCAAAGGGCGTCAACCCCCATACCGATCGGAAACAGAAGCGACACGCGGTCAAGCTTGCGGCCGACTACACCTTCAAGGCCGTCTTCGATGCGTGGGTCGAGCATCGCCGCAAGGAAATCAAGGAGGGCAGGAACAGCACGCTGTCGCAGATCCTGCGGATCTTCAACAAGGACGTGCTGCCTAGCCTCAAGCAGATGTCGATCTACGACATTCGCCGGCCCCAACTCCTGGGCGTCCTGGCGAGGATCGAGGAGCGCAAGGCGTTCACCACTGCCGAGAAGGTCCGCACCTGGCTGGGGCAGTTGTTCCGCTATGCCCTCGTCATCGTGGAGGGGCTGGAAGCCAATCCGGCCTCCGACCTGGACGTGGTGGCCGAGCCCAAGCCCCCGGTGAACCACAACCCCTACCTGCATCTTCCGGAGCTTCCCGAGTTCCTGCACAAGCTCAGGCTCTACAACCCTCGTGGTTGGCAGACCCAACTCGGCATCCGGCTGCTGTTCCTGACCGGCGTGCGTACCGGCGAGCTGCGGCTGGCGACCCCGGACCAGTTCGATCTCGACCGTGGCCTGTGGATCATCCCGCCGCAGATCGTCAAGCAACTCCAAGACGAGATGCGCAAGGCCGGCAAGCGCCCGCAGGACGTTCCGCCCTACATCGTGCCGTTGTCCGTGCAGGCCATCGAGATCGTGCGCTACCTGTTGGGTGTGATGAGGCCGGCTCAGGTCCATCTGCTCACGCACCGCAGCGAACTCAAGAAGCGCATCAGCGAGAACACCCTCAACGCGGCCTTGAAACGAATGGGCTACAAGGATCAACTGACCGGTCACGGCATCCGCGGAACCATCTCGACGGCGCTCAACGAGATCGGCTATCCCAAGATTTGGGTGGACGCGCAGCTTTCGCACTCGGACCCGAACAAGGTGAGTTCGGCCTACAACCACGCCAAGTATGTTGAGCCGCGCCGCCGGATGATGCAGGACTGGGCGGATCGTCTCGATCTGCTCGAACAGGGCCAAGTGGAAGCGGCCAGCGCGCATCTGACGATGCGTATCGACGGGGTGCCGGCGATGGCGGAAACTGAGGACGTGGTGGACGCGGTCCCCATGGTGGCCGAGCCCGCTTCCCCTGGCGTCCCGCCGATGGTGGCCACGCCCATCGTCGTGACCCCGAACAGTGGCGAGATCACGTTCCAGCGGCTGTCGCAGGTGCCGCCACCGCCGACGCATGCTCCGGAGCCGGAAGTCTCCGCAATCCAGCGGGAGCGCGAGGAAATGCTGGCCATGTACGAGTCGCCGAACAATCTGCCGGTGCCGCTGTTCGGCAAGCTGGCCGGAAAGTCCAAGGACCAGATCAACCGGGAGCTGAAAGCCGGCAAGCTACTGTCCATCAGCCTGGGCAATCGGGGGCAGCGGGTTCCCGACTGGCAACTGGTGCCGCTCAAGCACAAGCTGGCTCAGGTGCTCATGAATCAATGTCCGCGGGCGGACTCGTGGGATCTGTATCGCATGCTCACCCGGCCACATCCGGACCTGGGTGATCGTGCCGCCATCGACATCGTGACGCCAAGCAATCTGGGCATGGTCGTCCGGGTCATCGCGGCCACCCACCAGCAGACAGGTGCGTCTGAGGCTGGCTTGCCGCCGAGGCTCATCCCCGAGGACGTCCAGCAGAGCGTTCGTCGGCTGGTGGACAGCGCTGCGATGCTTGAGACGGCGTAATCCGAGGTTCGACGGTACCGTGGCCAGCGGCACCATTCCTGTCGCTGACCACTGCATTTCGCCTTATTGCAACGATGTGCCCGAGCGCACCACGACGGCGTACAGATCGGCAATCGTCGCCAACGCGCCCTCATGCAGCACCTCGGCCGACACATTCACCACGCCCCTTCGGATGGGCCGCGTCGCGCATGCATCGGCCACCATGGTGGGCTGGTTGCCGCGTAGAAACGCACCCTCGGCGGTGAACGTCACGCACATGTGGGTCATGAATCCCATGACGATGACCTGTTTGTTACCGGCCGCCTCAACGCGCTCGCCCAAATCGGTGCCGACGAATGCATTGGGCGCCGTCTTGACGACCACGGGCTCGTTGGGCAGCGGCGCGACGGCGGGATGAATCTGCCGATCTTGGCGGCGAGGTCGTAGGGCGAGCCCTCTCCACCATCGTGAACGACATGGATGCTGTTGGTGCCGGCGGCGCGCGCCCGGGTCAACAGTTCAGATGCCGAAGCCAGCGCCGGCTGCCAGCCGGCCAGTTCCATGACGCCGCGCGTGTAGGTGTTCTGGTAGTCCACGAGGATCAAGGTGGCACCGTCTAACGTGGCCGGTGTGGGGTCCAGTCCGTTGAGCTGGCGCAGCGTGGTCGAGGAGTTCATGGTTGTACTTCCTTGAATGGGAAATGGAGGATCCGGCCATCAGAAATGACCACCTCGTCATGCTAGAAGCGCAGCGGAATGTCGGCAATGTCATCTAACATGTAGATTCAGACATTGCGGTGCGCGGGCACCCACGGAGCTTGCAGCATGGCAAACATCAAGCGCCTCATCGTCATGGTGCTGTTCGAGCACGTCTATCTGCTGGACGTGACCGGTCCGGCCGAGGTGTTCTCACTTCTTCAGCGCGAGATGGACGAGCCGACGGGCTACGAGGTGGTGTTGGCGGCTGCGACGCTTGCGCCCGTCATGACTTCGGCCGGTGTGCGTGTACTGCCCGATACGACATTCGCCGACCTCGCCCCCCGTAGGATCGACACCCTCGTGGTGCCGGGCGCGGTCGAGGTCGATGCGCAGCGACGCGTGCGCGCCGTCGTAGCGCCTTCGGTGGTGGTATCTGTGAGGGCGCTTGCAGGCCATACCCGACGCCTCGCGTCCGTGTGCGTGGGCGCGCATGTCCTGGCTGCGGCAGGCCTGCTCGAAGGCCGTCGTGTCACCACACATTGGTCCACCGCGCAACAACTCGCTGACGAGCACCCGGAGGTCAAGGTGGATGCCGACCCGATCTTCATCCGCGACCGTGATGTCTGGACCGGCGCCGGCCTGACCGCCTGTCTGGACCTGGCGTTGGCTTTGGTCGCCGATGACTTCGGCGAGCGGTTGGCGCTGCGCGTGGCGCGCCAACTGGTGATGTTCCTAAAGCGCCCGAGTGGGCAAAGCCAATTCAGTGCCTCGCTGGAACCGGCGTCCAAGACCCGGCGCATGGATGCGCTGCGCCACTACATCATGCGCTGCATCGGTAAGCCCATGAGCATCGCGGAACTGGCCGAACAGGCACATGTAAGCGATCGGCAACTGACCCGCATCTTCAAGACGGAATTGAACATGACGCCGGCCGCTTACATTGAGTCGGTGCGCGTGGAGATGGCGCGCAATCGGTTGGAAACCACCGACGAACCGCTTGAACGGATTGCCACAACCTGCGGCTTCAATACCACTGACGCGCTCAACCGCGCATTCCGCAGGACCCTGGGCACCACGCCGGCCGAGTACCGCAGCCGGTTCAGGACAGTGTGCTGATCGCGCCCGCCTCGCCTGTCACTATCAGATCGTAACTGCAACCTGCAGCGCTCTGCGCTCGAACCGCTCGGTCGCCGGAGTGGCTTGTACGTAGGGCCGCTGGAGGTACGTCACGACCTCGTAGGGGCCGTCGGCGAGCGATCGCATACTGAGTCCCCATCCGTGAGCGCGCTCGATGCGCGATTGCGTAGAGATTCCCACGCCATAGCCTGCGGCGACCTTGAGCGCCAGCATCTCGAAGGAAGCCACGTACTGCGTGCTTTGCCGGCTCACCGCAGGAAGTGAAGACAACCGCTGATCCAGCAAAGGGCAACTCTCTGCCTGCCAGCGGAAGACAGGGTGATCCAGCAAATCGGCGATCGCGAGCTTGGCGTGATCCATCAAGGAGGATCGCAACGGCATAGCAACTGCCATGTGCTCGATCCACAAGGGTTGTGTATGGAGAGCCGAATCGGTCGCTCCTTGAAGCGACATCGCTGCGTCGTAATGGCCATCCTTCAGTCCCCCAAGAATCTCGTCACCTCTGACCTCAAGAAGCGCTATGGTGACCTCTGGCTCTTCGGCGCGTTGGAGCGCAAGCAGGTCCGAAAGCCTCGATGACGTTACGCCTGGCGCTATCGCAAGCCTGAGAGGGGGAGGTTGGCTGATGACGGTGGGCATGTGAGCCTATAAAAGCGAAAAAACAGATCAGGTTCAGCCAACATGGATTGAATAGAGTGAAGTTTAACGTCTATAACTTTAACGTGGTTAATTTTCGCGGATTGTTCGACGCTTCTGCTGATGCAGAAGCCCACTATTCAGCCAGGTCGTCCCGCTGGCACGTCTACGTATGAGTCCGCTCCAGCAATGGCGTTTGGGCAGGCCGTACGCGCAGCTCGTGTCGCTCAAGCAATCGCTCAAGACGAGTTCGCAGCTCTGGCAGGCATTTCGCGCTCGCACATGGGCAAGATCGAGCGTGGCGAGCATGTACCCACGCTCCCCCTCATACTTAAAATTTCCATGGCGCTCAAGATCAGTGCGGCCGAATTGATCGCGGCAACGGAAAGCAATCTTCGCAATCCAACCGAGGCCTGAGATCGAGCGTTCCGAAGGGCAGCACCTTCCCTCAGTCACCCGAGTGTTCGCGCAGGCGCACGATAAATCGCTCCAGCGCCTCCGGCAAGTCGTCGCTATCGGGCCGAAGCAGATAGGTGGTGATCACCGCCGAATCAACGGCCAGGGGACGGACTACGACATCAGGACGCTGGCTGACTGCGATCCTGGCCGCGGTTGTGAAGCCGACACCATAGCCTGCGCCAACCAAGGTGAGCATCATGTCGAGCGAAGACACCTGCTCAGCGACGTTGGGTTCACGTTCCAGCGGCCGCAAGAGCCGGGCCAGTTCACGGCAGTAGCCTTCGCATACCTGTGGGTTGCACAGCACCAGAGGATGGCAGGCGAGTTCGTGCAGGGGAATCTTCTTGTGCGACAACAGCGGGTGCCTAGGAGGCATCGCGACCACCAATGGATCCTGCCAGATTGTTTCGGCCACGATGCCTTCGCCCACATCGGCAGCGTGCGCAAATCCGATGGTGAAGTCGCCTGATCGGAGTCCTCGCACTTGCTCGGCCAAGGGCACTTCGGACAGGCGAATCTCGATCTTCGGCTCTTCCTCGCGGCAATGGGCCAGGAACGCCGACAGCCGAGGATCAATCGCGCCGTCGGATACGGCGATGCGCAGGCTCCCTTGTGAGCCCGCTGCTACCGCTTTGACGTTCTCCCGTGCTTGTTCCAATACGGTAAACAATCTGCGAACGTCCTGCAGAAAGGCGACGCCCGCGGAGGTCAGCAGAGTTCCACGTCGATTTCGATCCAAGAGCACCACTCCTAACTCATCCTCAAGTTCCTTGATGGCTCGGGACAGCGGGGGTTGCTCGATATGCAGGCGCTCCGCCGCTCGGGTGAAATGCAACTCTTCTGCTAGGGCTACAAAACAACGAAGGTGTCGCAATTCCATGGATCAGTGCCCCAAGATTGAATGCATGAATTGCTTAACCATTGTTCAGGTCACCCCTGACAGAGTGATGAGCAGATGATTATTTTCTTGTAAAGATCAATGCAATAGGAAGTCCTTGCCAGAGAGAAATGCTCCCGGCTTCTGCGCGGGCGGCTTGATCCCTCGCGTCCAGCAGGGCCTCGTCGTGAGGCCCTGCCGCGTTGCAACGTTAGCGTGGCTTACGCATCAGCAGGTAGGCAGCCGGAATCACGAACAGCGACAGCAACGGTGCGGTCACCATCCCGCCGAGCATCGGGGCTGCTATGCGGCTCATGACTTCAGAGCCCGTGCCGCTGCTCCAAACAATGGGTACCAGGCCCGCCAGGATGACCGCAACGGTCATCGCTTTTGGGCGCACGCGCAGCACCGCCCCTTCCCGGATCGCATCGAGCAGTTCTTCTCGCGTCGGTTCGCGTCCATCGGGGCAACGTTCCGCCAAGGCCTGCTTCAGATAGATGAGCATCACCACGCCGAACTCCGCCGCCACACCTGCCAGCGCGATGAATCCCACGCCGGTGGCGATGGACAGGTTGTAATTCAGCAGGTACAGGAACCAGATGCCCCCCGTGAGCGCGAAGGGCAAAGTCGCCATGATCAAGCCCGCTTCGTCCACACGCGCGAAGGTCAGGTACAACAGAACGAAGATGATCAACAGGGTGGCAGGCACCACAACCTTCAGGCGTGCATTGGCCCGCTCCATGTATTCGAACTGCCCGGAGTAGGTGATGCTCACACCCGGCTCCAGCTTGACCTGCTGCCCGATGGCATCGCGCAGTTCGTTGGCCACCGAGGCTAGATCACGGCCGCGCACATCGACATAGACCCAACCGGAGGGCCGTGCGTTCTCGCTCTTGAGCATGGGCGGTCCATCGGTGATCGCGATGCGTGCCACGGTCCCCAACGTGATCTGCTGACCCATCGGCGTGAAGATGGGTAGTTCTGCCAGCCGTTGTGGTGAATCACGCCATTCTCGCGCGTAGCGCAGATTGATCGGAAAGCGGGCAAGCCCCTCGACCGTCTCCGAGACGTTTTCGCCACCCACCGCGCCGGCGATGACCGCCTGGATATCGGCGATGTTCAGGCCGTAGCGACCGGCGGCTACGCGGTCGATCTGAACATCCACGTAGCGCCCGCCCGTCAAGCGCTCCGCGAGTGATGACGTCACGCCGGGAATGCCCTTGGCGACCTGCTCGACCTCTGCAGCGATGCGATCGATCACGCCCAGGTCGTTGCCAGTCACCTTCACCCCGATCGGGCTCTTGATGCCGGTAGCCAGCATATCGATGCGATTGCGGATAGGGGGAATCCAGATATTGGACAGGCCCGGGATCTTCACGGCACGATCCAGCTCTTCCACGAGCTTCTCGGGCGTCATGCCTGGACGCCATTGTTCCCTGGGCTTGAGCTTCACCGTGGTCTCGAACATCTCCAGGGGCGCCGGATCGGTCGCAGTTTCGGCCCGTCCTGCCTTGCCGAACACCTTGTCCACTTCAGGTACGGTCTTGATCATGCGGTTGCTCAGCTGCAGCAACTCCGTGGCGCGCTGCGCCGAGAGTCCCGGCAGGGCCGAGGGCATGTAGAGCAGGTCCCCTTCGTCCAACCTCGGCAGAAACTCACCGCCGAGCCGCGCCAAGGGCCAGGCCGTGGTCGCCAAGGCCAGCACGGCGATCAGCAGCGTCGCCTTGGGCCGGCGCAGTACCCACTCCAGTGCTGGCCGGTAGGCTGCAATCAGGATGCGGGTAATGGGGTTCTTCTGCTCATCTGGGATACGCCCGCGAATCCAGTAGCCCATGAGTACGGGAATCAGCGTCACCGACAGCCCTGCGGCCGCAGCCATCGCGTAGGTCTTGGTGAATGCCAGCGGGCCGAACAGCCGGCCTTCCTGCGCTTCTAGGGTGAAGACCGGGATGAAGGAGAGCGTGATGATGAGCAGCGAGAAGAAGAGCGCAGGACCGACTTCCTCCGCGGCCTGTGTGATCACGTCCCACCGTTCCTTGCCCTGCAGTCGTTGATTCGGGTGCGCGTGCTGCCAAGCCTCCAGCTTCTTGTGGGCGTTCTCGATCATCACCACCGCTGCATCCACCATCGCCCCCACGGCGATGGCAATCCCCCCCAGCGACATGATGTTGGCGTTGATGCCCTGGTAGCGCATGACCAGGAACGCCGTCATCACGCCCAGAGGTAGCGAGATGATGGCCACCAGCGCAGAACGAAGATGCCAAAGGAACAGTGCGCAGACCAGCGCCACCACCAGAAACTCTTCGCCCAGCTTGGTCGTGAGATTGCGAATGGCCCGCTCGATCAGCGCGCTGCGGTCGTAGGTGGTGACGATCTCGACGCCCGGCGGCAGGCTGCCCTGCAGCTCCGCCAGCTTGGCCTTGACGGCAGCGATCGTCTCCTGGGCATTCTTGCCGGAGCGCAGCACCACCACGCCGCCGGCGACCTCGCCTTCTCCGTCGAGTTCGGCAATGCCACGCCGCATCTCCGGGCCTATCTGGAGCGTCGCAACATCCCCCAGCCGCACCGGCACACCGCCGCGTGCCGTCAAGGGGATCTCCCGGAACTCGTCCAGGGTCTTGAGGTAGCCGCTCGCGCGGACCATGTACTCCGCGCCTGACAATTCCAGCACGGAGCCGCCGGTCTCCTGGTTGGCCGCCATCAGGGCATCGCGGACTTGAGCCTGACTGAGGCCATAGGACGCCAACTTGATCGGGTCGAGCACGACCTGGTACTGCTTGACCATGCCCCCCACCGATGCCACCTCGGCCACGTTGGGCAGGCTCTTGAGTTCGAACTTCAGGAACCAGTCCTGCAACGCACGCAGTTGCGCCAGATCGTTCTTGCCCGTGCGATCCACGAGCGCGTACTGGAAGATCCAGCCGACGCCTGTGGCGTCCGGACCCAGGGCCGGCTTCGCCGTGGCGGGCAATCGGCCCTGGACCTGGTTCAGGTATTCCAGTACCCGTGAGCGGGCCCAGTACAGGTCGGTTCCGTCCTCGAACAAGACATAGACGAACGAGTCGCCAAAGAACGAGAAGCCGCGCACGGTCTTGGCCCCTGGCACCGACAGCATGGTGGTGGCCAACGGGTAGGTGACCTGGTTCTCGACGATCTGCGGCGCCTGTCCTGGGTAGTTGGTGCGAATGATGACCTGCACGTCTGACAAGTCCGGCAGCGCATCCACGGGCGTGCTGCGAACGCCCCACACGCCCCATGCCGTGAGCATGGCGGTGGCCAGCAGCACCAGGAAGCGATTGGCCACCGACCATCGAATCAGTTTGGCGATCATGGCTGCACCTTTTCGATGGCGGTGATCACGTAGCCCTCACCTTGCTTGGAGAAGGTGAATCGCACCTGCTGCCGAACCGAAAGACCCGCGGCGAGCTGCGGGCTGCTCAGCTTGAAGCCCATGGTCATGGCCGGCCATTGGAGGGCTGGCACGGCCTCGTGCGCCAGCGTCAGCTCGGTGGGCGACATCTCCTCGATCACGCCGCGCACCACGAAAGCGTTGGTGGCCGCGGCCGGTGGCGACGATGTGCCGTGCCCGTTGTGCGGCGATGCAGGCGCGGACGCCGCGGCACCTGCAGGCAGCACGCCCCGCAGGCTGGCTTCCGAATCGATCAGGAACTGCGCCGAGGCCACCACCTGCTGTCCCGCCGCGAGCCCGCCGTTGACCACCAGTTGATCGCCTACCTCCGCGCCCACCTGGACCTCCACGGGATGGAACTTGCCGGGTCCATCGACCACATAGGCCAGTGCGCGCTTGCCGGTGCGGATGACCGCCTCGCTGGGAACAAGCAGCGCGGGCTGTTCGTTGCCTTTGAGCGCGATCTGGCCGGACATGCCGGCCTTCAGGCGCTGGCCGGGATTGGCCATTTCAAGCCGCACTCGCACCGTACGGGTGTCGCGGTTGGCTTCGGGCAGGATGCTCACGATGCGCGCCTGGAGCACTTCACCGGGAAACGCCGCCAGCCGGACCTGCGCCGTTTGGCCGACCTCCAATGGCCCGCTTTGTGCTTCGGGGACGGCCGCTTCGATCCACACCGTGGCCAAGCCATTCACCCGGGCCAGGCTTTCCCCGGCGGAAACCGTCATGCCCTGGCGCACCATCAGTTCGGCCACCAAGCCGCCTTGAGGTGTTGTGACCGTGTACAGCCCCTTGGGCTCGCCTGTGCGCTCCACCTGGGCGATCAGGGCTTGCGGCATGCCGAGCAGCAGCAGCCGTTGGCGGGCAGCTGCGGTCAACGGTGCGTCGCCCATCGCGCGAACCGAGAGAAACTCGCGCTGTGCGGCGATCCACTCCGGCAGCAATAGGTCAGCCAGCGGTGCCCCTGCTGCGATCACGTCGCCCGCAGCCCGTGCGTAGACACGCTCGACGAAGCCAGCGGTCCGCGCCTGCACGATGCTGACGTCGCGGTCGTTGAGCAGCACGGTGCCCACGACGTTCACATCTGCGCCGATCTTGCCTTGCAGGACTTCGGCTGTACGCAGCCCCAGGGCTTGCACCGCTTGCGCCGACACGCTGAGGCCCGTGCTGTCCTGCGTGTCTTCATCCGCGTACTTCGGCATCAACGGCATGTCCATGTAGGGCGACTTGCCGGGCTTGTCGAACTTCTGGGTCGGCACCATCGGGTCGTACCAATACAGCACCTTGCGCTCGGTCGGAGCGCTTGCAACGGTGATGTTGGCAGCGGGGGAGCCGCTGAGGTGGCCGGCGCGCCATTGGGCGACGCCCCATCCAACGGCAATACCGGCAGCAACCAGCGTCAAGCCGGCAAGGATGTTTCTCGAAGAGGTATTCATGGCGAGGGTCTCCACTCAGTCCGCGATCAGGCTGTTCAGTCGGGCGACGAGGCTGTCGCGCTGCGCTCCGAGGTCGATCAGACGCATGCGCGTCTCCAGCACCTGGGCGCGTGCACTGAGCACAGCGCTCAGGTCCCCCTTGGCGGATCGGTAGTTGCTCAACGCAAGCGCCGCTCGGTTCCGTACCAGCTGCAAGCCGGCGGTCTGCAGGCGGTCGATCTGGCTGTTCAACGCTTGGAGTTCGGCGGCGCTGTCGTCCAACTCCTGCAAATGTCGCCGCGCCACGTCTTCGCGTTCGGCGTCCAGACGCTCCAACTCGTGCCGTTTTGCCTCGATCATGGGCACTTGGCGTCGATCCTTCTGCCAAGGCAGATCGAATGTCACCTGAAATGACACCATGTCGCCCCATCGGCGATCACGCCGGCTATAGGCTATCTCCCAGGCCCAATCGCCGCGGGTCTCTGATTGGGCTTCGCGGGACTCGGCCCGGGCCATGCTTTGCATCGCCGGATAGAGTTCAAGCTCCGCGTGATTCGCCAGTTCTGTGCGCAGTTGCGCGACGGGGCGAGTGAGCGGGCCTGGATCGCCTTGCAGTGCTTCGTCGGCCCTGGAGCCCACCCAGCGCCGCAACGCGGCCCTGGCCTTGGCCCGGTCCCGCTGTAGATCGTCACGGCGGTCCGTGAGTGTCAGCGCCTCCTGTTGCGCGACCAACAGGTCGCCAGCCTGGGCGGTGCCGCCGGCGACGCGAGCGGGGAGACTGTCTTGCAGGCGCTGGTTCTCCGCGAGCAGTTCCGTCAGCAGTATCTCCCGTTGCTCCACCGCCTGCGCGGCGATCCACGCCAGGCTGAGTTCCTGGCGGATCTGCAATCGCTGCAAAACCAGCGCCGCGCGTTCTCGATCCACACGCGCCTGCGCGCTGGCGACCTGGGCGTCGCGCTTGGCCCTGTTGGGCACTTCCTGCATGAGCGCCAGGCGCTGCATCGTCATGGATTCGCGCGTCATGCTCCAGCGATCCATGCCGCTGATGGGGTAGTTTTCGATGCCGAGCGAGAGCTTGGGGTCGGGCAGCGAGCCTGCTGCCTTCTGCACGGATTCGGCGACGTTAACCTGCAACTGCTGCGCGCTTATGCGTGGGCTCTGCTGCTCCGCGATAAGGCGTGCCTCAGCAAAATCGAGGGCGTAGGCTACAGGCGAGACAAGCGCACTGCCCGCCAACGCGATGCTGATTGCTTTCAGACGATGCACTCGCATCGAGGCCGGCGTTGTGCCTCGGCCGTACGCCGACGGGCGCCCCTCGGGGGCGCCAAAAAAGGGAGTAAACATGGTTGTCCTCGGAATTGGTGTTCACGAAATCACATGGCCTGCCGCGGGGTTGCGCAGCGAGCACGGATCGGCGTGTCAATTCCGCAGGACTTGGAGCGTGAGGTAGATCGGTGGAAAGCCCGCTCGATGGTCGGGCGGGACATAGGCGACGTGCTGCCCGGTTGCCGCGTGGGCTTCGATCACGGCCGGAAGCATGTACGCGAACCAGACCGCCTGGGCAGCGAGAGTCTGGACGTCCAAGCCTTGCAATGAAGGCACCGGCTTGCCATCGCCGCTGCAATGTGCGCGGCACAACTGCGGCGCCTCACCGTCCATGGTTCCCGGCATGGCGTGGCAGTCCGGCATACCGGACATGCTGGCGGCATCCTCCATGGCCATGCCTGCCATCTGCATTGATGCGACGTGCGTGTCCGAGTCCAGTTTGGGGCAGGCATACATCGCCAATGCGACCTGCGAAAAGAGCAAGGTCACGACGAGACCGCTGGCAATCCAGCGACCCCATTGCGTGACGATGCGTCTAAAGCAGATCATGGGGATATGTTAGCCAGGTGATTGTGTTGTGGAATTGATGTCAATCAATCTAAAGACTTGATTTTCGAGTTGTTCGACTTGATAGCGGCTCCAAATCATCCTGGGCTACTTCACGCCGCGCAACCGAAGCGCATTGAAAATCACAGAAGCAGAACTCAGGCTCATCGCCAGCGCCGCGATCAATGGGGAGAGAAGCCAGCCCGTGAACGGATAGAACACGCCAGCCGCGATGGGTACACCGATGCCGTTGTAGACAAAGGCGAACAGCAGGTTCTGCCGCATGTTGCGTACCGTGTCGATGGAGA
>RRZU011217931.1_pt1 | contig 13367 bp, 17 predicted proteins | sample 2165561 | NCBI WGS metagenome assembly RRZU01 (sample SAMN10456909, study PRJNA506462) | wastewater metagenome | isolation source: wastewater sludge | place: USA: Moscow, Idaho
ACATACAATAAAATACTTAAAGCAGTTTCAACTGTGGCAAAAGGATAAAAAATGAATTTAAATAGAAGAGAATTTATAAAAAACAGTACACTAGTTAGTTCAGCTTTTATCATTGGATTTAATCTTCCAATTAAAGGTATGGCTGCAAAAGTTGAAGAAAAAAAAGAGGAAATCATTCAACCAAATGCTTTTATTAAAATAGATAAAGACAATACCATTACATTTATTTTAGGTCAAGTAGAAATGGGACAAGGTGCATATACAGGTATTGCTATATGTATTGCTGATGAATTAGATGCTGAGTGGGAAAAGATTATATTTGAACCAGCACCAGTAGCTGATGTTTACAATATCCCTGGAATGCCTATGATGTTAACTGGTGGTTCAATGAGTATTAAAACTCAACAACAAAGAGTTAGACTTGTAGGTGCAACGCTAAGATATATGTTAAAAAGCGCAGCTGCTAAAAAATGGAAAGTAAGAATGTATGATATTTCTACAAAAGACTCGTATGTTATAAATAATAGAACAAAAGAAAAACTATCTTATGGTTCATTAATAGATGATATCAAAAATATGGAAATACCAAAAGATGTAAAATTAAAAGATCTTAAAGAGCATAATTTAATAGGAAAAAGAACAAAAAGACATCCAATAGAAGTAAATGAGAAAATCACGGGACAAGCTAAATTTGGTATAGATGTTAGACTTCCAGATATGAAATACGCAGCACTTGTTCAACCTAGAGTATTTGGGGCTAAAATTAAAAGTTATGACGATTCAAAAGCTAAAAATATGTCAGGGGTTTTAAAAATCAAACAACTTCCAAATGAAAAAATAGCTGTAATTGCAAACCATTGGTACCAAGCAAAAATGGCAATGGAAAAGATTGATGTAATTTGGGATAATGGAGAATTTGAAAAAATCTCTAGTGCTGATTTAGAAAAAGAGTATAGAAGCTATTTAGATAAAGAAGATTTACCTCTTATGAAAAAAGATGGAGATAGTTCTAAAGCTTTTAAAGAGGCATTTAAAGTTGTTGAAGCTGAGTACTCTTTTCCATTTTTAGCACATGCCGCAATGGAGCCACTAAACTGTACAGTTCACCATAAAGGCGATAAAGCATATATGAGTGTTGGTGGACAATTTCAAACACTTTATAGAGGAACTTGTGCAAAAATTTTAGGAATAAAACCTGAAGATGTGGAATATTACAACAACTATTTAGGAAGTAGTTTTGGAAGACGTGCAAATCCTTCTAGTGACTTTGTCGTTGATGCTGTTTATGTGGCACAAAATGAAGCTTGGCCTATTCAGACTTTATGGACAAGAGAAGATGATATCAAAATGGGTTACTATAGACCTATGACTGTAAATAAAGCAAAAATGTCTGTAGATAAAGATGGGAAAATAACTGCATTTAAAGCTGATGTTATTAATCAATCACTAATTAAAGGAACAATGTTTGAAGGTTTTATGTTCAAAGATGGAATTGATGCTACACAAAGAGAAGGTTTAGAATCACACCCGTATAATATTGCAAATCATGATTTAAAAGCATTTTGTCCCCAGTCTCCTGTTACAGTTTTATGGCTTAGATCAGTCGGTCATACAACATCAGCACCTGTTGTTGAAAATATCGTAGACCAAGCTGCAATTGCTGCTGGTATTGACCCAATTGATTTTAGAATCAAAAATATGAAAGAGCCTAGATACAATAAATTACTTGAAAATGTAGCAAAGCAATCAAACTGGTATAAAAGAGAGAAAAACAGCGGTTATGGTGTAGCAATTGCAGAATCTTTTGGAAGTATTGTGGCTTACGTTGTAAAAGTAAAAGTTGAAAACAATGATTATAAAGTTCAAAATGTATGGGCAGCAGTTGATTGTGGAATGGCAATTAATCCACTTGGAATTGAAAATCAAATAGAAGGTTCAATCAACTTTACAATTGGATATATAAAATCAGCACAAATAACACTAACAAATGGGGCAGTTGACCAAAACAATTTCTATGATTATGAAGTAAATAGAATAACTGATGCACCTGAAAGTATCAAAGTTGAAATTATAAATTCAGGTGAAAAAATTGGAGGAGTGGGAGAAATTGGTGTTCCACCTATGTTTGCAGCAGTAATAAATGCCTTAGCAGATGCAACAGGAAAAAGATATACGAAATTCCCTATCAAACTAGGATAAGCAATGTTTCAAAATAAACAATCCTTAAAATTTATAGAAGATTGTAAAAACAAAAAACTTGATATAGTAGTAACTAGTGTTATTGAAACACTAGGTTCTACTTATGCAAAAGCTGGAAATATGATGCTTGTAAATTCTAAAGGTGAATTTACAGGTGTTTTAGGAAGTAACTTTTTACAAAATAAAGTACTGGAAAATTCAAAAGAAGCTTTACAAACTAAAAAACCTCAATACTTTGAATCAATCCCAATAGATGAATCTTCAGGACATGGAACAAGTAAGTATTTCTCTCAAGCTTTCTTTTTTGAAGATAACTATGGTGCTTTAGGTCTTGCATTAAAAAGTGAAAATAAAACATTACTTAGATCTATAAAAGATAATAGTTTTGAAATTATTGATGAGGTAAGTTTTATAAAATTTGAGAATGATAAATTTTATCAAACTATTAAAAAACCTTATTCACTTTTGATTTTTGGTTCAGGAGCTCATGTGAGTTCACTAATTTCTATGGCAAATTTAATGGCTTGGGAAACTACAGTTATAGATATAAATATAAAAGAATCTTTTGTAAACCAAGCGGATACCTTAATAGAACTAGAAAACTTAGAGGATATACTAACTATGGATTTAAGTACATATAATGCTTCAGTGATATTAAGTCATAGTCCAAAAACTGATTCTACTTATTTAAAAGCATTAATAAACTCAAATATAGAATATATTGGATTAATGGGTAATAAAAAGAATATGCAAAAAACAAAAGAACACTTTAATTTAGGTAATTATGAAAGATTTTTTGCACCAGTTGGTTTAGATATTGGTGGAAATACACATCAATCAATAGCACTTTCTATTTGTGCTCAAATTGAGGCTAAAAAAAATGGAAAAATATAATAACTTAGCTATTATAATTTTAGCTGCTGGAACATCTTCAAGATTAGAAGGCAAATCAAAACAACTATTAATATATAAGAAAGAAACCCTTTTAAGAAATAGTGTTAAAAAAGCTATTCAAATATCTAATAATGTTTTTGTAGTTCTAGGTCATAAAAAAGAAGAGTGTGAAAATGAACTAAAAGATTTAGATATAAATATAATTTATAATGAAAATTATCAGCAAGGTATGGGTTCAAGCCTTGCTTTAGGAGTAAATCACACAAAAGATTTTGACTATACAATGGTAATGCTTTGTGACCAGCCTTTTATTCCATTATCACATTATCAATCTTTAAAAAGAAGTATTTTAAATGAGAATATTATCGCTTCTTTATATGGAGAAAAACCAAAAGTTCCCGCAATATTTCCTAAAAAATTTTATAATGAAATCTCCAAATTAAAAGCAGATTTTGGAGCAAAAGAGCTATTAAAAAAAGAGTATTGTATCAAAGTAGTTTTAGAAGAAAACTATTCAATTGATATTGATACTTTAAGAGACGTTGATTTATATTTACATATTTAAATTGTATAAATATATCATCAATGGAATATAAAACAAAGATACCAAAGTAGATATAAAAACTGCCAATGACATTTTTTCAGGTTTAACATCTAGTAAGGTTGCAACTGTTACCGTATTCCCTGCAAGTGGTACAATACAGAATATAAACATAAGCAAATAAAACTCTTTATTTAAGAAATGTATAAAGGTATTGTCTAAATATATAAATAATATGATAAGAACTGGCCAAATGATAAATTTGATAAATAAAGTATAAAAGATAAACTTTTTATCAAAAGAGTTATTTGTTCTTATTTTCTCCATTCCCATTCCAAGAAGCATCATTCCTAATATTGCATAAGCTCCTTTTAGATAATTATTGTAATCCATAAACATTTCAGGTATTCTAAAACCCAATAAATTACATAATAATCCTAATAAAAAAGCATGGAGTACGGGGAGTTTTAAAACTTTTAAAACACTTTGTTTTGCTGTAAAATTCCCCTTTGCCGTTATATAGTACCCAACAGAATTTTGATATAAAAGTGAAGCTAAGACTGTAAAAATAAATACATCAACTATATGCGAATCTAAAAATAAAATAGCAAGTGGAATACCTATGTTTCCAGTGTTCCCTGTTGCTGTACTAAAAGCTAATAAATTAGCAGTATTATCACTATAAACTTTTTTAAAATATGCAAGTGTAGAAAATGCAATAATTGTACTTAAAAGGAAAAAGAAAATAGGTAAGAATACTACTGAAGCATCTAATTTTACACTAATGGTTGCTGTAAAAACTATAATTGGAGCCAAAATAAAAAGTAAAATCTTTGCAATAGTATCTTTATTACAATTTAAAAAAGCCGTTGAGAAAATTCCTAATATAATACTAAAATATAAGGGTAGTATTTTACCAAGTAGTGTTAAAAAAAGTGTCATATCTATCCTTTATTTTTTTGAATTATAAATTCTTTATTGTATTATGTCAAATAATATAAAATAATACACTACATAATGGATAGTAATATGGATTCATCTTTATTAAAAGTATTTGTATCAGTTGCAAATAGAAAATCAATCTCATTGGGTGCCGAAGATTTAGGCTTTACTCAATCAAATGTAAGCCTTAGAATTAAACAATTAGAAAAAGTAGTTGGATATAATTTATTTCATAGAATTCCAAAGGGTGTAATACTGACAAAAGAGGGTGAAAGACTCTATCCATTTGCTGTTGATATTGTAAAAAAAACAGAAGAAGCTAGACTTCAAATGAAAAATGTTTCCCATCAAACAATACTTCGTATTGGTTCTGGGCAGGCAAATGTAGCTATTAGACTACTTCAATTCATAAATAAACTAAACAAAAAATATCCAAATATGGAATTAGAATTATATACCAATGCCAATCCACAAATTTTAGAGCAAATATTAGATTATAAATTAGATATTGCTTTTATTACTGGAAATCCAAATCATAAAGATCTATTAGTTTTAAACAAATTTTATGATGATTTATATTTAGTTGAATCAAAAATAAATGAAGCAAAGAACTGCTTAATTGGCTACAAAAAAGATAGTTCCCATTATAAATTTCTTGAAGAGTATACAAAACAAAAAGGAAATTTGGATTTTAAAACAATATTTATAGAAAATTATGAACTTATTTTAGGTTGTGTAAAAGCAGGTATGGGAAAAGCCTATGTTTCCAAACAAATTATTGATAAATATGCTTATACAGATGATTTAATTCTAACTAAAATACCAAAAGAACCCCAAACTCATCTAATATGCAGAAAAGATTATATTCCTATGATTAGTGATTATTTAAAAAAAGTAAAGTTAAATTAAAAATACTATAAATAATCTTCTCTTGTAAAATAAAAACTATTTAACTACTAATTTTTATAAGGAATACTTCTTGCATAACTTCTTAAAACTCTCTTAGGAAGTACCATGGAAGCAATAAGCAAAAAACCCTTACAATTAAACCCTATAAAATTATCTCAACCAATGGGAGCGATGCTTTGTTTTTTAGGAATAAAAAACTGTATGCCACTTATGCACGGGGCTCAAGGCTGTGCTTCTTTTACAAAAGTATTTTTCACCCGACATTTCAATGACCCAATTGCTGTTCAAACAACAGCTGTAAATGATATTACAGCTGTTATTGATGGTGGTGATTATGCTATTTCTGAGAGTATCAAAAATATTACTGCAAAAGTAAAACCTGATTTAGTAGGACTTTTTACAACAGGACTAACTGAAACAAAAGGAGATGATATCAAAGGGGCTAGCTCTTTAGTAAAAGATATTCAACAAATGGTTTATGTAAATACTCCTGATTTTGAAGGTTCAATTGAAAGTGGATTTGCAAAATCAATTGAAGCAATAATTGAGCAATTAGTAGAAAGAGCAAATGAGCTTGATTCAAATAAAGCTTTAATAATTCCAAATGTAAATCTAAAACCAATAGAAGTAGAAAAAATCAAAGATACCATTGCACTTTTTGGTTATGAGGTTTTTTCACTTCCTGATATTAGTGAATCACTTGATGGTCACTTAGGTTTAAAACAAGGAGCTTTAAGTAGTGGAGGAATTAGTGTTGAAGATATAAGAAAATTAGCTAACTCTTCACTTGTTATTACTATTGGTAAAAGTGTTCAAAAATGTGGAGAAAAAATACTTGAAAAAAATGCAAATATAAATCTTTTTCACTTTGATAGTTTAGGAGGATTGGAAGATAGTGATAAGTTTTTTAAACGATTATGTTCTTTAAAAAATATTTCACAACCACATCCTTCAATTGTACGATGGAGAAAAAGATTACAAGATGCACTTCTTGATACTCATTTTACAATTGGAAGTGCCAAGGTTGTTATTGCCTTAGAACCAGATCAAGCCTTAAGTGTAGCAAATACAATAATGGAAGCAGGTGCCACAATAAAAGCAATAGTAACAACCCATAGAAATGATTTACTAGATTCAATTCCTTGTAAAAATCTTTTAATTGGTGATTTTGAAGATGTGGAATCATTCTTGCATGAGAGTGATATAGTAATATCAAATTTTCATGCAGAAAGAATTGCTATTAATCATAAAAAGGCCTTATTAGTAAGAGGTTTTCCTGATTTTGAAGGATTAGGAAATCAACTTAAAAATGACCTTTTATATGAAGGTAGCTCTTATTTATTGTTTGAGTTAGCAAATTTGATAAATCATCATAAATTAGGAGTTAGTCATGAGCATTAATCCATCTCTTCAAACGGTAACCTTTTCTACAATTAAGATGTTAAATGAATCTACAAAATTAATAGGTTTACCAAAACTAAAAGGTCAAGTAATAATAACTCTTCCAAATATTCTAGAGTTTAATGATAAATTAAAAGAGAGTATTAATTTCTCAAAAAATGATATTGAGTGTTTTATTATAACTTCAAGCACTCAAAATGATATTGAAATACTTATAGAAAAATATAATCTAAATAAATCTTTCATTTCAAATGATTTTAAATCATTTTCAAAGATATTTGATTTAAGAGATGAAAAAAACAATTTAATAAAATCACTAATAATGATAAATAAAGATTGTCAAATAATACACAAGGAAATTTTATAAATGCAAGTTACATATAAAAACAACACTTATCCTTTAGGGAAAAAAGATCGATTTATAGAAGGTGAAGCACCTGCTATTAGAATGAATATGATAAATAATGAAACAAAAGTAATAGGATTAATGGCACCTGCTGTTCAAGTTATGATTAGTCTAAATGATATTAGTAAATACTCAAGCAAAATAAATAAGATAATAAACTCAACTAAAAGAAAAGTTTATGCTTATATAGTTACTTGCAGTCAAAGGGAACAAATAGAAGATGCTGTTGAAAAATTTGCAATAGATAAAAGTTTTATTTCAAATGAGTTCAAAGACTTTTCTATTAAATTTGGTGTAAATATTGATGATACTATGATTGCTAATTCTATTTTTATTATAGATAAAGAAGGCCTAATAAAATATAAAGAAATCCCAAGTGATTTGGATGATGATTTTAATATTGAACAGTTTGATCTTAGTTTAAATGAAGTGCTTAACTTCAAAGCAAAAGGTCATAGCCATGAAAATTGGATGGGAGTTTAATTATGACTTCAAATTTAAAAGAGTGGCTAGCTCTAAATGGGTATTCTCAAGATAATTTAAATAGTGTTGGTAAATATGGTAATTCTGCAATAATGAAAGCTAGTAGAGAAGCTAATCTTTCTATTGTTGATGAACTAATATCTTTAAATGTCGATTTAAATGTAAAAAACATAGATGGAAATTCTGCTTTATGGAATGCATGTTTTGGAGACTCTTATGCTTGTTTTGAAGCACTTGTAAGTGCAGGAATAAATATAGATTCACAAAATTTAAATAATGTAACTTCATTAATGTATTGTGCAAGTGCAGGAAAAGATATATTTGTTGAGCTTCTTATAAAACACAAAGCAAATACAGAATTAATGAGTTTAGATGATTTTAAAGCAATAGATTTAGCAGTAACACCAAAAATTGTGAAGCTTTTAAAAAATGCAAAAGTTTCATGATAAAACAAATATCAATGCAAAAAAAAATTTAACGGGTTCGAGTTTTATAGATTATAGAACCCAACCAAGAACATACAAAAAATATCCCCACTTCTTTTTATCTTTTAATATAAATGATTATGAGGAATTGGGATTTCTTAATAATATAGGAAAAATTACAGATACTAAAACTTATGGGAATGAGTCAATACAACTAAGAGTAAATCCTAGTGCTGGAGGTTTATATCCAAATGAAGTTTATATCCAATTAAGAGGTTTAAAAGGCTTAGTATCTGGAGTTTATCACTATATGCCCCTTGAAAATAAAATCACTTTAATACATGAATTAAGTAATGATGGTCTTGAATATTATTTCAAAGAAAAAAACCAAAAGAAATTTATATTTTTATTATCAAATGCTTATTTCAGAAGTTCTTGGAAATATGAACAAAGAGCCATAAGATATCTTCTTTTGGATACAGGTCATATCTTGGGTTCTATTTTTGCAGCATTGGAACTTGAAAATATACCTTTTGATATTGATTTTAATTTTGATAAAGAGGCCTTAAATAGTGACTTTTCTTTTGATAATTATGAGAGTTTTTATGTGGCTGTTTCTTGTGGTGATTACAAAAAAATCGAAGTAAAAAAACTAAGAACTCCCATAGTAAATGTATGTGCTTGTGATTATCAAATAAAAGATACATTTATTGAAGAATTTTATAAAAATAGTTTCAAAGATGATTTTCCAATAATTTCAAATATAGATTTACTAAAAGATATAAATAAAAAAATACTTTATGAAGCTATAAACAAAAGACGTTCAATTAGAGCATTTAGAAATAAAGCAATAACTAAAGAAGATTTTTTATTTATCACAAAAAATATCTTTGAATTTGCTAGCAAATATGATTTGGAAATATATTTTATTAATAACAATATTAGCAATATGAAAAAAGGTATTTACAAAAATGTAAAACTACAAAAAGAGGGTGATTTCAAAGAAACAGCAATAAAACTAGCACTTAATCAAAAACTTGCAGGACAAAGTGCTTTTACTCTTTTTTTCACATCTTCAAATATTAAAAACTATTTTTATTTATATATTTTAAGTGGATTTATCTCACAAATTTTATATTTAAGAACTACTTCAATAAACCTATCTTCTAGCGGTATAGGCGCATATTTTGATGATATAACAAAAGAATTTTTTGAAACTTACAATAATATTTTTTATGTTTTTGCAATAGGAAAATAGTTTTTTTATATTGTGGAACACTAATTGCATATAGACAATATATATAAACTTTTAGGATAAAAAATGAAAAGTATAAAAATAAAATCAAATGGTTCTACATCGGGAAATATAAGAGTTGCCTTTGCCACAAGTGATTTAGAAAATATCGATTCACATTTTGGAAGTGCTAAACAATTTGCTGTTTATGAGATTAGTAAGGAGTCTACAACTGTTTGCGAAATCATTAAAATAGATACAAAAGATACAGATTTAACTGTTGAATTATTAAAAGGTATTGACATAGTTTATTTTACAAATATCGGAGCAATTGCAGCTGCAAAAATTATAAATAATGGAATTTTTCCTATTAAATATAAAGAAACAGTTTCAATAGAAGAAGAAATTAAAAAACTAACTGCAATGTTAAATACAAATCCACCTCCATTTATTAAAAAAATCATTGAAAAAAAGGCTGCATAATGGAAGCTAAAGAGCTATTTATAAAAACTCTAATTGGCCAAGTAAGAGCACTTGATCAATTTGGAACGTGGACTGGCAAAAGTGATGCTGATTTACTTCAAGAAAAATATATCAGAACTAAAGAGGATTTAAAAAATATTCCTATTATTGCTGATATTGATGAAATGCAAATCAAAGATATTAGACTTATTTTTCAAGCAGTAGCACTTGCATTTGAAAAAATTACAGGTGTTATGGCTTATGTTGTAATGGAAATGAGCCACGAAGGATTTGGAAGAGTTGTTGTATTTGCAGGAAAAATTGTACTTTGCGAAAAATTCTTCAAAGATGCTCATAGATACTCATTTAGAGAGTATTCAAAATTGGAAGAAGAGGGTGAAAAATTTCTTCTAAATGCTCAAGAAACTTATAATAAATATAAAAACGTATAAGAGGAATAGGTTATGGCAAAAATTGGAATATTTTGTGGAACAGCAGGTGGAACTTCTATGATTATTGCAGATGCATTAGCTAATGAGTTTGGTGTTGACGAAGTTGTAAATATGGAAGAAGATTTTGATGATATTGATCAACTACTAAGTTATGACATTCTTTTTTTGGGAAGTTCAACTTGGGGTCAGGGCGATGTTCATCACTCTTGGGTTGATGTTGTTTTGGAGATAGAATCAGATGACATAGATTTTTCAGGAAAAACAATTGCTTTATTTGGAGCTGGAGATTGTGTAAAACATGGAGAACACTTTGGTTCTGCCTTGGGAAAACTTTATAAAACTTTTACAGATGTAAATGCAAAAGTTGTTGGTTTTTTCCCTATTGAAGGGTACAAATATGATTTTTCACTTGCACAACATGGGGATAAATTTTGTGGACTAGTAATAGATCAACACAATGAAAAAGCAAAAACAGATGAACGAATTGAAAAATGGATTGATATATTAAAAGATGAACTAAATCTATAAAAAGGAGAAAAAATGCAAACTGTAAATGATTTTTATAAATTAAGAGATACAGAAGATTTCTTTGACTTTTTTGGTCTTGAATTTGACCAAAAACTAATAAATATAAAAAGATTTCATATGATGAAAGAGTATGGAACTTTGATTAAAAAAGGTCTTGATTCAATAGCAGATGAAAATAAACTTTTAGAATTTCTAAAATTCTCACTTCTTAGAGTTTATGGTGACTATAAAACAGGTCACTCTCCAAGCGCTGCTGATGTTTGGAATATGTATGAAACAGGAAAACTAGATGGTTGCTCTTCATGTGGTACTACAACTTCTGGAAGTACGCAAGGAGGAAGCTGTGGGTGTTAATCATAAAGACATAGTAGATGCAAATACATTTCTACATGATAGTGTAACTGCATCACGTTCAGGTAAAGATGAGGATGAGCCAAAATTTGGAATAGGCCAAAAAGTAAAACTTTTAGAAGATATAAAAAATGATGGAACATATCCCCATGCACCTGTTGGCACAATAATGGTTCAAAAAGATGCAATTGGTTATATAAAATCTATTGGTGAATTTTTGCAAGTAATAAGAGTCTATGAAGTTCATTTTCTAGATTTAAATGCTTTGATTGAAGTTGTAGGTTGTAGAGAGCATGAACTACTTGCAATGGAAGATTATAGGGATGAAGTAAAAGAAGAATTAGAATTTATGAGAAAACATAGGGAGAAATACTATTCAAAATAGTATTGATTACTCAAGTCAAATGAAAGAATTTACAGAATCTTTTCACTTGGCTTGGTAATTTTGTTAAAACAAGTCTATAAAAAAGTAGGAGGAAAATATGGCAAAAGTGATTTTTATGCATTTCGACACGCAAACAGATGGTGTTTATGATGCAAAAATAGGAGAACCTATTGTTCGATTAGCTAAAGAAAAAATGGTTCCAATTCCATTTTCTAATGAAGGTGATTATTCTAAGTGCTTAATTAGTGTTGAGAACTTAAGTAATGAAGAACCAACTAGTTATATGGAAGATGAGGAGTTAGATATTTTAGTAAAAATTGGCGCTATTAGTGCTAAAGAAGCTGAATAATGTCAACAATTTACAATTAGTCCAAAGATTAGAATAGCTCCAATGATGTTAATCAAAGGTGATATTTTAGTAAAACCATTTAATTTAAAATAAGGAAAAAAAATGACAACTAGAGTAGAAATCATAAATGACTTTTTAGCAATCAATGTAAAACCAGGTAGTACAATTCAAGATGTAGTTGAAGCATCAGGTTCAGCACTTCCATTTGGTTGTAGAGATGGTCAATGTGGAACTTGCCTTGTATCAATCGAACAAGGTATGGAATTTATTTCAGATATCAATGATAAAGAAAAAAAAGTAATCGCAGAAGCGGGAGCTGGTATGAATACTGAGAAATCAAGATTATCATGCCAAATGAAAATAGTTAAACCTAACGGTGTAATTAGAATAAAGTATTAAAAAATATACTAAAGGAAAGTCCAAATTCTTTAAGAATTTGGGCAAAATAAAATCATGGCACAATCATTTTCAATATCAACTGCTCAAAAGCAGAACTTAAATTTATCATTAAAATTGTGGCTTCCAATGCTACAGACATCAATCCAAGATTTAGAATCGTACCTAACAAATTTATCTTATGAAAATCCATTTTTAGAGGTAAAAAAATCAAAAGATTTTTTTACTAACTTTACATCAAATGGAATAAGTGGAGAATTTGTAGAGTCTTTAGCTTTATATGCAACATCATTAAATGATAAGCTTAGCGATCAAATCGAAGATGAAACTTTATTTCCAACACCAAACTCAAAAAAAGTTGCACTTGAAATATTGTGTGATATAAATGAAAATGGATATTTTGATGGGGATATAGAAAAGATTGCCCAAACTTGTAATGTATATAAAGAGTATGTAGAATCAATAAGACAAAGATTTTCAAGATTGGAACCCAGTGGAGTGGGAGCCTTAGATTTAGAAGAATCATTTTTATTTCAACTTGATGCCTTTGATAGAAAAATTGATGATGAATTATATAATTTCACCAAAAAAATCATAAAAGATATATCACATATTGATAAATATGCATCTCATCATAGATTTAATGATGCAAAAGATATTATAAAATATTTTAATAATCCACCAGCTATTGAATATATTAATGATAATGTTCAAGTTATTCCTGATTTTTTTATTGAAATAGGTGAAGATATTGATATAAAAATCAATAATGCATATTACCCAGATATAAAAGTTAAAAACCCATTTAATACTAAAAATGAAAATATAAATGAAAAACTAAAAGAAGCAAAAGATTTAGTAAATTTACTAAATTTACGAAAATCTACCCTTTACAAAATTGTATTAATAATTGTAGAAAAGCAAATATCATTTTTTGTTGGAGGAGAACTAAGACCTTTTTCCATGCAAGAAATTGCAAGCGAACTTGGTTTTGCTGAATCAACTATTAG
>RRZU013235258.1_pt1 | contig 13367 bp, 11 predicted proteins | sample 2165561 | NCBI WGS metagenome assembly RRZU01 (sample SAMN10456909, study PRJNA506462) | wastewater metagenome | isolation source: wastewater sludge | place: USA: Moscow, Idaho
CGTCGGCGCCGGCTCCAGGGGCAGGTCCTGGGCCCCGGCCGCGTCGGGCGAGCCGATCCGATCCTCGCGGTCGATCTGGATCTCGACGTGGAGGCCGTGTTGGACCAGGAGGATCGCGTGCGGGTCGCGCTCGCCCTGGTAGCCGGCGAACTCCGCCGGATCCTGCAGCCGCGTCGTGCCCTCGGCGAGTGTGACGAGCAGGCCGTCGTCGTCGACGGTGTAGGCGGTGGCGTCCGCGTGCGAGCCGCTGACCAGCGGGAAGTGCGCGTCGAGGAAGGCCCGCGCCCGGCGGATGACCTCCTGGGCCCGCGTCATGTTGAAGTCCTTGGTGATGGCGAGCTCGCCGTCCTGGGCGATCGCGTCGGTGCCGTAGAGGGCGTCGTAGAGCGAGCCCCAGCGCGCGTTCGCCGCATTCGTCGCGAAGCGGGCGTTCGAGATCGGCACGACGAGCTGCGGCCCGGGCTGCTTCGCGATCTCGGGGTCGACGCGCTCGGTCGTCACGCTCACCTGCTCCGGCTCGGGCAGGAGGTAGCCGATCTCGCGGAGGAAGCCCTCGTAGGCTTCCTGATCGGGGGTGCCCGGGTGCTCGCGGTGGTAGGCGTCGAGCTGCTGCTGGAGGTCGTCACGCTTGCTCAGGAGTTCGCGGCGGCGCGGGCCGAGCTCGTCGACGATCGACTCCAGGCCGGCCCAGAAGGCGGCCTCCTCGACGCCGGACCCCGGCAGGGCCTCGTCGCGCACGAAGTCGTGCAGCTCCTTCGCGACGCTGAGCTTGCCTACCTGGACTCGTGCCGACATGTCGCCTCTTCCGCATCGTGAAAACTGCTGATCCCTCTGTGGAAAAGGTAGGGAGCGGGGAGGGCGGGTGTCAACCCCGTGACGATTCCGTCGGCGGGCTCAGGCAGGCCGTCAGGGTGGCGATGACCTGCGGCCACGGCCCGCGGCGGTCCTCGACGAGGGCGAGGTCCGCGCGCAGTCCGGGCCTCAATGCGCCGCGGTCGGTGAATCCGGCGACCGCGGCCGGTCCCGCCGTGACGAGATGGACGGCGGCGGGCAAGTCACAGGTCCGGTCCCGGACGATCCGCGCGACGGCCCCGAGCAGTGCCGACGGCAGATAGTCCGAGGCGAGGGCGTCGACGAGACCCTCCGCGAGCAGCTGCGCCGCCGACACGTTGCCCGAGTGCGAGGCGCCGCGCAGCGCGTTGGGGGCACCCGCGACGACGAGCAGGCCCCGCGCGCGGGCCTCCCGAGCGGCGACGAGCGTCGTCGGGAACTCCGCCGCGACCGCGCCGCGCGCCTCCAGCGCCTCGACGGCCTCGACGGTGTCAGGGTCGTGCCCCATGAGCCGGATCCGCCCGGCGCGCGCGAGGTCGCCGAGCCAGCCGAGCGCCCCGTCGTGCTCGACGTGGGCACCCGCGCGGGTCGCCTGCAGGGTCGCGACCCGCTGCCGCGCGTCCTCCGGCGTCAGCCCGTCCTCGCCGACGATGTAGCGGACGAGCTGCTCCGGATCGGCGTACTGGCCCTGGCCGGGGGTGTGGTCCTCGTGCGAGACGAGCGGTGGCGGGTCGCCCGCAGTGCCCGCAGCCGTGGCGCCCGCAGTCGTGGCGCCCGCAGTCGTGGTGCCCGCAGTAGTGGCGCCGGCGAGATCCGGGGCGACCGGGAGCGACGCGAGGCGCTCGCGCAGCGCGGCCTGACCAGGGGCCGAGGTGACGTCGAGGCGGTGGAGCACCCGGTGGTCGAGGCGCCCGCTGCAGCCGACGCGCCCCGTGTCGACCACGCGCGCGTCGTCGACCGCCCGGGCCAGCTCGAGGGCCGCCTCCGGCTCCCGCCGCACGCCGCGGGCATGCTCGTGTTGGAAGCCCGCGCCGTGGAAGGCGGTCGTCACGCCGGCCCCGACGAGGCGCCCCTCGAACGAGGCGATCGCGAAGTCCCACGGCAGCACCGCCGTCGGGCGCGGGGCCCGCTCCCGCTCGAGGGCGTCGCTGTGCACGTCGACGAGTCCCGGCACGACGAGCAGCCCGCCGCCGTCGACGTCCCCGCGCACGCCCCGCCGAGGTGCGACCTCCGCGATGAGGCCGCCGCGGACGACGATTCGGGCGTCGTCGAGGACCCGGTCGGGCAGCACCGCTCGCACCCCGGTGAGCACGTAATCCGGCGGCGCGCCGTCGAGCGACCACAGGGGCGTTCCGCCACCCGCGGAATCAGCGGGCATCGAACTCGAAGACCATGCGGACGAGATCGACGCGGGTGTAGGCGCGGCTCGTGACGAGCGGCACGCGAGTCCTCGCGTCGCGCAGCAGACTTCGGACGACCCACACCTGCGTGTCGGCCGGGATCTGCAGGCGGGTCGCGACCTCATCCGGAGGGGTGTCGAGGGTCGCTCGGCTCCACGCGCGCTGCGGCTCCCGGCCGCTGTGCCGCAGCACCTGGTCGAGCGAGCCGACGACCTGCAGGGTCACATCGAGATGCTCGGCGGCGTCCGGGCGCACGTGCTCCTGGAGATACATCGCGGGCGCGTCGTCGATGTAGGCGAGACGCTCGAGCCGCGGGATCGGCGCGCCGGTCTCGACGTCGAGCAGCTGGGCGATGTGCTCGGGTGCCGGATACGTGCCGTGGTCGACGACGAACGTGCGGGGGCGCCCGCCGCCCGCCTCGATGATCCGGTGCAGCGACGGCGTCTGGGAGTCCGAGATCGTGTAGTCGATCCGGCGATGCACGTAGGTGCCCGAGCCCTGGGCCCGACGGACGAGATAGCGCGACTCGAGCTGGGCGATCGCGTGCCGGACCGCCGACCGCGACACCCCGAAGCGGGCCATGAGCTGTTGCTCGCTCGCGATCTTGTGACCCGCGGGCAACCGCTCGATCTCGCGGGCCAGGATCCGCGTGAGCTCGTCCATCGCGTCCTCCCCTGCATCGCCGGCGGCACCGCCCGCGTCGACCCGGGTCGACGTCACGATGTCGACGCCGGCGTCGCTGTCGCTGTCGATGCGGACGTCGGTGAGCGTCGTCCCATGCGCCGACGGCGCCCCGCTCGCGGAGCGCACGGGTGACGGATCGGGGTGACGGATCGGGCTCACGGGGTGACGGATCGGCGCAACACGGTGCCTGTCGCGAGCATGCCATGGGGCAGTGCGTCCAGGGGGGTGGGTTCGGCGATGAGATCGCCCCACGGGTAGCCCGCGCCGGGCCCGGCGAGGAAGTCGATCGCCTCCTGCAGGTGACGCGGTTCGTAGTTGTGGACGCCGATGAGGCTCAGGTGGCGCCGGACGATTCGCTCGGGGTCGAACGCCTGGGCCGGGGTCGGGGCGACCGACCCGGCGAGCACCGCGCGGCCTCCGATGTCGAGGGCGTCCACCGCTGCGGCGACGCCGGCGGGGTGGCCCGAGAGCTCGACCGCGACATCGACCCACTCGCCCGCCGACGCGTCCGTGCCGGTAGCGGATCCGGCTGCGCCCCATGGCCCGTCGGCCCCGAATCGGCGGGCCTGCTCGACCCTCTCGATCGCCGGGTCGAGCACAGCGACCGAGGCGGCCCCCGCCTGCGCGGCGACGGCGCATGCGCACAGCCCGAGCATCCCGGCGCCGACGACGAGGACCCGCCTTCCCGCGAGCTCGCCCGCGACCCGCGCGTCGAGGCAGGCCATCACCGTCGCGAGTGCGCACGCGGCCATCGCGGCCGGGCCGTCCGGCACGACCTCCGGCACCGGCACGAGCGCGAGCCCGCGGCGGAGCACGAGGTGGGAGGCGTACCCGCCCGACAGAGCCCACGGGCCGCCGAGGGGTTCGTGACCTGTCTTGAGCAGGTGGCGGCACTTCGCGGTCCGGCCCGCGAGACAGCGGTCGCACGCGCCGCAGGCAGCGGTGACGCCCCAGACGAGCCGGTCCCCGACCGCGACGACCCGGCCGTCGACATACGTCGGCGCCTCGGGGTGCGTCGCGACGACCCGCCCGACCGCCTCGTGGCCGAGGATCGAGGGGTGCGCGCCGGGCCGCCGACCCGTCACCGTGTGGACGTCGGAGCCGCAGACGGTCGCGAGGTCGACGGCGACGAGGGCTTCGCCAGGCGCCGGCTCGGGCCGGGCGAACTCCTGGAGCTCGAAGCGGTCGCCCCCGAGCCAGACCTGCGCCCGGATCCGCTCTGCACCGTCGCAGGCTCGCACGTCGGTGCCTCCCGAGGCGTCGGTGTGTGCCTGGCCTACCGCGCCGAAGGTGCCCGGCGTGCCCAACGTGTCGAGCGGACTCATGACGCGCGGCGCTGCGCGGCCTCGGCGTCGCCCGCGAACTCGGGCAGGTCGAGCACCTGTGCGACCGAGGGGAGCACGTGATCGGCCGGCTGGCCGTCGAAGTCCGCCGCGTCGAGCTCGCCGCTGCACACGCCGATGGACAGGACGCCGGCGTGGCGGGCGGCCTGGACGTCGACGTGGGTGTCGCCGGCGGCGCTCACCTCGCGGACGTCGAGGGTCCCGGTCGCCTCCATGGCCCGGTGGATCATGTACGGCGCGGGCCGCCCGCGGCGGACCTCGTCGGCGCACACGACGGCGTCGAGGGTCGCCCCGGGGTCGCCGTCGGCGACCGTCCAACCGAGGGCGTCGAGCAGCGGGGCGGCGATGCTGCGGGTGAAGCCGGTGGTCAGCGCCACCTTGATGCCGCGCCGACGCAGCTCGGCGAGCGTCCGCGTCACGCCCGGCAGGGGCTTCGGCGGGTTCTCGCGATACGTCGTGGCGAGCGTGTCAAGGAACCAGGCGAACGCGCCGTCGACTCGCTCGTCGGTCGCCTCGATGCCGCCGAGCCTCAGGAGGTTGCGGATCGCCTCCTGCTTCTCGACGCCCATCCACTCCTGGAAGGCCGCCGGGTCCAGGGTCGCGCCCTCGCGGACGACGGCCTCCTCGAGCACGCGGTAGACGTGGTGGCCCTCGTCGACGGTGGTCCCGGCCATGTCGAAGGTGGCGAGTCGGATCATGAGAAGACACTCCTGTGTGTGGTGGTGCGGGTGTGAAATGACGGCAGGTGGTGCGGTCGATGTCGTTGGGTCAGGACAGTAGAGCCCGGCGCCGATAAGGTCGCGAGCCCATGCGGAGACGGCGGATCGCCCTACGACACGGCCCGGCGGACGAAGACCGCGAGTCCCTCGACGACGAGCACGACGGCGAGGATGAGCAGCACGGTCGTCGTGACGACGTCGAAGTGCATGACCCGCGAGGCGTTGAGCAGGTAGAAGCCGATGCCGCCCGCCCCGACGATGCCGAGCAGCGTCGCCGAGCGGATGTTGACGTCGAGCAGATACATGAGGTGCGCGACGAAGGCCGGCGCCGCCTGACGCAGGGTCGCGGCGAAGAAGACCTGGACCCCGCTCGCGCCACTCGCGCGCAACGCCTCCTGCACCCGCACGTCGGTCTCCTCGAGGAAGTCGGCGACGAGCTTGCTCAGCAGGCCGATCGCGCCGACGGCCAGGGCCAGGGTGCCGGCGACCCCGCCGAGGCCGGTGACGACGACGAAGATGATCGCGAGGATGAGCTCGGGGATGCCGCGGACGACGACGATGAGCACGCGGAACGAGGTCTGCACGCGCGATTCGCGACGACATTGCGGGCGGCGAGGATGCCGATCGGGATCGCCAGGACGGCGCCGATGAGGGTCGCGGCCAGCCCGATCTGGATCGTCACGAGAAGCTCGCGCAGCAGCAGCGGCAGGATGTCGAGCCCTCCCGGCGGGACGAACTGCGCCAGCGTCGAGGGCATCGTGGCGAGGCCGTAACCGACTGCCTCCCAAGAGAATCCGGCTCCGGCGAAGGACAGGACGACGATCGCGAGCAGCCCGGCGACGAACGCGAAGCGGGCGATGCGGGCCGAGTCCCACGGCGGCACGAGACGCTCCCGCCCCGGGGCGCCCGGGCGGCTCGCGGCCGGGCCACCGGTGACCCACCCCGCCGAGACCCGGTCGGCGAGCCCGGCGATCCCCCGACCGCGCGTCGGGCGGCCGCCGGTCATGAGCGCGGTGCGGATCGAGCCGGACACGAGCTCCACGACGACGCAGAGGATGAGGACCGCGACGGCCAAGGCCATGCCGCGGGGGTAGTCCAGGGTGCGCATCGCATCGGAGATCGCCAGGCCGAGCCCGCCGACCCCGACGTAGCCGAGGACGACCGAGGTGCGCAGGTTGATGTCGAAGCGGTGCAGCGCCGTGGCGATGAGCTGCGGCATGAGCGGCGGGATGATCCCGCTGACGATCTGCTGGGTCCGACCGCCGCCGGCCGCGCGGATCGCCTCCTGCGGTCCGTTGTCGAGCGATTCGATCGCGTCGGCGTAGAGCTTGCCGACCATGCCGACCGAGTGCAGACCGAGCGCGAGCACGCCCGGGAGGGCGCCGAGTCCGAAGATGCGGAAGAAGACGATCGCGAGGATGAGATCGGGCACGGCCCGGCAGACGACGATGAGGGTGCGCGCGCTGCCGCGGGCGACGGCGCCCGTCGTCGTGTTCCACGCCGCGAAGACCGCGACGGGCAGCGACTCTCTCACCGAGAGCAGGGTGGCCAGCGTGACGATGGCCAGGGTCTGCGCGGTGAGCGAGACGAGCTCGCCCAGCGGCGGGAAGTCCAGCGGGAAGACGCGCTGGGCGAAGGCCTGGGCGTTGGCGACGCTGTCGGCGAGGCTCGCGATGTTGATGCGCAGCTCGATCGTCGACCAGATCGCGGCAGCGAGCAGGCCCAGGAGGATGACGGCGGCGCCGACGGCCTGCGGGCTCGGCGGCGGCTGACGCGGCAGGTCGGGCAGGGACTCGACCCGGGATTCGGTGGCCAGCGTCATCAGAGCGGCGCCGTCAGTTCGCGGGCGTCGACGGGTGCGGCGACGCGGGAGTAGATCTGCAGCGCCTCGTCGGTGCTGATCGAGCCGGTCGGCCGATCGAACACGATCTGACCGGCCTGCAGCCCGACGATCCGGTCGGAGCACTCCAGCGCCGTCTGCACCTGGTGGAGCGTGCAGACGACCGTGAGCTCCTCCTCCCGGCTGATCCGCGTGATGAGCTCCATGACCTGCTGCGCCGAGACGGGGTCGAGTGAGGCGACCGGCTCGTCGGCGAGCAGGATCTTCGGTCGCTGCACGAGCGCCCGCGCGATGGCGACACGCTGCTGCTGCCCGCCGGAGAGGGTGTCGGCCCGCTGGAACGCGCGGTCGGCCAGACCGACGCGCTCGAGCTGGGCCAGCGCCTCGCGACGGATGGCCTTGGGGTAGGTCATGAGCGACAGGCGCGGACCCTTGAGCGAGCCGAGCGTGCCGGTGCACACATTCTCCAGCACCGACATCGAGCCGACGAGGTGGAAGTGCTGGAAGATGAAGCCGATCTCGCGGCGCAGCTTGTGCAGCTGACGACCGCTCGCGTGCTCGATCGGTTCGCCGCGCACGATGATCGACCCGCGCGTCGGCTTCTGCAGGCCGTTGATGTGGCGCAGCAGCGTCGACTTGCCCGAGCCCGACAGGCCGAGGAGGGCCGTGACGCGCTGGGCCTCGAAGGCGACGCTCACGTCGTCGAGGCCGAGGGTGCCGCCGAAGTCCTTCGTCACATGCTCGAGGCGGATGTCGGCGTACTGGGTCTCGCCCGCGGCGAGCGTCTGTGCGGTGCCCGGCTGAGTGGCGGTGGGCCGAGTGGCGGTGGGCCGGGTCGGCTCGATCTTCGGTGTCATCGCCCTCAGCCCTTCGCGGTGCAGGCGTCGGCCTTGGTCACGTCGCAGACGGTGCGGATGCCCGCGTAGTCCGCGTCCTTGACCGCCACGAAGCCGAACGCGTCCTCGGGGAGCGGGCACTTCTCCGCGCTCGCGCATGCTCCGGAGGCGACGAGCGCGTCCTGGTTGCCGACCGTCGTGATCGTGGTGCGGATCTTCTGCTGCGTGTCTGCGTCGAGGGTCTTGGTGTTCATCGCGATGGGGGAGCCGGCGATGAGGTCGGACTTCCACACCGACTTCAGGTCGCCGGCCTTCATCGTGCCCTTGTCGACGAGCTGCTTCTGCATGGCCTCGTAGGCGAAGCCCGCGTCGCACTGACCGCTCTTGACCGAGATCATCGACGCGTCGTGGCCGCCGGCCATGATCGGAGTGACGCCCTTCGCCGGGTCGATCCCGGCCTGGAGCAGTCCGGCGCTGGGGTAGAGGTAGCCCGAGGTCGACGCCTTGTCGACGAAGCACACCTTCTTGCCCTTGAAGCCCGCGAGATCGGTGATGGGGGAGTCGGCCTTGACCCAGCCCATCGAGTAGTAGCCGGGCTTGCCGCCCTTCTCGGCGATGAGGGCGCCGACCGGCTCGACCGGCACGCCGCCGTCGCGGGCGATGACGTAGGAGAACGGGCCGTACATCGCGAGGTCGATCTTGCCGGCGCGCTGGCCCTCGATGATCGCGGCGTAGTCGGTGGCCTGCTGGAAGGTGACCTTCTTGCCGGTCGCCTTCTCGAGTTCCTTGTTGATGCCGTCGAACTGGGCGTGCAGGTTCGCCGACTCCTCGGCCGGGACGGCAGCCACGACGATCGTGTCCTTCGCTGCGCCGGTCTCGCCCCCGCTCGCAGGCTGCGCGGCGCTCTGGCCGCACGCCGCGAGGGCGAGGGTCGCGGCGGCAGCCATCGTCGTGATGGTGGCCAGTCGGGTGGCGTTTCGGGTGTGCTTCGGCATGGTCAGCTCCTGATCGAGGGGTCCGGGGTGTGGTGTGCAGGGCGTCGTGTCCATGGCGTCCCGGGCGGGTGACAGGGGGTGTCGTGGCCTATCCGACCGGCGAGGGCAGGCGACACCCGGACCTTCGGGTGAACTCCAGGCCAAGTCCGAGCGGCTACGTGACGAGGCGTTCGGACGAGTCGTCACCGGGGGCGTGGGCTCGGGCATCCGGTCGGAAATCGGATCGATGGCGAGGGTGCGCTTCGTACATGTGTTTGATAGCATTAGGCATGACTTCAACGTATTCGACTGATTCAGTGCCTGTTGGCGCTGATGATGCGTTGTGTGTGCAGTTGGAGTCGGTGCGGTCGATCCTGGCGGGGCTGCCGAAACAGTTGGTCGGGGTCTCCTCGCATGCGCTCGCGTCTCTGGCGGCGTCGGCTGCCGGGGTCGTCGCTGCCGCTGAGGCTGCGCGGGCGGCGGTGGTGCTTGAGGCGCACACGCGTGGGGTGATCAACGCCTCGGATCACCCACGGACCAGGGATTGGGTCGAGCAGTCGTGCGCGCAGGCCGGGGTGCCCGTGACCAAAGCGCTCGCACGTCAGCTGCACGACGTTGCTACCGACTGTGACGGTCACGATCTGGCGGCACTGCGTGCTGCGGTGACCGCCGGTGAGGTGCCGATGGAGTCCGCGGCCCTGGTCGCGAAAGTGTTTCGCCGGTTGAAGAAGAAGACCGACTACAAAAACTGGGACGACTTGCTCCAAGCGCTCATCGCGTGGGCCTGCGGGGAGGCCCGCCACCGCGATCTGGCCACGATCGAGGACTGGTGCCTGTCCCAATGGGGCCTCGAAGGCGCCCTGGAGGACGAGCACGCCGCCGGCTATGAGAGCCGGATGCTCACCTACTTCCACCGCGACCGCTCCGGCATGATGACCGCCACGCTCAAGCTCGACTCCGCCTCCGAAGCCGCGTTCACCGCCGCGATCCACGCCCTGGCCAAGCCCCAGACCTCACCCTCGGGCGAGCTCGACCCGCGCACCGCCGGGCAGCGCCGCGCCGACGCCCTCCTCACGCTCGCGAAGCTCTCGACGACGCCGGATAAGGACGTTCGCGGCTCGGGCTCCGCGGCGCGGGTCACCGTGACCATCCCGCTGACCGCACTCTTGGCAGGCCTCGACCTCGGCGACCGGTTCGGCGGCGATGGATCGAGCGGTGGAGTGGGCGGGCACTGCTGTGACGAGCGGTGCGCCCACCCGATCACCGGGGTGTGCGCTGACGACGGCGGCTCCGCCCGCGCCGACCATGAGGACGGCCAGGCCGCGGCATCGGTCAAGCACGGCACGACCGGGTACGGACAGATCCTCTCCCCGGCCGAAGCCCGCATGTTCGCGTGCGATGCGCAGATCATCCCCGTCGTCCTCGGCAGCAAGGGCGAGATCCTCGACATGGGACGCGCAAAGCGGCTCATCACCCCCGGACTTCGCGACTACCTCCACGCCAGAGACAAGGGCTGCACCTATCCGGGCTGCTCAGCACCACCAAGTTGGTGCGACGGGCACCACATCATCCACTGGGCCCGCGGCGGACCGACCGACCGCGACAACCTGGCCCTGCTCTGCCGACACCACCACACCGTCGTCCACCGACATGAGCACACCGCCACCGTCGACGACGACGGCGTCCACTGGACCCGACAAGACGGCGCACCCATCGGCAACAGACCTCGCGCGACGTGGCTCGACGCTGCCTCGAAACGGGCACTGATGGACGAAGGCGTCGCCTGATGCGCCCCCTCCGGACAGCGGCATCGGATCGTTCGTCGGCTAGGGCGAGGCGTTGCCGAGCTTCGGAACGGGCGTGGCCGGGTCCGTCGAGGCAGCCGGAGCCGGGGCCCCGGGGTGGAGGCCTGCGGCGTGGGCGGCGGCGGATGCCGCGGCGAGGACCTCGACGAGTGGGCGGCCGCAAGCCCTCGCGACGGCTGCGACCTCCTCGTACTCCGGGGTGGCGCGGACGATCTGGCCGGCTGCGGTGCCGAGCTTGATCGCCACGGTGGCGGTGTGTCCGGCCACCGTCACCTCGACGGGGACGTGAGTTCGGTCGAGTTCGGTGCGGCGGACGTGTTGGGAGCGGACCCCGAAGGTCGTCGTCGTCTCGAAGAGGATGCGCCGCACCGCAGCGGCCGTGTCGTGCTCGGCGAGCGCGGTCACCGTGACGGCCGGGCGCCCCTTCTTCATGTGGATCGGGGTGAGCCACGCGTCGCGAGCCCCGGCACCTAGGAGGGCCTCGATGACGCCGGGCCAGGCGCGGGGGTCGAGGTCGTCGACGTTCGCGCTCAGCTCCTCGAGGTGGCGCTCCTGCAGAACGTCGTCCCAGGTCGAGGGCTGCCCGGGAGGCCGGCTCGTCTCGCCGGCGACGCCGAGGACGACGCGGACGACATTGGGCCACGGCAGGTCGTCGCGGCGCCCGGCGCCGACACCCACGGCGCCGACATGATCGGTCGGCATGCCGCCGGGGCCGCCGCCGTCGGCGAGGGCGACGAGGAGCGCGACACCGGTCGGGGTGGCAAGCTCCCCGACGTCTGCCTGCATGCCCGGGCCGTGGAGCGGCACCGCGCGCACGACGTCGCCATGCGTCGTGAGGAGTTCGAGGACCGCGGGCACCGGGACCGGCATCGGGCCGTGGGCCGCGCGGACGTAGCCGTTGCCGACCGAGATCTCGGACGTGAAGAGCATCCCGACGCCCAGATCCTCCAGGGCCGCGCACACCCCGACGATGTCGGCGATCGAATCCCAAGCACCGACCTCGTGGAAGTGCACCTCCTCGACGTCCACCCCGTGCACCCGTGCCTCGGCCGCCGCGAGCGCCCCGAACGCCTCCAGGGCGTGGTGTCGGACGCGTTCGGGCAGGTCAGCGGCGTGGAGAAGGCGGCGCACCTCCCGCCACGGTCGGTGTGGCAGATCGCTCTCGACGAGCCGCACCTGGAGCGCCGTCGCCCGCATCGCCCCGCGCGTCACCGTCTGAGTCTCGAGCGTGACCGCCCCGCCGACGACGGCTGCGACATCGCGGCGGACGACGTCGAGGTCGGCCCCTGCATCGAGCAGCGCGGCGAGCAGCATGTCCCCGGCGACGCCGGCCCGCGCATCCACCCACGCCGTCCGCCCCCACAACCCGTCCCTGACCGTCTCCGCGCGCATGGGCCCCAACTTAGGTCCGACGAGCACCGAGCAGGCACCGATCAGGCACCGAGCAGGGACCGAGCGGGCACGAGCGTGAGCGTCGTGTGATGTCGCTGTGAGGGGGCCCGCGTACCGTCGAACGTACGGAGCCACCCAGAGCGGGTGGAGCCACCGACAACCGACCACTCGTAGGGGGGTGCCGATCATGCGTCAGGGTACGTCCGGTCTTCACAGGCCGACGCAGGCCAGGTCCATCGTGAGGTCCATGGCCGTATCCATCGCCGTCGCGGTGACCGCGGTCGGAGTGCTCTCCGGCTGCGCGGGGGCCGACCGGGAGCCGGTCGTCGCGCCGGCCGTCAAGGCGTCGGCTCAGGCGCTGCCCACCGGGGGCCAGGTGCCACTGGACCCGAGCGTCGCGCCGAGCGACCTGGCCGCTGCGTCGGCCACCTACATCGCCGAGTGTGTCGACGACAACCTCGTCCGCAGTCCCAAGAGCCTCACGCTGACCTGTGGCGACGGCAACGAATCCCTCGAGGACCTCACGTGGACCGGGTGGGGTGAGGCGCAGGCCCGCGCCACGGGGCAGATCTCCACGAACACGTGCGAGCCGGACTGCGCCCGAGGCAGCGTCAAGCGCTACCAGGTGAGCGTGGTCGTGCGCAATCTCGACAAGCGCGAGGCGTCCCAGTTCTACTCTCAGCTCACCGTGACCTACACCGGTGACCGCCCGACGAGCTTCCCCCCGAGCGACACGTTCGAGCTCCTCACGCCGCCGAAGTAGGGCCCGCTGGGGTGTCGGACGGCGGGGTCTCGGACGGCTCGGGGAAGGTGATCGTCGCCGCGGCTCCGCCTTCCGGCCGGTTCGCGAGCGTGAGCCGGGCGCCCATGACCGCCGCCTGACCCGTGGCGATCGTCAGGCCGAGGCCTGATCCCCTGGTCGCCCCGACGGCGTGGAAGCGCCGCGGCCCCTCTTCGATGACGTCGTCGGGGTAGCCCGGCCCGGAGTCGAGCACGGAGACCGACCGCCCGGAGACCACGATCCGGCAGGCGTCTCCGGTGCTGCGCCCGTGGCGGGCCGCGTTGCCGACGAGGTTGGCCAGCGTGCGCTCGAGCCGGCGGGGATCGACCGCCACCTCGTCGCTGCTCTCGATCCGCAGGCCCACGAGTTCCAGGCCCGGGGCCGAGCCGACGAGGGATGTCACGACCGAACCGAGGTCGAGGCGCTGCAGGTGCGCAGCGTCGGTGCCCCATTCGAGCCGAGACACCTCGAGGAGGTCGTCGACGAGGCGACGCAGCCGCGCGACCTGGCGGCGCACGAGCGCGGGTATTTCGCCGTCATCGAGCAGCTCGGTGGCGCTGACGAGCCCCGTGACCGGGGTGCGCAGCTCGTGGGCGACATCGGCGGTGAAGGCCCGCTCCGTCGCGATGCGCCGCTGCAGCACCGCCGCCATGTCGTCGACGGCTCGGGTCAACGCGTCGACCTCGTCGCTGCCGCCTTCGTGCACCCGGGTGCCGCGCTCGCGCGCCAGGTGCCCCACCCCGGAGGCGGCGCGGCGCAAGC